>Ga0209377_1002868_pt1 | contig 11181 bp, 10 predicted proteins | sample GraSoiAngelo_141_FD_185898 | JGI IMG/M metagenome (GOLD analysis project Ga0209377, IMG submission 185898) | Grasslands soil microbial communities from the Angelo Coastal Reserve, California, USA - 14_0929_12_40cm (SPAdes) (version 2) | ecosystem: Environmental > Terrestrial > Soil > Grasslands ...
CGGCCGCTCGACCGGCGCCAGGTCGTCGGTAAAGACCTGGCCGTGATACGGCGAAACACGTAGCCGACCATCGTTGATCACGCTGCGCGCCACGTCTTGGGCCAGCGGCTCGGAGATCAGGCCGAGGTTGTGCTGCACGTCCGCGATGGTCGTCGGCTCCATCGTCCCGTACACGAGCGTGTTGCTGAATGCCGGCACGTCGACGAGGAACACGTTCGGATACACCGCGGCCATCGTGCTCGCCAGCGCGTCGACGAGTCGGTAATCGCTTGCCGTCCTTCCTGCGTTTACGACCGCCACGCCAGCTGGAGTGAGGTGGTCGCGGACCTCGCTGAAGAACTCGCGCGTCGTGAGGTGGAATGGGATGTAGGGCTGGCGGTAGGCATCCATCACGATGACGTCGTACTTCGCGGCTTGGGTGTCCAGCCAGTAGCGCGCGTCTGCAACGACCGGATGCACGTTCGGCTCATCGAGGTGAAAGTAGCGATGGGCAACGGTCAGGATGTCGGGATCGATCTCCACGCCTGTGATCTGCACGCCGTTGCCGAAGGCCGCCGTGTACTGACGCGCCGCGGTGCCGCCGGCCAGGCCGAGGATCGCAACGCTCTTGGGAGTGATCTCTGATTGTTCAGCGGGTCGGAATGAATCGGCGACGAGCATGTAGTCCCATGGCCCGCCGGTGAGCAGGCTCTGGGTGTCGTAGATCGAATGGACCGCCTCCCCCTCGTTGAGGATCAGCTCCGTCTTGGTGCCATCGCGCACGACCTGGATGTATCCGTACGCGGATTCCTTCTCGTACATCAGCTGCCCGACCTGCGGCGGCTTGATGCCCGAGGGCAGAAAGATCCACGCCAGGATCACAGCGACGGCGAATGATGCGTAGATGCGGCGGCGCGGCCACCGCCACAGCCCCGCGACCGACACAGCGACGAGGACGAGGCCGAATCCCTCGAGGGTTGGCCGCGTGCCGTACGTCGGGATGAACCAGAACACCGGAAGAAACGTGCCCAGGATGCTTCCGGCGGTGGACAGCGCGTACACGCGGCCCGCGGTGTTGCCCCCCGTCTCCACGTCGCGCAGCAAGAGCCGGATCGCGAATGGGCTCACGCATCCGAGCAGGATCACGGGCGCTGCAAACAGCACGACGACCGCGAGCAGCGTGCCCGCGACCAGGCCGACGCTGAGCTCCTTGAAGCCCTGTTGGGAGATCAGGAGGATCGGATAGCTGACCAGCGGGATGATGCCGATCCAGAGTCCCGCCCACGCCGTGATCTGGTAGAGGACCTCCTCGCGCGGATGCCTGTCGGCGAGCCGTCCGCCGATCACGTAGCCGGCAGACAGGTAGACGAGGATGAGCCCGATCAGGACGCCCCACACGTAGAGGCTCGTGCCGAAGTAGGGCGCCAGCAGACGCGAGGCCCCGAACTCCACGCCGAGGGATGCCATGCCGGAGATGAAGACGAGCGGCAGCAGCAGCCGCCTGCTGGAGGCGGCGTTCAGATTGGTTGCTCGGCAGCCCACTTGCGTGTGGGCTCGTCCATCGGCACGGGCAGCTGGACCCGGACCTCAGCGTACATGTCGCCGGGCGGTCCGCCTTTCGGGTCCGGCATGCCAAGCCCTCGCAGACGGATCTTCGTCGCGTTCTGCGTCTCGGGCGGAACCTTGAACTTGACCTGCCCACCCTTGAGCGTCGGCGCAGCGACCTCGCCCCCGCGGAGCGCGACGTGCAGTGGTACGGGCACCGCGACCCGCACGTCCTTGCCCTCACGCGTGAAGATCGGGTCAGGCGCGAGCTGCACCGTGGCACGGAGACCCGGCACCCGCAGCACCGTCCCTTCCTTGACGCCGGCCGGCACCTTGACCTCGACACGCCTCCCTCCAGGGAGCTCGACCGTCCGCGAGGTTCCGCTGTACACCTCCGCCAGGCTGACGGTGATGGGCGCTTCGACGTCGATCGGCTGCTGGCGCGCCCGGCCCCGGGCGTTGCCGAAGATCGAGCCGAAGATGTCGCCGAATCCCGCCCCTTCGCCGAAGAGGTCTTCAATATCGTCGGGGCTGACCGTTCGGTATTCGACCCGCTGGCCGCCGGCGTTGGGCCGGAATCCGCCGCCGCGCACAGCGCCCGGGTCGACGCCGGCGGCCTGCGCCGAGGCCCAGTTCTCGCCGAACTCGTCGTACAGCTTCCGCTTCTTCGTGTCCGAGAGCACCTCATGGGCTTCCGACAGCTCCTTGAAGCGTGTCTCCGCCTGCTTGTCGCCGGCGTTCAGATCGGGGTGGTGCTGGCGTGCGAGCTTGCGGAAGGCGGAGGAGATCTCCTTCTGCGTCGCCGACCGCGACACACCCAGCACCTCGTAATAGTCCTTGGTCTTAGGCACCTGTACTTGTTACCCGCTTGTGGTGCTCGACGAATCCCGGGCGGCGGACGTAGCCCAGCTTCTCGTTGATGTGGAGCATGGCGGCGTTCGTGGCGTCGTTGTCGGTGCCCACGATCGGGACACCGAGGTCCACTGCCTGGCTGAGGCTCTGCAGCTTGACCGCCCGGGCGAATCCGCGCCCTCGATACTCGGGGTGGGATGCCGTGTAGCCCGTCCAGACAAGGCCGCGCACAGGCGGAAACCTGAGGTAGGACATGGCCACCGCACGGTCGTTGTCGAGCGCGATCCAGGTTCGGTCGGGACGCCGGTCGGGACCACGCATTCGACGCTCGAAATCTTCGAGCGACTCCGTGAGGATCGGCATCGTCGACGGGATGTCCTGACGGGTGATCGAGTCGAGCTCGTAGAGCCTTTTCACCTTGTCTTCCGCGTCCCAGTCGGCCAGTGTCGTCAGCCGGATCCCGGCCGCTTCAGCCTGAGCGCGAGTGCCGGTCGCCTCGGCGCGCAGGCGCGCGCCATGCGTTTTGAGGTCGAGCTCCCACACCTTCTCCGCGCCCTCACGCTTGTAACCCAGCGCGGCGAGAGAGTCGAGCATGACGGGCTCGTCTTCGCCGCAATACGCGAGGAGGAGGCCAGGGTCCTCTGCCATCGCCCGATCCGCGATCCAGGACCACATCTCCGTCACCAGCTCCAGCTCGTGTTGCGATTGGTCCAGCCACACCTCAACCTCGCAGTGGCGCTCGGGAAGTTTTGCCCAAGGTCCGTGAATCCACCCAAGGAACGCAATCGGCTCGCCGCCGCGGTCGGCCAGAAAGCGAGCTGATTCGTACCCCGAGCGGACGCGTTCCCAGCGGTACCGCGTCAGCACCGGATCCTGGGGCAGCGACGGGTAGGCGCGCGTCATCACATCCGAGGCGAGCGCCGCGTCGTCGAGCGTTGCGGGGCGGTAGGTGACGGCTGACACCGAGAAAGACTCTATAGACCGATGATGCGCGGCAGGATTCCGTGCTCGTCGATCTCGAGGATGCCGACCGAGGGCGATTCGTACCGGCGCATGTGGCGCGCGACCTGGAGCCAGCACCACTCAAACCATCCCGGATGCTGAGCGAGCCGGCGTGTCGCGGTGGTCGGGTTCCACTGGTGCACTCCGCCGGGATTGAACAGGAGCATGCCATCCACTTTCCGCACGTACGCACGGTGGGTGTGCCCGAAGACGATCACGTCGGCGTGCTGGAAACGCAGTTTCAGACTGGCTGGCAGACCGCGATGAGGCTTGAAGAAACCCAAGCTGACCGTCCACCAAAAGGTTTGTGACTCTTCGACCCAGCGGGGTCGCTGACCGTGCACCAGGACGATGCGCTTGCCCGCGACCGTCAGCTCCCGCGCGGAAGGGAGTGATTTGAGGTTCGTGTCGTGATCGCCGCGGACGGCCTCGACCGGGGCGATGCTCGCGAGCGCGTCGAGGGTTGGGGTCGAGGTGATATCGCCCGCGTGGAGGATCAGGTCGACGCCCTGCAGGGCGGTGAACACGCGCTCGGGAAGGCGATCGAGGAACTCCGGACAGTGCGTGTCAGCGATAACTCCGATCCTGGTGGTCACTCTGGGCTAGCTTATCCTGAGTTCAAAACTTACTGTTTAAATGTTGAACTTGACAAATTGGAAAGGTACGATTTCTAATTAGCGCCATGAAAGACCTGCAACGCGAAATCTTGACCCAGGTCGCCGCCGGCACGATCTCCGCCGAGGAAGGGGCCGCCCGCCTGGAAGCCCTCGAAAGCCCGGCCCCGGCCTCCATAGCGACCGACTCGCCCGCAAGCGAGGCTGTCAGGCACGTCAAGGTGGTCTCCCGCTTCGGCAACACCGAGATCGTCGGCGACCCAAGCGTGACTTCGGCCGTCGCGGACGGCCCCCACCGCGCGCGCCAGGACGGCGACACGCTTGTCATCGAGCAGTCGCCCGTCAACGAAGACACCTCTTTCGAGTTCAGCCGGCCCCAGGCTCGCGTGGTCGTGAACGGCTTTGAGTTCGGACGCAGGCTGGCCATCCGCATGAACCCGTCCCTGCCGCTGACGACGAACGTCCAGGCAGGCAACCTGAGGATGCAGGGTCTCAACGGCCCAATCGTGGCCGAGGTTCAGGCAGGCAACTGCAAGGTCGGCGAATTTCGAGGCCCGATCAACCTGTCCGTGATGGCGGGAAACATCGACGCGTACGGACGCATCGACTCGGGCAAGAGTTCGATCCGATGCGAGATGGGACAGGTCAAGGTGAGCCTGGCAAGGGATTCGAGTGTGCGCATCAACGCGCGTACGACGATGGGCAAGGTAGCGATCGAGGGCGACGGCATCAAGAGGGACAGCCGCGATGTCACCGTCGGCACGGGAGCCGGCACCCTCGACCTCGAATGCACGATGGGCAACATCAAGGTGAGCGTCCCCTGATGGCGCGAACCCAGGCGCGGCGCCCACCTTCGAACTGCCCGGTGTGCAATCACCGGCTGGCGCTGACCAGGCTCAGCTGCCCAGCATGCGAAACGGAGCTGTCGGGCGCATTCGCGCAGTGCGAGTTCTGCGTCCTGACCGACGAGGACCGCGAGGTGCTTCGAGTCTTCTTGGCATCGCGCGGAAACATGAAGGACCTCGAGCGGCACCTGGGTGTGAGCTATCCGACCGCGCGAGCGCGCTTCGACGGGCTTCTCGCCAAGCTCGGCATCGAGAGGACCGCCGCTCCCGCGCCCTCGCGGGTCGAGCTGATGGAGCAGGTAGCTAGAAGAGAGATCGACATCGACGAGGCGCTGCGGCGCCTGAACACCAACGGCTGAGGAGGCAAGCGCGATGATCCCGATGGAATCGGGTAGTCACAGGTCGGCGACGTGAGCCAAACGCAAATCGTTGACGAGGCAATTCCCTCTGCGGTCGCCCCCGCACCGCGCCCGCGTCCCTGGACCGTCCTCTCATCCAGCCCATTTCGCAAGCTCTGGATCGCGACGACTCTGTCGCTGTTCGGCGATTTTTTCAGCTACATCGCGCTCGCGTGGCTCGTCCTTCAGCTGACAGGCTCCAGCCTCGCCCTCGGCACGGTTCTCGTCGTGCAGGCGCTTCCGAGAGCGGTGCTCATGGTGGTCGGAGGCGCGCTGGCCGACCGCCTCTCGTCGCGCTTGACGATGCTCGGATCGATGGGCCTGCGCGCCACATTCGTCGCGCCGCTGGCGGTCCTTGTGCTTACGGGCCGCGTCCAGATGTGGGAGGTCTACGGGATCGCTGTCGTGTTCGGGGTCGTGGATGCGTTCTTCATGCCTGCTCGAAACTCGATCCTGCCCCGGGTTGTCGCCGATCGCGAGCTCGAGCCGGGAAACGCAGTGTTGAACGTGACGGCGCAAGCCTCCGTCATCCTCGGCCCGGTGCTCGGCGGCGTCATCGTGGCCGTGCTCGGGATCGGCTGGGCATTTGCCGGCGACGCGGCATGTTTCGTAATCGGCTTTCTGTTCATCCTGTGGCTGCCGGCGGCCGCACGCACTGCAACTGGCCAGGCACACCCCGACGGCGGACTCGGCGGACAGATCGCGGCAGGCTTCCGCTACGCCTGGGCCGACGTCGGCATCCGGGTGACCTTGATCGTCATCGCCGTCGTCGACTTCGCCGCCAACGGCGCTTTGGGCGTGGGTCTTCCGACGCTCGCGCATGGGCGATTCGGCACGGGCGCTGCCGGCCTCGGAATCCTGTTCGGCGCCTGGGGAGTGGGCGCAACCGCCGGCGCCCTCGGCTCCGGCTTGGTGCCACCGCCGCAGCGTTTTGGATGGTTGATGGTGCTCCTGTGCCTGTGGCTCGGAGTCGGAACTGGAGTGGTCGGTCTGTTGCCTTCACTTGGGCCTGCGGCACTCGCGATGGGCCTTTGCGGCGTCGCGACCGGCGTCGTCAACACCTACGGGGTCAGCTGGCTGCAGCGCCGAACCGACCCCGCCATGCAAGGACGCGTGATGTCCATCGTGATGCTGGCCTCGATGGGATTGACGCCGGTGGCTTACGCGGCTTCGGGCACGATCGCGGAAGTCAACCCAACCTTGCTGTTTCTGATCGCCGGAGGCCTGATGCTTCTATGCGCTGTCGGGACGGCCTCGAACCGAACAGTCCGAGCGCTGCGCTAGAGGACCCTATTTGATGCCGGCGGCGGCAAGGCCCGCCGCGTGCGCCGCGGCCGCGTCCTGGCCCGCGTCGAGCACCTGCACGGCCGCCATCGCGAACGCGTGCGCTCGATGCTGGTCGAGGTTCAGGTCGATGTTCGCGAGGGAGAACCAGGCGCAGTAGGTCTGGCGGGTGTAGGACACGTTTTCCGGCGGACGGCTCATCGCGGCCGTCGCCCACTGAACCGCCGTGGTCACATCCTTGCCGGTCGACAGGGCCTTGAACGCACCCTGAGCCGCCGCGTGGCACGCGCTCGCTGGAGCTCCTCCCCGCTTTGCCCAGGCGAACCACTCTGCGTACGAGCGATCCTCCGCCGTCGGCCCGCTTTCGACCTTGCCGTGAGGCCCTGATTTCCTGGGTTGTTCGACGACCTGCCAGGACGACTGGGCACCGCCCGGCTGCGCCGGCTGGGCCGGTTTGGCCGGCGCGGGCGGTAGCTTCGCGACCGGTAGCTGGCCACCTGCGACCGGCGGTGCAGGAGCAGGCGCGGGCTGCGGCGCCGGCGCCGGCTGGGCGGCCGGTTGCGAGGTGGTGTGCGGAACCTGCTCCTTGGGCGAGAACCAGGTCGGCGTACCGGGTTCAGCGGCCAGGGGCACCCGCGGCGCCCAGGCCGGCACGTTGATTGCCGAGGGCGACTTGGCCTGAGGCTGGCCGGGTCCAGCGGGCTCGGCCGGTGCCTTCGGCGCCCACGCCGGACGCGAAGGCGGTCCAGGCTGCGGAGGCGCGACGGGTTGGCCTGGCGCGGGGGCCACAATCGGGGTCGGCGGCGCCGGTGGCGCGGGAGTCTTGGTGGGCGCCGGCATGGGTTCGGCTCGCGGAGGGACCGGCGACAAGGTGGGAGGTGTGGTTTCTGCGCGCGGCTTGACGGCTGGAGCCGCGGGCACGGTGGGCGCCTGCGCGGCGGCCGCCGGCGGAGTCGCGTCGAACGAGTCAGGCCAGCTCGGGATCGCCTGGGCGGGGATGTCGGGCTCGTCGAGCTCGGAGGGTGGCGGCCAGGCCGGCATCGCGTGCTCGGTTGGCGGCTCTGGCGGCCAGATGTCTGTCTCGACCGGCGGCGCCGGCGCGGAACCGGACGCCGGCGGCCAGGTGGACTTCAGAGCATCCGCCGCCACCGCTTTCGGGGGCTCGGTGATGAGCGCCACGGTCACCTCGGCTTCGACCCCCGGCGGTTCGGCGGCCTCGGCTTCGACTGCCGGCGGTTCGGTGGCCTCGGCTTCGACTTCCGGCGGTTCGGTGACCATAGGCTCGTCCGCCTGTAGTTGGGCCTCGGGCGGCTCTGTTTCCTCTACACCGGCCGCGTCCGCCCCAGGAGGTTCGCTGGTGACCGCTTCGGGGATCGACTCACCGGGATCGGTCGGCACGGTCTGAGCCCATTCGGGCGGCTTATCGGCGCCGTCGCCGTTGGTCGAGGCTTCAGTCTTCGACCAGTCCGGATCGCCTTTCTCCGCGGGGACGGCATCCGCCGGCTCGGTCGGATCGGCGGCCGGACCTGCGGGCCTCGTCTGCGCCCAGACGGGTCTGGTTTCGCTGGTCGGGACGGCGCGAACGGGCTCCTCGGTCGTCTCCGAGGAGTCGGTGGGCGGAGTTGAATCGCCAGACTCGGCGGGCTCGGTCTCCAAATCGCAGTCAGTCTAACTTCGGGATCTTGAGTTGTATCTGAGTAGAGCGGCGCGACGCGCCGCTCTAGCTCGGTCTAGGCAAAGACGTTTTTCAGCGCGTCCTCGGGTCGGGGATCGGGCTGCTGCTCAGCCCAGTCGGCCGCGTCCGACGCCTCCTTGTCGAGCGCCGCCTGGACCTCCGCGGCGCTTTCCGCCGTGATCCACCCGCGCTCCACCAGCCACGCCTCAAAACGCGTGATCGGGTCGTGGCTGGCGGCCTCGCCGATCTCCTCTTTGGTCCGGTACTTGAGGTGGTTGTCCTCGGAGGTATGGGCGTTGATGCGCCAGATCTTGGCGTCAATCAGAGTCGGGCCTTCCCCGCCCCTCGCGCGGGCCACCGCGTCGCGGGCGGCCTGGTAGGACGCGGGCACGTCCGTGCCGTCGATCGTCACGCCTCGGATCCCGTAGCCGGCCGCCCTGTCGGCGACGTTCGGGTTCGCCATCTGAAGGCGGATCGGGACCGAGATCGCGTAGCTGTTGTTCTCGCAGAGGAATACGACCGCCAGCTTGTGCACCGCCGCGAAGTTGACACCCTCGTGGAACTCGCCCTGGCTCGTCGCGCCGTCGCCGAAGGTGCAAAGGGTCACCGTGTTCTCGCCCTTGAGCATGGCGGCGTAGGCGATCCCCGCCGCCTTCGGGATCCAGCTCGCAACGACCTGAGACACCGGTGCGATGTGCAGCTTGTGATAGCTGTAGCAGCCGCCGGGGATGTTGCGGCCGGCAGACAGCGGATCGCCCGCCTTCGCGAAGACGGCCAGCATCCACTCCTTCATCGTCAGTCCGCGCACGATCGCGTTCGCGAGCCCGCGGTAATGAGGAACGAGCCAATCCTCGGACGTCAACGCCGCCGTGGAGGCGACCTGGATGCCTTCATGTCCCCGACTCGAGCCGACGAACGGCGCGCGCCCTTGCTTCACCAGGATGTGCATGCGGTCGTCGAGCGCCTTGGCCATGCACATCCAGCGATGCAGGTTCAGGTACTCCTCACGCGTCGCGACGTCCGCACGGGTGGTCGTCGCCATCAGGCTGTGAGCGCCTTCGCGATGTCGACCACTTCGTCCGCGGACAATCCCATGCGGTTCAGGTGATCGTAGTATCGGCGGTGGAAATCCGAGAAGTCGCTGCGCTCCGCTCGCTCCTCGCGGATGCGCTTCACCTCCGCGAGCACCTTCGCGACCAGCTCGGGCTCGGGGGCGATGCCCGCGTGGCGCAGCGCGTGCTCGATGACCAGGGCGCCAGAGTGCTTGCCGTACACGTATGTGATCTCTGCGCCGAGGTCGGCTGGAGAGATGAACTGGTAGATCGCCGGGTGGATGAGCATGCCCGCGGTGTGGATCCCTGACTCGTGGCTGAAGACGTCGAGTCCGATTCCCGGCTCGGTCGGCTGGACGGGGATCCCGCTCATCCGCTCCAGGCTTCGTGCCAGCGCGCGCAGCTTGTCGTACTTGAAGCCCGGGATCTCGATACCGAACAGGTAGCGCAGCTGCATGAGGACTTGATGCATCGGTGCGTTGCCGGTTCGCTCTCCGATGCCGTTGACGCTCGTGGTGAAAACCTCCGCGCCTGAACCCAGCGCCATCACCGTGTTCCACGCGCCGAGACCGAGGTCGTTGTGAAAGTGCACGACGAGCGGCGCGTCCGGCGCAGCCGCCTTGATCGTCGGTATGTACTCCCGCACCGCGAACGGTGAGTAGCAGCCCACTGTGTCAGGCGTCGACGGTCGCGTGCCGCCTGCCTTGAGGCCTTCGCGATGGATCTCGGCGATGTAGTCGACGTCGGCTCGGCTCCCATCCTCGCCGCCGAACTCGATCGATGTGGCGCCCTGCTCGCGCGCGTACTTGATCGCCTCGCACATCATCCGCAGGTTGGCCTCGCGGTAGTAGGAGACGGGGAGCTCGAGCCACTCGGACTCGGGGATGCCATCGCGGTGGAGCAGCGTCTTGCCGAGCTTGTACTTGACGTGCAGGTCGGAGGCCGACGTGAAGATGAAGTACGTCACGTCGTCGCGCTTGTGGCCAAGCTTGTCTATCACGCGCATGGTCGCGTCGATGTCGCCCTTGGTGGAGCGCATCATGCAGACGACCTCGAGGTCCTCTCTGAGCTCGCCGCGCCTGCGGCCCTCGAGCACCAGCCTCAGCGTCTCCCTCTCCCCTTCCGACACCGATGGAAAGCCGACGTCCATCACGTGCACGCCGATGTCGGAGAGCATCCGGGCCAGCTCGTACTTGTCCTTGGGCGTGATCGCGACGCCGGGCATCTGCTCGCCATCGCGCAGCGTGTCGTCGTAGATGCGGATCTTTTCCTCCGGGGGAAATTTCAGGTCGTGGGCGAAACGTTTGGGGTCGCGCGCCAGCTCTTCGAGCGGCTCTTGAAGCTCGACCGGCTTTATGTCATCCACGCGAGGAGGTCATCTTCCGCCGCTCTTCGAGCTGCTTGCGCACCCACGGCACGAGCCCGCCCATGCGCAGCAGCTCGTTCATGAACTGGGGAAAGGCCTCGCAGCGATACTCGTCGCCCTTGGTGAAGTTGCGGATGATGCCTTCTTCGAGGTCGACCTCCAGCTCGTCGCCCTCCTCGACCCCTTCCGCCGCCGGCGGCGACTGCAGGATGGGGTAGCCCATGTTGATCGCGTTGCGAAAGAAGATGCGCGCGAAGGAGTCGGCGACCACCAGCGAGATGCCCGCGCCGCGGATCGCGACTGGCGCGATCTCCCGCGACGACCCGCAGCCGAAGTTGGATCCGCCGACCAGGATGTCGCCTTGCGTGACGCCGGTCGCCCACGTGTCGCGCCCGGGCACGCCTTCCATCGCGTGCTTGCCGAGCTCTTTCTCGTCCAGTGAGTAGATTGCGTACTTGGCCGGGATGATCTGGTCGGTGTCGACGTTGTCTCCAAACTTCCACGCCTTGCCACGGATGACCTTCGGGAGCGTCATCGAATCCCCGCCGGCATGTGGTCTAGCACCTCGC
>Ga0209377_1002870_pt1 | contig 11179 bp, 13 predicted proteins | sample GraSoiAngelo_141_FD_185898 | JGI IMG/M metagenome (GOLD analysis project Ga0209377, IMG submission 185898) | Grasslands soil microbial communities from the Angelo Coastal Reserve, California, USA - 14_0929_12_40cm (SPAdes) (version 2) | ecosystem: Environmental > Terrestrial > Soil > Grasslands ...
GACGTCGCTGGCCGCCGGCGTGCTCTACCTGCTCACCTTTGTCTCGATCCCGACTCTCTTTCTCTACGGTCCGGTGAAGGGCGCGAACTACATCCTCGGCGCCGGCCCGGACACTGGCGCAGTCCTCGGCGGCATCCTCGAGATCATCGTGGCCCTCGCAGGCATCGGTACGGCAGTCGCGCTGTACCCGGTGCTCAAGAGGCAGAACGAAGGGGTCGCGCTGGGCTTCGTCGGCTCCCGAACCCTGGAAGCAAGCGGCATCTTCGCAGGCGTCATGTGCCTGCTGTCGGTCGTGAGCTTGCGTCAGGCCGGAGCCGGAGCTGAGTCGTTGGTCACCAGCCATGCGCTGGTCACCATGTATGACCGCATCTTCCTCATCTCGCAGAGCTTCATACCGGCGGTGAACGGCCTGTTGCTGGGCTCTCTGCTGTACCGGTCGCGCCTGGTGCCGCGCGTTCTTCCTGTGCTCGGATTCATCGGGGCGACACTGCTCGTCGCCGGCGACATCGCCGTGCTATTCGGTCTCATCGGGCAGCATGCCCCTTCGACCGGGCTGCTCGCAATCCCGATCGCGCTGTGGGAGTTTTCGCTGGGCGTCTGGCTGGTTGTCAAAGGCTTCAATCCCTCTTCCCCACTCCTCTTTGTCGATCCGCGAGATGCCGGAGTGAACACGTCACTCATCCCTGCGGCCGTCACCCCGTAAGGCCCTAAGTAATGAAGGAGTCAAAGTTGAGCTCACTACCCGACCGCGTCGCCACCACAACCCTCGCCGCACTGACAGTGGTCCTGGCCGTCGACGCACTGACAGTCGACACGGCGGCCGCTTCTCCGGTTCAGCCCGCACCCCTGGTGAACTGCGGTGCCATCGGCGCCACCACGCCCTGTTTCGAGAAGGTCTGGTCGGACGATAACCAGGTCAAGATGACGTTTGTCGACCTCAACCCCGCACCGTCCACCGCCTCCGTCCGCAACTTCTACGTCCTAGCGCCGCAGACCCACACCCCACAGGGCACCGTGCCCTTCCTGCACGACCACGTCATCGGCGACGTGTCACCGCAAAACCATGGCGACGACGGTGGCACCAATCTCGTTCGCTACCACGGCTACTTCGTCCTGTGCAGCGCTCAGGGCATCTCCAGCGGCGGCTGCGTGCCCGCGATGACTTCAATCCCAGGTCTGGGCACGATCCCCTTCGCCAAGGCGGTGAACGGGCACGAGCTGACCTCCGCTGACCCAATCGAGTCGCCGGAAAATTCCGGACTCCTCACGATCATCGACACGGGGGGAGAGTTCATCGCCACAATCGCACCCCAGTAAGAGGACGAATCGCCACAAGGCGAGAATGTGAGAGGCGGGGGCTGCGCGCTCCCGCCTTTCCCTTTCGGCGCCCATAGTCCTTGGTATGGAGTCCTGCTCTTCGCATTCGCGCTGCAGGACCGCCGCCTGGCCGTGGCCGCCTGGCCGTGGCCGCCTGGCCGTGGCCGACCTGGCGATCGGCGGCGGCAGCTACGGCGCGCTGTACGCCGTCGCCGGCCTCTGCGCCATCATCGGAGCCGTGGCCGTCCTGCGCGTGAGGGGGGTCCGATGAGCACCTGGCATCGACGAAGGGCTACTCCACTTCCTTTTCGTACATTCGCCTCGGATCCGACCAACACCGCCATGCACCGGAAGAGCCGGCTGGGTCGAGGGGCCGGGAAAGGTTCCCGGCCCCTTTCGGTCTTCGCTAACGATCAGGCTGCCGCGGGAGTGCGCCCGTCGGGCTTTGGGGTCTTCACGCCGATCACGAGCAGGTACCCGAGCGTCGCGATTTCCGCAACTGCTGACGGGATGACAACGAAGGTGGCGATCCTTTCGCCCAAGTCGGGAACCAAGAACTGGGCGAGCACATCCACGAGGTAACCGGCGCCTCCCAGGATGTCAGCTCGGTGCGATGGTCACGATCACGTTGCCCTTCTTGTGACCCAGGTCGACATAGCGGTGCGCCTCCACAATCTCATCCAGCGTGTAGCGGCGGTCGATCACCGGCCGGAACGCGCCGCTCTCGGCGAGTTCCTTCACTACTAGCAGGTCTTCCTTCTTGGTCCTCGGGAACGCGTCATCGACGGACATCGACACGCCGCCCGAGGCGAGTGCCGCGCCGGCGTTGAGCATTGCCTTCGCACTCTTCCGTTTGCCAACCGCGTCGAAGATGACGTCGTAGCGCCCGCCGTTCAGTGTGAAATCCTCCTTCGTGTAGTCGATCACCGTGGCCGCACCCAGCGACCGCACGAGCTCGACGTTCGTGGTGCTGCAGACGCCGGTCACCTCGGCGCCGAGATGCCTGGCCAGCTGCACCGCGGACGCGCCGATGGCCCCCGAGGCTCCATAGACCAGCACCCGCTGGCCCTCCCGAACCTTCAGGCGGCGTACGAAGAACGAGGCGATCAGCCCACCGTAGGGCAAGGCGGCGGATTCCTCGTAGGTGAGGTTGGCAGGTCGAAGTGCAAGCGCCGAGCTCGCGGGCCAGCACACCTTTTCGGCGTATGTGCCGGCGCGGAAACCTTCCATTCCGAACACCTGGTCACCTGGTTTGAAGGACGTTACTTCGCGGCCGACCGACTCGATCTCGCCGGCGGCGATCATGCCGATGATCGGCTGCCGCGGCGCCCTGATGCCGAACGCTGCTCGCAACACGAGCCGGTAGACGCCGCGCAGCTTGAGGCCTCTCACGATGCAGTCGCTCGCTGTGACCGCGGTCGCGACAAGCCGGATGCACACTTCCTTGTCTCGGGGACGCGGGTCGGGCACAGTCCTGATCTGGAGCACCTCGGGCGGCCCGTACGCCGTGCAAACGGCGGCTCTCACCCCCCTCCCCAGCCCGCAGCCCGACGGCGGTCATGAGTTCGGTAACCTCGCTGCGCGCACGGCTTGTTGCGAATCGTCTCACTTCACCCATCCGGAGCGGGCAGCACTCGCACTGGCGGAGGCGATAACCCGTCTCAGCGATCGCCCGGACCCTGTTCCCGACGAGGTCTGGAACGGGGCCGCTCGACAATATGACGAACTGGGACTGTCGGCGCTCGTACTCATGATTGCCGTTACCGACGTGTTCAACCGCCTCAACGTAGCCACGTGACAAATCGCCGGCGCCTGGGGCTGGACTGGGGATCGACGCTGAGCCGCTTCCCCATCGCCGAGGTAAGAGTCAGTTCAAGGGAGATTCCCCGCAGCCGCAGGCGTAGCAAGCAGTTGAGGAAGACAGGACGGAAATGGCGGCGACAACGAACACGGCCTCCCGCTTTGTTCGGTCACATTTCCCCATCGAGATTCGTCATTCATAATCGGAGGCCAACTTTTGGAGGAGCACTCCAGCCCATTCCGAATCTGAGGACATCACATGAGCAAGACGCATCTCGCCCCGTACATCAACTTCCAGGGCAGCGCCCGCGAAGCTATGGAGCATTACCACCGGATTCTCGGCGGTAAGCTCGAGCTGTTCGCATCGGACAATAGCGGCAAGCCGAAGCCGGCCGGCCCTGGCGAGCGCATCATGTACGCGCGACTCGAAGCGGACGGCATCCTCATGATCGCCTCGGACGGGAACCCCAAGTACCCTGCGAAGGTTGCCGCCGGCGGCCAGGTGGGAATGCCGCTAACCGACCAGCCCTGGGGGACGTCCGGCTGGCTGACCGACCGCTTCGGCATCAATTGGAATGTCGATATCGAAAAGGAGTAGCGGGGGCCCTGCATGAGGCGACGAGGCAGGTCGCCTGCGGAAGGTCGCCAGAAAATCTGTGATCTCCGTGTGATGCCGCTGACTAGGAGGAGCCTGCGAAAACCGCGATTTGAATCACGGTCCCGAACCGCGCTCGTGACGTGTCCTCTGGTGCCCCCGCAGCTCCTCCAGTGTTCTTCTGTACTCGAACTGCGGTGCGTTCGGATCCTGGTGTGTCCTCTCACGGTTCCGCGATTCTGTGACCCGTCTGTGATCCGGCGTGGCAACCGGATCGGCCACCGAAACCGACCGAGAATCACTGCGCTATCCGACGTGGGCCCGCGAGCGTCCATTCGTCGGCGCGCCGTTCAGCTCCGAGGACGTGCGTGGTGCGGCCACGGCCGCCACCAGCCTGTGCCAACGGAATGCGGTTGTTACCTCGTTGCGCGAGCGCGCGACTCGGCTACCCGCTTGATCGCGCCGAGCCGGGCGTCCCAGCGGGCCGCGACCTTGGCCATCGCACGCACCGCGACGTCGAGGTGCTCGGGCCGCACGGAGTAGCGGACCTCGCGGCCGCTCCGCTTGCTCTCGACCAGCCCTGCGCGGTCAAGTACGGCCAGGTGCTTGGCCACCGCCTGCCGCGTGAAGGGGAGCTCGGCCGCGAGCGCAGTTGGCGTGACCTCGCCGTGGGCGAGGATGAGGTCGAGGACGCGGCGCCGCGACGTGTCGGCGACCGCCTCCAGCAGCTCCTCGTCGTTTAGCGCAGCCTTCGTCATCTCACGCTTGGTGCGTAGTCGCGCAGGCGGCCGAGGAGAACCTGCCAGCCCCTCGAATGGCCTTCGGCGTACTTCGCCTTCTCGGGTTCGGACCAGTCGATCGTGTCGAATCCGCTCTCCACGACGCGCAGGCGCGTGCCGCCGGCTGCGGGCTCAAGCATGAACTCGACGAGCATCGAGTTGTCCGCGCGCGCGGGTGAGCCCTCCGGTTGCACCCAGCGGAACGCGAAGCGGCGCGGCCGCTCCAGCGCCTCGACCTGCAGCTGGTAGGAATCGCCGCTCTTGAAGCGCAGACGCCCACTGCCACCGACCCGCAGCTCGACCTCCGCCTCGTCGGCGAACCACTGCCGGATCTGCTCCGGGTCGGTCACGACGCGCCACACGACCTCGAGCGGAGCCTCGATGACGACTTCCTTCTCGATCGAACTCGGGATCACGCCGCCAAGAATACTGCAACCGCCGGTTGCGTTTCGTGGTAACATGCGCAACCGTTTGTTGCGGATCGTAATGTTGAACGGTTGGAGGTACGACGCATGCAGCACAAGGTCGTTTCGCACGAGCAGTGGGTCGAGGCGCGCAAGAGGCACCTCGTCGAGGAGAAGATGTTCACGAAGCTCCGCGACAAGCTGAGCCAGGCGCGGCGCGACCTGCCGTGGGAGCTGGTCGACAAGGAGTATGTGTTCGAGGGGCCACAGGGCAAAAGGACTCTCGACCAGCTTTTCGACGGGCGCGGACAGCTGGTGATCTACCACGCGATGTTCAACCCGGAGACGGCATCCGAGCAAACGACCTGGACCAAGGACTCCCCCTGCTTCGCATGCTCCTTCTGGATGGACAACTTCGACCGCGTGGTGGTGCACCTCAACCACCGGGACATCACGATGGCGGCGGTGTCGAGGGCATCAGTTGACAAGATCGAGGCCTACCGCAGGCGAGTGGGCTGGGAGTTTCCGTGGTACTCGTCGAAGGCCTCGGACTTCAACTTCGACTACCACGTCTCGTTCAAGCCGGGCGAGAAAGAGGGCGAGTACAACTACCGCGAGGAGGCGATCGGCCCGTCAGAGAAGCCGGGCGTGAGCGTCTTCGTGCGCGAGGGCGGAAAGATATACCACACGTACTCGGCGTACGCGCGCGGTCTCGACATGGTCAACGTCGCTTACCACTACATGGACCTGGTGCCGAAGGGCCGCGACGAGAACGAGATGGGCGGCATGGCGTGGCTGCACCGCCGCGACGAGTACCCTGACTGAAGGGTGGTCATTGCTGTTTCGATGGCCGCGATGATGGCGGCGTCCGCGGTGCCGTTCTTCTTCGCCTACGGGCGCGACAGCCGACGGCCGGTGGCGACCGCCGCTGTCGTCCTTATATATGTGGCGGTCTGGGCGCTGATCGGCTTCACTCTCGATTACATGATGGGCATGATGATGATGCCGTCGTCGCTTCTGATCGCCGCTGCAGCGGTCGCGATGGCGGTCGTCTACGCGCTCACGCCTTGGGGCAGGTGGGCACGGGATCGGTGCCGCGAGATGGCGCAGCGGGAGCCGCGCAGGCCCCGGTTCCGACACGCGGTGGTCGACGGCGCGAGCTACACCGCGAGCTGCATCGCCTGCAGCGCGGGCATCATGCTGGCCCTCGCCGTGGTTGGCATGTCGAACCCTTTCGTGATCGTGGCCGCGGCCGCCGTGACGCTGCTCTACAAAATCACGCCCTGGCCCGTTCCGGCTCTTTCACGTAGACGGTGAAGCCGAGGACGTTGCACCACGGGTCGGCGATCTCGAACGCCCAGCCCGTCCAGACCTCGCACGGCGGCGCGCGCGGGGAGATGCCGCGGCCGAGCAACTCATCGGCGGCTTTGCCGATTCTGAACACTAAAACTGGTCGGGGGCCAGGGATTTGAACCCGGGGCCTCACGGTCCCGAATCACATGGCAGTTCGTCCAGCGCCGCTGGTTTGGTCATTTTCTATTCGAAACTTCTTCCATTCGGACCGCCGAGGTCCAGATTTGGCCCTTTTTTCAAGGGGATTACCACAACGTTGAAATCCGAGGCGTGCCATCACAGCAACGATGTCCCTCGCCATCGCGCGCTTCGAATACAGCTCGTGGGCCCGCGCGAAGGCGGGAAAGCCGCTCTGTCCATATCCGCCTAGATCGCCGCAAACCACCGTGAAATGCTGGGCGAGGAGAGTCGCCACCCGCCGCCACATCAAGTGGGTCTGCGGGAAGCCGTGAAGCAGCAACAGCGGCGGCCCAGCACCTGCCCAGCGCACGAATATGCTGGCTTCGCCGGACCCGACCTCGGCCGCGCCTCGAACTCTAGCGCCGCTTCCCACCGTCGGCTCCGGCATCTGACGGTTTTGAGTCCGAGCCGGGACGATTCGACCCTACAGCGTGAACTTCGACTGCGCCGCGGCGTATCGCGGCTCGTCGCGGCGGAAGCTGTCCGCGTCGACCCCCAGCTTGCGCGAGACGTGGTAGGCGAGCCATTGCAGCGGCACCACGTTCACGATCGGCGCGAGCACCTCGTCCAGATCCGGCGGCGGGGCGAACGACATGACTGTCGCCCCGATCTCACGAAGGGCCGTCTCGACTTCGCCCATCCGCTCGCGGGACGGGCCGGGCTGAGCCACGAGCACGACCACCTTCCCAGGCTGGATGCTGACAAGCGGCCCGTGCAAGATGCCCTCGACGTCGTGCCCTTCGGCGCTCACGACGTGGCTAGCCTCGCGCAGCTTCAACGCGCCTTCGTAAGCGGTCGCGCGCGCAGGACCGCCACCGACGAAATGAGTCACCGGCCGGAACTCAGCCCGGCTCACCTCACTCGCGACTCGGCTGCCGTGGTCGATGGCGAGTTGGACGATGCGGGGAAGATCCGCGAGTTGGCTCTCCCACGCCGGCCTGCCAAGTGCCGCGGCAACCTGCGCGATACGCAGCATCGCCGCCGTGTGGCTCGCGGTGTGCACCGGAGACTTCTCCTGCGCCACTGTGCGGACGACGCCTTCGCCTTCCATGGGAGAGCCTTCGCCGGTGATCGCGATCCAGTTGTGCGAGTCTTTCGCAAACCGGCCGAGAGAATCGCGGCTGAAGCGCTTGCTGCCGCGGTGGCTGAGCAGTATCAGCCCGTCGTCCGGACGTAATGCCGGCGGATAGTTCGCGAATTCGAAAGCCCGGACCGCCCAGGCCTGAAGGCCGATGCTGCGCAGGATGAACTGGCCCGCGAGCGCGCCGTGAAAGCTCGTGCCGGTGCCGGCCAGGAAAATCCGCGAGCAGCCGCGAAGACGCGTCGCAACCCGCGCCACGGAATCGTCGGCCAGCAGCCTTATCAGCTCTGCCGGCTGGCTCTCCAGGGTTGCCTTCAGGTACGAGCCGGGCTCGTGCGGTTCAGTCACTGGAGACGAACTTGGGCTTTGTTGCCGAGAGGATCCCGCGAGCGCGGACCAACCTTCTCAGGCGGGCTGCTATTCAAGGAAGGCGAGCGTCACCGCTGCAAACAGTGGCGAGATACCGAGGTTGTAGTGGGTCAGGCCTGGCAGGATCGCAAGGGCGTGACCGCCCGCCGGCCGGCCCTCGCCCATCCAGCCACCGTCGCGCAGTCCCCCGCCGAGCAATTTGAACACCTCGACGTAATGGCTCGGCGGAGCCATATCGGCGTCGGCGGCGACGATCAGCGTCGGAACCTGGAGGCCACGGACCTCGTCGGCGAAGTCGAACTCCTTCGCCATCGAGGCGCCGATCTTGTCAAGCAACTTCGGGAAGTCCTCGGGACGTGGCGCGACCCGCTGGTAGAGCTGGTACATCGGCGTGTCTTTCATGAACTCGGCAGCGGCCGCGTTCACCTGGCCTTGCTGCATTCGCATCTCCGGATAGATCGCGTCGGGGCGGATGTTCGCCGAGGCCGCAACCAGCCGGCGCACCTTGGCTGGGTACTTCGCCCCTGTGTGAAGCGCCACCCCACCGCCGAGCGAGTAGCCGACCAGATCCGGCTTCTCCAGTCCAAGATGATCGATCAGGCCGGCGATGTCATCGGCCATCAGCCGAACGTCGATTGGTCGATCGATGTCAGCGGTACGGCCATGTGCTTGCAGGTCCGGGGCGATGACCTGGTGGTGTTGCGCGAGTTGCGGCAGGACCGGCCCGAACATCTCGCCGGACCCAAGTCCACCGTGCAGGAGGATCAGCGGCCGCCCAGCCCCGTGGGTCTCGTAGTAAAAATTGAGGCCGTTGACCTTGGCGTACTTGCCGGTTGCCTTTGTATCGGTGGTCATGGTCAAGCTCCTTGCGTGCGCTGGGAATCAACTACCGAAGATAGAGACTTCGCGTGCACCGGAAATTCATCGGTGCCGAGGAACCCGCGTGCGGCCGACCAGCCATGCGGCCGTCAACCCGATCCCGCCACCCAGCAACCAGCCCACCAAGACGTCGATCGGCCCCGGCACACCGGCCAGTGCACACCCAGGTAAACGACGCAGAGGCCGACCCAAAAGACGCCGGTGACGAGAGTCGCGGCGGCACTGCGGCGGAACATGGAGTTGGGCCAATTCATGGCCAGAAAGAGCGCAATCGCAACGGCCCGTGACGGCGGCGTCAGCCGAAGGCATCGATGGTCCTGCTGCGTGCACCACGGCAAAGCTCGAGGCTCGTCGGCCACGACCGATAAGATTCTTCAAGAACTCAACCGCCAACGCCGACGAGATCAGAGCTACCCCGGCAGGCAGCAGCCATTCGCCAGTTTCGAAGCCAGATGACAATTGCAATGCCAACCAGCCCGACAATGGCGAGCACCGCAGGGTTGGTACCGATGACATCGTGACGAGCGCAATTCGATCGAGGAGCCAGGTTCGGTGCTCGGCAACGTAGGTCACGACCTGACTGTCGATGTCGATTGCTCAGTACATGTATGAACGCTCTGCTAACGACCAGTTCGGCTCATCGACCGTACCCGCTCCCCAACAATGAGCACTGGCTCCTAGCGCTGAGGCGCCGCGCAAGTCCATGAAAGGAGCGCGCAGAACGCCCAAGCCGCACATCAACTTCTCCGAGAACGAATTCCGGGAGCGGCAGGCGCGGATCCGCCGGGAGCTGGCGGCGCGCGGTCTCGAGGGCTTGCTTGTGTCGCGAATCGAGGATCAGTACTGGCTTTGCGGGCTCGATACCGACGGCTTTGTGATTTTTCACATGATGTTCATTGGAGCCGACGGCCAGCTCACGCACATCTCAAGGACAGCGGACATCGCCAGCATCGATTACTCGTCTCTGTGCGAGGACGTGCGGGTTTGGGAGGACGCCGAAGGCAACCCCAAGTCCAGAGTGATCAAGGAAGTGCTCGAGAGCCACCGCATGGCCGGCAAGCGCGTCGGCATCCAGCTGGACTCCTTCGGGCTGCTGCCGAACCTCCACGAGGAGCTTCGAGAGAGCCTTGACGGATGGTGCGAGCTTGTCGATGCGTCGGACCTGATTCGGCTCATGCGGCTCGTCAAGAGCCCGCAGGAACTCGATTACCACCGCCAAGCGGGACAGATCCTCGATCGCGCCTGCGCGCGGGCGATCGACCTGATCGCTCCTGGGGCCGACGAGGGCCATGTGCTTGCCGAGGTCTACACAGTGATATGGGAGGCGGGAGCGGACATCCCCGCGAACCGGATGCCGATGGGCCACGGCGAGAAGGCGATGAACGTGCGCTACGTCACAGGTCGAGGGCGCGTTGCAGAGAACGACCAGGTCACGTTCGAGATGGGCGACGCCTGGCGGCACTACCACGTGGCCAACATGTTTACGGTCCTGACGGGTCCGAGTGTCGATCCTCGGCACATGGCCATGCAGGCGGCTTGCGCCGAGGCGCTTGACGCCGTCCAGAAAAAGCTGCGTCCTGGCCGGACCCTCGGCGAGGTCTTCGAGGTGCACCGCGCCACGCTTGCCGCACACGGATACGAGCACGCGATGCTCAAGGCGTGCGGCTACACCATGGGGGCCACCTTCCCCCCCACCTGGATGGAGCAGCCGATGATCTACCGTGACAACCCGCTCGTGCTGCAACAGAACATGGTCTTCTTCACCCACATGATCCTGAGCGAGCGCGAGACAGGCCTAACGATGTCGCTTGGCGAGACGTCAATCATCACGGACGATGCGCCCGAAGTGATCACCCACGTACCCAGGGACCCGATCGTCCGCGGGTGAGCAGCGTGGCCGGCACAGTTGCTCCCGGCCTTACATCTCTATGGGGAGAACGATGGTCGGGCGGCCGAGATTTGAACCAAGGGCTTCACGGTCCCGAATCACACCACAGCCCGTTTGAGGCTGGTCGGCAACTCCGAGACCTCGACGATCCGGACTCTTTCTCGGACACGTGCTGCATCCAGAAGCAAGCGATATGAGCGTTGAGTGCAGTTGGCGGGGCAGCTCTCGGCAGTCTGGGTCACAGTCGGATCGACGATAACTCCGATTCAGTACCCACCACTTGCAGCCGCGAACGTCCGTTTCCGACAAGACGCCCCGTCTGGGGCTTGCTATTCTCGCCTCACGAGCGCACCAGGCATGCACACGAGGAGGTGACCACGACATGAGGTTGACGACCACGACCAACATCTCGGTGGACGGCGTGATGCAGGGGTTGGGCGGACCTGACGAGGATCGCAGCGGCGGCTTCGAGCGCGGCGGATGGGCCATACCACTTCTCGACACCGAAACCGGGGACTATCTCAACCAGGTCTA
>Ga0209377_1002874_pt1 | contig 11165 bp, 13 predicted proteins | sample GraSoiAngelo_141_FD_185898 | JGI IMG/M metagenome (GOLD analysis project Ga0209377, IMG submission 185898) | Grasslands soil microbial communities from the Angelo Coastal Reserve, California, USA - 14_0929_12_40cm (SPAdes) (version 2) | ecosystem: Environmental > Terrestrial > Soil > Grasslands ...
AGCCCCCAGATGGTGGCCGTGGAGCTCAACTCGAAGATGCTGGAACGTGAGGAACTCGGTAGTGCACTCGTGAAGGACGGCGACGCGATCGAACTCTTGTTCTACTTGGGCGGAGGCGACTAGGTGCTCCGCGCCTCGTCCGCCATCACCGCGTTCATCGGGGGCACTCCCCTGGTCCGACTCAACCGCCTGTCCCCGGAGGGGGCCGCCACCATCTACGCCAAGGCCGAGCATTTCAACCCGGGCGGCTCCGTCAAAGACCGCATCTGCCTCAACATGCTCGACGAGGCGGAGCAGCAGGGCCGGCTGAAGCCCGGCGCCACCATCGTCGAGCCGACCAGCGGCAACACAGGCATCGGCCTGGCACTGATCTCCGCCGTGCGCGGCTACAAGCTCATCCTCGTCATGCCGGAGAGCATGAGCATGGAGCGCGCGAGCCTGTTGTCGTCCTACGGGGCGCAGCTCGTGCTCACGGCGGCCTGGGAAGGGATGAAAGGCTCCATCAAAGAAGCCGAGAGCCTCGTCGCCGCGAACCCGGAGTATTTCATGCCGGACCAGTTCTCGAATCCCGCGAACCCGGCCATGCACCGGAAGACGACGGCGCCGGAGATCTGGGAGGCGATGGACGGCCAGATCGACGCCTTCGTCGCGGCGGTCGGCACCGGAGGCACAATCACGGGGTGCGGCGAGGTTTTCAAGGAACGGAACCCGAAGGTCAAGGTCATTGCGGTGGAGCCGGCCGGCTCGCCCGTCTTGTCGGGGGGCGACCCGGGCCCGCATCGGATCCAGGGAATCGGCGCGGGGTTCATCCCCAAGGTCCTGAATCGCTCGATCCTGGATGGCGTGCTCACCGTGACGGACGACGAGGCATACCAGATGGCCAAGCTGCTGGCGAAGAAGGAGGGGCTCCTGGTCGGTATCTCGTCAGGGGCCAATGTCGCCGCCGCCCAGAAGGTCGCGGCGGAGCTCGGGCCCGGTAAGAACGTGGTCACGGTGCTCTGCGACACGGGCGAGCGCTACATCAGCATCGAGAAATACTTTAATATCTAGTATGCCATTCCTACCAGATTCCGAAGAACAGGTCACCCGCTACAGCCGGCACATCCTCCTGCCGGAAGTCGGCGGTAAGGGCCAGCAGAAGATCGGGCAGGCCAAGGTCCTCATTGTCGGCGCTGGCGGCTTGGGGTCTCCCGTCGCATTCTACTTGGCCGCGGCAGGCGTAGGCATGATCGGCCTGATCGACAGCGATGCGGTGGACCTCTCCAACCTCCAGCGCCAGATCATCCACCAGACGCCTGACATCGGCCGGCCCAAGGTGGGCTCCGCCAAGGCCAAGATCCTCGCCCTTAACCCCAGCGTCGCGGTCGAGACCTATGACAGGCGCCTGACGGCGGAGAACGCTCTGGACCTCATCGGCCGCTACGACATCGTCGTGGATGGCGTGGACAGCTTCCCCGCCAAGTTCCTGATCAACGACGCCTGCTTCTTCGCGCGCAAGCCGCTGGTGCACGGGGGGATCCTCCGGTTCGACGGGCGGGTGTTCACCATCCTGCCGGGGCAGAGCGCCTGCCTGCGCTGCATCTTCAAGCAACCGCCGCCGCCCGGCTCGGTGGCCAGTTGCCAGGAAGCCGGCGTGATCGGCGCGCTGGCCGGCGTCATTGGGACCATCCAGGCGACCGAAGTCCTCAAGCTGATCCTAGGCAAGGGCCGCCCCCTCACCAACCGGTTGCTGGATTACGACGCGCGCGAGACCCGGTTCCGCGAAATCAAGGTGGCCAAGAACCCGCGGTGCCCCCTCTGCGGCGAGCGCCCGGAGATCACCCGCCTCGTCGAGCCCGAGCCGGAGGTCTGCGCGGTCAGGACGGCGTGACGATGCCGAAGGCCTCCCCCATGAGCACCGACAGGATCAAAGGCCTGATCTGCCGCGAGTGTGGCAAGGAGTATCCGGCAGTGTCGCTTCATGTCTGCGACATGTGCTTCGGACCCTTGGAAGTCCAGTATGACTACAAGGTGATCAAAGCGCGCCTCACCCGCACAGCGATCGAAGCGGGCCCCAAGAGCCTCTGGCGATACGTGGACCTTCTCCCGGTCGCGGGAGAACCCACCGTCGGCCTGGCCGCGGGCTTCACCCCGCTGGTGCGGGCCAAGAATCTCGGCGACGAACTGGGCTTGGACACACTCTACATCAAAAACGACACCGTCAATCACCCAACCCTCTCGTTCAAGGACCGGGTGGTCTCGGTGGCGCTGACGCGCGCCCGCGAACTGGGGTACGACACGGTCGCCTGCGCCTCCACCGGCAACCTGGCCAACTCGGTCGCCGCCCACGCCGCGGCAGCCAAGATGCAATGCTACGTGTTCATTCCCCACGACCTGGAAGCCTCCAAGGTGCTCGGGAACCTCGTGTACCGGCCCAACGTCGTCGAGGTCGAGGGAAATTATGACGACGTGAATCGTCTGTGCAGCGAGATCGCCGGCGAGCACAACTGGGCCTTCGTCAACGTCAACATCCGCCCCTACTACGCCGAAGGGTCCAAGACCTTGGCTTACGAGGTTGTGGAGCAACTCGGCTGGGTCGCCCCGGACCACATCGTCGTGCCCATGGCGTCCGGCTCGCTGCTCACGAAGATCTGGAAAGGGCTGAACGAGTTCCACAAACTGGGGCTGATCGACCGCATGGCCACCCGGGTAGACGGGGCCCAGGCGGAGGGCTGCGCCCCCATCGCCACGGCGCACAAGCTGGGCCGGGACTTCTTCAAGCCGGTGAAACCCGCCACCATCGCCAAGTCGCTGGCGATCGGCAACCCCGCCGACGGCTACTACGCGCTGAAGGCCACGGCCGAGAGCGGCGGAGCCATGGAGACGGTGACGGACGAGGAGATCATCGAGGGCATGACGCTGCTGGCGCAGACCGAAGGGATCTTTGCCGAGACTGCCGGTGGGGTGACGATCGGCGTCCTCAAGAAGCTGGTCAAGCAGGGACTCATCAAGCGGACCGAGACGACCGTGGCGTTGGTCACCGGCAACGGCTTGAAGACCCAGGAAGCCGTGATGAACGCCGTCGGTCGGCCGACGCGGATCTCCCCGAGCCTGGTCCACTTCCAGAAGACGTTCGGCCTGGGCAACCATGAGAGGTAAGGATCCATGGTCAAGGTGCGTATTCCCACGCCCCTGCGGACCCTGACTGGGGGCAAAAGCGAGGTCGAAACCCCCGCCTCGGACATCCAATCCCTGATCGAGTCGTTGAACGGCCGGTTCCCTGGGCTTAAAGACAGGGTCTGCGATGATAAAGGCGAGATCCGGCGCTTCGTGAACATCTACCTCAACGAAGAGGACATCCGCTTTCTCAAGGGCAAGCACACGCCCCTCAAGGACGGCGACGAGGTCTCCATCGTGCCGGCCATCGCGGGCGGCACGCAATAAGGTCCGGCGATGGCGAACTTACGTTTTCATCTCCGGTTTCCGGAGGACAAAATCAAGGAGCCGGTCCTCTGCCAGATCAACCGCGCGTTCCCGAAGGTGGATACGAACATCCGCCGGGCGGACGTGCGGGAGAAGACCGGATGGATGGACGTGGAATTCTCCGGGAACCCCGCCGAGATCGAACGGGCCATCGAAGGCATCCGGCAGAAGGGCGTCATCGTGGACCCCATCGAGTTGAACGTCGTCGAGTAGCCCTGCGCACGATGGAATTCACCGAGCAGCAGATCGAACGCTACAGCCGGCACATCATCCTGCCAGACGTGGGTGGCAAGGGACAGAAGAAGCTGGCCGCGGCCCGCGTGCTGGTCATTGGCGCGGGCGGCCTCGGCTCCCCGGCAGCGCTCTATCTGGCCGCGGCCGGGGTCGGCACCATCGGCCTCGTGGATGGCGACGTCGTGGACCTGTCGAATCTCCAGCGCCAGATCCTCCACACGACCGCCACCGTCGGCAGGCCCAAGGTCGACTCCGGACGCAAGATGCTCGCCGCGATCAATCCGGACATCGCGATCAAGACCTATCAGACAAACATCACCGCCGAGAACGCCCTGAGCATCCTCTCGGACTACGACCTGGTCCTGGACGGCTCGGACACCTTCACCACTCGTTATCTGGTCAACGACGCCTGTTTCTTCGCCAAGAAGCCCCTGATCTCCGGCAGCATCTTCCGCTTCGAAGGGCAGCTCACCACCCTCAAACCGCACGAAGGCTTTCCTTGCTATCGGTGCCTTTACGCAGAGCCACCGCCCGCGGGCCTCGTCCCGAACTGCCAGGAAGCCGGGGTGCTCGGCGTGCTGGCCGGCACGATCGGCGTGCTGCAGGCCGCCGAGGCGATCAAGGAGATCGTCGGGTTCGGCACGTCGCTCGCCGGCTCGATGCTGATCTACGACGCGCTCGAAATGAGCTTCCGCAAGACCCGCGTCCCGAAAGATCCCGGCTGCCCGCTCTGCGGCGCACGCCCCCGCATCACGGACCTGTCCGGCGACTACACGGTCTCGTGCGGACTCTGAGCATCCCCCGACACATCCTCGGCGAAATGATCGCCCACGCGCGTGCGCTCGCTCCGCACGAATGCTGCGGCATGTTGGCCGGGAAGGACGGACGCGTCACCCATCACTACAAGATCGCCAACATCGTCGCGACGGAAGGGACCCACCTCGCCAACTTCGACGAGGCGAAGTTCGCCCACTTGCAGACGCTCTCACCCGAGGAACGCGCCGACATCGCCTTCGTCATGGACGCCCGGGACATGTCCCTGGCCTTGAAAGACATGCGGCGTCAGGGCCTCGAGTTGCAGGTCATCTACCATTCGCATCCCCACAGTCGCGCGCAGCCCTCCCTCACCGACATCAAGATCGCCACGGAGTTCGAGGCCACCAGAGTCGTCCTGAATCTGCCTGAGCCGTTGCACCTCATCATCTCCCTGGAAAAGAAAGACGCCCCAGCGACCGCCGCCTTTCGCATCGTGAACGGGACCGTCACGCCGGTCTCCTTCCAGACCCTCTAGTCGGAGCGCCGCTCCATGCCTCCGCCCGCGGCCCCTTCGCTCAAACGGGTGCAGGAGCTTGCCGCCGAACTCGGGCTCCTCGAGGACGAGCTGATCCCCTACGGCCGCTTCAAGGGCAAGATCGCGCTGGCGGCGCTCGATCGTCTTTGCGACCGTCCTTTGGGCCGCTACGTGCTGGTCACCGCCATCAACCCCACACCGCTGGGCGAAGGGAAGACCGTCACCTCGATCGGGCTGGCCATGGGCCTGTGTCGGCTGGGTCACCGCGCTGTCGTGACGCTCCGCCAGCCCAGTCTCGGTCCTGTGTTCGGCGTCAAAGGCGGCGGGGCCGGCGGCGGGCGCGCGCAAGTCGTCCCGCAGGAAGAGGTGAATCTGCATCTGACGGGGGATGCACACGCCGTGGCTGCGGCGCACAACCTGCTGGCCGCCTTCGTTGACAACCATCTGTCTCACGGCAACTCGCTTCAGCTCGATCCTAACACGATCAGTTGGCCTCGGGTCATGGGGCTGAACGACCGGGCGCTGCGCCAGGTGACTTTGCAGAGCGGCCGGCGAACCCAGTTCGTGATCACCGAAGCCTCGGAAGTGATGGCGATCCTCGCGTTGGCCGCCGATCTGAAAGACTTGCGGCAGCGGCTCGGGCGGACTCTTGTGGGGATGACACAGGACGGGCGGGCGGTGCTCGCCGAAGACCTGCGGTGCGCCGGTGCGATGGCCGCTCTGCTTCGGGACGCCCTCAACCCCAACCTGGTACAAACCATGGAGGGGACGCCGGCGCTCATCCACGCCGGTCCCTTCGGCAACATCGCGCACGGCAGCAGCTCGATTGTCGCCGACGCGCTTGCTCTCCGCCTTGCCGATTATGTCGTTACCGAAGCGGGCTTCGGCAGCGATCTGGGCGCGGAGAAGTTCTTCAACATCAAATGTCGGGCGTCAGGCCTGCGTCCGGCGACCGCCGTGATCGTGGCCACCCTGCGGGCGTTGAAGCTGCATGGCGGCGCCGGCTCAGCCAAGCCGGGCTTGCCGCTGCCGGCGGCCCTGACCGGTCCCAACCGGGAAGCCCTAGCCCGCGGCTGCGCCAACCTCCATCAGCACATCGCCAACGTTCGCACATTCGGCGTCCCCGCCGTCGTGGCTGTGAACGCGTTTGTGGACGATCCGAAAGAAGAGCTGGAGTATGTGAAGGCCCAGGCGGTCGAAAGAGGCGCCGTGGCCGCCGCGGTGTCCACACCCTGGTCAGATGGCGGCGCCGGTGCAGACGCGCTGGCCGACGCCGTCGTGCGTGCCTGCGAGCAGCCATCGAGCTATCGGCCTCTGTACGAGGATGCCGCTTCGATCGAGCAGAAACTTGAAACGATCGCTCGCCGGATCTACGGCGCGGATGGCGTGACCTGCGAGCCCACGGCCGCAGCTCAAATCGAAACGGCCGCCCGACTGGGGTACGGGCGTTTCCCCATCTGCATGGCCAAGACCCAGTACTCGCTCTCACACGACCCCCAGCTCCTCGGTCGGCCGAGCGGCTTCACCCTCCCAATCCGAGAGGTACGAATCCTCGCGGGCGCCGAGTTCCTGACGGCACTGTGCGGTGGTATGCAGTTGATGCCAGCGCTGCCTAACCGTCCCGCAGGCGAGCGCGTGGATGTCGACCCCGAGACCGGCCGCATCGTCGGACTGACCTGAACACAGGCGTGTGAAAGGGAACGGAAGAACGGATTCTGACAAAGGGAGAGAGCGGTTTGCTAGCGCGAAGGGAGGGTTCGGATCGACTGACCAGTCGCCGCTTGGTAGGCCGCATCGAGCGTGCTGACCTCGGTGATCTTGATATCGCCCCCCATGCCCTTTAACGCGAGGTCCATGGAGGTCTGTCCGAACGGCACGACCATCTCACGATAGCGGAGTTGCCGGCATCCCTTAATTTTTTCCTCCAGCCCTCCAACCGACCCCACTTCCTGGTTCTCATTGATCGTGCCCGACATGCAGACATCGGGGCGGATCGGATCGCCGAGCAAGACCGACGTCACACCGACCGCAAGGATGGCGCCCGCGCTTGGGCCGTCGATATACAGCCCGTTCTGGAGGATGGAGGTTCGGAGGGAGAGCCGAACCCGCAGGAACCGGGGATCGTACCCCACGCCCTTGGCAGCCGCCGCAACGGCGGTCCGCAGGGACACATCGAGCTGCCCGCCGAAATGCGAATCCGTCACCACTTCCGGCCCCGTCCCTGCAGGCACATAGCTCACGGCCAGATCCGCTAGCACAATTTCACCGAGATTAGTCGCGTACGCCACGGACTGGCCAGGCTTGGCAGAGAATTGATTCATCATGAGGACCGGAATCCGGAGGCTGGTAGCCGGGAACGGCTGCGGCGCTTTGAGTGGTTGGATCTGAAGGTCAGGCCGAGGGGTCTCGGTCGTCGCAGGCGGAACCGTTGGCGAGGCAGGAGCAGTCGGACCCGCAGGCGCTGCGTGGAGTCCTCTTATCACAGAAAAGGTACTCTCTTGGGCTGTGCCCTGCGCCCTGTCCTCTTTGATGAGACGACAATCCGCGCCCCCTTGATCGGTATAGAGGTTCGTTCCATTGGGTTGCACGCAGTGCCAGACATCGGCAAGCACCACTTGAGGCGTCAGCCCGAAGCCGAGGGCGGCACCCAAGACCGCCGAGCAGATGAGTCGTCGTCGCATCATTCCTTGTTAAGACAGCAAAATCAGTGCCTTTTCTCCCACTCAGGAGCATGCACCTGGAACGTGGGCCTAACCTCTTCACATCGTGGAATAAATCACGCACCAAGGCAATCTACCAAAATATGACAGACTCACTTAAAATAGAACCTCGGCCTATCAAGGAAGATAGTCAGCTTATCTCTTCAGATAGAACCTGCCTGATCACTGAGGCCCGTTGTTTTACGGAGCGCCTGACTTGCCTGCTGCCGTAACGACGTCTCAAGGCGTGCCGCCGGCGCGTCGAACGGCGTCAACTCGTCACTGCTCCCTCTGAGGCCGAAGAGACGTGTCGGGCGTATTTGGCCATGACGCCGGTGGTGTAACGAGGCACCGGCGGTTTCCACTTGCTGAGCCGAGCCTTGATTTCTTTCTTTGTTAGTTCGACGTTCAGCGTGCGGGCAGGGACATCGAAGACGATGATGTCGCCGGTTTTGAGCGCCGCGATGGGACCCTTCTTCGCCGCTTCCGGCGCGACGTGGCCGGCCATCAAACCGTGCGTGGCGCCCGAGAAGCGACCGTCAGTGAGCAGGGCGACGGAGTCTCCCAAGCCAATGCCGACGATCGCGGCCGTCACGCCCAACATCTCGCGCATGCCCGGGCCGCCCACGGGCCCTTCGTAGCGGATCACGACCACATCGCCCGCCTGGATCTGCCCGGCCTTGACGGCAGCGAAAGCGTCCTCCTCGCGGTTGAAGACCTTGGCCGGGCCTCTGAAGGACATCATCGAGTGCCCTGCCACTTTGACGACACAACCCTCGGGCGCCAGGTTCCCTTTAAGAATGACCAGCCCGCCTGTCGGCTTGATGGGATTGACCAGCAGCCGGACGACTTGCTGTCCCGGCGTCTCGCTCGCCTGTCTGGCTTCCTCGCCAATCGTCCGGCCCGTGACCGCGAGCTGATCAGCATGCAACAGTCCCGCGTCCAACAGCCGCTTAGCGACCAGCGTCGTGCCGCCCGCCGCATAGAGATCGGCTGCCATGAAGCGCCCCCCCGGCTTCAGGTCAGCCAACAAGGGAACCTTCCGGTTGATCTTGTCGAAGTCGTCAATGGTCAATCGCACGCCGGCTTCCCGCGCGACGGCCAGCAGATGCAGCACGGCATTCGTGGAGCCGCCGGTGGTGGCCACAGCGATGATGGCGTTCTCCAGAGCCTTGCGCGTGATGATCTGGCGCGGGCGCAGGTCCTTCCGCAGCAGCTCCATCACCAACTGGCCGCAGCGGAACGCGACTTCATCCTTGCGCGGGTCCATCGCGGGCACGCCGTTGAAGCCCATGGGAGAGATGCCCAGGAACTCGAACGCGATCGCCATCGTATTCGCGGTGAACTGGCCGCCGCAGGCGCCAGCCCCTGGGCAGGCGTGGTTTTCCAGATCGCGCAGCTCCGCTTCCGTCATCTTGCCAGCCGCATGCTTCCCGACCGCCTCGAAGACATCCTGGATCGTGACGTCGTGCCCCTGGAACTTGCCGGGCATGATCGAGCCCCCATACAGCATCAGCGACGGGAGGTTCAGCCGGGCCAGCGCCATGACCGTGCCGGGGATCGTCTTGTCGCAGCCGGACAGCGCCACCACGGCGTCGAACAGGTGCCCGCGCGCAACCAGTTCGATGGAGTCTGCGATCACTTCGCGGCTGATCAGCGAGGCCTTCATGCCTTCCGTGCCCATGGCGATGCCGTCGGAGACCGCAATCGTGTTGTACTCGATAGGGGTTCCTCCCGCCGCGCGAATGCCAGCCTTCACCTTTTCGGAGAGGCGCCGGAGATGGTAGTTGCAGGGCATGACCTCGATCCAGGTGTTGGCCACCCCCACCAGCGGGCGGGACAGGTCATCATCGGTGAACCCGACGGCCTTCAGCATGGCGCGGGCCGGCGCTCGCCCCGGCCCGACGACAAGGTCACGGCTGCTGAGTTTGGGCTGGCTCGTCATGTGATCTCCTTATCCAAATCCAAACTTATAGCATTCGCGCCAGTCAGTCCAGCAGCAAGCAACGCTGGCGCCCCACTGCCGCACGAATTTGAAATCCTAATGATTTCAAGGTATTACAATTACGCCGGCTACCTGGGGTATACTGGAAGTCGAGGGGGAAGCAAAGCGGAAAGAGAGAAGGTGGAGCATGCGGCGTCTTACCATCCCCAAGCGGGTTCAATTGCCGTTCGGCTATGTCGTGACGATCAAGCAAGTTACGGACGGCGAGATGGAGGAGATCGTCGAGGACGGAACTGGCGACTCGGTGGATGGGTACTGGGATCCTGACGAGCGCGTTTTATACATCCGAAAGTCCCTGCCGATCCGACGACGTCGCTATATCCTCGCGCACGAACTCGGTCACGCCTGGAACGATTGGCAGCACCACGCGATGGACAATGGAATTGCCTCCCACTATTAACAGTCCCGTCTAATCAAAGGAAGCGATACTCCTGCAACCCGGTCGTTTCGTCCTCAGGGATCGGTCTGGGGTCCCGTGGTTGCCATATGAAACTCGGCATCTCTAGGGCGGACCAGACTGGCAAAGTCCTGGTATCGGAGCTTTACTGCCTCATGGCGCGTCCCGGCCTGAAAGACGATCTCCTCGTCCGTTGTGAGAGACTGGTCCACATAGACCTCCAGGCCGTAGAGATTGCCGAAAGGCGGCATTGCACCGAGTTCGCAATCGGTGAACAATTCCTTAAACTCTGCTTCGGTCGCCAACCGCACATGGCTGGTCCGAAAAATCTCCTTGAGTCTTTTCAGATCCACCTTCCAGTTTGCCGGAAGCACCGTCATCACGAATCGCTCGTCCGCCTTCACCATGACCACCTTGGCCAGTTCTCTTCCCGGCACATGGAGGGCCTGGGCTAGCTCCGGCGCGGTAAAAGTTTCCCTATGGGTCAAGACCTCGTAGGGAACCTTCTCGCGATCCAAATAGTCTTTCAGTCTTCTCAGGATACTCATGACCGACTCCTTTCACTCGGAGGGCCCGCCCGAGGGCTGGTCAGGTTCGGAGGGTGGCCTCTTACGCTTGGCTGCACGCGAGCGATCAATCGTCGAGGCTGCGCGGGGCCATCCGGTCCTTCTGGAACGCGAACATGCCGTCTAGGAGTACGAACATCGCAATCAGGGTGAGCAGGATGCCGCCCTCAAACCATCCCTCCGTTCCCAATTTCCAAGTATGATGCGTCAGTCCTGCTAAGAGGCCCAGCACCCCACAGGCGAAACCGAGCGCAGTCCCAAGGCGGGCAATCAACGTGCGCTTATATCCCACATTTCTCATCGCTTCCACCCCTTTTTTTAGTTGCTCGTGACACGCGTCACTTCCAGTGCGGCAGGTTACTGATCCGTCCTCTCTGAACAGCGGAGCACTGGCAAGGCTAGGCCACCCTTCGGGACCTGTCAAGCGGAGTTTCGATCAGACGAGCGCGGACTCTGGGCAAAGCAGGATGGTTGCGGGGGAAGGGCTCTTTCCCCGGTAGCCCCTAAAAAT
>Ga0209377_1002877_pt1 | contig 11157 bp, 10 predicted proteins | sample GraSoiAngelo_141_FD_185898 | JGI IMG/M metagenome (GOLD analysis project Ga0209377, IMG submission 185898) | Grasslands soil microbial communities from the Angelo Coastal Reserve, California, USA - 14_0929_12_40cm (SPAdes) (version 2) | ecosystem: Environmental > Terrestrial > Soil > Grasslands ...
CGAGGCCGGGCACCTCGTCGTCTGCGAGCGGATGGACGGCGCGCTCTGGGTGACGCCGGAGATCGCGCGCGCCAAGGCCAACGCCGCCGCCGGATTCCGCGCCACCACGCTCGATCTCGAGGAGCGCTTCACCAAGCGGATGCTCTTCGCCGACAACGTCGCCACGCTCGGCCAGTACGAGTTCGTCTTCGGCAAGGGCGGCGTGCCGCTCGTCGAGAACGGCCACGTCGTCGGCGCCGTCGGCGTCAGCGGCGCCGTTCCGGCCGACCACGACCACGCGATCGCGGATGCCGCGGCCGGATATCCGACCGTACCGAAGTCCCACTGAAGGAGGCCTGACATGGACGCCAAGGATCTCTTCCTCACGCAGCACGCGGCGGTGCAGTCGGTGGCCGTCGGCGGCAACCCGGCCTCGGCTGCGGAGCGCGCGTTCGCGGGGCTCAGCGACGAGCAGATGCGCGTGCGGCCGCGCGAGGACCTGAACTCGCTGGCGTGGCTCATGTGGCACATCGCGCGCGCCGAGGACATCATGGTCGGTGCGCTGATCGCCGGGCGCGAGCAGGTGTGCGACGACGCGTGGCGGAAGCGTCTCGGCGTCTCGCGCCGCGACTTCGGCATCGGCGCGGTCGACCTCGTGGCCCTGCGCGAGTACCGCGACGCCGTCGGGCGCCGCACGCGCGAGATCGTGGGCAGCTTCAAGGACAGCGACTGGGGCGGCGAGCTCGCGGCGCCGGCGCTGCAAAAAGCGGCCGCCGACGGCGCGTTCGGCACGCGCGCCGAGCAGATGGTGAAGGTCTTCACCGGTCGCCCGCGCACCGCCGTCCTGAGCGGCATCGCGCTGTTCCATCCCGCAGGGCATCTCGGCGAAGCCGTGACCGTGCGCAGCGCGGGCGGCTTCGGCACGGGGATCTGATGAGCGCGGCGCGCCCGCTCCGCGGCATCATCCCGGCCATGGCCGTGCCGTTGCTCGACGACTACAAGATCGACGAGGACAACCTCGCGCGCTTCGCGTTGTGGCTGGCCGGCTGCCGCGGCGTCACGGCCGTGATGACCAACGGCCACACGGGTGAGGTCGGCTCGCTGCTGCCGGACGAGCGCACCACCGTCACGCGCGTGGTGGCGGACGCGGTCAAGGGGGCCGTGCGCGTCATCTCCGCCGTCTGCGCCGAGGGGACCTTCGAGGCGGTGGAGCACGCCCGCGCGGCCGCCCACGCGGGCGCCGACGCGGTGGACGTGATGCCCTGCCACATGTGGCTGCGCTTCGGCGTGAAGGAAGACGCGGTCTACGAGTACGTGAAGGCTGTCGGCGGCGAGAGCGGCCTCGACGTGATCGTCCACGTCTACCCGGCGAGCACGCGCGCCGCCTACTCGACGCGTCTCATGCTGCGGCTCGCGTCGATTCCCCAGGTGAAGGGCTTCAAGATGGGCGAGCGCGATCTCGGCGCCTACGAGCGCGACATCCGCGCGCTGCGCGCGGACGCGCCCCATGTCGCGCTGCTCAACTGCATGGACGAGTATCTCTTCGCCACGTTCGTGCACCGGATGGACGGCGCGCTCGTCGGATGCGCCAGCCTCATCCCCGAGCTGACCAACGATCTCTTCGAAGCGATGGCCGCCGACGATCTCGCCCGCGCCCGCGAGATCAACGACCGAATCTGGCCGATCAAGGAGGCGGTCTACGGCGCCGGCGAGCCCTCCGGCGACGCCCACGCGCGCATGAAGGAGGGCATGGTCCTGCGCGGCATCTTCCGCAGCGCGCTGGCGCGGCCGCCCGTGCTGGCGCCGTCGTCCGCGGAGATCGCGGCGATGCAGGCCGCGCTCGTCGCCAGCCGCGTGCCCGTCGTCGATCTAGTCTGAGCGCGCGCGTCTGAGCTGGTTCCTCCTCTCGCTGGGCGCCGCCCTCACCCAGGCCGTGCAGTTCGCGGTGGTGAAGGGGCGCGGGCAGGCGATCCCACCGATCGTCATCGTCGCGTGGACCCAGACGGTGGCGACCCTCGCGTGGCTCGCCTTCTTCGCGGTGTCCGGCCACGCGTTCACGTGGTCGCGCTCGGCGTGGCCGGCGGTGCTGGCTTCGTCGCTGCTCGTGACGGGCATGGCCACGCTGATCGCGCGCGCCAGCGCGCGCGGCGACATCTCCGTCGTGGGACCGGTCTTCGCGCTGAGCCCGGTCTTCACGGTCCTTCCCGACGCGGTGCTGTCCGGCACGCTGCCGAGCCCGCTCGGCTGGCTCGGCCTCGCCCTCGCGGTGGCGGGGACGTCGAACCTCTCGCGGGGCGCCGCGGGCGGTGGCTCGCTGCGCGCGCTGTTCGTGCGACGTGACGCGCTCGACGCGCTCGGCGCCGCGGTGCTGCTCGGCTTCCTCGCGGCGGTGGATCGGTGGGCCGCGCTCGCCCTCGGCCCGCCCAGCTATCTCGTGTGCTCGCACGGGTTGACCGCCGTCCTGACGACGGTCATTGCGCTGGCCACCACGCCCCGCGGCCTTCTCGCCAGCACGGCGCCGGCGAATCTCGCGACGGTCGTCACCCACGGACTGCTCGGCGTGACCGGCACCGCGATGCAGACCTCGGCGCTGACGATGGCGCCCGCGGCCTACGTGAACGCGATCCGGCGGCTGTCCGCGGTGGTGGCGGTCGTGCTCGGGCGCACGCTCTTCGGCGAGGCCGATCTCGGCCGGCGACTCGCGGCGGCGCTGCTCGCGTGCGCGGGCGCCGCGTGCCTGCTGCTCGCCCGCACTTGACGAACGCCGCCGGGAGGTGCAGCGTACGCGCACGAACGACGAGTCCAGGAGGGACCCGCATGGCCAGTCATGAGATCGACATCCAGGACGTCGAATACCTCCGCCACGGCGACAAGCCGCTGCTCGCCCGGCTCTACAAGCCGAAGGGCGACGGGCCGTTCCCGCTGATCGTCGACCTGCACGGCGGCGCGTGGATCCGCGGCGATCGGCTCAACGACGCCGTGATGAACGAGGCGATGGCGAAGGCCGGCATCGTGGTGGCGGCCATCGATTTCCGGACCGATGCGCCGTACCCGGCGTCGCTCGCCGACGTCAACTACGCCGTCCGCTGGATCAAGACCCAGGCCAAGGCGCTGGGCGGCAGCGCGGACCGCGTCGGCCTCATGGGTGCCTCGAGCGGCGCGCACCAGGCCATGCTCTCCGCGATGCGCCCTCGCGACGCGCGCTACGCGGCGATCCCGCTGCCGACGGGCTCGCCGGCCGTCGACGCGAGCGTGCGCGCCGTCGTGCTCTGCTGGCCCGTCATCGATCCCCTCGGCCGCTACCGCTACGCGAAGAAGCTGAGGGAAGGCGGCAAGCCGTATCCCGAGGTCGTCGACCGTGTGCTGCCGGGTCACGACCAGTACTGGAAGACCGAGGACGCCATGGCCGAGGGCAGCCCGGTCGTCGCGCTCGAGCGCGGCGAGCGTGTCGAGATGCCGCCGGCGATCTACCTGCAGGGCGCCGACGACAAGGCGCATCCGCGCGCCGACCTCGACCGGTTCGTCACGCAGTACCGCAAGGCGGGCGGCCAGGTCGAGCTCGAGCTGTTCGAGGGCGAGGCCGAGGGCTACATCGGCAAGAAGCCGATGACCGACGCCGGAAAGCGCACGATCGAGAGGATCATCGAGTTCGTCCGCAAGCAGCTCGCATGACGGTGCGCCCGCTCCCCGCGATCGCGCTCCTCTGCGCCGTCCTCTGCCTGGGCCTCGGCACCGACGCCGCGGCCCAGGCCGGGCCCGAGGGCGAGATGCGCTGGGCCCTCTACGTGACGGTCTCGCCGAACTGGTTCGATCCGGGCGAGGTCGTGGGCCAGCTCACGCCGTTCTGGTTCCTCTACGCGATGCACGACGCGCTCGTGAAGCCGATGCCCGGCAACCTCATGACCCCGAGCCTGGCCGAGTCCTGGACGGTGGGCCCCGACCAACGGTCCTACGAGTTCAAGCTGCGCGAGGGCCTCAAGTTCCACAACGGCGATCCGTTCACCGCGGAGGACGTGAAGTTCAGCTTCGACCGCGCGAAGGGCAAGCTGCTGCACGACAAGGTCAAGGAGGTCACCGTCGTCTCGCCCTCCCGCGTGCGCTTCACGCTGCACGAGCCGTGGCCCGACTTCATGAGCTACTACGGGACGGTCGTCAGCGGCGCGGGCTGGATCGTGCCCAAGAAGTACGTCGAGCAGGTCGGTCCCGACGGCTTCAAGAAGCATCCCATCGGCCTGGGCCCGTACAAGTTCGTGAGCCACTCGCCGGGCGTCGAGCTGGTGCTGGAGGCCTTCGAGGGCTACTGGCGCAAGACGCCGAGCGTCAAGCGTGTCGTGTTCAAGATGGTCCCGGAGCCCACGACGCGCGTGGCCATGCTCAAGCGCGGCGAGGTCGACATCGCCTACCTTCTGGAGGCGCCGCAAGCGATCGAGCTGAAGCGCGATCCGAATCTGAAGCTGGCCTTCTCCGGGGGCATCGCGGTCTTCTTCCTGGACTTCCTCGACATGTGGGATCCGAACTCGCCGTGGGCGGATCATCGCGTCCGCCTGGCCGCCAGCCTCGCCCTCGACCGCCGCTCGCTGAGCGAGGCGGAGACGCTCGGCGCCTCCAAGCCCGCCGGCAACTTCGTGCCGCGCACCTTCGAGTTCGCGCTGCCGCTCGAGCCGCACCCGTACGACCCGGCGCGCGCGAAGAAGCTGCTCGCCGAGGCGGGCTACCCCAACGGCTTCGACGCCGGCGAGTTTCACCAGCTGCCCCCGTACTTCGGCCTGGGCGAGGCGATCGTCGGGTATCTCGGCGCCGTCGGCATCCGGACGAAGATGCGGCCGATGGAGCGCGCCGCCTATCTCTCGGCGCTCCAGGCCAAGAAGCTCAAGGGCGTGTGTGTCTGCTCGAGCGCGCTCTACGGCAACGCCGCCTCGCGGATGTCGGAAGTCATCCCGAGCGACGGCAGCTTCGCCTACGGCGGCTTCCCCGACGTGGACGCGCTCTACAAGCAGCAGGCGCGGGAGTTGGACCGCAAGAAGCGCGAGGCGCTCCTGCACCAGATCCAGCAGATCGTCTACGACCGCGTGCGGATCGCGCCGATCTTCCAGTACATCTGGCCGAGCGGCATCGGGCCGCGCGTCGAGGAGCCGGCGCTGATGCTGATCGACCCCTATCCGTGGTCGGCGCCGCTCGAAGAGGTCCGGCTCAAGAAGCGGTGAGCGGCCGGAGACGTCAGCGGCGGACGATCCTCGCCGTGCCGAGCACGCTCGCCAGGCACATCTCGTCGGTGGTCTCGAAGCCGGAAAAGACCGGCCGCGGCGGCTTGCTCGGGTTCTTGGGGTTGGCCGCCGAGTTGTCGTAGACGCACTCGGCAACGATGCGCGTCCCCGCGGGCAGCGGCACCGGACGCTTGTAGACGTAGCGAATCTGCCACTCGAAGTCCCAGTCGTCGATTTTCAGCATCGACTGCGTCGTCCCGTCCGGCAGGTGCGCCGTCACGGTCAACGCGCGGCCCAGCAGGTGCATGTGGGCGTGAATGGAAATCGCCTCGACGTCGTCCTGAACCATCGCCCGGGCCATGACGGAATGCTGGGGCGCTCCGGCGGGGATGCCGAAGTTCCAGGCGAACGCGCGCACCAGCGACAGGCGGCGATCGAATGGGCCCGTCGTGAAATGGACGCCGATCTTCGTGAGATCGGTCTCGGCCGTGTCGCCGGGGTTGTTGTAGTGGACCTGGATGACGAGGCGCGCGCCCGGGGGGATGCCCCAGGCCACGCCCGACGGGATCTCGATCGGCGGATAGCCCGGCGCCCACCCCCCGAGCCCGCCGACGCTGTCGAAGCGCGGTCCGCCGAAGCAGGTATAGCCGGGACCGGGCTCTGCCTGGTCGAGCTCGACGGAGCGTCCGGTGACGTCGAGGAACGTCTGGACGTGGTGGACGATCTTCCGGTTGCCGGGCAGCACCTCGGAGGCGCGGATCATCCGCCACTCACCGGGAATCCGGATGGGCACGACGAAGCAGCGGTAGATGTCTTTCGTGCGCGGCGGCACCGTGAACGGCTCCTCCATCGCGAGCACGGCCGACGGCGTGCCGAGCGTCCACCCCGTCGGGAACCGGCGTGGCGACGGCAGATCGCGCGGCTTCTCCCTCCGGCGCGCCGTCGGCGACCCAGCGGGCGACCAGGCGGATCTCGTCCTCGGAGAGCCGGCGGACGTCGGCGAACTCGCCGTGGCCCGGAACCACCTTCCACGGCGGCATGTAGCGTGACTCGACCGCCTCGACGATGTCGTCGCGCCGCGCGTGCGCGTCCTTGTCGTTGGTGAGCGAGAACGGCGCGACCTCGCCGGGGCGGTGGCAGGTCTGGCAGTTGCGCTGGAAGACCCTGACGACCTGCTTGTTGAAGGTCACGGGCCCATCGCCGACGGCCTCTGGCCGAAGCGGGGTGTTGGGGCTCGTCTGGCAGGCGGAGACGAGCAGCGCGATCACGAGGGTGGTGCGTCTCATGACCGTCGCACGACACGTCCGGGCAGGGCGCCGGTGTGGTCGCCGCCGTCGACGACCACCTCGCCGTTCACCACCACCGTCGAGACGCCGACCGCGTAGCGGTGAGGCTCGTCATAGGTCGCGCGATCGGCGATCCGCCCGGGCTCGAAGACCGCCACGTCGGCCCAGCATCCCTCGCGCAGCACTCCGCGGTCGGTGAGCCCCAGCGCCGCCGCGGCGGCGCCCGTCGTCTTGTGAATCGCCGCCGGCAGCGTCAGCAGGCCGAGATCCCGCACGAACGGCCCGAGCAGGCGCGCGTGCGTCCCATAGGAGCGCGGGTGCGGTTTGCCCTGGCTCGTCACGCCGGACGTGGCGAGCGAGTTCGCGTCCGAGCCGACGGTCACCCACGGCGTGGCGCTGATCGCGTGGACGTCCTTGTCGCTCATGGACGTCACCAGGATGCGCGTTTCGCCGCGGTCGGCGATCACGAAGTCGCACACGGCATCGAACGCCTCGACGCCCCGGCGCCGCGCGATGTCGCCGAGCGTGTGACCGGCCTCCTCGGGCAGGTTTGGCGCGACAGCGATGCGCACGACATCCCAGGAGGGGATGCGACCGAAGTTGTTGAGTCCGTCCCGGGCGATGTCCGCGCGGAGACGCGCGCGCACGTCGGCCCGCCCGAGGCGCTCGAGCATCGCCGGGATTCCGCCGTCCATCACCCAGCGGGGGAAGAGGTTGCGCAGCGGATTGCTGGCCGTGTCATAGGGATAGGCGTCGCAGTCCACGGCGAGTCCGCGGCGGCGGGCGGCCGCGATCTCGACCAGAAGTTTGTCGGCGCCGCCCCAGTTGTCGACGCCCGAGAGCTTCAGATGCGCGATCTGAACGTGCACGCCCGTCGCCTCTGCGACGGCGATCGCCTCGCGCACCGCCTCGCCGACGCGGTTGGCCTCGTCGCGGATGTGCGACGAGTAGGCGGCGCCGTGACCGCGGAGCACACGGGCCAGCGCGTGGATCTCCGCGGCGTCGGCGTAGCAGCCGGGCGCCGTGAAGAGGCCCGAAGAGAGTCCCCACGCACCGGCGGCCAGCGCCTCCGCCAGCAGGCGCTCCATCGTGGCCAGCTCAGCGGCGGTGAGCGCGCGGCTCTCCATCTCCGCGGTCATGAGCCGCAGCGTGTTGTGGCCGACCTGGAGGATGACGTTGACCGCCGTCGGTGGAAATGCCGCGACGTAGTCCGCAAAGGTCGTCTCGCTGAACGGCAGCCAGGGCGCGCTGGAGGCGAGATATTCTCGGAGCATCGCCGCGCGCCCGGGCAGCGCGGGGGCGACGGAGAAGCCACAGTTGCCGACCACCTCCAGCGTCACGCCCTGGCGGATCTTCGACTCGGCGCGCGGGTTGATGGGCAGCGTGAAGTCGGAGTGGGTGTGGATGTCGATGAAGCCCGGAGCCACGACGTGTCCGCGCGCGTCGACCACTCGGTGGGCCGGACGGGCCGAGCGCGGCTCGATCGCGACGATGCGGCCGGCGCTCACGCTCACGTCGGCCTCGCGGCCGGGCGCGCCGGTGCCGTCGATCAGCTGGCCACCCCGGATCGACAGATCGTCCATGAGCACTCCATAGTATGACGAACGGGAGGGCGGAGTCATGACGACGACGTCGCGCTGGCAGCGCAAATGGGAGCGGGACCACCTGACGGACGGCTGGTCCCCGATCCCCACCCAGATCGTCTCCAGACGGACCGCGCGCCGTTCGAGCCGAGGCCCCCTCCGAGTTACTAGTACAGCACCACGCTGCGCTTGACCTCGCCCTTGAGGAGCGCGTCGTAGGCGAGGTTCACGTCGCCCAGCGGCACGCGGCGCGAGATCAGCTCCTCGAGCTTGTACTTGCCGCTCATGAACATGTCGATGAGCATGGGCACGTCGGTGCGCTGGTGGCCGGCACCGAACGACGAGCCCGTGAGCACGCGCTGCTGCAGGAAGAGCGCCGGGTCGAGCGAGACCTTCGTGCCCGCCGGGCACACGCCGACGACGACGGCGGTGCCGCCGCGGTGCGTGGAGAGCACCGCCTGCTCGATCGTCGCCTGGGTGCCGACCAGCTCGAACGCGAAGTCCACGCCGCCGCTGCCGCTGATCGCCTGCACGCGCGCGACGGGATCCTCGGTGGCCGCGTTGACGACGTGGGTGGCGCCGAACTCCTCGGCCCACGCGAGCTTCTGCGGCATCACGTCCACCGCGATGATCTTGCCCGCGCCGACGAGCTTGGCGGCCTGGATCGTGTTGAGCCCCACGCCGCCGCAGCCCCACACCGCCACGCTCGCGCCGGGCGGGACCTTGGCCCGGTTGAACACGGGCCCCGCGCCCGCGAGCACGCCGCAGGAGACGAGGCACACCACGTCGAGCGGGGCGTCCTTGCGGATGGGAATGACGCTCTCCTCCATGAGGACGGAGTGCGTCGCGAAGCCGGCGACTTGCAGGTAGTGGTTCAGGCTCGTGCCGTTCTTGCGGAACCGCGTGGTGCCGTCCAGCATGAGCCAGCGTGGCTTGTCGCGCAGCGCGCACATCGTCGGCTGGCCGCCGATGCAGTAGCCGCACTTGCCGCACGACGGGATGTAGGAGGAGCACACGTGGTCTCCGACCGCCACGCTCTCGACGCCGGGGCCAATGCGCTCGACCACGCCGGCGGCCTCGTGGCCCAGCACCACGGGCAAAGGGTGGGGCACGTCGCCGCTCATGAGGTGGTAGTCGCTGTGGCATACGCCATTGGCGACCCACCGCACCTGCACCTCGTGGGGACCGGGATCCAGAAGCTCGACCTCCTCGATCACCAGGGGCTTCTTCACCTCGTACAGGACGGCCGCTGTCGCTCTCATCGTTGCCTCCTCGCGAGAAGCATTCGCATCACGGCCCCTCCGCGGGGGCCGAGGATATCAATAAAGATGGCACGCGACCAGCCGCCCGCTCTCGGGCCGCAGCACCGGCTCCTGCGTCGCGCAATGGGGCATCGCGAACGGGCAGCGCGGGTGAAAGCGGCAGCCGCCGGGCGGCGCGAGCGGGCTCGGCACCTCGCCCGAGAGCGTCACCTCGTCGGGCGGGCGATCGAAATCGATCGGCAGCGCCGCGGCGAACAGCGCCTTCGTGTAGGGATGCTTCGGAGCCAGCGCCACGGCGTCGGCGTCGCCCACCTCCACGATCTTGCCGAGGTACATCACGGCGATGGTGCGGCTCATGTGGGCGACCGCGGCGAGGTCGTGCGCGATGAACAGGTAGGACACGCGCAGCCGCTGCTGGAGGTCGGCGAGGAGGTTCAGGATCTGGGCGCGGATCGAGACGTCGAGCGCGGAGACCGGCTCGTCGAGCACGACGAGCTTCGGCGAGAGCGCGAGCGCGCGCGCGATGGCGATGCGCTGGCGCTGGCCGCCGGAGAACTCGTGCGGGTAGAGCGTGGCCGCGCGCTCCGGCAGGCCGACCAGGTCCAGCAGCTCCGCGACGCGGCGACGGCGGCCCGCGGCGTCGAGGTCGGCGTTGATCACGAGCGGCTCGGCGACGATGGTGCCCACGCGCATGCGCGGGTCGAGGGAGGCGAACGGGTCCTGGAAGACGGCCTGGACCGAGCGGCGGTAGGCGCGCTCGCCCTCGCCGCCCAGCGTGGACACGTCCCGGCCCTCGAATCGGATGCTTCCCGCCGTCGGCTTTTCCAGCGCGAGGATGAGCTTGGACGTCGTGGTCTTGCCGCAGCCCGACTCGCCGACGAGCCCGAGGGTCGAGCCCGCCGGGATCTCGAACGACACCGAGTCGACCGCGCGCACGAGGCCGGTCGACCAGCCGAGCGCGCCGCGGCGCACGACGAAGTGCTTCGTGAGGTTCGTGACCTCGAGCAGCGCGCGGGACGGTAGTCGAGGGGCGTCACGGCTGTCGAGGAGCGTCACGGGTTCCCCGGGACGCGACGAGCGTTGGGGGTCTGGGGGCCATCTCGGGGCCCCCAGGCTAATGGGCGGGCCATGTCGGGGCCCCCCATGTCATCAGGGGAGCACATGGAGCCAGCAGCGCGTCGCGTGGCCGGGAACGACCTCGGTCTCGGGCGGGGCCTCGACGCAGCGCTCGAACGCGGCCGGGCAGCGCGGGGCGAACGCGCAGCCGGCGGCCAGCGTCGCGAGGTCGGGCGGCTGGCCGGCGATGGCCGCGAGGCGCTCGCGGCGCGCGCCAAAGCGCGGGATCGATTCCAGCAGCGCGCGCGTGTAGGGATGCGCGGGCTGGGCGAAGATGCGGCGCACGGGACCGATCTCGACGATGCGCCCGGCGTACATGACCGCCACGCGGTCGCAGGTGCGCGCCACGATCCCGAGGTTGTGGGTGACGAAGATCATCGCGAAGCGGTGGCGCTGCTGCAGCTCCTTGAGCAGGCCGAGGTACTGCGCCTGGATCGTGAGATCGAGGCTGGTCGTCGGCTCGTCGGCGATGAGCAGGCGCGGCGGCCCCGCGATGGCCATGGCGCCGACCACGCGCTGGCGCATGCCACCCGAGAGCTGGTGCGGAAACGCGCGCAGCCGCGCGGCGGGCGAGGGGATGCTCACCGAGGCCAGCAGCTCCGCGGCACGCGCGAGCACGGCGCGGCCGCGGAGGCCGTGGTACATCGTCAGCGGCTCGCGCATCTGCATGCCGATGGAGAACACCGGGTTGAGCGAGGACATCGGATCCTGCAGGATCATCGCGACC
>Ga0209377_1002880_pt1 | contig 11150 bp, 8 predicted proteins | sample GraSoiAngelo_141_FD_185898 | JGI IMG/M metagenome (GOLD analysis project Ga0209377, IMG submission 185898) | Grasslands soil microbial communities from the Angelo Coastal Reserve, California, USA - 14_0929_12_40cm (SPAdes) (version 2) | ecosystem: Environmental > Terrestrial > Soil > Grasslands ...
TTCGCCGCCCACGTGGCGTCGGCGACCACAGCCACGGCGTCGTCGAGGCGCACCACCTGCTGCACACCGGGGACGGCCTTTGCCTTGGTGTCATCGACGCTCGCGAGCTTGCCCCCGAACACGGGACAGGCGGCCACCGCGGCGAACTTCATGCCGGGGAGCCGCACGTCGATGCCGAATTGCGCCGTGCCGTCCACCTTGTCCGGGGTGTCGAGCCGCTTCACCGACGTGCCGATCAGCTTGAAGTCCTTCGGGTCCTTGAGCGTGACGTCGCGCGGCACCGGCAGGAGGGCCGCGCGGTCGACCAGGGCACCGTAGCTCAAGCTGCGGCCGCTCGGTCCGTGGATCACCGCGCCGCTCGCGGCGCGACAAGCGCCCGGCGGGACCTTCCAGGTCTCCGCGGCGGCAGACACGAGCATGCTGCGGGCAGTGGCGCCGGCGCGGCGCAGCGGCTCCCAGTTCCCGCGCACCGACGTCGAGCCGCCCGTCTCCTGGACGCCGAACAGCGGCTCGGCGTACAGCGCGTCGTCGGGGGGCGCATGCTCGAGACGGACCTGGCTCAGATCGACTTCCAGCTCCTCGGCGAGGAGCATCGGCATCGAGGTGTAGGTCCCCTGACCCATTTCCACTTTGTGCATGATCAGCGTGACGCGACCGTGGCGATCGATGCGGATGAAACCGTTGGGCATGAAGTCGCGCGCCGCCTGCGCGCCGGCGGCGAGTGCGCTGCGGATTCGCCCAGGCAGGCTGAAGCTCACGAGCAGGCCGCCGCCGGCGGCGGCGCCCGCTCGCAGGAAGGTCCGGCGGGACAGGGTAGGCACTGCCGTCGAAATTAACTCACCGCGCGGCTTCGTGCTGCGTGCCGACAGGCCGTTACCGACGCCGCATCCTACATATAGAAAGGGGGCGGTCAGTTCGGGGCGTGCACGCGCGGGCCGCCGTAGTCGCGGTTCCGGCCCAGCGTCGGACCGGAGACGTCGAGACCGCCGCGCGTGTTGTCGATCTTCGCGATGAACTGGCGGATCGAGCCCGGAAACGCTTCCGTGCGACCATTCTTGCCGAACGGGTCGGTGAACCAGAACACCGGGCCCTGGGCGTTGTCGATCACGTTCTCGTTGACGTCGACGACGCGCTCGACGCCGACGCTAGCCCGACCCGTGCCCAAAAGGGGCCCGCGCGGGCCCCTTCGTGCTCCTCATCCCTCGACAGTGAAGAACGGCGCGTCAGGGCAGGAACCCGCGAGCAAACCCTCCCGGGCAGACATCCGAATGGAAATTGACATAGAAGCTGCTCGGGTCGCTGAGGAGCTCGGCCAGCGCCAGCTCCGCGGTGGCGAAATGCGGGTTGGTGACAAACACGCCCTGCTGCTGCACGTCGATGTGCTCCTCGGTGAGATTGAGATCCACCCCCACGGGCGTGGTGAGCCACCAGATGATCGGACCAGTCGCCTGCCCCGGGGGCAGGTGATGGATGTGCCCGAACCGGACGCTCTCGCCGCCCTTGTTGCTGATGGTCGCCGCTGCTTCGATCGTGCCGTCTTCCAGAACCTTGACCTGTGCATGCCCCTTCGATGCGGACGCGCAGGCCGGGACCTCGAGCTCCGAGCGCATCTGTGTGTTGAACACGACCGCCGGTACCAGCTCGCTCTGGGCGTTGGCGAGCATCGACGCGCTGCCACCAACGGCGCTCGGCGGCATCTGATCGCCGCAGGCGACCACGATGAGCGCGGCCAGGAGCGTACGCCAGTGATGCATGGAGCCTCCCGGGTTGCGGGTGAAACGAGGGGTGTGGTGGTGCTCGCTGAAACTACCGCGGAAGAAGCGAGGGGTCCAGAATGCATTTCTCGACGTAGTGGCGCATTCGACCCCTGTCGTTAGACTGTTCGGGTCATGGGCAAGGGCCGGCTCGAGGCGTTCAGCGACGGTGTCATCGCCGTCATCATCACCATCATGGTTTTGGAACTGAAGGCGCCGCACGGCAGGGAGTTCGCCGCCCTCGCGCCGCTCGCGCCGGCCCTGCTCACATACGCCCTCAGCTTCGTGTTTGTCGGCATCTACTGGAATAACCACCATCATCTGTTGCACGCCGCCCAGCACATCGACGGCCGCGTCCTGTGGGCGAACCTGCACTTGCTCTTCTGGCTGTCGCTCGTGCCGTTCACGACGGGCTGGGTCGGAGAGTATCCATCGGCGGCGATACCGACGGCGATATACGGCGTCGTGTTCCTGATGGCTGGTGTCGCGTGGCTGCTGCTGCAGCGGGCGCTGGTGAAGCGGGATGGGCCGACGTCCCTGCTCGCCCGCGCCGTCGGGCGGGACCTGAAGGGCAAGCTGTCCGCGTTGCTCTACGCCTCGGCGATCGTGCTGGCATTCGTCAGTGCCTGGATCGCAGACGCCCTCTACGTGCTCGTCGCACTGATCTGGTTCGTCCCCGATCGCCGCATCGAGCGGTCCATCGATGCGATCCGTGACTCGGGACCGCGGGCGTCTTGAGTCGCGAGCGTTCGCGTTTCAACACTTCATGCCAACGGGCCGCGACCGATTCGTCGCCGCACCTTCTAGACGACCTATGGCGTGATCAGCCGCTCCCGGCCGTCCTTGTTTATCAGCTTCACGGTGCGCTCTCCACCTTCCGCTGACACTTGGACATATGTTGGGTCGGACTCGCCGCCGATCAGGAGCCCCGACCCCAGCTTGATGCTCCAAGTTTTACGTTCGGCCTTCCGTCAGGACTCATCAACCGCAGTAATACCGTTTCAGGATACGGCTTGCCTTTCCACATGACCTTGGGGTCCTCGGGGAGCACCGAAAGGCTGGCTCTAACCTTCCCCTGATCATCCACGATTTCGAGGGCACGTCCGCGGATCACGGGCAGTCTCTGACTCTTCATGAATGGTCCTTGGGCGTTCCTTTGTTGATGCATCGGCTGGTCATGTGGTTTGAATGAACGAAATGGCCGCAGGAATCGCTCCCGCGGAGTGACAGCGACTGCGAAACAGGCCCGGCAGGAATCGAACCTGCAACCCCCGGTTTTGGAGACCGGTGCTCTACCAATTGAGCTACGGACCTAGGAATTGCTCCGGCTTGAAGTTAGCGAATTCGCGTGAGCAACGGCAGGCAATTGTCCTCGCCCGGCACCGTTAGTGCAGCCACGTGAGCCGAATCACGACGTAGAGCAGGATGACGACCAGGAGGGCTAGTTGAAGCTGCGCTAACCGCACCCATCTCGACCTCACCATCTTGAGCACCCGGACCGCTGCCCTGCCCCTGGATTGGGTGACTGACGGCTCTTCCGAGACGCGGGGACCCCAGGCGAGCACTCTCACGGATTCACCCGGTCGCACGTTCCCTATGACCGCCCGATCTCGGAGGACCACCCACTCCTCCGCGATGCCGTCACCCATGCTGGCGCGCCGCACCTCAATTTGGACGGCCTCAGGCACGTGCAACTCGACCGCCTCGGCGGGCGCCCGACCGCGATTCCTGAGCATGATCTTCCAGAAGATTCCGAGCCTCGGACCGACACGTATACCAAAGACCTTGAGGACGGCTTCCACGCCCCGTGCCACGTCGTCGTCGATTCCTACCAGTGGCTCATCACTCCAGGGTGAAATGCGCTCGGCGAGTCTCGCGAATGCCTGCTGCGCAGTCGCGGGTAACTCGAACTCGTATTGCCGCACCGATACCAGCAGGTTGGCGCCGGAGCGAGCGTATTGTAGAACGCCAAGTACCGCCAGAATGACGGCGGCCGCAGCGCCTGCGCTCAGCCAGAAGGTGGTCATGGGTAGAGGACTCGTTGATCGCTCTTGCGCGTGTTGGTGTTACCGGGGCGCGGGCGTCTTGACCGCGTCCGGAAGCCCGGCCCACTGGTGGGGCGTGAGTGCTCTCTGCGCCGCTTCCAGCGCGTGGCGGATGAGCCGCCGCCCCTCGGCCAGCTTGAGGCGCAACCGGTCGTACAACGCGGTCGGATCGGCACGCTCGCCGGCCCGCCGGCTCTCCGCCTGGAGCGAATCGGACACGACCCGGATCGCGGCGTCGAGCGAGTCTGAGATCGCCTGCAGCCGCGCGATTTGGTCGGCCGACAGCCGGAGCGAGTCTCGGTAGCCGAGGATCCCGGGCAACGGGTTGGGGAGGATCTGCGCGAGTCGCGCGGCGAAATCCGGTGGCACGCCCGCGCGCCCACTGGCCCCGCCGCCCGCGTCGGGGGCTCCGGGCTCGCCGAGGAGGGCCCGGACGCGGCGGCTCGGGGGAATGGGGCCGACGATCAGATGGGCCTGAATGGCGATCTGGAACGGCACCGTCACGCCGCCATTCGCGCCGGCCGTCGCCCCGAATCGCCCGTTCACATTGTAGCTGAACCGCTGCGCGACCGGATCGAAGCCGCGGACGTAGAGCAGGACGGGATCCGGCGCCGTGGCGAAACCCCAGCCGTGCAGGTTGGCCCCACCGTGCAGCCACTGGTCGAGGCCGCCGAGCAAGTTGACCGTGACCAAGGACACCGTGAGACGCCGCGCGGGCCCGAAGTACGCGGGGCGCCAGTTGATCTGGAAGTCGAGCGCGGGCTGCCATGGTCCCGCGCAGGAATTGCGCCCGGCCAGGTGACCGAGCTGGCGCCCCAGGCAGTCGCGCACGGCCGACGGTGCCGTCGCGAGCAGCGCGCGCATCCCGGCCGCGACGGAGGAGTCGGACGCCGTCGCCGGGTCGAACACAAACGCCCGATCGTTGCGCGCGCCGTCCCCGTTGACGTCGGAGCCGACGAGCGGTGTGAACGGGATCCCCGAGGTGAGCCGGCCGAGGGCCGTCACCTCGAGCGCCGCATTCACGGGATACGTGACGGTGGCGAGCAGGGAGTGCCGCCGCTCGAAGGCGCTCGTCGCCCACTCGCGCCCGTTGGGGTCACCGGCGGTGGTCGGCGCAGCGAATCCCTGGCTGACGGCGCAGCAGGAAAACGACGACTGGTCGCGCGCCCGGGTGAAGGTGTACGACAGCTGCAAGGCCGCACCGCGCGGCGGCAGGCGGTTCACGCTGACCGCGAGCTGTCTGGTATCCGACCGGAGGTCCGAGCCGATGGCGATCACCTGGCCGAACTGCGGATGCACGCGGGAGTCGAGCGAGGTGAGCGCGCCCGTCGTTGGGACGATCGAATCAGCAGGCACGTAGACCGGGCGACCAGCTTCGTCAGGGAGCGTGAACCGCGGCGTCGCCACCAGGTTGAGATCGCGGAACCCGTACTGCTGCACGCCCCGGGCGTAGCTCGCGTCCACGGTGAGCGTGTACGCCCCCGGTAACTGCTGCAGCAGTCCGAGGGAGGCACGCCAGGCGCGCGGCGCGGCGTAATCGGGATCGAACACCGTGGCGTTGGGGCGCGGGCTGATCGTCACGGCGCTCGCCGTGTCCACGCACTGCGTGGGGACGGTCGTCGGGTCTTGCGCGTACTGCGCCCAATTGGGTGTCGGCACCGCCGAGCCGATACACTCGAGCTGGGTCTCGGCGGTCGCGAGCCCGGGCGCGCCCAGCGCTGCCGAGTACAGCGCCGTGGGCGGCAGGCTGCGGAAATCCCCCACGCCGCCGCGCAGGATGCCCCGCGGCAACGCCCGCCCCCCCCCTCCTCCCCCGGATTCGGCGGCGAAGGTCCACGTGAAGCCGATTCGTGGCGCAGCGTGCACCTCACCCGGGATGCGGTCGGTGCGGACGCCGAACAGCGAATCGAGGGTGCGGTTGTAAGCTGGCGTACCGCGGAACTCCGTCGCCTCGAGGCGGGCGCCGTAGGTGAGTTGCAGCCGGTCGCCCGCGCGCCACGTGTCGCCCAGATACAGCGCCTCGTTCAACGACGTCCCCGCCCGGTAGAGCGGCGCGAGGGTTCGGCTGAACGACGACGGTCGTCCCGCCGCGAACGCGTCGAGCGAGTGGAACACGAAGGTGCCAAGCTGGTTGGGCGTCTGGTTCGCGCGCAGCCGCACCGAGTTGAGATAGCCGCCGAGCTTGATGCGGTGCGTTGCGTCTTGCGAGAGCCAGGAGACCTCCTCGCGGACCTCGGCCGTGGTGTTGTCGGTGTGTTGCGGAAAGGCGTGGTTGCCCCCGAACGTGAGCGTCGCGATGCCCCGGATGCTGTCCGGCAGGTCCGACGTGACGTGCACCCGCGCCTCCGGGAGCGCGAGGAATCCCCCCGCGTCGGTGTGCTCGGCCGAGACGTAGCCACGCACTTCGTTGATGAGTTGGCCGAAGTGGGACGTCCACGACGCCATCACACCGCCGGCCCGCTCCGAGCGCCGCCCGCCTGTGGACGGGAGAGCCAGGGACCTGACGCGCGCGGGGTCGTCAGAACTCCACCGTCCGTCCAAACGCAACATCAGCGTGTGCGCCTCCGCCAGGTTCCAATCCATCCGGAGCAGGGCGGCGGTGTTGTTGGTGCCGTGGTCGCCCGGCGCATCGGGCACACTCACGGGGACGCCGCTCGCTCCCTCCAGCGCGAGGAAGCGCGCAGCGGAGTCGGGGCTCACGCCGAGCCGTTCGAGGGTCGCTGCATCCGCGGTGGCGAGCGACGGCAGGGCCTGGTCCTTCCAGCGCCCCTGCAGCGCGCCGAACACGAAGAGGCGATCGCGGACGACGGGGCCGCCCATCCCTCCGCCAATCTGGTTCTGGGTGTACCCCTGGCTGAACGGCGACGCCGTCACGCCGCCCCAGGCGAGCGCGCGGTCGCGCCCGTTGTAGGTGAAGGCCCCCTGCGGGACGTTGGTACCGCTGCGCGTGGTCGAGGCGACGAGCGCGCCCGAGAACTGGCCGCGCGCCACATCGTACGTGTTCGTGACGACGCGCGTCGAGCGGATGGCGTCCTGCGGCACCATCACCCCACCGAACGAAAGGCCGTCCAGCGTGATACGGTTGGCGGTGGGGCGCTGTCCCGCGACCGAAAAGGCCGGACGCGTGCTGTCGGTCTCGGCGATCCCCACTACGCCGGGAGCGAGCGTCGCGAGCACGCTCAAGTCCGAGGCCGCGATCGGGAGCCGGCTCATCGCCTCGGACCTGAGGTCGCGTCCGGTCGCGCCCGGCCCCAGCCGCTCGAGCCCGCGCAACGGAGCCGCCGCTTGTACCGCGACCGGCTCCAGAGCGACGATGGTCAGGTCCATCCGGACGTTGGCGACGAGGCGGTCTTCGTCCGCCTGGCGTGCGATGGTCACCCGTGCCGGTGCCATGCCGATGTAGCGTACGGTGAGCTGGTACTGCCCACCGCCCTCGGGGAAGACGATGGTGAACCGGCCGCGCGCGTCGGTAGTCCGCTGGCGCGACACCTGGGTCTCCAGGGACGTCGCCTGCACGAGCGCCCCGGCGAGGGGCTGGCTGTCGGGCCCCGTCACCGTCCCGGTGATGATGTCCGTGGTCGTGCCGACTTGGGCCGCGGCCGTTCGCGGCAGGGCGAACGCCAACAGCATCGCGACCGCGAGTGTCCCCCCCCTCTCCCCCGTCCCGCGCCGGAGCCGCATCAGGCGTTGACAGCGTCGTAGCGCTCGGGGCCCGCGCCGGTCAGCCGGAGGCGGTACAGGTTGGCGTACGGCCCCTCCGCTCGCACCAGCTCGGCGTGCGTGCCGCACTCCCGCACGCGGCCGGCCTCGAGGTAGAGGATCAGGTTCGCCCGAGCGGCAAGCTGCAGGTCGTGGGTGATGAGGAACGTGGTCCGCCCCTCCGTCAGCCGCTCCAGCGCTTCGATGACGGCCCGTTCGTTTTCGCCATCCAAGCCCGTGGTAGGCTCGTCCAGGATCAGGAGCGGTGCGTGCCGAATCGCCGCGCGGGCAACGGCGATCCGCTGGCGCTGGCCGTTGGACAGGGTCACGCCGCGCTCGCCAACGACGGTGTCGTAGCCTTGCGGCTGCGCCATGATGAACCCGTGGGCGTTGGCGAGCCGGGCGGCCGCCTCGATCGCTTCGGGCGACGCGCCCGGCGCGCCCTGACCGATATTGTCGCGGATCGTCCCCACAAACAGGATGCTGTCCTGCAACACCACGGTGATCTGCATGCGCAGCGACGCCAGCGTGTACGCGCGAAGGTCGCGCCCGTCGATCAGCACCCGCCCCGCGGTCGGGTCGTACAGCCGCAGGATCAAGCTGGCAAAGGTGGACTTCCCGCTCCCCGAGGGGCCCACCAGGGCGACGTGCTGGCCGGGTTCGACCGTGCAATCGATCGCCTCGAGCGCGGCGTGCCCCGGGTCGTAGGCGAAGCCCACGCCGTCAAACCGCACGTGCCCGCGCAGGGGGGGGGCCGGCACGGCGCCCGGCAGATCTCGCACGTCGGGCGTGCGGTCCAGCAGATCGACCACGCGCTCGCCCGCCGCCGACGCTTTGGCGAGCCGGCCGGTGTACTTGGCGAAGTCCTTCGCCGGCCGAAAGGCGGTGCGCAAGTAGGCGAGGAAGATGACCAGGTCGCCCAGCGTCATCGCGCCGCGCAGCACCAAGCGCGCGCCGCTCCAGAGCACGAGCGCCGTGGCGACGGCGATGAGCAGGTCCACCGTGCGCTCGAGCGCGGCCTCCAGCCGCGTGGCCGCCGCGCCCGTCGCGAGATTCTTGCGGCTCTGCTTGGTGAACGCCTGCGCAAACGTCCCCTCCAACGACAACGCGTGGATCACCTTCACCGCCCCGATCGACTCGGCCGCGGTCGCGGCCATCGCCCCCTGCTGCTGGCGCTGCCGCCGCGCGTTGTCGCGGATCCGCCGGCTGAGGCGCACCGTGCTCAGCAAGAACAGCGGGCCCGTCGCGAACGCCAACAGCGCCAACGGTGCGTTGAGCCAGAGCATCACCGCCGCCATGCCGACGAAGGTGAGCCCGCTCGCGAGGAGCGGCAGGAACGCCGTCACCACCACGTCCTGCAGGAACCCCACGTCCCCCGTCACGCGCACGATGAGATCGCCGGTGCGGGCCCGAGTGTGAAACGAGAGGGAGAGGCGCTGCAGCTGGGCGTACAGCTCGTTGCGCACGGCGGTCAGCACCCGGTTGCCGGCGAGCGCGAGGCCGACGGTGTTGTAGTAGGCGGCCAGAGCCCGCAGGCCCGCGAACGCGACCACCGCCACCGCCGCAAGCGCGAGCAGCGTCCCCGGGTCGAGGGCGGCCAAGACACGGTCCACCCAGCGACCGTGGTGGCCGGCGCCCACGACGTGGTCCAGGACGACCTTCAGCGGCCACGGCTCGAGCAGACCCAGGCCGATCTCGGCATACAGCGCCAGCAGGGACACGACGATCAGCGGCCGCTCGCGCCGCACGTACGGCCAGAGCCGCCGCACCAGCCGCCCCAGGCCGGGCAGCGCCGCGCGCAGCGTCAGGGGCTGTCCCACCTAGACCTCCACCGCGGCGGCGAGCTGCAGCACACGGGCCGCGACCGCGTCCCAGGTGTGGCTGCCGAGCACCGTCGCCCGCGCGGCTCGCCCCAGGCGCGCGCGCACCGCCGGCTCGCACCGCAGCCGCTCGAGCGCCAAGGCCAGGGCCGCGGCATCCCCCGGCGGGCATAGCAACCCGTTGACATCATGTCGAATCACGGTCTCCAGCTGCCCCACGCGGCTGGCTACTACCGCTCGACCCGCCGCCATGTACTCATATACCTTGAGCGGCGAGAAATAGAAGCCGGTCGCCTGAGGGTAGGGGGCCACCGCGGCGTCGACCGAGGTCAGGAGCCCTGGCACCTCGAGCGGGGCCACCGCCTCGGTCCAGTGCACGACCCCCGCCAGCCCGCGGGCCGAGAGGTCGGCGCACGCGGCGGCCCGCGCCGGCCCGTCGCCCACGAGCAGCAACCGCGCGTCGGGGGCGCGCTCGTGCAGGCGCGCGAACGCCTCGACCAGGACGTCCAATCCATGCCACGGCTTCATCGAGCCGACGAAACCCACCGTAAAGCTTCCGGGCGGTCCGGGGGCGGCCGGCGGCACATCCGGCCGGAACCGCTCCGCATCCACCCCGTTGGGGATCACGTGCACGCGACTCCCTGCGGCCCCGCGGCGCTCGAGCCAGGCGGCGACCTCCGCTGACACGGCGAGCAGCACGCTGGCCGCCCGGAACGCGCGCGCGGCCACGCGGTCGGCACCACTGGCGTCGCGCAGCCCTCGGTATGCGGCTTGCTCCTCGATCAGCGGCGCGTTCACCTCAAGCAGCCCTGGGACGCCGGCGGCGGCCGCGTGCTCCATGCCGGCGAAGCTCCAGAGCGAGTAGCGCTCGTACACGACGTCGTACGGCCCCGCACGATCGAGCAGGGCGGCGAGCTCGTCGTTCAGCGCAGCGGTCGCGACTGCGTGGCTGGGCGGGTCGCCGTCGCCCACCGGGGTCAGTTGGTGAACCTGCAGCGCCTCGAGTCCGGACGGCGGCGCCTCATCCACGCGGGCGGCAAACACGTCTACCCCCGCGCCGTGCCCTTGCAAAGCGCGGAGCATCTCCTGCACGTGGACTGAACAGCCCTTGCGCCCGAAGACCGGGACCCCGGGGTCGGCGCAAACGTACGCGATCCGCATCAACCCGCGGCCTCGTGGACATGCACCGCTTGAAACAGCGCCAGCAATCGGGCAGAACAGTAGTCCAGTGAGAAATGCGGGTCGAGCTTGGCGCGGGCGGCTTCGGTCAGGCGCGCCCGCAGCTCCGGGCTTTCCAGAATCCTGTCGAGCGCGTCCGCCAGCATCACGGGATTGTTCGGCTCCACGAGCAAGCCGCTCCGGTCGCACTCGATCAGCTCGGGAACCCCGGACACCGGGGTGGAGACGACGGGCACGCCGCTGGCCACCGCCTCCAGGAGCACGTTGGGGATCCCGTCGCGATCACCATCCGCAGCAACCCGGCAGGGGAGCGCAAACACGGAGGCTCGCCGGTAGGCGAGACAGACCGCCTCGTACGGTTGAGCGCCCAGCAGCCTCACTCGATCGTCCAGACCGAGATGCGTCGCCTGGGCCTTGAGCCTCTCCCGCAGCGGCCCCGTGCCAATGATCTCCAACCTCAGTCGGCGCCCCCGGAGCCGCAGGATATCGACCGCCGCAAGCAGGTCGTCCAAACCCTTCTTCTCGACCAACCTGGCGACGGACAGTATCACCGCTTCCCCCGGCTCGGGCGTGTGCGATGAGGCGCGGCGGAACGGCGCAAGGTCGAGTCCGTGATAGACGCGGAATACCTTGCCACCGCATTCCCGCGGATA
>Ga0209377_1002892_pt1 | contig 11137 bp, 5 predicted proteins | sample GraSoiAngelo_141_FD_185898 | JGI IMG/M metagenome (GOLD analysis project Ga0209377, IMG submission 185898) | Grasslands soil microbial communities from the Angelo Coastal Reserve, California, USA - 14_0929_12_40cm (SPAdes) (version 2) | ecosystem: Environmental > Terrestrial > Soil > Grasslands ...
GCATTTCAACCCGCAATGGGAAGTCTGGCTGCGGCGAAATCTTCCGCGCGACCCCACCCGGCGCGTCGGAATCGCGAAGGAACAAGCGATGGAAAGCGACGCAAGATCGACAACGCATGCGATTCAGCAGCCCATCGCGACGGAGGCGGAAGCCAACAGCGCTTTCGATGATATCACTTACAAAAAGGGGCAATCGTTGCTGCGAATGCTGGAGAGTTTTCTCGGCGAAGACGTTTTCCGCGATGGTATTCGCCGGTACATCGCTGCGCATAAGTATTCGAACTCGACCACGGCGGATTTGTGGAACGCGCTATCGGAAGCTTCGAAGAAACCGGTGGGCGAAATCGCGGCTGGCTGGACGGAGCAGCCCGGATTTCCGCTGGTGAGAGTTAAGCGGGAAGCAGAGGGAAAAGTCCGACTCACACAGGAACGCTTCGCGGTGAATTTCAAAAACGCTCCGCCGCTCCAGTGGAAAATTCCGCTGACATATTCACTCGTCGGGGAAGCGCCTGCGACTTTGCTGATGACCAGCAAGATCGGCAACCTGCAAAACATTCCCGCAGATCGCGCGCTCAAATTAAATGTAAACGGCGCGGGAAATTATCGGGTCGAATACGACGAGCCTTCCTGGAATTTATTGCTCGAGGCTCTGCCGAAGCTTGGCGTTGAAGATCGTGTCAATCTCCTGAGCGACGCGTGGGCCCTTGTGCAGCCCGATCGCGCGTCGGTCTCGCTCTACTTTGGATTGGTGGAAAAATTGCCTCCTTCCACGGAGCTGGCTGAACGCGAACAGATCATCAATGTGCTGGATTTCATAAACCGGCTGTTCGTTGGCAGTCCGGAGCGCGAAAAATTTCAGCGCTATGCCCAGTCACTTTTGCGTCCGACGTTTGAGACGCTGGGCTGGGAACCGAAAGAGGGCCAGCCGCCTACCGCCGGGAACTTGCGCGCGGACTTGATCAACACTCTGGGAGATTTGAATGACCCGGAAATTATCACGGGCTGTCGCGAACGTTTCGAAAAATATCTTGCAAATCCAGCATCCCTCGTACCCGATCTGCGCCCGCCAGTTCTTGCAGTGGTCGGCCGTTACGCAGACGAAAAGATCTGGACTAAGCTGCACGAGCTTGGTCTAAAAACGACGAGCATTGAGGAAAAACAAAATTACTACAACGCGCTGGCCGAAGCGATCGATCCCAAGCTGGTGAAGAAGACGCTTCCCATTGCGCTCACCGATGAGCTGCCAACTAGTCGCGCGATATTTCTCGTCGCAGGCGTCGCCCGTGACAGCGATCACCCGGACATTGCCTGGGAATTTGCGAAGGCAAATATGAAAGCGCTGCTCGCCAAGACCGATGCGGTCGGCGTGAACCGGTTTGCGCCGAGTCTCTTCACCTTTTTCCCAGACGACTTGCGCGCGGACGAATTAAAAAGTTACGCCAAAGACAATTTGCCCTCGGCGAGCGCGCCTGAAGTAGCAAAAGCCGTGGATGAAATTCAGTTTCGAGCGGAATTCAAAAAACGCCTCGCAACTCAATTGCGCGCATGGGTCGGCGATAAAGGCCTGTAAAGGCAAGCGTGTCGCCCGCACAAAGGTGCGGAATCGCAGCCGACACGGTGCTACCACAGTTGCCGCAGAGAGCGCAGCATTACACATTTTGCTCCGTCTGCTCGCTCTGCGACGTGATCCACAGGCGCATCGGAATCATTGAAGACTCGACGAAGCCGTGTTTTCGGAAAAATGCTTGCGCCACATTTTCCGGCCGATCAGTCAACAAAGTGATACGGAGAAAATTTTTCTGTTTCGCGAAATCGATCGCGTAATTGAGCAGCTTTGAGCCGTAGCCTTGGCCTTGATACTCCTTGTGAATTACCAGGTCCTCCAACAAAATGACGAAGCCGCCTTCGGCTGTGCTGATGGTAAAGAGCAAATTAATCATGCCTACGATCGCGCCCTCGCGTCGCAGCACGAAAACGCGCCCGCGGCTGGGCTGTTCGAAAATGAGCCGCAAACCACGAAGCTGTTTTTGCTTATCGGGGCGAAAATCGCTTTCCTGAGCGAACAAATCGCCCAACATACCAGACAATTCGTCCAAGTCGGCCTCGGTTGCTGGTTCGATCACTACTGTTTCGCTCATGCTTTGCATTGTTTATGGCAAAACTTGGAGGCGCTGGCAATCTCCGAATCAAAAATCGACAATCGCGGCACGGCGCACAAATTGACAACGCCTGACTCACTCCTAGTGTAACCGCTCTTCGATCCGGCCGGAGCTATTTCTCGGTTTTATGAAGCGGACTTATCAGCCATCAAAACGGACACGCAAACGTCAGCACGGCTTTCGCGCGCGCATGCGGACCAAAGGGGGTCGCGCGATACTCGCGCGCCGGCGGCAACGCGGCCGAAAACGTCTGCTTCCGAAAGGCGTCGAGAGGCATTACGTCCGTCACACTCAGGCTTGATCGATTTTTCTGTTAGCCGAAATTCTGCTAAAATCGGCAATCGAAAATCGAAGATCGAAAATTTTCTCGCACCGTTAGCTCAATTGGCAGAGCAAGTGACTCTTAATCACTGGGTTGCAGGTTCGATTCCTGCACGGTGCAATTCATCTTTTACTAATTGAAGAAGTTATGCAAGCTAAGGCTTTCAAAACGTAGCCGCCCACGTAGCTGTTAGCGAAGGATTTCCGCAAACAATTTAGCCGGAAACGACTTGCACCGTCAGGTCAATTGGCAAATCAATTGACTTTGAATCAGATGCCCGGGCCGCGCCAGACTTAGGATTGCGAAATCGTCGATTTCAAAACATCGCTCGCCATTTCAAATCAAACGCGTTTTACGAGGGGAAAACGGCTAGTCTCGAGAAAATCGTCCAATTCGCGAATGGCGAGCAGAAAGCGGTTCGATCTAGCACAAATTCTAGCACACAAACGCGCCAGACTTCGCCTCTGGAGCCCCGGATTTTTCGCCACCACACCTCCTTTGCGGGATGATGAGAGCACGCGATGGCTGAATGGTTTCAAGTCGTCCTAATCATGCTAAGTTTGTCGCGGACATGATACCTTGCTTTGTCACCTGGTGGTTATCGAATCTAAAAGCGATTTTCATACCATGAGAGTTTGCCTTGGCCGACGCGAAATGCCGTGCAGCGATCTCAATCACGCGAGAACCAAAATCCGACCCCCACAAAGAAATCGGCTCGGCGCTATTTATTAGTGAAGGCACAGTGAAATCGCACGTGAAAGCCATCTTCGCCAAGATGAATGTGATCAGCCGGACCGAGGCTGTCGCAAGCGCCACGCGCCGCGGCTTGATTCAGCTGTGAAGGTGGCTATCTGAGCCGCAGTTGTAGCTACGCTTTCGCTTCAGTCGAGTTCCTTCTTTGCGAATTAGCCTTTCTCGTTCTATCTCGAACGAGGGAATATGGATCACCTCGCGAGTGGTACTCAAAAATCCTGCGTACGCGAAATACAACACTTCCTGGTCGCCGATATCTTCGGAGATGAAATTGAAGACATCTGCGAACGCTTCCGAGGAGACCCGTTCTTACACGCAACTTCAACAACAGATCCACGACGCTTTGCGCGTGCAGCATCCAGAATGGGTCGAGCCTAACGGTGATTGTCCTACCTGCGAGTCGTACGAATCGCGCCTCGCAGAACTGCTTCGTCTTTCTTCATCGAGCGAACATCGCTCGGCTGCGTAATCAACCCCCGAAAGCGTTCGGGGTTAACCTGCCAAGAGAACAACACAACATTATGAATCCGAATACCAAGAAACTTGACGGTAAAGTTGCGATCGTGACGGGAGCGTCCAAGGGAATCGGCGCTGCCATCGCCAAACAATTTGCCGCCGAAGGTGCGGCCGTAGTGGTGAACTACGCCTCCTCAAAACAGGGTGCAGACCGGGTCGTGGACGAAATTGCAAAACGCGGCGGAAAGGCGCTCGCGGTGCAAGCCGACGTGGCAAAAAAAGCGGAAGTCGAACGCCTCTTTGCTGAGGCTAAAAAATCCTTCGGCAAGATCGACGTCCTGGTCAATAAGGCCGGAGTTTACGAATTCTCGCCGCTTCAAGATGTCACGGAGGAACATTTCCATAAACATTTTAACGTGAATGTTCTCGGCCTGCTCCTCGCATCACAGGCCGCACTCAAACACTTCGGTCCGGAAGGCGGGAGCATCATCAATATCAGCTCGGGCGCCAGCACTGTGACTCCACCCAATACGTCGGTTTACACGGCCACGAAAGGCGCGGTCGATGCCGTAACGAGGACGCTGGCCAAAGAACTAGGCCCGCGCAAAATCCGCGTTAACGCCATCAATCCCGGTATGGTGATAACGGAGGGGGTGCAGGCAGGCGGATTCGACAAGAGCGATTTCCGGAAACAATTAGAAGCGCAGACTCCGCTTGGCCGCATCGGTCAGACCGAGGACGTCGCGCCGGCTGCTGTCTTTCTCGCCTCTTCGGATTCCTCCTGGATCTCCGGCGAAACGCTGATGATCGCGGGCGGCCTTCGTTGATGGAGACGTCATGATCGAAAACAAAGTTGCGTTAATCACAGGTGTTTTGAGAAAGCGCGCGCCGAAGGTTTCCTTTGAGCCTCGTTCCGACAAGACGACCGAATTAGCTTGAAACTACGCTCGATTTTTGATAATTCCATTTCGGCTAGAAGGCCAATCGATGCCTCTTTAGGTTGAACGCGTTGATGGAGGATCGGGCGGTAAACGCATGAAGCACTTCTTTTTTGCCAGCGTCAGTCTCTTGCTCATCTTTTTGGCGGGAAGTGGGTGCAAGAAAGCATCAGTAGCGCAGGAACCTCCGCTCCCAGTCAACGTCGTTACCGCGATTGAGAAAGAGGTAAACGAATGGGATGAATTCACCGGGCGATTGGAGGCAGTCGAGTTCGTCGAGATCCGACCACGCGTGTCCGGTTACATTACGGAGATTCGCTTCAACGCTGGTGCGATCGTCAAAAAGGGAGATTTGCTTTACGTGATCGATCCGCGCCCTTATCAGGCGGATTTCGATCGTGCCGCCGCTGAAGTCGAACGAATGGATGCGCAGCTCAAGCTTGCCCAGATTGAACTAAACCGGGCAAAGGAGCTGCGGGACAAAAACACAATCTCGGCGAGCGAATTCGACCAGAAAGCTGCCACTTATCAGGGTTCTGCCGCCGCCAAGAGTTCGGCTGAAGCGGCCAAGAATTCCGCCGCGCTGAATCTTGAGTTCACCCAAATTAAATCACCAATCGATGGCCGCGTGAGCGATGCTCGCATCACCCTTGGAAACCTCGTCCAGCCGGGTGCAGGCCCGGAGAGCGTTCTTACCACGGTGGTCTCGGTGGATCCGATTTACGCGAAGGTCGATGCTGACGAAAATGCAGTCCTGAAGTACGTAAAGCTCAGCGAGGAAGGGAAACGCGTAAGCGCGCGCACGGCGAAAATCCCGGGTTTCGTTGAACTCGGTAACGAGACGGACTTCCCTCATGAAGGCTACATCGATTTCGTCGATAATCGTCTTGATCCTGGAACAGGAACGATTCGCGCGCGCGTCGTGCTAAAAAACTGGAACCCTAACTTCATCACGCCGGGTTTCTTTGCTCGCGTGCGGGTTGCCGGCGCGACGCCGTATCGAGCTGCTCTTATAGACGACAGAGTAATCAGCTCACAGCAAGGGCTAAAATACGCCTTCGTCGTGAAACCCGATAATACAATTGAGCGCCGTACCCTTGAAACCGGCCCGCTTTTCGAAGGCAAACGGATCGTGAAGCGCGGGCTTAAAGACGGCGAGAAAGTTGTCTCCACGCGTCTGCAAATGCTGCGAGCTGGTATGAGCGTGACGCCTGTACCCGAGCCAACGTCTGCCAGCGAGCCGGACACGAAGGCGATCGTCACTCAAACGAAAAGCGCAAAATGACCGCGGCTCCGGCGTAACGGCGATCGCCATGAACTTTCCGCACTTTTTCATCGATCGGCCGATCTTTGCCGGCGTGATCAGTATCGTCATCACGCTCGTCGGCGTCATTGCGCTTTCGACGCTTCCAATTGCTCAATATCCCGAGATCGCGCCGCCGACTATTCAGGTGACGACCAACTATCCCGGCGCAAACGCAAAAGTTGTATCGGAAACGGTGGCGACGCCAATCGAGCAACAGGTCAATGGCGTCGAGAACATGCTCTACATGTCTTCGCAGAGCACGAGCGATGGCAACATGACCCTGAGCATCACGTTCAAGCTCGGCACCAACCTCGATACGGCGCAGGTGCTGGTGCAAAATCGAGTCGCCATCGCCATTCCTGTGCTTCCGCCCGATGTGCAGCGCATCGGCGTGACAACGAAAAAGCAATCGCCCGACATCACGATGGTCGTGCACCTCGTCTCGCCGGACGGGTCGCTCGATTCGCTTTTCACCAGCAATTACGCTCTTCTCCAGATACGCGACGAACTCGCGCGCGTCGATGGCGTGGGCGACATCAATGTCTTCGGCGCGCGCGAATATTCGATGCGCCTCTGGCTTGATCCTAACAAGCTTTCGTCGCGTGGACTGACCGCGCAGGATGTCGTGACAGCGGTTCAGGAGCAGAATGTGCAGGTCGCAGCGGGAATCATCGGCGCGCCGCCGGTGCCGAAAGGTGCGACGGCATTTCAATACACGGTTAGCACGCAAGGCCGGCTCACTGACGAAAAACAGTTCGGCGACATCATTGTTAAGACCGGCGCTAACGGTCAGGTCACTCGGGTGCGCGATATCGCGCGGGTTGAGCTCGCCGCTCGTGATTACACAGTCAACAGCGGGCTCGGCGGAAAACCTGCGACCGCGATTGCCATCTACCAATTGCCGGGCTCAAACGCGCTCGCGACCTCCGACGCGGTGCGGAAGAAGATGGCTGAGCTGAAACAGCGTTTCCCGACCGGCCTCGACTACACAATTGTTTACGATCCGACCGTTTCTGTTCGCGAATCGATCCACGAAGTGCAAAAGACGCTCTTCGAAGCGATCGCGCTGGTCGTTCTGGTAGTCTTGATTTTCCTCCAGACCTGGCGCGCGGCGATTATCCCTCTCATCGCGATCCCAGTTTCGTTGATCGGCACGTTCGCGGCGATGAAAGGCTTCGGATTCTCGATCAACAACCTCTCGCTTTTCGGCATCGTCCTTGCGATCGGCATCGTGGTTGATGACGCCATCGTGGTGGTGGAAGCCATCGAACATCACATCGAAGATGGCCTGAGCCCGCGTGACGCAGCCCGCAAAGCCATGACCGAAGTCGGCGGAGCATTAGTCGCGATTGCGCTTGTGCTTTGCTCGGTATTTATCCCGACTGCGTTCATTACCGGCATCACTGGCACATTCTTTCGGCAATTCGCGCTCACCATTGCAGTCTCGACCGCGATTTCCGCGCTCAATTCGCTCACGCTTTCCCCTGCTCTCGCTGCGCTCCTTCTCCGGCCGCGCGGCGCGGAGAAGGATTCATTTCAACGCATACTTGATGGCCTTTTGGGATGGCTCTTTAAAGGATTCAACAGAACGTTTGCATGGAGCTCGAACGCATACGGCAACACCATTGCGCGTCTTGTCCGACTGGCCGTCATCATTTTGTTTATCTACGCAGGTTTGCTTGGTCTGACCGGTCTCGGTTTCAAGGTTGTGCCCGGCGGTTTTCTACCGACGCAGGACCGCGGGTATGCAGTTGTGTTCGCGCAATTACCCGATGCAGCTTCGCTCGATCGCACCCAAGCCGTCGTCGATAAAATTTCGAAGATCGCCCATGAGACACCCGGCATTTTCAATACGGTGGAATTCGCCGGGTTCAATCTCTTCGGTGGCAATCAACCGAACACTGCCGCCGTCTTCCTGCCGTTCAAGGAATTTTCGGAGCGAAAGACGCGCGACCAGGGAATGCCGGCAATTCTGGCGAAAATCAATGCGCGCGTTCGCGCCGAGATTCCCGAAGCTCTTGTCATAGCCTTTCCGCCACCGCCAGTGGCCGGTATTGGCAACGCCGGTGGCTACAAGCTTTTCATTCAAGATCGCGGCAACGCCGGTCTCGATGAACTGCAAACGCAAGCTTTCGCCATGATGATAAGAGCGAATCAAACTCCCGGACTGGCAAACAACCTGACGACTTTTCGCGCGAACGTCCCGCAGCTTTGGCTCGAAGTCGATCGCGTCAAAGCGAAAAGCATGAATGTGCCGCTCAGCAACATATTCGGCACGCTTCAAACTTATCTTGGTTCAACCTACATAAACGACCTCACGCTCTTTGGTCGAACCTATCGCGTAACGGCGCAAGCCGACTCGCGATTCCGCCTGAGCCCCGATGACATTCGCTTGCTGAAAACGCGAAATAATTCGGGCGGAATTGTTCCACTCGGTTCCGTTGCGACTGTGAAGGAAGTGAGCGGCGCCGACAAGATCACGCGCTACAACATGTTCACTGCGGCCGACCTCAGCGGTCAGCCGGCGCCAGGTGCGAGCACTGGCGACGCTTTGGCAGCCATCGAACGTCTCGCCAAACAGATTTTACCTACCAGTTTCACGACAGAATGGACCGAGATCGCGCTGCAGCAAAAGCTCGCAGGCAACAGCGCGATTTACATTTTCCCGCTCTGCGTTCTCTTCGTTTTTCTTCTACTCTCGGCGCTTTACGAAAGCTGGGCTTTGCCGCTCGCGATCATTCTCATCGTCCCGATGTGTCTGTTCAGCTCGATCTACGGCGTCTGGCTGCGCTCCATGGAAAACAACATATTTACTCAGATCGGGTTTATCGTGTTGGTTGGACTCGCTTGCAAAAACGCCATCCTGATCGTCGAATTCGCGAAGCAAATCCAGGATCGCGATCTAAAAGACCGTTTCACGGCCGCGGTCGAAGCCTGCCGACTCCGATTGCGACCGATCCTTATGACTTCCTTTGCCTTCATTTTCGGCGTCCTCCCACTAGTTCTCAGCACCGGCGCCGGTGCTGAAATGCGTCAGGCGCTCGGCACCGCTGTCTTCTTCGGAATGCTCGGAGTAACCGGGTTCGGCCTCTTTCTTACGCCGGTGTTCTACGTCGTAATCATGTGGTTCAAAGAACGCCGCACGAGAACTTCAGTGCCCGCACCAACACAACCCGCGGCACCATTGGTGGCGGAACCCACCCTTTAATTAGCATCAGGAATGCGAATCTAATTACCGCACTCGCCGGAATCCTAGGCTCGTTAAGTGGCGCCTCTGCAGCGATCGCCACCACCTGGATTTCGCAGAAGAGCCAGACAATTCGCGAGCGCACCAAGTGGGAAACGCGGAAGCGCGAGACACTCTACGGTGACTTCATCACAGAAGCATCGCACCTCGTCGCCGATGCTTTTGATCACTCGTTAGACCAGCCCGAAACGCTTGTAAAACTTTATGCCATCCTTGGTCGGATCCGCCTTGTTTCCTCGGAAGGGGTGCTCTCTGCAGCCGAAGAATGCTGCAATCGCATTCTCGATGTTTATGCTCAACCGAACCACACAAGGGACGAGCTTATCACTACTATTCGAAGCGGGGAGCTGGAGTTTCTAAGGAACTTCAGCGACGCGTGCCGCCTTGAGCTGCGTAAGTATGCCGCATACTGAGAACAGACGCGCCTGTCCTCGGTTAGGCGTTTTCATCGTGCTTGCTAGTCCGGCGCGATCGGATTCCGGCGTGAACCGGCTGTCGGCCAAACTCGTGAGAAACTCGAGGCTCAGAGGCGGCTGCAAATAAAATAGACGCACTAGCGCCGGTTTGATGTAAATTGTGGGCGGCCTCAACCTTCACGATTGGCGAGAACGAGGCACTTATGAAGGCAGTTGCGCCTGTCGAGAACGAGCAATCGACTGCAGCCGAAGACGTGCTTCGACGCGCGGTCGATACGACGCCTGCTTTTATTCATACCGCCCGGCCCGACGGCTATTTGGATTACTTCAACCGCGGCTGGTTGGATTTTTTGGGCAAGTCACTCGAAGAAGTTTGCGACTGGCCAGGAGCTGTCCTGGCGTCTACAATTTCAAACCTGCGCAAGAGAAAGGTTGGGAACGTGAAACGCGACAGCCTGAGCACTCGACCTGAGCGGCCGCAAGGGCCACTCACGGATCTCGAGCGAAGCGAATTTTATCTGCGAGAAGGTGAGCGACTCGCACACATGGGAAGCTGGTCGCTCCGGCCGGATGGAACATTCGATTATTGGTCGCCGGAGACGTTCGTTCTCTTCGGTTTCGATCCGTCGGAAGGCATTCCTACACTCCCGAAATGGCTGACCGTTCTGCATCCTGACGATCGCGATCGCGTAGCCAAAACGCTCGAGAGAATATTTCGCGAGAACGTTCGCATCGACGTGACGTATCGGGTTGACCATCCGAAACAGGGAAAACGGATTATGCACAGCACGGGAGAGCCAGTCGCCGAGGATGGCAAGGTCACGCGATTGATCGGCAACACGCTGGATATTACCGAGCAGGAAAATGCAATCCGGGACCTGAAGAAGGCGTTCGGGGAAATCAGGGCACTGAAGGACGAGCTCTACAAAGAAAACATTGTCCTGCGCCACGAAATCGGAAGCACGTCGATGTTTGAGGAGGTGTTAGGCACTTCTTCGGCGTTGCAGAACGTGCTGGCGCTGGCCGCGAAAGTTGCGCCGACAGATTCAAGTGTTTTGATCGCGGGCGAGACGGGGACCGGAAAGGAGTTGATTGCGCGGGCGATTCACAAGAGATCGAAACGCGGCGAGCGTTCGTTCGTTGGAGTGAACTGCGCGGCGATCCCCTCATCGTTGATCATGTCCGAATTGTTCGGCCACGAGAAAGGAGCATTTACGGGAGCGATGCAACGGCGGCTTGGCCGGTTTGAACTGGCAGAAGGCGGGACACTTTTCCTCGATGAAGTGGGCGATCTCCCCCTAGAAACACAAATCGCGCTGCTGCGTGTTCTGCAGGAACGCGAATTTGAACGTGTTGGCGGAACCGAGATGCTGCGCTGCGACGTGCGGGTGATTGCCGCGACCAATCGCGATCTTCACTCCGCGATCGCCGCTGGTTCGTTTCGCAGCGATCTTTTTTACCGGCTCAATGTTTTTCCAATTGAATTGCCGCCGCTGCGCGAACGCAAAGAGGACATTCCGATTCTCGTCAACTACTTCGT
>Ga0209377_1002897_pt1 | contig 11128 bp, 6 predicted proteins | sample GraSoiAngelo_141_FD_185898 | JGI IMG/M metagenome (GOLD analysis project Ga0209377, IMG submission 185898) | Grasslands soil microbial communities from the Angelo Coastal Reserve, California, USA - 14_0929_12_40cm (SPAdes) (version 2) | ecosystem: Environmental > Terrestrial > Soil > Grasslands ...
GTCAGCTCACCCACCATCGAGTGTTGCACCTCCCGCTCGGTCACCGCGGCGCGATAGCGGTACTGGCGGGATTGGGCCCGCCGCGTGACCACACCGCGGCGCTCGAGACGCGACAGCATGGTGGCGACGGTGGTTTGGGCGAGCCCGCGCGCGGCGTGCAGGGCCTCCCAGATGTCCTGGACCGTCGCTTCCCCCCGGTCCCACAGGACCCGCAGGATGGTGAGCTGCAGCTCGGTGAGTTGATGGCGACCTGGCATGTCTCGGCCTCACAGTTGATCTACAGGCGTAGATTTACAGCTGTAGTTCTCAGTTGTCAAGACGCGTCCAGGAGTTGTCAAAGTTCGTGGACTCACCTTGTGAGGCCCTGGACCCCCCGGCATGTTCGGCCGCCTAGAGGGGACGCTCCCGACCCCTCCGGTAGCCCGCCGTCAGCGTTCACCTACACTTCCCACAACGGAGGCGACCATGCGGTGTGTCAGGCAGGCGTCCGTGGGTGCAGCCCTGACGCTGGCGTTCGCGTCCAGCGGCTGGTACTCAGGCGCCGTAGCGCAGGACCCTCGATCCGCGCTCGATCCCATCACCAGCGCAGTGATGAAGCACCCGATCACCACGTCCTCGGCGACGGCGCGAGACCATTTCCTCCGGGGCCAGCGGGAGCTCGATCTCGCCCGGTTCATCGACGCGAACGCGCACTTCAAGCAGGCCGTGGCGGCGGACCCGAGCTTCGCCTTTGCGTATCTGAACGTCGCCAACACGGCGAACTCGCTCGACGAGTTCAAGACCAACCTGGCGCAGGCGGAGCAGCACGCGGCCGGTGCTTCGGACGCCGAACGCCTCCAGATCCAGATGGCGCGCAAGGGATTCGACAACGACCTGGTGGGCCAACTCGCGCTCGGGCGGCAGCTGGTCGAGAAATATCCCGACAGCCCGCGCGCCTGGCTGGCTCTCGCCGGGGTCCAGGGTGCCTTGAACTACAACGCCGAGGCGCGGACCTCGATCGCCAAGGCCCTGGAGCTCGCGCCCCGCTTGTTCGCGGCGCACACGGCGCTTGGCTTGTCGTATCTGTTCGGCGAGCCACGCGATTTCGCCAAAGCGTTGCAGTCCATGCAGCAGGCGGAGGCACTGGCGCCGGAAGAGGCTGGAGTACACACCTTGCTCGGTGATGTCTACCGGGCACAACGCAACCTGACCAAAGCGCGCGAGGAATACACGCGGGGCCATCGGCTCAATCCGCGCGATGCCATTCTGCTCGTCAAGGCCGGACACGCGAACACGTTCTTGGGCGATTATGTAGCCGCGCGGGCCGACTACGACTCGGCCATCGCAGTCGGCCGGGCCAACGAGAAAGCCGCGTACGCCCCATTCCGCGCTTACGTCAGCGTATATGCCGGCGATCCCGCGGCCGCCATCGACGAGCTCAACCGGCTGGTCGCGTCGATCGACGGCATGAGCGTCCCGGATCCGAAGACTGCGAAGGTGGGAGCCCTCACCAATGTCGCGGTCATCGCGACTCATACGCGCAACCGGGCGGCCGCGGAGCAAGCACTCAAAGAACTCGGGCCGCTGCTGATGCAACAAGCCGACGAGGCCGGGAATGCCGCGTTCCGGCGCGGCCAGCAGGCCACCATCGCGTATTTCGAAGGGTGGTGGGCCGCGCGCCGGGGCGACTACGCGGCCGCCCAGAAGCAGGCCGACCAAATCGGCGAGCTGCTGGCGCCCGACGCCAACCCGCGGAAGCTCGAGCCGATGCACCAGCTCGAGGGCTTCATCGCACTCTACCAGGGCAAGTATCGCGAGGCAGCAGGCCACCTCAAGCTGGGCAATACGCTCGACCCGTACGTCAAGTACCAGCTCGCGGTGGCGACGGAGGGCGCGGGCGACGCGGCGCAAGCCAAGCGGCTATTCACGGAGGTCGCCGAGTACAACTTCAACACGATCGGCTTCGCGCTCGTGAGGAAGGACGCCCAGCAGAAAGCGGGCGCGGGGACGCTCTAGGTCCGGAGCTTCGAAGCCGAAGGGTGGCGTTGCTGGAGCTGGGCCACCAGCGCCAGCGCCGCCTCCTCCGGCGCGATCCAATCCACGTTGTGTCCCACAGGGCCTAACGCCCTGACGAACGTGCTCGTATCCTTATCGGCCGCCACTCCCACATATCGCGAGCTCGTTCGACATGATCGCACGCATCACCATGGAGCCCACTCGGCTTCTAGCGCTTGCGCTGCTCTGCGTCGCACCGCGTAGTCTGCCTGCCCAGAGCCCGCGGCGGGCGAGCCGGGCGGTCGCGCCATCGGGCTTCGCGCCTGCTCGCCTGGCGCGCATCGACCGGTTCATGCAGCAGTACGTCGATTCCGGAGAGATCGGCGGCGCAGTCGGTTTGGTGCTGAAGGACGGTCGAGTCGTGTACCAGCATGCCGTCGGCTGGCTCGACAAGGAGTCGGGGCGGCGCATGACCACTGACGCGCTGTTCCGCATCGCGTCACAGACCAAGGCCGTCACGACGGTCGCGGTCCTGTCGCTCATTGAGGAGGGGTCGCTCGCGGCCGGCGACCCGGTGAGCCGCTACATCCCCGCGTTCGCGCACACCACCGTCGGGACGAAGAGCGACACCGGCCTTGTCACCAAACCCGCTGCGCGGCCGATCACCATCCGGGATCTGCTCACGCACACGGCCGGCATCTCGTACGGTACCGACGGGCCGGCCGCGCCGCTGTATGTCGCGAACGGACTGGGGACCGCGGCGGGATGGGGCTGGTACACGGCCGACAAGGACGAACCGATCTGCACCACGATGGAGCGGCTCGCGACGCTGCCGTTCGCCGCGCAGCCGGGTGAGCGGTGGGTGTACGGCTATAACACCGACATTCTCGGCTGCGTCGCGGAACGCGCCTCCGGGATGCCGCTGGACGATCTGATCCGGACACGCATCACCGGTCCGTTGAAGATGAACGACACCTATTTCTTCGTGCCCCAAGGGGCCAGCGGGAGGCTCGCGACCGTGTATGCGAGCGACTCGACCAATCACGCGCAGCGCGCTCCAGATGGCCCACGCGGACAGGGGAATTACGTCGACGGTCCGCGCCGCAGCTTCTCCGGCGGCGCGGGGTTGATCTCGACCGCGGGCGATTATGCCCGCTTCCTCGAGATGCTGCGGAACGGGGGCGAGCTCGGCGGCGTGCGCATCCTGGCGCCGCACACCGTGGACCTGATGACGCACAACCAGAGCCGAATGCTGTTCGACTCGACGGGGGAACGGGGATTCGGGTTCGGATTCCAGATGACCGAACGCTACGGTGCGAACGGGATGACGTCGGTGGGGACGTTCAACTGGGGTGGGGCGTACGGCACCGCGTATTACGTCGATCCGGTCGAGCGCCTCGTCATCGTGCTCATGCTCAACCAGCTGCCGAACCGCACCGACATAGCCGGGAAGTTTCCCACGCTGGTGTACCAGGCCCTCGTCACAAGCCAGCGCTAGCCGGGGATCGCGATGGGATCGTGGATGGCTTCGCGCCGGCGTAGGCCTGTCGCGCCCGCCTATTCACCGGCCGCGCGCGCCAGCGTCTCCACCACGGCGATGTTTGGCAACAGCGCTGGGGGCACGCCGTGCCGCTCTTTCAGGTACGCGGGACTATTGTAGGAAAGCCAAGCCCTTCCCTGCGCATCCTCCCACACCAGGATCTTTAGCGGCAGATCGATGGCGACGCTCGGCGCGGCCAGCATCAATGGCGTGCCGGCCTTCGGGTTGCCGAAGATCAGGAGCTTGGTCGGCGGCAGCTTCATCCCGACCTTCGCCGCTTCCCCGCTGTGGTCCACCAGCGCGAACAGCGTGACGCCTTTGGCGTGCAGCAGGGCTGTGAGCCTCTCCACCGTCTGCTCGACGGAATGTTGGCTCGGCTGGTCGATAATCCCGCTGTCGCTGTGTGGCGTCATGGTGGAACCGCCCCCGGTCGTCAGTCGACCTGCGTCTGCACCACCGGCCCGAGCTGAGCCGGCGAGCCCGCCGCGATCACCAGGTAGCGGCGCTCCGCAGGCGTTGAAGCCCGCACGATCTGCCGGATCGGTCCGATCGCGTCGACGACGGCGGCTCCCGCCGGGTTGGTGGTGAATGCCGCGAGCGGCTCGAGCGGGCCACCCCCACGCCCGTCGCGGCGTCGCGCCAGCGCGAGCACGTACGGCTTACCGGGCTCGAGCCCGGTCACCGCGGCCTGCAGCACCTGAATGAGTCCCTGATCGAACAGCGACACGCTCGTGGGCTCGCCGCCGCCGGGCGCCGCGAGGGTAATGTGGGCCGCCTCTCCGGCGACGCCGAGGGGTTGGAGACCTTCTGTTCCTGCCCCGGTCGGAACGGCGTCGGACACGTAGATCACCGCCTGCGGCGCTTGCCCGATCGGAATCGTCGCGACCACCTGATTGGTCACGGTGTTGATGGCGATCAGTCGGTCGTCGTTCTCCAATCCCACGTAGACCTGGGCGCCGTCGCCCGAGTCCCACACCCCATGGGGCAGCGTCCCGACCGGGATCGTCGTCACCTTGGAGAAATCGTCGGTGCGGAAGACCTGGACCTGGTTCAAGCCCCCGACGGTCACGTACGCGAACGTGCCGCTCGAATTCCGCACGATCTTCACGTGGTTCGTGATCGGTCCGGTCGCAAGGGTCTTCAGCACCGCGAACGGCGGGCGCCCGCTGAAGACCATGGTCTTGCCGACGTCCTTCAGCGTGAGCCAGACCTGCCCACCGTCCGGAGTGACGGCGATGTTGGGGCAGAACGGAGTCTCCTGGGGGATCCGGCCGACGATCTGATGATCCTTCACCGTGATCACCACCGTCTCGGGGGTGAAGGAGGAGCAGACGTACCCGTACTGGCCGTCGGGGGAGAAGATCTGCATGCCCGGTCCGCCGGGGACGATGATCCGGGTCTTCTCCTGGTAGGTGTGACCATCCAGGACGGCGACATAGTTCTCGCCCCGCACCGTGACCCATACCTCGGAGCCGTCCGGCGTGAAGAACGCTTCGTGCGGCGAGCGACCGACGTAGGTGATGTGCGTTACGGTGTTGGTCGCAGTCTCGATGAATGCCACGGAATTCGAGCCGATCGAAACCACGACCATGGTGCGGTGATCCGGCGAGAACCCCAGGCCATGCACCAGCACCTGCCCGTGGTACAGGGGGCTGAAATTGCCTGGCGCCGGATCTCCCAGGCGAATCACGCCGACCAGCTGGTTGTCCGCGGGATCGGCGACGGAAACGGTGTTCGAGAACTGCTCCGCCGCGTACACCCGGTCGCGGTGACTGATGGGAATCCCCTGCCCCGCGAGGTTGCACTCGGGTGTAAGAGCTGTGACCGCCACGAGCGCGGCGATGGCGACGACGGGTCTCATCTCAGCGCCAGCCGCATCGCCGCGATCTCCTGCTGCTGCGTCACGACGATCTCCTGCGCCATGCGCCGCAGCTGCTCATTCTTGCCGTAACGGAGCTCGGCTTTCGCCATGGCGATGGCGCTCTCGTGATGCGGGATCATCATGGCGACGAAATCACGGTCCACATCACCGGAGGGCCGGATTGCCATGGCCTTCATCATCTGCTCCATTGCGGCACCGCTGGCTGCGATGAACGGCTCGTCCGCAGCGCCGCCAGTTCCTCGCACTGCGGAATCGCCCGCCGCGCGCGTGCAACCCACGACGGCCGCTGCGAGACTGAGGGCCAAGAGCGCGGCCAGGGACGGCCGCGCGGCCCGCTTCGGCAGAGTGAATCTCCGCTCGAGTCGATTGGTGCAAGTCATTGTTGTCTCCCGGTCATAAGTGGCTTCGGGTCCGCCGTGGCCCCAGGATTCGTGGTTCGCGCTCATCGTACGCTCGCCACGCGTACGCGCGCGCCATCTTGCAGGTCGGTGGGCGGGTTGATCACGACGTGCACGCCCTGGGCAAGCCCCCCTGTCACTTCCACCCAGCTCCCGAGATCGCGACCGATCGTCACCGTCTGGTACCGCGCCGTCGAATCGGGAGCCACCGTCACCACCTGCGGCGGGCCGTCGCGGATCACCAGTGCCGTGGCCGGCACGCGCAACGGCGGCGTGCCCGCGCCGAGCGCAAGCTGCACCTGGGCGTACATCCCCGGGAGGAACACGCCCGTCGGATTGGCCACCCGCACTTCCGTGAGTAGTGTCCGGGCGGTGGCATCGAGCGCGCCGGCGGTGCGCGCCACGCGCCCGCGAAGCGTGTCGCCGGGAAGCGCGGGCACGGTGACCACGGCAGGCTTCCCGATCGCCACGGCCGCGGCGTTGTCTTCGGGCACGGTCACATACACGCTGAGCGTGTCGGTCTGCGCGACCGTGAACAGACTCCCGGGGGCGCTCCCGCTTCCCGCGGGCGATGTCCCGCTCACCCCACCCGCCGTTCCCACCAGGGCTCCGGGGTCCACGTTGCGCGCCGTGATCACACCGGCGAACGGCGCGACCACACGCTCGTATACCTGCAGCTGCACCAGCCGCTGCAGGTTGGCCTCGGCACTATTCAAGTTGGCCACCGCCTCGTCGAAGGCCGCCTGCATCTGATCGAGCTCCTGAGCCGTCACCGCACTGTCAGCGGCGAGCGCGCGCCAGCGCACCAGGTTGGCCTGCGCCAGCTCCCGCGCCGCTCGTGTCTGAGCGACCACCCCCCGCGCTTGCGTCACCTGTTGATCGAGGTCGGGGGCGTCGATGTCGGCGAGGAGTTGGCCGGCGCGCACGCGACTGCCGATATCGACCAATCGCCGGCGCACGTAACCCGGAGTCCGTGCGTAGATGGCGGCCGTCTGCACGGCGGTGAGGGCGCCGGGGAGACTGACGCTCGACGGGCTGGTGTCATGCGTCACCGTGGTCACCGTCACGCTGGGCAGGCTGACACCGGCGGCGGTGGCGCCGGCCGCGAGGCGGTGGCGCTGCCCCACGCGCGGCACAATACCCGTCAGCAGGGTAGCCGCCAACACGCCTCCGGCGATCGCGCCCCCGACCGCCCTGACCCCCCGGCGTCGCGGTGAGGCAGGCCCGGGTCGGTGATTGCCCTCGCTCGGGTGGGGCTGCTCCAGAATCTCCGGTACGGCGCTCATGCGTGTCCCTCCGGGATGACAATCGGTGGTGTGGGCGGTGCGACGCGCAGGATGCTGTACAGCACCGGCACGACCACCAGGGTGAAGCACGTAGCGACGAGCAGCCCGCCGATCACGGCGCGGCCGAGCGGGGCGTTCTGCTCCCCTCCTTCGCCCAGGCCGAGCGCCATCGGCAGCATCCCGATGATCATGGCGAGGGCCGTCATGCAGACGGGCCGCAGCCGCACGGAGCCGGCTTTGAGGGCCGCCTCGAGAGCAGACAGCCCTTCGCGTCGTTGGTCATCCGCGAAGGTGATGAGCAGGACGCTGTTTGCAGTGGCGACGCCCAGGGCCATGATGCTCCCCATCAAAGACGGCACGTTGAACGTGGTCTGGGTCACGAACAGCATCCACACGATGCCGCACAGGGCACCGGGTAGCGCCATCACGATCACCAGGGGATCGAGCCACGACTGAAAGTTGATCACGAGCAGCAGGTACACGAGCACCATGGCGAACAGCACCCCCAACCCGAGCCCGACGAACGAGGACCGCATACTAGCGACCTGGCCGCGCACCACGATGTGTGTCCCCTTGGGCAGGGACTGACTGATCTTGGCCACGACTCCGTCCACATCGCTCGCAACGCCGCCCAAGTCCCGGTCGTCCACGGCCGCATACACGTCGGACACCGGTTGCGTGTTGTAGTGGTTCACCACGGCGAATGCGGTCTGGCGGGTCGACGTCGCCAGGTTACCGAACAACTGCGGCGCCGCGAGCCCGGGCGCCGTGACCGGCGTGTTGGTCAGTGCGTCCAGTGCGTTGATCTTGGAGAGCGGCGTACGGACGGCCACACTGTAGCTCACGCCGTTCTGCGGGTTGAGCCAAAAGTTGGGCGCGGTCTGCCCGCTGGAGGAGAGCGAGATGAGCAGATTGCTCGCCACCTGGCGCTGTGTGAGGCCGACTTGCTGCGCCCGGATGCGGTCCACGGTGAACAGAAACTCCGGCATGTTCACCACCTGCTGCACCCGGACGTCCACGGCGCCGGGGATGCGCCGCAGCTCCGCGGCCAGGCGGGTGGCGACGCCGTAGTCGGCCATCTTGTCCTGCCCCACGATCTGGACGTCGATCGGCGCCGGCAGGCCAAGGTTGAGCACCTGGTTCACGATGTCGGCCGGCAGGAAGAAGAAGGTCACGCCGGGAAACTCGCTTGGGAGCGTGGCGCGCAGGCGCCGCACGTACTCAAACGTCGAGGTGCGGCGCGTCGGCGCGAGCTGGACCACGAGATCGGCGTCCGCCGCGTTTAGGGTGGCGGTGCCGCCGGTGGCCAGATTGATCGCGTTGCGGTTGATGCCGATGTTGTCGAGTATGAGACCCAGCTCTGCCGCAGGGATCACGCGCCGAATGGTCCGTTCCACGCCGGCGGCGATGAGCTCGGTCTCTTCCACCCGCATCCCGGCGGGTGCCCGCAGGTGCAGCTGGAAGGCACCGGCGTCGCTGGTCGGAAAGAAGTCCTGCCCGATGAACGGGACCAGGACGAGGGAGAGCGCGGCGAAGCCGCCGACGGCGCCGAGCACCAGGCGTCGGCGCCCGAGCGCCCACCCGAGCATACGCTGGTAGGCCGCGCGGAACCGCTCGAAGCCGGCTTCGAACCGCGCGCTCACCCGCTCGATCACGCCCCGCGGCGCCGTCCCCCCTCCCCCGGCGAGGCGGTGCGCGTCGGCGGCCAGGAGATAGTGAGCCATCGTGGGCACGATGGTCCGCGACAGGACGTACGAGGCGAGCACGGCGAACACGACCGCCATCGCGAGCGGTCGGAACAGCGCGGCCGCGGGACCGCTCAAGAAGAACATCGGCACGAACACGATCGAGATGGCGAGCGTGGAGACGAAGGCCGGGGTCGCGATCTGGGCCGCCCCATCGACGATGGCCGGCAAGATCTCTTTCCCCTGCTCCATGTTCAGGTTGATGTTCTCGATCGTGACCGTCGCGTCGTCCACCAGGATCCCGATGGCAAGCGCCAGCCCGCTCAACGTCATGACATTGAGCGTCTGTCCCAGCGCCGCGAGGCCGATGATCGAGCACAGCACGGCGAGCGGAATCGAGGTCGCGATGATGAGCGTGCTGCGCCAGCTCCCCAGGAAGAGCAGGATCATCAGCGCCGTGAGGCAGGCCGCGATCAGCGCCTCGCGGATCACCCCCGAGATCGAGGCGCGGACGAATAGCGACTGGTCCACGAGCAGCTGAATGTCGAGCGACGGGGGCAGCGCGGGCTTGAGCGCCGCGAGCAGCGCCTTCACACGGTTGACTACCGCGAGGCTCGAGGCGCTGCCGTTCTTGAGCACGCTCATGTAAGTGCCGTGCTGCCCGTTCTGGCGCACGATGTTAGTCTGGACCCCGGCCCCGTCGCGCACATAGGCGACGTCCCGGATGTAGACGATCGCCCCGTTGACCTCTTTGATCGGCATGTCGTTGAGCTGCTCGACGACCTCGGGGCTCGAGTTCAGGCGCACGCTGTATTCCCGGCTGCCCAAGCGCGCCGACCCGGCGGGCAGGATCACGTTCTCCGCGTTGATGGCCGCGCTCACGTCAGCTGGAGAAAGTCCCTTGGCATACAAGCGCGCCAAATCGAGGTCGACGTTGATCAGCCGGGGCGCGCCCCCGTAGGGGAACGGAATGGTCGAGCCCTGGGCGGTCGCCAGCGGCGTCCGGACGAAGTTGGACACGTAGTCGTTCAAGTCGGCTTGCGACATCGTGCTCGAGCCCACGCCGATCTGGAGGATCGGCACATCGGTCGCGTTGAACCGGAGGATGATGGGCGGCGTGATCCCTGGCGGCAGAATCCTGGTGTTGCTCTGCGACGCCGCGGTGAGCTCCGCAATGCCCGTCGCGACGTCCGCGGTGGGCTGGAAGAACACCTTGATCACCGCGACGCCGTCGAGCGATTGCGACTCGATATGCTCGATGTCGTTGACCGTCGCCGAGTAGGACCGTTCGACGATCGTGACGACGCGCTGCTCCATCTCTTCAGGCGACATCCCCTGGTACTGCCAGATCACCGTAGCGACCGGCAGCGGGATCGCGGGGAAGATGTCCACCGGTGTCGTCATGATCGCCACCAGCCCGGCGATGAGGACGAGGATGGCCCCGCAGATGAAGGTGTAGGGGCGCCGCAGCGCGACGTGAACGATCCACATTATGGCTCGAGCCTCAGAGGTCTCGGCCGAGCAGCGCTTCGAGCGAAGCGCGCGCGACCTGATAGGTGAACCGCGCACTCACGAGATCGAGCTCCGCCTGTGTGAGCGCGGTCTGGGACGTGAGCACGTCGAGAATCGTGGCGATGCCGGCGCGATAGCGCGCCTGGATGACGCGCAGGTCCTCGCCGGCCAGCCGCACCGCTTCACGCGTGAGCGTGATGTCCTGCTCGGCGACGTGCAGGCGGCCAAGCAGCCGCTGCGCTTCGGCGCGGGCCAGGCGCTTCGTGTCGGCCGACGTCGCCGTGGCGAGCTCGGCCGCGGCCTCGGCCTGGGTGACGGACGCCTCGCGCACAAAGCCATTGAACAGCGGGAACGACGTGGTGAACGCCACGACCCACCCCGAGCGCAGCGCTCCGGGGACGCGCGACTCGTTCGCCCAGTTGTAGCCCGCCCCGACCGCGATAGTCGGGAGGTATTGGCTCTTCGAAGCCCGCACGCCGGCGGCGCCCGCGCTCGCCAACGCTTGCGCCTGCGCGACGGCCGGTGCGGCTGCCGGCGCTGCCGCGAGGACGCCCGAATCGCCCAGCGCGAGCGGCGCGGGCTCGAGCGCGTCTAGCGGCTCGGCATCGACGGGTTCGTTGGCGCCCACCAGCCGGCCGAGGGTGGCGCCGGCCGTGCTGAGCGTATCGCGAGCGGCGAGCGCTCGACGGCGCGCCGTCGAGACGGCCAGTTGGGAGAGCAGCACGTCCGCCCGGGTGGCGGTGCCCGCGGCGAGCCGGTCCCGGGCGTAGCCGAGGCCCAGCTCGGCCTGGGCGACGGACTCGAGGGCGACGCGCACCAACTCGTGCGCGCGCACCACCTCGAAGTAGCCC
>Ga0209377_1002900_pt1 | contig 11122 bp, 11 predicted proteins | sample GraSoiAngelo_141_FD_185898 | JGI IMG/M metagenome (GOLD analysis project Ga0209377, IMG submission 185898) | Grasslands soil microbial communities from the Angelo Coastal Reserve, California, USA - 14_0929_12_40cm (SPAdes) (version 2) | ecosystem: Environmental > Terrestrial > Soil > Grasslands ...
GCCTTTATGCGGCTCATCGACGTTTCAAGGACCGATTGCTGTCGATGACGGATGAAGATCTCTCAAGAATGATCGAGCCGTACCAGGGGAAGTCCAGGTACCCCGCGGGATTGCGGATCTTGCGAACGGCGACTCACGACACCTATCACGTGGGACAAATTCGTTATCTCCGGGCGTTACAGGGCCGCTGAAGGGCCGCGACTGTGACGTACCCCCGGTTTGTACAAAAAGGCAGTCAAAGTGGAGGAATTCAAGAAAATGGAGATCAAAAGAAGTGGCTCACAGCCTTCCGGCAAAGGACCGGCCGACTACTTCACCGGGACAGTACGCATCGACCCCCTATTTCAGGCACTCGATCCGGCACGCGCGGTCGGCGCCAGTGTCACGTTCGAGCCCGGCGCTCGGACGGCATGGCACACTCACCCGCTGGGCCAGACGCTGATCGTGACAGCTGGTTGCGGCCTGGCACAGCGCTGGGGAGGGCTGATCGAGCAAATTCGGCCGGGGGACGTGATCCGGTTCCCGCCGGGTGAGAAGCATTGGCACGGCGCCACGGCAACGACGGCCATGACGCACATCGCCATTCAGGAACAGCTCGACGGGAAGACCGCCGACTGGATGGAAAAGGTTAGCGACGAACAATATCAGGCTCTCAGCGACCCGCAGCCCGCTGGAAACCGGAGGTAAGACACACGATGCATGCAACTGTGATGTTCGGCGCCGGCGATGTCCATATCGAGACCGTCCCCGACGCCCGCCTGGTCAGGCCGACCGACGCCCTCGTCGTCGTCACCCGCGCTGCCATCTGCGGCAGCGATCTCTGGCCGTACAAGACGATGGAATACAGCGAGACCGGCCGCCGCATGGGCCACGAGGCCATCGGCGTCGTCGAGGCCGTCGGCGCCGATGTCCGCAGCGTGCGCGTCGGCAATCTCGTTGTCATGCCGTTCGCATACTCCGACGGCACCTGTGTCTTCTGCCGCGAAGGTTTGCACACGTCGTGCATCCACGGAGGGTTCTTTGGCACGCTTGACATCCCCGGAGCACAGGCCGAAGCGGTGCGCGTCCCCCAGGCAGATGGAACACTCTTCGTCCTGCCGGTCGGCGCCGATGACGCACTGATGCCATCGCTTCTCACGCTTTCAGACGTGATGGGGACGGGCCATCATGCGGCTGTCGTCGCCAAAGTTGGTCCTGGGAAGACAGCGGCTGTTGTCGGAGACGGCGCCGTCGGCTTGTGCGGTGTGATTGCCGCCCGCCGCCTCGGCGCCGAGCAGATCATCATCCTGGGCCGCCATCCCGACCGAATCGCGCTGGCGAGGGAGTTCGGCGCAACGGACGTCGTGAGCGAGCGAGGCGACGAGGCGGTTGAGCGCGTGCGCGAGCTCACCGGCGGCCTCGGCGTTCACGCTGTCCTCGAATGCGTCGGACTCGAGCAGTCGATGCGGACGGCTCTCGGCATCGCCCGTCCGGGAGGCGCAGTCGGCCGCGTCGGCGTCCCCCAGGACGAGACGCTGCCGGCGTCGCAGCCGGCATTCTACAATAACGTCACCGTCGGCGGCGGACCCGCACCGTGCCGCGCGTACATCGCGGAGCTCCTCCCGGACGTCCTCGAAGGCCTGATCGAACCGGGTCGAGTCTTCGATCGGGTCGTGCGCCTCGACGAGGTGCCTGACGGCTACCGGGCGATGAACGAACGCGAAGCGATCAAAGTCCTGATCGAGTTCTGAAGCGCAGAAGGAGGCGCGCCGATGACCGGATGGACGAGCGATGAGCTCAACAAGATCGGAGCGGCGGAAGAACTGAAGATCGCGTCCGTCAGACGCGACGGCACGCGGCGAAACCCGGTGACGATCTGGGTCGTCCGCCGTGGCGACGACCTCTACGTCCGATCCGTGAACGGGCGCGCCGGCGTCTGGTTCCGTGGCGCCCAGGTGCGCCACGAAGGTCGGATCTGGGCCGGCGGCGTCGAGAAAGCCGTCACTTTCGTGGACGCCGACCCCGGCCTCAACGAGCAGATCGACGCCGCGTACCGCACCAAGTATCGCCGCTACGCCGCGAGTATCGTCGGCAGCATCGTGAGCCCCAAGGCACGATCCGCGACAATCAAACTAGTGCCGCTAAGACCTATGGCGCCGTGAACGTCACCCGTCCCGTGGACTCCTCGAACAGCCACAATCGGGGGACGCCGCCTGCCAGCACCTTCATCCCGATCCGTGGGCGAGCCAGGTCGTCAAATAGCCACACCCCGGGCGCGTCATCGTAGCCGACCCACAGTCCCAGCCGCGGACGGCCGCGACCGTCCGCGATCCGAATCTCGGCGGCACGCTCAAACCCGACGCGAAGGAGGATGCGTTGTCGCCCTTGCGGGTCTAGCAATGCGAGTTCCGGCACACCGCCGGTTCCGACGGTCAGTCCAGCGCGCCGTCCGCCGTCGTCGCCGTATAACCACAGGCTCGGTTTCCCGTTCACGGCATCCAGCGTGGCCCGGATGCGACCTCCTGCGTCCACAATCTCGAGGGCGGGAGTCCGGACAAGCTGCGATTGCGTGGCGGCGCGGGCTGTCCACGGTCCCCAAAGCAACGCGAGCACGAACGGGAGGGCCGCGAAACCCGCGAGCAACACCAGCCATCGTTCCAGCCGTAGGAGTCGTGCCCGCAACGCCTGCTCCTCCGTGATGCCCATCGATATCCCCCTCTCTACTGGCCGGGATCCATCGGGGAATTTGCGCCCGCCGTCTTAGGTTTCCTGCGGAGGATACGATTCGCTGCGGCGTCGAAACTGACAGCCAATGATGCGGTCGGCGGATGTGGTTGTCATTGGCGCAGGCATCATCGGGTGCTCCGCGGCGTATTTTCTGGCCGCAGATGGCCACCGGGTCGTGATCGTCGACCGCGGCGAGGTCGCCTCGGGCACGGCAGCCGCCAGCGGCGGCTGGATCATCATTCACGATAAGGAGACGCCCGCGGGGGTGGCGCTTGCCCTGGAGAGCCGCCGGCTGTACGAGCGGATGGCGGCAGACGCAGGTGTGGCGGTGCACCCTCACGGCGGGCTTATACTTGCTGCGACCTCCGCAGAACTGGACCGGCTGCGGCATCAGGTGGGCATCGCGACCGCGGGCGGGGCACGAGTTGACCTGTTGGATGGTCCGGCGTTACTGGATCTGGAGCCGGAAGTCGCACGCGATCTTGCCGGCGCCACGTACTGTCCGGATGAAGCGACTGCAGACGCGCCGCAGGTATGTCAGGCGATCATCGCGGCCATCCGCGCCCGCGGCGTGGAAGTCCTGACGGGGAGTCCGGTCACGGCGATCGGCGTGGAAGGCGGGAGGGTCACCCACGTGGTGACGGCGACCGGACGGATTTCTACGCGCACCGTGGTGTGCGCCTGCGGCGTGTGGTCGCCCGCGGTCGGGCGGCTGGCCGGCGTCGAAATTCCGGTCATCCCACGGCGCGGGCATCTGCTGACGATGACGGCGTCGCCCGTCCGGCACCCGCTGCTCGAGGCGGGCTATCTCGACGTGAGCGGGACGGCGCAGCCCGACCCGCAGGGGTTGCGGACCATCGTCCAGCCCCGCGGCGACGGAACCTGCCTGGTCGGCAGCAGCCGTGAGTTCAAGGGCGAAGACCGCACGGTCGACGCGGATCTGGCCGAACGGATGAAACAGCGGGCGGCGACGTTCGTTCCAGCGCTGCGGACGATGAGGCCGACTCGCGTCACGGTCGGTCTCCGCCCGTACACATCGCTCGGCCGGCCGATTATTGGCTGGGCGGGGCCCGACGGGTTCCTGGTGGCGACCGGGCACGAAGGGCAGGGGATTACGCTGGCCCCTGTGACCGGGAAGCTGGTCAGCGATCTCGTCGCCGGGCGCGCGCAACGGACCGGGTTTGAGCTATCGCCATGACTTTTCCCGGAGGGCGGTGATGCGCGCTGTCGTGCAGCGGGTCGTGCGCGCCGCGGTGAAGGTGGACGGCGCGGAAATTGCCCATATCGAGCACGGATACGCGGTGCTGGTCGGTGTGTCGACGGACGACACGGACGCCGATGCGAAAACACTGGCCGAAAAGATCGCGCACCTGCGCATCTTCGATGATGAGCAGGGGAAGCTCAACCGCTCGATCCTTGATGTTCGCGGGGCCGTGCTGTCCGTGTCGCAGTTTACGTTGTACGGTGACACCAGCGGGGGCCGACGGCCGAGTTTTGTCAAGGCCGCGCCCCCGCAGCAGGCTGAAGCGCTCTACGAGATGTTCAATCAGCATCTGCGTAGTCTCGGCGTGCCGGTAGAGACGGGCCAGTTCCGCGCCGTGATGGTGGTAGACATTCAGAACCACGGACCGGTGACGATCATTCTGGACACGCGGGCATGATCGAGAACCTGCTCGACCTGACGATTGCCACGCAGGCCGTCCTCAGGTTTGCGGTCCGTCCGGAACCGCTCCAGGCGCGCCTACCCGCGCCATGGCAGGTGGCGGCGGACCCGTCTGGGGTCTCGAAGGGGGCAAACCTGGCTGTGACCTTCAACGATGCGCTCCTCAACCAGGATGCCGCCGGCACCCCCACGGCCGATGCTGTGAGCCGCTACATTGGGTTTGCCATTCCGGCACGGCACCCGGAGACGGAGGAGGAGGCCGGCTTCAACTTCCGGATTCTCACCGCACATCCCCGCGCCATTCCCGGGAAGTACAAGACATCGCGTCTGGGGACCGTGCTGCGGGAGTACTACGCCAAGGGGAACGACATGAGCGCGACCATCACCGATCACTTCCGGTTCCGCGATCCGGGCGGGGGTTCCGTGGAGCTACAGCTGCAGTACCGGCGGGGGCTCCCGGTCAGGGTCGTGTCCCAGGGGAACGTCCGTTCCGCTGCCGATCCCAACATCCTGCGTATATATAAGGTACATGAACTGCTCGACGTGGTGCGCAGCGTGCCCCAGAACATCGACCGGGTGATGAGTTATCAGTTTCGCAACACCATTACCGAGTTCAGCGACCTGTTCGACGGCACAGAGCGGTTGGTGAGCGTCACCATCGTGCCCTGGTACGTCCGCCAGGTGTACGGTCCCCCGGCCGGTTGACACCCATGGTACTGTCTATGAGCAAAGGCGTCTACTTGGTCTACTTAGTCTAAAGACCTGACCGGCTTGAGCTTGCAGACCAAGAAGACTAAGTAGACCAAGAAGACTAAGTAGACGCAGTTTGGTGGCTGGCGCAGTTCGGAGGAAACACCAATGAATCAAATAAAGGTGACGCTTCCGGACGGTCGCGTGAAAGAGTACCCGAAAGGGGTCTCGCTCGCCGAGATCGCGCGCGATGCGGGCAAACCCGATGCGCTTGTCGCTAAAGTGGATGGGGAACTGCGCGACCTGGCGACCAAACTCGACCGCGACGCGCGCGTGGAGCCGCTGACCTTCGAACAGCCCGAAGGGCGGGAAGTCTACTGGCATTCGTCCGCCCACCTGCTGGCTCAGGCCGTGAAGCAGTTGTTCCCGGAGGCCAAACTGGCCATCGGGCCGCCGATCGACGACGGATTCTACTACGACATCGATCTCGGCCGGCCGTTTGCGCCCGAAGATCTGGAGAAGATCGAGGGCCGGATGCGGGAGCTAGCCGCGCGGGACCAGCCGATTGAGCGCGTTGAGGTCCCGCGCGACGAGGCCATCCGTACGTATAAGGAAATGGGCGAGAAGTACAAGCTCGAACTGCTGGAGGGTATCCCCGACCCGCGGGTGTCCTTCTACCGCCAGGACGGCTTCATGGACATGTGCCGCGGTCCGCACCTGCCGCGCACCGGGCTGATCAAAACCATCAAGCTCCTCAGCACGTCGGGCGCGTACTGGCGCGGCGACGAACATCGCGAGATGCTGCAGCGCATCTACGGCATCTCCTTCCCCCGCCAGGAACAGCTGGATGAGTTTCTGCGCCAGCTGGAAGAAGCGAAGCGGCGAGACCATCGCCGGCTCGGCAAGGATCTGAAGCTATTCGCCTTTGCCGAGGAACTGGGACAGGGGCTCCCGTTGTGGCTGCCGCGGGGAGCAACTGTGCGGCGTCTCCTCGAGAACTACATCGTCAACCTGGAGTTGCAGCACGGTTACCTTCATGTCTATGCGCCGGATCTCGCCTCCGTGCAACTCTACAAAATCTCGGGTCACTGGGACTACTTCCGCGAGGCCATGTATCCCCCAATGAAGGTAGATAACGACGAGCTGGTGCTCAAGCCGATGAACTGTCCCCACCACATCATGATCTACAAGCAGGATCAACGCTCGTACCGCGACCTGCCGGTCCGCATTGCCGAACTGGGGCGGATGTACCGCTACGAGAAGTCGGGGACGCTGACCGGGTTGCACCGGGTACGGTCCATGACGCTCAACGACGCGCATATCTTCTGCCGGCAGGACCAGGTCAAGGAGGAGTTTGCGGCGGTCGTGCGGTTGATCCAGCAGGTCTACCAGGACTTTCGGATCACCGACTACCGACTGGATCTGTCCCTCCACGATCCCAAGGACCGGCAGTACTACCATCAGGACGAGGAATTGTGGATGACGGCGGAGGGGCTTCTGCACGAGGTCTTACGCGAACTGGGGTTGACGTACAACGCGGTGGTCGGCGGCGCCAACTTTTATGGCCCCAAGCTCGATGTGCAGGTCCGGACGGCGACGGGGAAGGAGGAGACCCTATCCACGGTGCAGCTCGACTTCTTGCTCCCCAAGCGGTTCGAGCTGGAGTTCATCGGGGAGGACGGCAAGTCGCACCGTCCGGTGATGATCCACCGGGCCATCATCAGCACGATGGAACGCATGATGGCGTTTCTCATCGAGTACTATGCCGGTGATTTCCCGGTCTGGCTGGCGCCCGAGCAGGTCCGCGTGCTGCCGATCGCGGACCGCCACCTCGACTATGCTCGAAATGTGCGCGATCGCCTGACGGCCGCAGCGGTGCGGGTTGAGCTTGATACGAGCAACGAGCGAATCAGTTACAAGGTCCGCCGCGCGCAGGTGGACCACGTCCCCTACATGCTGGTCGTGGGCGACAAGGAGGCCAGTAGCGGCCAGGTGGCCGTCCGCAGCCGCGGCGCCGGCGACCTGGGCCCAATCCCCCTCGAGACATTTGCCGCGCGCATCATGGAGGAAGTGGCAGCGAAACAATAGCTCACTTGAGTCATGGCAGGACCGCGCCTCTCCTGACACAATCGCGTCGTCAGGGGAGGCGCCGTGTTTCCACCGATCGCTTGGATCGCTGCCGCATTCGCCGCCGGGATTGCGCTCGGTCGTTGGTCGGTGCTGTCCGCGTGGATATGGTTTGCCGCTTCCACAGGGTCGGTGCTTGCCGCAGCATGGTGTGTGAACCTCAGGCGGCCTGCGACGGTCCCGCTCCTGGCAGGCGCGGCCACCGTGGGCGCGCTGTGGGTGATGCTGCACGCCGACCCGGTGGCGGCGCCCGTGTTAACGGCCGCGTTTGGACGCGACGTGACGCTGGCCGGGGTGGTCGTGAGACCGCCGCAGCGCGGGAGCGAACGTGTCCGGGCGGTCGTATCCGTCGAGCACATCGACTCGGCCGGCCGGTCTTCCCCCGCGGACGGGTTGGTCCTTGTCACATTCCCCCAGAGCAGCGATGTTCTCTACGGCGACCGTATCGCCATCTCCGGCCGGCTCGTCCGACCACCGCCCGCCGGGAATCCCGGAGAATTTTCGTATCGTGACTATCTCGCCTCGCGCGGGATTGGCGCCGTGCTCTATCCGCAGCGCCATGCGCACGTCCATGTGATTGAGCACGGATTGGCCACTCCCATCCTGGCCGCCGCCGACATCGTGCGGCGAAGGATGACGTCCTTCCTTCTAACCGCATTGCCGGGGCAGCGGGGTGCATTGATGGCCAGCCTGCTGCTGGGAGACGATGGGGCGATCGGACCTGAGGCCAGGGATGACTTTGCGCGATCCGGTCTGCTGCACGTGCTGGTCGTCTCAGGGGCACAGGTGGGTCTGGTGCTGGCGTCGGTGCTGTGGCTGGGCCGGCTGCTCCGCGTCCCACTACTGCCGGCCAGCGGGGTGGCGGCCGCGGTCACGCTATTCTTCGCGCTCATGACCGGCTGGGTCCCTTCGGTGGCGCGCGCGGCGATGATGGCGTTGATCGGACTCGCTGCGCCGTTGCTGCAGCGGGGTCGAGATGCGCACGCTGCGCTGGCCGTGGCGGCCCTGGCGCTCCTCGTGTCGCAACCACTGCTCCTATTTGATGCGGGGTTTCAGCTCTCGTTCGCCGCCACGTGGGGGCTTATCTTCATCGCGCCCGTCCTGACGTTGCATCTGTCTGCGCTGCCTCGGTCCCTCCGCTCCTTGTTCGCGATGACTGTGGCCGCACAGATCGCCGTCGGACCACTGCTCGCGTACCACTTCCTCCAAATCTCTGTGGTTGGTTTGGCAGCCAACCTCATCGTCATCCCCCTGGTCGCGCTGCTCGTTCCCGCGGGGTTCGCCGTCGCCGTTGTTGGCGCCGTGATCCCGACTCTGGGTGTTTCCCTGGCCCCGGTCTTGGGCCCACCGGCGGATGCGGTGCGGTGGACGGCAGCCGTCTTCGCCCGCCTCCCGCTTTCTGCCGTGCCGGTCGAGGCGCCGTCGCTGCTGGGGATTGCCGGCTTCTACGCCGTCCTCGTCGCGACCGTGGAGTGGCTGCGGGGCCGTGTGCGTGTAACCCGGGCGGCAATCGTCGCGGCGGTGTCGGGTGCCGTTGCCCTGGCCCTGTGGGCCCAGGTCTTCGCTGCCACAGTCCCCCCGCAACTCGTCATCACATTTCTCGATGTCGGCCAGGGAGATTCCATCGTGGTCCAGGCTCCGTCCGGCCGCACCATGCTGGTCGACGGAGGCGGGGAGGTCGAGGGGCACCTGACCGGTTACGACGTCGGAGCCCGCCGGCTCGTGCCCGCGCTGCGGCGGCTGCACCTGCGCACGATTGACATCATGCTGCTCTCGCATCCGCATGAGGATCACGTCGGAGGACTCATCGCCGCGCTGCAGAACTTCCCCGTGGGGTTGGTGCTCGACAGCGGTTTCGAGCATCCGGCGCCTTCGTACCCGCGGTTTCTCCGACTGGTGGAGGCACAGCAGATCCCGTACCGGCTTGCCCGCCGAGGTCAGAGGCTGGATTTGGGTGATGGGGCCGCGGCGGCCGTGCTCAATCCCCGCGATCCGTTGATCGTTGGTTCCAGCTCCGACGTCCACGCGAACTCCGTGGTGGCGCGGTTGGCCTATGGAGCGACGAGCGTATTGCTGACCGGAGACATCGAGGCGTTGACCGAGGCGATCCTCCTGGGCGACGGAACTGACCTGCACAGCACGGTGCTCAAGGTGGCCCACCACGGCAGCGCCACCAGCAGCACCCCGGTGTTCCTCGACGCGGTGGCTCCACAGGTGGCGGTCATCTCCGTGGGCGCCATGAATCCGTTCGGGCATCCCCACCGCGCGACACTCGAGGCCCTCCAGGCCGTCGGGGCGGCGGTGTACCGGACTGACGTCCATGGGGCCGTGACCGTGGCCAGCGATGGGGTGCAGGTGTGGGTGCGCACGGTGCGTGATGCTGGCGATCGTTGACCGCAGGGGAGACGGCGTGGCCGATGCCTGACGCGCAGGTGTATCTCCTCCAGGGCGAAGAGGATCTGCTCATCGACCAGGCACTGGCGGTCCTGCTGGACCGTCTCATGCCGGCGGAAGAACGCGACCTGAATCTGGATGTGCTGCGGGCCGGTGAGATCGCGCTGCCCGATCTGGTCACGCGTCTGGATACGCTCCCGTTCTTTGGACGCCGGCGGGTGGTCGTGGTCAAGGATCCCGATGCCTGGAAAGCTCCAGAGCAAGAGCGGCTGGCTGCGTATCTGGAGCAGGGCCCGCCGCCCTCGGCCCTGATTCTGGTCGCCCAGGGCCTGGACCGGCGGCGCAAGCTGTACACCACGATCCGCCGCATCGGACAGGTGCAGGAGTTTCCCCGGATGTCGGTGCGCCAGCTCCCCTCATGGATCGCCGAGCGGGCCCGGCAGGCCGGCCGGCGGCTCGACGCTGATGCCGTGGACGCCCTGGTCGCGCTGGTCGGTCCCGGGCTGCGGCAGTTGAGCCTGGAGATGGAAAAGGCCTTTGCCTACGCGGGCGACCGCGATCGTATCACGCGGGCCGACATTGAGGCGGCGGTGAGCCGCGTGTCGGAGACAACGATTTTTATGCTGGTGGACGCGATCGGAGCGCGGCAGGCCGGGCAGGCCCTGCGTCACCTGACTGACATTCTCCGAGAGGAAGCGCCACCGTACGTGCTGTTCATGATCGCGCGGCAGTTCCGGATGCTCTACCGCAGCAGCGTGTTGCTGGCAGCCCGGAAGCCCCTGGCGATGCTGCAGGAGGTGCTCGGCGTGCCTCCATTTATCGTCCGCCGGATCGCCGAACAGGCGAAGAACTTCTCGCCGGTGTCCTTCCCGCGCATCTTCGCCCGCCTGCTGGAGGCCGACCGGGCCATCAAAGGCACAGGGCATCCCCAGCTGGCGCTGGAGATGCTCATTGCCGACTTGTGCGTGCCCGCAGGCGAACAAACGGGAACGGGGGAACGGGGGATCGCGGGAACGCGATGACAATTGCAGAACGAGGCAGAGGGATTCTTAGGGAGTGGCTTTTGCTCCCGCCTTCCCGTTTTCCCTCGCTCCGCCCCGAGCCGGCGAAGCCGGCGTGGGGGTTCCCGTGGTCAGCTTTGTCATCAGGCGGGAGTTCGTGCGTGCCGCGGTATTGTGGTGAATGATCCCTTTGCGGGCGGCCCGATCCAACTCTGATACTGCCTGGGCCAGCTTCTCGGGATTGGTGCGGGCCGCTTTGGTCAGCGTCTTCAGGCGGGAGAGCACAGCCTGATTGGCCAGCCGCCGTCGTTCAGATTGGCGCTTGTGTTTGAGTCCTGACTTAGATCGTTTGGCCACCGGAACCTCCCCGTCGTGGTCTGGAACCGCTCGGTTATCCTACCACGACCTCGCGGCCGCCCACAAGGACGCACACTCCAAAAAGGCGTTGGAGGTTGGAGGTTGAAGGTGGAAGGTCGATGCCGGAAGATGGACCGTCGCTCCCTCGTCGCCTCGCGCGCGCTGCGTCGCTCATGGCCGTTGC
>Ga0209377_1002902_pt1 | contig 11114 bp, 11 predicted proteins | sample GraSoiAngelo_141_FD_185898 | JGI IMG/M metagenome (GOLD analysis project Ga0209377, IMG submission 185898) | Grasslands soil microbial communities from the Angelo Coastal Reserve, California, USA - 14_0929_12_40cm (SPAdes) (version 2) | ecosystem: Environmental > Terrestrial > Soil > Grasslands ...
GGGATCGCCGACACCGCCGCAGGAGCTCAGGGCGAGGGCGAGCGACAGGAGCGCGGCGGCTCGCCGGATCAGCTCGCCTCGTCTCCGGCTGGCAGCTCGAGGCGGAACGACGCGCCGCCGTCAGGATGATTCTCGGCCCAGAGCCGGCCACCGAGCTCCGTGACGATGCCGTAGGAGACCGAGAGGCCGAGCCCGCTGCCCTCGCCCGGGGGCTTCGTCGTGAAGAACGGGTCGAAGATCCGCGGCATCGCCTCCTCCGGGATCCCCGGCCCGGTGTCGCGGACCTCGAGGCACACGCTGGCGCCGTCCGGCCAGACGCGCACCGTGAGCACACGCGCCCCCGCGATCTGGACCATCGCCTGGTGCGCGTTCTGCACGAGGTTCAGGAGCACCTGCTGGAGCGCGTTCTCGTCACCCAGCACGTAGGGGCTCGGGGCGAATTCGGTCACAACCTTCACGTTGTCCTGCTGAAGCTGGTAGCTCTTCAGCTCGAGCACCCGGCGCGCCTGGGCGGCGAGCGAGCACGGCCGGCGCTCCGACGGGTACTGCCGGGCGAAGAGCAAGAGGTTCTGGACGATGCGCGCGGCGCGCGCGGCCTCGTCCGTCACGATGCGGGCCCGCTCGCGCACTGGCTCCGTCGCCTGGGGATGCGCGAGGATGAGGTGTGCCTGGCCGAGGATCGTCGTGAGCGGGTTGTTGATCTCGTGCGCCACTCCCGAGGCGAGCTCACCCACGGCGGACAGCTTCTCGGAGCGGACCAGCTGTGCCTGGATGCGCTTGCGCTCCTCCAGCTGGCGCTCTTTCTCGGAGTAGAGCCGGGCGTTGTCGAGCGCGAGGCCGATCTGGTCGGCGGTCGCCTCCAGGAGCGTGATCTCGCTCGCCGCGAAGCGGTCGACGGTCTTGCGGCCGAGCGAGAGCGTGCCGAGGATCCTGCCGCGGCTGTGGATCGGCACGCACACGAAACCCCGGATGTGCTCGCGCTGGACGGCGGCTCGCGCCGCCGGGAGCAGGTCTGGGTCCGCGTAGTTCTTCTCGACCCGGACCGTCCGGCCGGTGGAGGCGACACGGCCGATCAGGCCCTGGCCGACCGGCAGCGTCTGGTTGACCCCGCGCAGGGCCGGCGACATTCCGCGCTCGCCCCGCAGGTGGAGCATCTTCCCGTCCTCCGACAGGAGGTGGAGGCTCGCGATCTCGTGGCCCGTGACGCGCGTCAACGCCTCGACGGCCGTGCGCAGCACGTCGTTCACGTCGAGGGTGCGGCTCACCGCCTCGGCGACGGTGAGGAGGATCGCCAGATGCGGCTCCACCGCCGGCCGGGCGGCCGCCCGGCGCCGCCCGTCAGCGCGCGGCAGGGAGCGCGCGACGCGCCGCTTCAAGCGCGGTCTCGACGAGCGTGCGGTCCGTTCCGGGCAGGTCGCCCAGGTCGGCGGCGATGGACAGGAGCAGCTCGATCTCTTCGAGGTGCTCGGTCGCGACGGCCGCCCGGCGGGCGGCGACCTCCCGCGCGGCGGCGAGCGCCGCCGCCTCCAGGCGGGTGCCCGTGGATGCCCGCGCCGTCGCGTTCATGGCGCGCGTCGCGCGGAAGATGGCGTGCGCGAGACGCCGCCACGGGTCCGCCTTCACGGCCTCGTCGGCCGCGGACGTCGCGCTCGACTGCACGAGCCCCGCGGAGACTGTTCGATCGAGGTACTCGTAGTCGAAGGGCTTCGCGACGTAGTCGAAGGCGCCGAGCTTGAGCGTCTCGCGCGCCAGGGTGACGTCCTCGTTCGCGGTGACCATGATGACCGACAGCGTGCCGTCGAGCTTGCGGATCCGCCGGAGCACCTCGACGCCGTCAATACCGGGCATGCGGATGTCCAGCAGGACCAGGTCGGGTCGGTCGCGCCGGATCGTGGCGAGCGCTTCGTCGCCGTTCGGCGCCTCGTCCACCGTGTAGCCCTGTGACGTGAAGTACTCGCTCAGCACTTCGCGCACCGGGGCCTCGTCATCCACAACCAGGATGCGGCCCAAGGAGGGGCTCATCGCTCCTATTCTACCCTTGAGGGACGCGCCGGCCGCCCTTCGCCCGCGGGCTCCGTTCTCCCCCCGGCGTTGACTTAGCCAGCGCGGGCGACCAGGTCGTGGACGAGCTTGAGCGCGTCGTCCAGCCTGCTCGGGTCGGGGCCGCCGCCCTGGGCCAGGTCGGGCCGCCCGCCACCCCGGCCGCCTACGGCCCGGGCGACCTCCTGCATGAGCCGTCCCGCCTGGACGCGCTTGACGAGATCCGTCGTCACTGCGGCGACGAGGTTCACCTTGCCGTCGACGACGCTCCCGACGCAGACGACGCCGGAGCCGAGACGGTCGCGCAGCGTGTCGGCGACCGCGCGGAGGCCGTCGGCGTCGAGGCCGTCGATCCGCCCCGTGACCACGGCGACGCCGTTGACCTGCCGCGCCGCTCGGACCAGCTCCTCCGCGCGGGAGCGCGCCAGCTTGACCTCGAACGCCGCCAGCTGCTTCTCGAGCAGCCGCTGCTCCTCGAGCAGCTTGGCGAGCCGCTTGGGCACCTCGAGCGGCGCGATCTTGAGGATCTCCGCCGCCTCGCGGAGCGCCGCCTCCTTCCGCGCGACGGTCTCGAGCGCAGCGCTCCCCGCCACGGCCTCGATGCGCCGGACGCCGGAGGCGACGGCGCCCTCGGTCGTGACCTTCACCAGGCCGAGCTCGCCCGTCCGCTCCAGGTGCGTGCCCCCGCACAGCTCCGTCGAGAAGTCGCCGATCTTGACGACGCGCACACGGTCGCCGTACTTCTCGCCGAACAGGGCCAGGGCGCCCATCCGGAGCGCCTCGTCGAGGTCCATCTCCATCCGGGCCACCTCGACGTTGGCCTGGACCTGCTCGTTCACCAGCTCCTCGATCTGGGCGATCTCGCGGTCCTTCACCTGGGCGCCGTGCGAAAAGTCGAAGCGCAGATGGTCGGGGGCGACCAGCGAGCCCGCCTGCGCCACGTGGGGGCCGAGGACGCGGCGGAGCGCTGAGTGCAGGAGGTGCGTGCCCGTGTGGTGCTGGCGCAGCCTCTGTCGCCGCGGCGTCTCGACGCTCACCGCGACGTCCTCGTTTTCATGAAATTCGCCCCGCACGACGCGCACGCGGTGGACGATGAGCTTCGAGCCGCGATAGTACGTGTCGAGGAGCTGGCCGCGTCCGGCGCGGCCGGCGATCGTGCCGGTGTCGCCGATCTGGCCGCCCGATTCGGCGTACGCGGGCGTGCGGTCGAGGATCATCTCGACCTCGGCACCCGCCGTCGCCTCGCGCACGCGCCGGAGCCCGCCCCCGCCCGCCTCCACGATCGCCAGGATGCGCGCGGGCGCCGCGAGCGTGTCGTAGCCGACGAACTCGACGCGTGGGAGTTCGGCGGCGAGGCGTGCGTAGATCGCCGCCGCCTCGGCGTCCGCGCCAGGACCGAAGGCCGCGCCCGCCCGTGCACGCTCGCGCTGCGCCTCCATCTCGGCCTCGTACGCGGCCTGGGTCGCGTCGGTGACGAGCCACCCCTTGTCCCTGAAGATTTCCTCGGCCAGGTCCCTCGGAAACCCGTAGGTGTCGTACAGCTTGAAGAGGAAATTCCCGCTCAGGCTCGTCACGCCTGGACTCGCCGTACGCCGTTGCGCCTCGTCGTATTCCTCGATCAGTCGCATGCCGGTGTCGAGGGTCTCGGCGAAGCGTTCCTCCTCGGTCTTGACCGTCTGCTCGACCCGCGGCCGCTCGGTCGCGAGCTCCGGGTAGGCGTCACGCATGAGCCCGACCACCCAGTCCACGGTCCGCCAGAGGAAGGGCTCCGTGAGCCCGAGCAGGCGGCCGTGCCGCATGGCCCGGCGCATGATGCGCCGGAGCACGTACCCACGCCACTCGTTCGACGGCGTCACGCCGTCGGCGATCAGGAACGTGGTCGCGCGCGCGTGGTCGGCGATCACCTGCATCGAGACGTCATGCTCTTGACGCGCCCGGTAGACTTTGCCGGAGAGCGCGGCGATGCGCTCGATGAGGGGCGCGAACAGGTCGGTGTCGTAGTCCGACGTCTTGCCCTGCATGACCGCGGCCACGCGTTCGAGCCCCATCCCGGTGTCGATCGACGGGCGCGGCAACGGCCTCATGACGCCGCTCGCGTCGCGGTTGAACTGCATGAAGACGAGGTTCCAGATCTCGAGCCACCGGTCACACTCGCAGGCGGGGCCGAGGCACGACCGCCCGGCCGCCTCCTCCGGGCACGGGAGGTGATCGCCCTGGTGGAAATGGACCTCCGAGCACGGGCCGCACGGCCCCGTGTCGCCCATCGCCCAGAAGTTGTCCTCCTCCCCCAGGCGGAGGACCCGGTCGTCCGTGAAGCCGGCCACCTTCTTCCAGAGCCCGAACGCGTCGTCGTCGTCGGTGAAGACAGTCGCCGCGAGGCGCCGCCGGTCGAGCCCGAGGTCGCGTGTCAGGAACTCCCAGGCGAAGGCGATCGCCTCCGCCTTGAAGTAGTCGCCGAACGAGAAGTTCCCGAGCATCTCGAAGAAGGTGTGGTGGCGCGCGGTCCGGCCGACGTTCTCGAGGTCGTTGTGCTTGCCGCCCGCGCGGACGCATTTCTGGCAGGTGGTCGCGCGCACGTAGTCGCGCCGTTCCTCACCGAGGAACACGGCCTTGAACTGCACCATGCCCGCGTTCGTGAAGAGGAGGGTCGGGTCGGCTCCGGGGACGAGCGGCGACGACCGCACGCGCGTGTGACCGTTCTCCTCGAAATAGGCCATGAACTTCTCGCGGATCGCGCTGCCGGTCATCGGAAGGCCCATTGTACTCCGGTCAATCCTCGACCGAGAGCCCGGTGGACTCGCGCAGGACCCGGACCACGACCGACGCGGGGTATCCGCGGCGCCGGAGGAAGTCGCGCAGGCGTGCGGCCGCGCGGACGGGATCGCGCCGGCGCAGCGCCGGCAGGCGCCGGCGCGCCACCGCTCGCGCCCGCGCGAGCTGCGCCTCCCGGGTGACGGCGGGCAGCGCCGCGTCGATGAGGGAGGGGGCGACCCCGCGCGCGCGGAGCTCGGCGCGGAGGCGCGCCGGACCGTAGCCACGAGCCGCCCGAACTTCCACCCACTGGCGTGCGAAGGCCGCGTCGTCCACGTCGCCACGCCCGGCGAGGTCGGCGACCACCTCGCTGGCCACGGACGGGGGAGCGCCGCGGCGCTCCAGGCGCCGGGTGAGCTCGCGGCGGGTCCACGCCCGCCGCGAGAGAAGATCGGCCGCCGTCAGGCGCGCGGCGGCGGCATCGAGGAGCCGCTTCGCGGCTACGATCGTTTGAAGAAGGGGCTGGCGCCCGCTGCGCCCGCCCGGGGGTGCATGTCGGGCGGCCTCTCGTCCCTCTTCTGTTCGAACGACTGCTCGCCCGTGGAGAAGATGCCGCGGACCTTGAGGTCGAAGTCGTCCGGGCTCGACGCCGCCTCGCGCGCCGTCTCATAGGAGACGAGGCCCTCGCGGTAGAGCCGGAGCAGGCACTGGTCGAAGGTCTGCATCCCGTACTGGACCTGGCCCTGCGCGATGGCCGCCGGGATGTCGGGCGTCCGCTTGGCCTCGCGGATGCAGTCCCGGATCAGCCCGGTGCCGATCATCACTTCGACCGCGGGCACGCGCCCCTCGCCGCCGATCCTCGGGACCAGCCGCTGCGAGATGACACCCTCGATGACGGCGGCGAGCTGATCGCGGATCTGCTGCTCCTGATGAGGCGGAAAGGTGCCGATGATCCGGTTGACCGTCTCCCCCGCGTTCAGCGTGTGGAGCGTCGAGAACACCAGGTGGCCGGTCTCCGCCGCGTGGAGCGCCACGGACATCGTCTCCGGGTCGCGCATCTCGCCCAACAGAATGACGTCGGGGTCCTCGCGGAGCGCGGCGCGGAGCGCGATGGCGAAGCTCGCCGAGTCGTGGCCGATCTCGCGCTGGCTGATGACGCAGTTGATGTCCTCGTGCGTGAACTCGATCGGGTCCTCGATCGTGATGATGTGGTCGTTCCGGTTGCGGTTGATGAAGTCGATCATCGCCGCGAGCGTGGTCGACTTGCCGGAGCCCGTGATGCCGGTGCAGAGGACGAGCCCGCGGCGCTCCATGGCGAGTTGCTCGAGGACGGGAGGCAGGCCGAGCTCGTCGAACCGCGGCTTGTTCGCCGGGACCGCTCGCAGGACCGCCCGCACGGCGCCGAGCGCCAGGAACATGTTGACGCGGAAGCGCCCGAAGTTCGGGATGGAGTACGCGGAGTCGATCTCCTTGCCGTCACGCAGCTGGTTGTACCAGCGCTCGGCGAGCATCCTCCGGGCCAGCCCGTCCATGTCGTCGGCCGTGATGACGCCGAAGTCGCCCTGGGGGATCAGGCGCCCGTGGATGCGCAGGATCGGCGGCGCGCCCGCCTTGAGGTGGAAGTCCGACGCGCCGCGCTCGACGCCGGTTACCAGGAGCCTCTCGAAATCGATCGGCATCGCTGACTCCTATTTGCTCAAGGCGGCCGGGCGGAGCCCGAGGGCTTCCCGGATCTTCGCCTCGAGGTCGGCGAGCGTCGCCGGGTTCTCCTGGAGCCACTTCTTCGCGTTCTCGCGCCCCTGCCCGATACGCTCGTTCTTATAAGTGTACCAGGTACCGGACTTTTCGATGATGCTCTGCTCGACGCCCGCGTCGAGCACCGTGCCCGACTTCGAGATCCCTTCGCCGTAGATCATGTCGAACTCGGCCTCGCGGTGGGGCGGCGCCAGCTTGTTCTTGACGACCTTCACCTTGGTCCGCACGCCGAGCGACTCGGTCCCCTGCTTGATCGCGTCCAGCCGACGGATGTCCATGCGGATCGACGCGTAGAACTTGAGCGCGCGCCCGCCCGGCTGAGTCTCAGGGTTGCCGAACATGACGCCTATCTTCTCGCGGATCTGGTTGATGAAGATGAGCACGGCGCCCGAGCGCGAGATGGCCGCGGTGAGCTTGCGGAGCGCCTGCGACATGAGGCGCGCCTGGAGCCCCGGCAGGCTGTCGCCCATGTCGCCGTCGAGCTCGGCGCGGGGCACGAGCGCGGCGACGGAGTCGACGACGATCACGTCCACCGAGTTGGAGCGCACGAGCGTCTCGGCGATCTCGAGGGCCTGCTCGCCCGTGTCCGGCTGCGAGATCAGGAGCTCGTCGGTGTTCACGCCGAGCTTCTTCGCGTAGATGGGATCGAGCGCGTGCTCGGCGTCGATGAAGGCGGCGATGCCCCCCAGACGCTGGGCCTCGGCGATGACGTGGAGCCCGAGGGTGGTCTTGCCCGAGGACTCCGGCCCGTAGATCTCCGTGACTCGGCCGCGCGGCAGGCCGCCGACGCCGAGTGCCACGTCGAGCGACAGGGCGCCCGTCGGGATGACCGCGATCTCCTCCAGCGGGCCCCCGGCGCCCAGGCGCATGATGGAGCCCTTGCCGAACTGCCGCTCGATCTGCGCGATCGCCAGCTCGAGAGCCTGGCGCCGGTCGCTCTTCACTTCCGCCATGCGCGTCTCCTTCTTCAGCGTCGTTGTGAGCCTTCGCTCGTTGCGAGCATTCTAGGAGTCGCGTGCGGGTGCCGTCAATGTCCACGAATCGCGACGGCGCCTCGACGGCCTGATGGGCGTGCTCCTGCTGATCGCGACCTATATGGTCTTCGACTGGCTCGACCCCCGCGACGTCGGCGCGGAGCTGGCCGCGGGCAACACCCTCCTCGGGATGGAGCTCGAGGGCATGTTCATCCTCGCCGCCGCCCTCGTCGTCGGCTCCCTCAACCTCGTCGGCGGCTGACGGCGTCGCGTCAGGCGAGCCTCGCGGCGGCGAGCTCCGTGTAGCGCGCGCCGCGGGACGAGAGGTCGCTCCGCATGAGTGTCACACGCTCGACGGAGAGCCGCCCGAACTCGCGTCCCTCGCCGGCCAACAGGGCGTCGGCCAGCGCCGGATCGCGCCGCGGGACGCGCACACGGCCGAGGGTCACATGCGGCGAGAACGCGCGCGGCTCGCGCTCGAACCCGAGCCCGGCGAGCGCGGCGTCCACACGACCCGCGAGCTCCACCAGCGCGTCGGTCCCGCGCCCCACGCCCGCCCAGATCACGCGCGCGCGCGCCGGCGATGGGTATGCGCCGAGCCCGGCGACGTTCGCCTCGAACGCGGTGAGCCCCGCCGTCGCCCGGGTGAGCGCCACGACGAGCTCCGGCGTCCGCGCCTCGCGGACCCGGCCCAGGAACCTGAGCGTGAGGTGGAGGTTCTCGGGAGCGACCCAGGCGACGTCGCGAGCCACGCGGCGCAGCCCCTCGATGGCGGCGCCGAGCGCGGCCCGGACCGCCTCATCGAGTCGAATCGCCACGAACGTCCTGATCTCGTCGATCGCGTTGGCTCTCGAGCAGGAGCAGCAGATTGCGGAGGCCGGTCAGGCGCTCGGGATCCGTCTCCCTCACGATCGCCGCGCGCAGGTCCTCGAGCGCGCCGGCGTGGTCCCCCTGGAGCTCGCGGGTCAGCGCGCGGCTCCCGAGCGCGCGGGCGTCGAGCTCCGGCGCGGCCGGCGGTGCCATGGCCACCGCCGGCGTCGATGGCGCCGCCGGCTCCGCGGCCGCGGGCGGCGCGGGTGGTGGCGCCGACGGCGCCGAGGTTGCGGGCGGCGCCGAGGGCACACCGTTCTCAGGCGCCGCCTCGGAAGCGGGCGCCGGGGGCGGAGCCGACGTCGGCGCTGGCTCCGGAGTGGCGGGCCCTGCCTCGGGCGCGGGCGGGGTTCCCGCGGGAGCAGGCGCGGTTCGCTCGGGCGCGGGAGGCGGAGACGGTGCGGCCGCGGGCGGCGCCGCCGCGACGGGCGGAGTCGCGGTCAGCGGCGGCGTCGCCGCGGGCGCGGGCGCCGCGACGGCCTCGCGCGGGCGCGGCGCCGCCGTCACGTTCGGCTCGCGTTGGAGCTCGATCGCCGCGTTCCTGAAGAGCGCCTGCGCGCGGCGCGGATCCGTCTCCGCGGCGCGCCTGAAGTCGGCCATCGCGCGGTGGTACTCGCCCTTCGCCGCCCAGGCGTTGCCGCGGTCGAACAGAATGTCGCCGTCGCCCGGCGCGAGATCGAGCGCGCGCGTGTAGTCGTCGATGGCGCCGTCGAGATCCCCGAGGCGGGCGCGCGCGACGCCGCGGTTCGCGAGCGCCGCGGCCGACGCCTGGAGGGCCTCGTCGAAGGCGGCCTTGGCCTCCGCGTAACGCCCGGCGCGAAGGTCCGCGAGCCCCCGGTCGAAGGCGGTGGGCGACGCGCACGCCGCCAGCGGGACGAGCAGCACGGTCGTGATCAGAACCCTCATGTTCGTCCTCCGAGCGCCCGCCGAAGCATATCAAATGCCGCCTGCGTCGACTGCCACTTCACCGAGACCCGGTCGCCGGCGAAGCGAAAGCGTCGGCTCGACACCCCTCCCGGGACCGCGAGCGCGACGAACACGGTGCCGACCGGCTTTGCGGCGGTGCCGCCCTCGGGCCCGGCGATCCCGGTGATCGCGAGGCCGCAGGGCGTGCCGGCGCGCTCGCAGACGCCGCGCACCATCGCCTCGGCGCACGGCGCGCTCACCGCGCCCTGGACGCGCAGGATCTCCGCCGGCACGCCGAGCAGCTCTTCCTTCGCGCGATTCGAGTAGACGAGCACGCCGCGCTCGAAATACGCGGACGACCCCGGGACGTTGGTGAGCCGGTGGCCGAGGAGCCCGCCCGTGCACGACTCGGCCACCGCGAGCGTCAGGCGGCGCTCGAGCAGGAGGCGGCCGACGACGAGCTCGAGCGACTCCGCGTCGCGGCCGTAGCAGTCGTCGCCCAACGCCGCGAGGACCGGGGACTCCACGCGGCTCAAGGCGCTCGACGCCTCCGCGGGGGTCGCGCCGCGCGCGCGGAGCCTCACCCACACCTCGCCATCGGCCGGGACCACGGCGAGGTCGGCGGCTCTCTTCTCGGCCCCGCCGAGCCACTCCGCGAGGCGCTCCTCGACCTCGCCGACCGTGACGCCCGCCGCGCGGAGCGTCCGCACGAGGACGACGCCGCGCCCCGCGAAGCGGGCCCGGGCGAAGGGCACGAGGTGCTCGGCGAGCGCCGCGGGAAGGCCGGCGTCGCGCGCGAGGACCGCGAACGCCCGCGCGCCGCTCTCGAGCGCCCAGCCCGGCTCGCCGCCGTCGACGGGCCAGGTGCTGGCGCCCTGCGGCAGGAGGGCCAGGCGCTCGGCACGCCGCGGCACCGGCCGGTCCAGGCGCCGGTAGCGCTCCTCCAGCGCGGCGAGGAACCGCTCGCTCAGGACGAGCCGCGCGCCGACCGCGCGCGAGAGGACGTGGCGTACGACGTCGCCGGACGACCCGCCGCCGCCCGCGATCACGACCGTGAGCCCGTCGTCCGCGGTGAGCGCCCGCTCGAGCGCCGCCTCGTCCTCGTCGAGGACGACGCGGCTCGCCACGGGCACGCCCGCCTCCACGAGCGCGGCCGCGACGGCGGCGCCCTCCGGGTCGGCGAGCGCCGCGCCGGGGACCCCGCCGACCGTCATGACGCGGGCGACGGCGGTCACGGCCAGTGGATCATCGTCCGGAGGAGCCCGAGGACGATGGCGGCATAGAGGCCTGCGATCAGGTCGTCGGCCATGACGCCGAGGCCTCCCGGCGCGCGCTGGCTCGCGCGAGCGGGGAACGGCTTGGTGATGTCGAACAGCCGGAACAGGAGGAAGCCGACGGCGAGTGTCGGGAGCGTGAGCGGAAACGCGAGCACCGCGAGCGCCATCCCCGCCACCTCGTCGATGACGATCGCTGCCGGATCTTTCCGACCGAGGACGCGCTCGGCCTGATGCGCCGCCCAGACCCCGACCACGCTCACGACCACGACCGAGACGATCAGCCCGGCGCGGGAGACGGGGACGAGCCAGAGGACGAGCGCGGTGAGGGCGCTGGCGACGGTGCCGGGCGCGACGGGGACCCACCCCGCACCGCCGGCCGTGGCGATGATCAGCGCGACGCGGTCCGCCGCGGCGGCGCGGCTAGGCGCGCTCGCCGACCAGCTCGTATCCCTCGACCTCGGCGATGGACACGCGCGCGAACCGGCCGGGCTCGAAGCGGCCGCGGAGGTAGACGACGCCGTCGATCTCGGGCGCCTGGCCG
>Ga0209377_1002906_pt1 | contig 11106 bp, 8 predicted proteins | sample GraSoiAngelo_141_FD_185898 | JGI IMG/M metagenome (GOLD analysis project Ga0209377, IMG submission 185898) | Grasslands soil microbial communities from the Angelo Coastal Reserve, California, USA - 14_0929_12_40cm (SPAdes) (version 2) | ecosystem: Environmental > Terrestrial > Soil > Grasslands ...
TATGCCGTTATCGTCAAGGGGCAGCATATGGGGGCAAGCGTCGCACCTCACCGACAATTTCCTTGCGGTACGGAACGACGCTTGCCCCCATATGCTGCCCCTTGACGATAACGGCATACTCTGGAGGGTATAACTTCTCGACCTCGGCAATGACACGGCCAGCGTCCTCCTGGGCTTGGGCTGGAGTGACTCCTCGTTTGAGCCGTCCAACAACGGTGTGGTTGTACTCCACTCCCCACTCCTGCAGTTCAGCAGGAGTGAAAGCCAGCGGTACCCACAATTCGGCCGGACCACGATTCCAACGCTCGCCTCGTAAAGGGAAGTCGAAGCCTTTCGGCATAACACCAATCACTGTGTACGGTTCCCGGTCGAGCAGGATCGTTCGTCCGAGGATATTTGGGTCCGCGCCATATCGCCGCTGCCAAAGTCCATAGCTCAGCACCGCGACTGCGTGGCCTGGCTGCTCCTCCGCAGCACTGAACGTTCGCCCAAGAATCGGCTCGATGCCAAGGACCGGAAAGAGACTTACTGAAGTAAGCGCTCCTTCGATTCGCTCTGGAGCATCGGCACTGGACAGCTCGTAATACCGATTGCTATAGATCGCCAATGTTTCAAAGGTTCTCTGGCGCTCCGCGAAGGCTCGGAAGTCAGGCGCATTAAAGGGTAGATCAAGACTGAACCCAGGAAGGCGTTCGCGGATCAACATAATCTGGCTTGGATTGGCAAACGGCAAAGGACGCAATAGCACGCCATTCACCACAGAAAAAATCGCTGTGTTTGCTCCGATGCCGAGGGCCAGCGTGAGGACGGCCACAGCGGTGAAGCCGCGGGATTTACGCAATATTCGAAAACCAAAGCGCAAATCCTGAACGAAATCCTCAATCCAATTTACGCGTCGCGCGTCGCGGCATTTCTCTTTGGTCTGTTCGATCCCGCCCAGGTCAAGTCGCGCGCGGCGGCGCGCCTCTTCTTGCGTCGTCCCTTGTGCCATGTATTCCTCGGTTTTTCGTTCGAGGTGATCGCGCAGCTCGTCGTCCAATTCCTGGTCCGCCTGCGCCCAGCGAAACAACGATCGCAGCCGCAGTGGAATCGTGTATAGCCAATGCTCCGGTCGCACGACAGCAAGCCCCTCTACTCGTATCTCAGGGCGACCATCGGATCAACGCGCATCGCCCTCCGTGCGGGAATGTAGCAGGCGAGGAGTGACACCGCAGCGAGCAGGCCCGATGCGCACGCATACGTCAGCGGGTCCATGGGCGAAACACCCGCCAGCAAATCTCTCGCAAGTCGCCCAATCGCGCCGGCCAGCAAAGCGCCCACCAGGACGCCTGTCGCCGTCACAATCAGGCCCTGCCTAAGAATCATCTTCAAGACGCTCGACCGGGCCGCGCCGAGAGCCATTCGGATACCGATCTCGTGCGTGCGCTGGGTCGCAGCGTAAGAAACGACTCCGTAGACTCCGACCAGACCGAGCAGAAGGCCCAGAGTTCCCAGCGATGCCGTCAGTGCGGCGCCGACTTTGTAGAGCAGCAATCCATTGAGCGTGTCGAGAGCCTGAGTCATCGTTTGCACGTCGAAAACAGGCATGGCCGGAGCGAGTGAATGAATCAGATCGACCGCCTGATGAAAGGCAGTCGCCTCAGGCAGGGCTGTTCGCAGTTGGAGAGTCACGGGCGTCAGGTAATGCTGCGCAAAGGGCCGATAGAAAAACGGACGGAAGGAGCCAGTCAGGTGCTGAGTCCGGCTGTTCTTCGCGATGCCGATCACTTGAATCGGATGCGTCGAGTCGTTTCGGGTCGTGAAGTGCCTGCCGATAGGATCCTGATTCGGCCAGTACCGCCTGGCCATTTCTTCGTTCACGACTGCCACGTACTGTGAAGTCCGGTCGTCGGAATCGAGAAAATCGCGCCCGCGAATCAGCGGTATCCGCACAGATCGGAAATATTCCGCCGAAACCGCGTTGTAACCGGCAATCGGCTGCTGCTGGCCGGGCGGAGTTTCATAACCCTCGATCTTCAGTTCGTCTCCGTAGTTGTAGTAACCCATCGGAATGGTGGCTGCGAGACTGGCCGATTCAACGCCCGGCAATACGCGCGCCCGCTGAAGAAACTCTTTGAGAAATTGACTCGCCTGGGGTTCATCGTAACCAGCGTCTGTCGGCGAAATGGTCAGATTCAAAACATGATCCGGATCGAACCCCAGATCGGAATGTTCGACAGACCGCAGGCTCCTCACGAACAATCCCGCGATGATCAGCAACATCATTGAGCCGCTCAACTCGGCGACAACCAGGACGCTGCGAGCGCGCTGGCGGCGGCCCGTCGCGGTTCGCGAGCTTTCGTGCAGCAGAGGGTTCAGGTTTCCGCGCGCTGCGCGAACCGCTGGAGTCACGCCCACTAGGACTCCGGTCAGAAGGGCCGCACCTACGGCGTAGGCAAGCACTCGCCAGTCGAAGGTTACGTTGAATACGACAGGAATAGCCGACGCGAAGTTTATCGAGTTGACTGAGCGGCTGGCCGCAACTCCGACAACAATACCGCCCCCGCATCCTAGGGCTGCGAGGAGAAGGCTTTCAGTGAGGAGCTGCCGCGCGAGCCGCCCACGCCCAGCTCCAAAAGCCGCACGAACGGCCATCTCGCCTTGGCGCGCTGCGGCCCGAACCAGAAGCAAATTCGCAACATTCATGCAGGCCAACACGAGCACGAGCCCGACAAGCAAAAGGAAAAACGCAGCCATGGACTCGATCACGGCCGCATCCTGCGGGGCGGCGTTAAGCGGACCACCAGGAAAGGCTTGGAGCCAATCCCACTTGTGGATTTCCGGATATTGGGCGGAGAGCCGACGAGCCACGATGGCAAGTATCGGCTGCGCCTGTCCAACCTTCATGCCCGGCTTCAGCCGGCCGAGAATCTCGATGTTTCCCACCCTCCTGTTCGTCAGGAAGTCCTTGGGGCTGTCCAAAGTTGCCGTTGCCATTCCCACCGGCAAGTAGCCCTGTGTGTCCATAATCGAATAAACTCCTCCGAAGCCTTCCGGGGTTACGCCAATGATCGTCACTGAACGCCCGTTTATCGAGGCGCTTCTGCCTACGATATTCGGATCGCCTCCCACATGGTTTTTCCAGAACGTGTAACTCAGCACTAGGACGGGGTCGGAACCATCGATCCTTCCATCGGAAGGCTGGAAGAAAGTTCCGAGTGCAGGGCTGATTCCGATTACCTGAAAGAAATTGGTCGTGACGTAGCTCATCCAGATCGGCTGGCTCTGGTCGTTCATGCTGAACCCGTCCATATGGGACGGCTGCATGCCGGTCATGTCGCGGAAGACGGAGGTGGTCTGGTCCCGAATATCTTCAAAATCCGGATAGGAAAACCCGTTACTCGAACCGAATCCGTGGGGCTGCGATGCCAGTGATGCGACTTCGTTCGGGGTATCAACGGGTAGCGGCCGGAGCACAAGGGCATTCACCATGCTGAAAATGGCCGAGTTGGCGCCGATGCCGAGGGCGAGCGTCAAAATCGCAGCCGCGGTGAATCCCGGCGACTTGCGCAACATGCGGAGGCCGTAGCGCAGGTCTTGCATGAAGTCCTGAATCCAATTCACGCGGCGAGCGTCGCGGCATTTCTCTTTGGTCTGCTCGATGCCTTCCAGGTCGAGTCGTGCGCGGCGGTGCGCCTCTTCTTGCGTCATCCCTTGCGCGACATATTCCTGGGTTTTTCGTTCGAGGTGGTCGCGCAGCTCGTCATCTAATTCCTGGTCCGCCTGCGCCCAGCGGAATAACGACCGTAACCGTAGCGGAATTGTGTACAGCCAGTGCTCCGGTCCCATGTCCAACCTCCGTTTCGCGCGCCGCGACGCTCACGCCTCTTTGAGCTTAATAACCCGCGAAATGGCGCTCGAAAGCCTGCCCCAGTTGTCTGCTTCTTTTTCAAGCTGTCGCCGTCCCAGCCGCGTGAGCGAATAATATTTCGCCCGCCGTCCATACTCGGACGTTTTCCATTCGGCTGTAATCCAGCCCTCTTGTTCCAACTTGTGCAAAGCCGGGTACAGCGATCCGTCGCTCACCTGCAACACGTCGCCGGACACTTGCTTTAACCGCTGACTCACGGCGAAGCCGTTCATCGGCTCAAGCGCCAAAAATTTCAGCAGCAACATGTCCAACGTGCCCTGCACCAAATCCGAAGGTTTGCTCATGTGATGTCCTCGGTAACCGAGGCTAGCACCTCTGCCCTTGGTAAGCAAGTGGAGACGCTTTTCGGGAAGCGAGACTGCCGGTTTGCGTATTCATTCGAATGGGTTTGCTCCTTGGTTGTGGGTTCAAAACCGAGACTGTAGAAGGAGGATCTCTGGAAGCGAGTCTGCTACTGGAGAGCGGCAGAGATCGTTCCAGTTGTCAGCGGTTATGGGTCAAAAGGGATTGTGGGCTGAGACTGTCAGTGACTGTGATCGGCGGGATTTCTCTGCTGCCCGACTACGCCAACCACAAATGCCATCCAACCTTTGAGACACAATCCGCTCAGGAAAACCACCACCTAGCCAGCAGGGACTTCCGTCGTCGACTTGACAGTGCGGCTGGCGATCACTGAGCTGACCAGAGCCGAGAGAAATGCTGCAAAGACGAACAAATCTAGAACCGCATGTCCGCCGTCAGGAGGGCGATGTCTGCCGAAGCTCGGGAGCACTTGGGTTCGGTTACCGTAGAAGGAATAGAACCCATCACGCTCTGGTCCTGTCCCTCCAATATAAGGAATCCACCAGTCGTGCAGATGAACAGCGACCCAGACGGAGAGCAGAACGACGGCAATCCACATTCCTGGCCTCAGCCGTCTCGTAAAGCTGACCACCATTACGAGAAGCAGGAACCCAATCACGATATCAGGGTAGAACTGGTCGTTGTGAACAGGCCAATGAAATTCGCCGTTCCACCGGCCCAGCGGTAGCCAACGGTAGAGCTCGTAGTAAACCAAAAGTACTGTCAAACAAACGACCGTGAGAAAGCGGCTTTTTTCTATTCGGCTAGGCACTTCAGGAATCTCCAAACGCGAAAGGGTGGTCTTTAAAAATCCTCACGACGGCAAGGATCGTGTTCCAGTTGCGTGTGGTTGCTGGAACACTGAAAAGCTTGTCGATCCGCCCGAGATAGCCGATGGTCTTCATGTGGCGGCGGTATACTCCGAAGACGAATCGGTTCTCCGACGCGATAACCCGGACGAGCCAGTCTCCGTCGGGCGGAAACGTGATTGGTAGGGTAGCGCGGGAGCTTCCGGCCCTCGATAGGACGCTCACGAATCGAACGATGTCGGGGCGTGACGGCTCGGCTGCAAATGGATTCTCGTTCTCCAGACGGATGAGATCTCGACCGTCGCAGAGCATAACCTCTGCCTCGAATGACAGCTTCCGCAGCAACGCTGCACGAAATGTGGCTTTAGGGCTGGGCTTCCGAACGACAAATGTTCCCGCAGCGCCGACATTCACGACGCCATAGTCGCTGAGCTTTTTTGCGAGGATGTTCGGGCGAACCGTTCTGTGGCCGCCCACGTTCACACCTCGAAGAAACACGACAAGAGCCATGTCCGTCACCGGTCGCCATCATTCCGAGGCGTTTGAAACTCCGCCGGCCAAATTCGATACGATGAGTTGGTTTATTGCCTTTGTGTGCGTGTGGACCAGCCAGTGCGATGCGTCGGAAATGCGATGGACAGCGAGTCGCGTCACGTATTCTTCCAGCCCGTCGAGGTTCTGAGGCAAGAGCGCTGGGTCGTTCATGCCCCAAATTACGAGTGTGGGTACGTCAACTTTTGCACTCCAACGAGACGGGCCGTCGCCCGCCGAAGAAGCTGTGAGACGATTGGCTCGGTAATAGTTCAGACCGCCGGTGATCGCACTGGGCTGCGACCAAGCCTTGACATATTCGGATTTGTCTTCGGCCGGAAGGCCGTTCTGCCGTCCGAATGCCATCACCCGGCTCAGGAACTCGAAATCATTTGCGGACAAAATCTGCTCTGCTTGGGCGCTACAGAAGAGTTCCATATAGCTGCTCGCCTTCTGCTGCATGGGATCGGAACGCAGCAACCGGGCAAAGACGGCTGGATGCGGTGCATTGATGATGACCAGCCTGCGCAGCACGTCGGGGTACGCAATGGCGAGCGCCCAAGCGATGTAGCCGCCCCAATCGTGTGCCACCAAAGCAAATTTCTTGTTGGGCGAAATTTCACGGGCGAAGGCCCAAACATTCTCGATGATGTGCCCGACCTCGTATGCCGATAGTTCTTTCGGCTTGTCAGACAGATTGAATCCGGGCATGTCGAGAGCCACGGCACGATGATCTTTGCCGAACTCCTCAAGTTGGTTCTTCCATGCGTACCAGAATTCGGGGAAGCCGTGGAGAAAGAGGATCAAGTCCCCGCGTCCCGCTGACACGTAATGGAGACGGAGGCCGCTTGCAGTCATGTAACCATCCTCGAACACAGGCTCAGCGCCAATATGAATGTCGTTCGTCTGCATCATCGGTGTCCTGAGTCGCCGCTAGTGTAGTAATCCAAGGTGCTCCTGAGCAAATAATACGTGTCTGTGGCGAATTGATACGAGGGCGATATTACCCGCAAATCGCGCCACGAAAGGGAGATGCCTCTCCCCTTTTGAACGGACCTGGTGACAGTGAAACGATCGGAGTCGCGAAACGCACTGCAACCAAGAGCGCAAAGAGCGCGTGATTTCATTCTAGGTTTTTGTGGCGCCTGACCGGATACCTCAGTGAGCCCGAATATTTGAAAAGTTAGGCAGCCATTGGGGTCTGAAATAAGGATCGACAATGGGGCTGCCAGCCAAACGAGCGGAGATTTGCGATTGGTCGTGACCCCGGCGTCTCGGGTGTTCGCCCTTCCCGTGAGGTATGCGTGCGATGGTTGTTGAAGTAGGTCCTGAAATCGAGCAGCTTCTTTTCGAGATCTGACGTCGTCCAGAACAACAGGTGATCCAAATACTCTCGGCGAAGGGTGCCGATCAGCCGTTCTACGAATGGATGGGACAGGGGAAGGTAGGGTATGGACTTGATTTCCGTCAACTCCAGTACACGCAGATTGGCTTGCCATTGGTGGAACCGATAAAGTGGATCGTTGTCGGAGCTCAGATACTTCGACATCCAGAGTTGCCCTCGAATGGCACGGTTGAACATCCGACAGAGGGTGACACCATCGACGGCGCCCGCATGGACGCCGAACCCAATGATCCGGCGCGTATATTGATCCATGACGACCAGGACCCAATGGGTCCGCAGCGTTGCCGACTCGCACCTGAACAGATCCATGCTCCAGAGGCTGTCTTTCATGTGGCCCAGGAACGTCAGCCAGGAAGGACCACCGGAGGAATGTCCCGGCTGGTAGTGATGGCCGAGAATCCTTCGAACCACGTCTTTGTTGATTTGGATGTGGAACGCTAAGGCGATCTGTTGTGCGATTCGCGGACAGCCCCAGTTGGGATTGCGCTGCTTCATTTCGACGACCGCACGGATGAGTTCTGCGCGCGGTCCTTTCGGGCCGGGCTTCAATCGGCGATTCGGGCAGAACAGCACGCGGTACTTTTGCTTGCTCAAAGCTTTGTGAAGGCCAAGCAGTGTCGAAGGCTTCAGAACGATTGCGGAACGGAGCAGACGAGTGGGACGTACCAAGAGTGCCATTAAGCCGGCGAGGATGCGGTCCGACGTGCATAAATTCGGCGATCGTTGCCGTGAGCGAGCCACTATCAAGAGTTGGTGCTTAAGGATAAGGGACTCCGCAACTATGGAACGGACGCCCCTAGGTCCGAGCAAGCGGGCCAGGGTAGCAAGGAAATGGACAAAAAGAGGGACGAGATTGCTCATCGCAGAATCGTAGCAGGAAGGGAAATCCCAAGGAAATATGGGCAAAACAACAATTCGCCAGCCACACCCTGCGGGAAGCGCGTATCGCGCAGGCTCAGCAAGCGCGTGCAGAACGGCGCTTCAATGATGTACGCGCGTTGGCGAATTCGCTGCTTTTTGATATCCACGACAGCATCCGAGATCTTCCGGGCTCCACGGCAGCACGGAAAGTCCTGGTGGACCGCGCGGTGCAGTATTTGGACAGCCTTGCTCAAGAGGCAGTCGCCGATCCAGGTCTGCTCCGCGAGGTGGCCTCTGCCTACGAGCGCCTGGGTGATGTGCCGGGCAAGCCTCTCAATGCTTCATTGGGCGATAGCGCCGGGGCCCTACAAAGCTACAGCAAGTCGCTGGCGCTTCTTCAAAAGCTCTCACAGAATGGCAAGGGCTATGCTGACGATGCAATTCGGCTTGCTAAGATCCACCGAGCCATCGCGAACGCGGATTTGGAGTCAGGGGATATAGGCGGTGCACTTGAGCATGCGAAGAAGGCGGTGGCCGTTGCAACTTCCGTTTTAGATTCGGCAATGAGAAATAATCAATCCGCGGCGTCAGAGTTGGGATGGGATTACATGACGCTAGGGAATATCGAATCCGGCGTATATTCATCTAGCACGGGCCTTAGCGATCCTTCAGCAGCGCTGAACCACTTCGAAAAAGCTCTTGCAATAGCCTCCCAACTTCTCAAAAACGACCCGGGCAGTGTTGCTCTCGCCCACCAAAATGCGCTGCTTTATCAACATATTGGAGGTCTGCAGGGTCTAATGATGGGGCGACGATCGGAAGGAGTCGAGAACTTGAGCGTCGCGCTGAACACATTCCGATCGCTCGCCGCCCGGTCAAATAACGCTGGGTTTCAACGCGGCGTTGGGGCGATCTCTTCGGTAATTGGTGCCGTACTGATCATGGATGGTCGGTTTCAATCGGCCTTGACCAACTTCCGCCAGGAACTAGCGATTTTCAAGAGCTTGTCGGAACGAGACGTCCAAGACATACAGGCCCGTGCGGACCTAGCGAGCGCCTACTGTGATATGGGGGGCACTTTAATGAGACTGGGAAGACTGGATGAGGGTTTGGCATCGATCCGCCGCGCAATTGCATTGGACAAGCAGCTAATCGCTTTTGATCCGAAACACGGTGCCTTTCGCGGCGGCCTAGCACAGCACGGTGTCATGGAGGCTGAGACCCTAATCCGCACGGGCGATGCGGCAGGGGCCCTGGAACGGTACAAAGAGGCCCTCAGTTTTTATTCGGGTCTGGCCCGGTTGGATGAACACAATCTCGATGCGCGGCTAAACGTGGCCGCGACAGACGTCAAGATTGCAGCGACTCTGCTTCGACTCGGGCGAGTTGATGAGGCGCACGAGACATACCAACGTGCATTACAAGTGATGGAGCCAGCCGCCAGTAGCAATGCCCTCAATCAGAATCAGCAAGCACAGTACACATTGGCGGATGCTTATTCCGGCTTGGGCGATGTAGCACTCTACCTGGCCCGCAGAATAAAATATCCTATTAAACAGATTTACTATCGGAGAGAGGCCATTTCTTGGTACGAGAAAAGCCTCACCATTTGGCAAGCAATCCCGAACCGGGCCGTCATAAGCTCGGCAGGGTTCGACCTCGGCGATCCAGCGCAGGTCGCAAATCATCTTGCTGTTTGCAAAGCGGCTCTCGAAAAGCTGAAGCCTTCGCCATTCGTGACCACTGAATCCAAGGCGTTACGTTCCCCAAACCTCTGAACTAGCTACTTTCTGTTCGCAGCGGAGGCCATCGGATTTCTGATTTTAGGTTTCGTTGTCGGATTGATCCTGAACGCTATCGTCCCGATCCCTTCAGCGGTCATAATTCGTGACCTGATTCTCAAGATGATGCTTCGTCGCGCCGGCGCGGCCCAAGGCTTTCGGTCCAACGTCAGTCCAATTCGAGAGGGTGGTTGCACCGCGCGTTTCCGTGTAAGCGACACCAGACGCGGCACTTATGTGATTTAGTCCGCTTACTTGCAAAACAGGTACTCTCCCAGCTGAGCTACACGCCCACTGCAACTATATGATTCTAAAATGAGTCTAGTAGAATTTCGTCCGAATGACCACCTGCTCCATTAGTATGTGCTCTTCCAACTGAGCTACGTGCCCCCACAGTGTAACCATTACCCGAGTGAGTAGGCTTGGCAGCCATAGCCTGGGCTTCGAGATTGGATATTTCGCATCAACCGCCTCAGGCGACACACTCCCGTGAGCAACATCGGCCACCTGTTAATGCGATTTATCGTGCGGAACCACGACTGCGGTTGAAGCCGAGTTCTGGTTGGAACGGCAAGTTAATCAGATGGGATGAGAAGGCCGGTCTCCGCGGGATGCGATACGCTCCCAATGATCGACGTGCTCAAGGCACAAAGAAAAGGAGACCGGCAATGAAAAAGACTAGCACTGTTCGGGTAAATGGAAACATGATTTTTCAAAGGACACAAACTCACGATTGGTCTGGACCTCGGCGATCGCTGGTCGTTCTACTGCGTTTTGGATGAAGCGGGCGAAGTCCTTCTGGAACAGAAACTACCGACGACGCCGGAAGTGATGAAGCAGACATTTGCAAGGATACCGCGAAGTCTCATCGCCCTGGAGACCGGAACACATTCCCCGTGGGTAAGCCGGCTGTTAAGGGAGCTGGAACACGAGGTGCTCGTGGCGCACGCGCAAAAGGTGCAATTGATCAGCAAGAGCAATCGAAAAGATGATCGACACGATGCGCGGACACTGGCACGGCTGGCCAGAATCGATCCTGAGCTGTTGGGGCCGGTGCGGCATCGCAGCGCGAAAGCACAAATTCATCTGACGGTGATTCGGGCACGGGCAGAATTGGTGAGTGCACGAACCGCCTTGGTGAACGCTGCGCGGGGGTTGGCGAAATCATATGGCGAACGGCTGCGCAAGTGTGGCACGGGGCAGGTGAGCCGGGAGCTGGCCGCGGAATTGAGTGTGGAGTTGCGAGAGGCCCTGGAGCCGCTGTTGGCAGAAGTCGAATCGCTGAACGAGCGCATCAAGGAATACGACGCGCGGATGGAGAAAATCGCCACGGAGAGCTACCGGCAAGTCGCGCTGCTCAAACAAGTGAAGGGGGTAGGGACACAGATCGCGCTGACGTATGTCCTGACCCTGGAAGATCCGCATCGGTTCCCGAAGAGTCGCGAGGTCGGCTGTTTTCTCGGGTTG
>Ga0209377_1002915_pt1 | contig 11093 bp, 12 predicted proteins | sample GraSoiAngelo_141_FD_185898 | JGI IMG/M metagenome (GOLD analysis project Ga0209377, IMG submission 185898) | Grasslands soil microbial communities from the Angelo Coastal Reserve, California, USA - 14_0929_12_40cm (SPAdes) (version 2) | ecosystem: Environmental > Terrestrial > Soil > Grasslands ...
ACCATCACGCCAGGAGTCTGAGTGCATCGATTGCGCCGCATCCGATCTGGCGATCAATAATTTGGCGATATGTCAAACGGGCGTGTAACGCTTTACTCGTAGATATGAATCCGGCGAAACGCGCCAGAGGTCCGGAAATCGGAAAGCGGGCGGTAGGCTAGTTTGGCGGTGTAACAATAAACTTGGCTCCCTGCGGCAAAGTAACAGTGTTTGGTGAGACCTTGAAAGTCTTCATGCAGTTTGTGCAGTCGTAGAATCTTTCCATCGAGCTATCCTTTCCCAGCCCGCCCCCTCCATCCCCCATTATCTCCAACAATCTTGCTACCACAGATAGTGTGAGCCGGAAGGAAATCGTTTTGACACAGAGATACTACCCTGGGTTTTAGAACCAGGGGATTTACGATAGGGCAGGTTCGGCGCGGATGGACTCAATCCCTTCGATAACGGCCGCCACGCCTGTGTGCGTGGTGTCGTCTTCTCTTCTCTCTTCTGCGCGCAGCACCCTGCTGTGAGCGTGTATAGAAACACCGGTACCCTGGGTAATTCCCACCGGTAGGGCGACAGTAAATTCGATCTCCGCGCCCGGGGTAAATTCTTCGTCGGTGATGAAGTAGATCCCACGGGCAGAGATATCCCGGATTCTGCCGTGACAAGGCTCAGATCGCCTGTGCGGAACTGCACGTGCTACGATGGGAAGAGACAAGTCATAGCGACGAGCCGCTCGTCGCTCCCTCGAGCCGAATGGGGGAGATCGCATCGGTGGTGGGCTCATTGCCGGCCTTGCTTTCGCCTTCCAAGTGGTTGGCAGCCAGGACGCTTGCGCAACTTAGTGCTCGCAGCGAGGATGCAGCATCACCAGAACCAGCAGGTCCGACAGCGTGAACAGCCACTGATCCGCCTGCTTGCCCGCCACTTCAGCCGCGCGCGCGATGAAACCTAGGTGCCGACTGCGCGCTAGGCTGTGGAGATGCTCCACGCAGATGCCCGTCAGGCTCGCAGTCTCTGCGTCCGTGAAGACCTTCTGACTCGACTTGACCTTGATCATGCCTTTGCCCTCAATCATCCATCTAATCTCGATCCGGAACGCGCTCCTGAAGAAGCAAAATCATTCCTCATCTTTCGTTCTGAACACAATTCGCCGAACGACTTCGCGAACCTCGCGAACCCGCTTGCTTGCCGGTCCGTCAGGCTCAAGTTTGAGGTACGCGTCCAGGTTCTGAAGTTGCCTCGCATACTCGCCCCTGCGCCCGTGAACGTCCGCCAGCACAAGATAAGCCAAGGCAAAACCGGGCCTCCTCAAGAGAGCCTCGCGAGCACTTTTCTCTGCGTCCTCAAGGCGGTTCAGACGAAAAAGGGCAACACTCAAGAAGAGATGACCTGTGGCTGGACTCCCATCCACGTCCAGTCCTTTGCGGATGACAGTCTCTGCTTCGGCGTATTCCCCTCGGCGGCAAAGCAGCAAACCAAGGGCGAACTGTGCCCAGGCGTAGTGCCCGCCGCTCAGATCAATCGCTTTTTGGAAAGCTTGTGCGGCGTCCTCTTCGCGGCCGAGCCTGAGATCCGCCACACCTATGTGGTAGTACGCTTCGTAATAGTCCGGGAATGCCGTGGTAGCTCGCACGAACTGCGTCCGGCTGCCGTCCGCATCATTCTTTGCCAGTCGCTCCAATCCCTTCTCGAATGCAGTGCGCGCCTTCCCGGGTATTCTCAATTCCCGCACAGAAACCGCGTAGTCTGTCCGCCGTACAGGCGAAGGGTTGCTCTCCCTGAGATGAAGCTCCAAAGGCGGTGAAGGCCCATAAAGCCGCAGAGTCTCCCGAACTGGCTCGTAGCCTGGTGCTTCCACGACGATTTCGTACATCCCAGGATCGAGCCCCCGCATGTGAAACCGCCCGTTCCAGTCGGTCAGAACGCTGACAAAAGGTCCTCCGGTAAGCGACCCGATGTTTACGATGATGTCGCCGATAGGGCGGTTCGCTCCCTCCACAAATACAGTCCCGAAAATCTCGATGGACTGTCTGTCGAAACCGGCAATTTGCGCGCGGACAATCGGCGCACAAACCAGCAGGCCAAGCAACAGCCAAGGCAGACCGCCTTGCTTCGTCCATCGCAGCACCTTGTAAAGTCTGTCCGCTATCGGGAACGGAGCATTGTGCCGCTGCTGGAAAGAGGGGTGGCCGCGAAGGATTTGCCGGGCCACTGCGCCGGTCATCTGCGGCCGTTCGTGCAGCTTGTTTCGCTCTGCTCGCCGCAGCTTCCGCTGCCAGAGAAGATTGCAATGCTCAAGAGGTCGCACCACGACAGTACTCAAATCTTGGTCGGTTAGAGCTGCGATGGAGGGGCGGCCAATCGTTCGGCGTTGGCGGAGGCTACAGCGCGGGCCGATGTCCTGAATTCGTGGCCCTTCTCGTCCAGCCTCGAACTATACGCGCTGTGTGAGGGCTTTCAATCCAGTGAAGACAGCAATTGTTGTGCCGGAGGAATTTGAATTCCATGGTCAGGTAAAGCCCTGAGACGATAAAGCCGACTCAGGATTCCCCCGAAATCCGCAGGTAATTGCCAATCAACAGGAGATCCCCATGAACGTGGCCGAAGGGCTTAGGATCCACAAAAGAGGTTCTGCGGAGTCGGCCTTGTAAACACGCAATCGCAGGACGGTCGTCCAGTAGCTTAAACGCACATCTCGTCATTCAGTCCTGGATTGTCGGCAACTCTCCAGGAAACAAACGCATAAGTCGTTCGTTTCCTGTCATCACTGACGGCGCAAAACGCCGTCCCCTGCTCGGAACTAATCGCTAAGTCCTGGTAAACGCATTATAAAAGGGCGCCCGCTTGAAGTAGGTTTTGATCGTTCGCATCAACGTCTACAACCAGGAGCGCCCTCATGAATGACGCCAAGTATATTGGGATGGATGTGCATCAGGCAACGATCTCTGCCGCCGTTCGGGATTCGACCGGGAATCTGGTGATGGAGGCCATTTTCGAAACGAAAGCGGAGACGATTCTCCAGTTTATCCGCGGCCTGCGCGGCAGTTTATACGTGACCTTTGAAGAAGGAACCTGGGCTGCCTGGTTGCACGATCTGCTCCAGCCTCACGTCGCCCGAGTGTTGGCCAGCGATCCGCGCAAGAATGCCCTGTTGAAAACCGGGAACAAGAGTGACCGCATTGATGCACGCAAGCTGTCCGAGCTGTTGTATCTGAACAAGCTCAGCCCGGTGTACCACGGCGAACAGGGTATCCGCACTCTGAAGGAACTGGCACGCAGCTACATCACGATAACTCGCGATTTGACGCGGGTGATGAGTCGGCTGAAGGCGATTTACCGAAGCTGGGGGATTCCTTGTGCCGGCCAGCAGGTGTACGCACCGCGCTACCGTGTGGAATGGCTCGCAAAGATTTCGGAAACCAGCGTACGCCGTCGTGGCGAACTCTATTACCAGCAGTTCGACGCCTTGGCGGCATTGCGCCAAGGGACGCGACGAGAACTATTAGCGGAAGCCCAGAAACATCCGGCCATGAGATTACTGCGGCAGATTCCCTCGATTGGCCCCATCCGCGCCGCTCTATTGATCGCTCTGATACAGACGCCTAATCGCTTCCGCACTAAGCGGCAGCTATGGGCTTACTGTGGATTGGCGCTGAGGACTTACACCAGCGGAGAATATCGCTTCGTCGGTGGCCAACTCAAACGCTCCAAGAAGGTCCTGGCCGTCCGCGGGCTCAACATCAACCATAATCACGATCTGAAAAATATCTTCAAGGGCGCCACGACGCGAGCCGCCTCGACCGTGGGACCTTTCCAAGACTTTTACCAAGCCTGCGTCGCCCGAGGCGTGAAGCCGCATTTGGCGCGGCTCACCTTGGCGCGTAAGATCGCGGCCATCACTTTGCTGGTTTGGAAGAAAGGAGTTCGTTTCGACACAGAACATCTGAAACAACAAGCAGCTTGAGCGTCGGGTTAGAGCCGTCCTTTGCTGGATTTATTTCTGGCGATGGCTTTTCGGTTCTTCTGACGCTTTGGTTCGAGGGTGAGTCTCCACTAGCGCGTTAGGCGGAGAGTGTGCTTCGAGCACCACGAGTCTCTTGATAAACTATAGGCCCCCTCGGATAACCAGAAAAAGCTATAGGCCTCGAGCCTCAGATAGAACCATGGTTGACAACGTTCAACCGCGCAGCTTGTCTTGCTTCAGAATCCGAAAGCGCCGTCACGAAAACAGAATGGATCTACGAAGAGCGAATACCCCGGAGCCTCTCAACATGACCTGGGCTGGAGAGCGCAGCGAACATTTTTGCTCCGTCCAGTCGCCGGGGTTGTTTTTTCTCTTGACTCTCCCCTTTATAGAACGCACTAGCAGTGACCGTTGTATTGCTGGCGAGATGCCGACTTCAGAGGACTAATCCCGCCGTGGAAGCCTGATAGCACTCCGGTTAGCCGACCACTCGTCCAGAATCGTTGTGCGCGCGGCGCACTGGGTGAAAGGCGCGTCATTCCCAGGTCAAGAATTCTGCTAATGAAGAGATGAACCACTAGATTGTGGGTTTAGCTGGTTTATGACCACCCTGCCGTCATGAATTACAAGCACAAGGTCTCGGAGTGCGGCGACATTCGCCAAAGGGTCGCCGTCAGCCGCAATGAAATCCGCCACCATCCCCGGCTTGATGGTACCTATTCGTTTCTCAACCTCGAGGCATTCGGCGGATACCGAAGTTGCGGCTTTGAGCGCCTCCATGGGAGGCATACCGCTCAGAACCAGTTCGGCAACTTCATCCGAGACGCGATGACTGTTGGCGTTGTATCCATCGTCGGTTCCCGCGGCAATCTTTATGCCCATCTTCCATGCGTGAGCAACGGCGGCTCGAACCCGAGGCTGCATCGTCCGAGCGCGTAACTGGCGAATAGGATCGTCACTCTTAGACATTCCATCCCAAAAAGAAATGGTGGGGACTAAATAGGTACCACGAGACTTCATGAGCGCGAGTGTTTCGTCACTTAAGTAGGTCCCGTGCTCAATAGAATGCACACCAGCCAGCACCGCTGCGCGTGCAGCTTCGTCGCTATGTGCGTGAGCCGCGACAGAAAGCCCAACCTTGCGCGCTTCGTCCACGACTGCCGTTAATTCCTCATCCGTGAATGTCCGTTTGAGTGGATCTGTTTGCGGCGTACCCGCGCGCTCGGTTGCGAAAATCTTGATCAGATTTACGTGGCGTTCGGCCAAAAGTGCACCACGTGGCGGAGATTGTCGGATCCCCGAACGCCGGACATCAGCCCGCTCATATTCGGGAAGTCCAGGAAGAACGCTTCGTAAGCCTCGGCAAGATCGGGACGGATCTGATATTTGACCCGTCCACACGCGCATCAGCGGATCTCCTAAACTAGCTGCAATCAAAAGTGATAAGTGGCGCGCCCGGGGCGATTTGAACGCCCGACCTCTGGTTCCGGAGACCAGCGCTCTATCCAGCTGAGCTACGGGCGCGCGGTGGGCGCCCCTTCATATCTCTTGATCGAAGGAGTGCACAACGTGCAAGCAGTACATCCGACGTTCATATTCTATCTCGTCTGATTTGCCCGCGCCAGCACGCATTCTCCCGGCCCCTGAGCTTCGGCAAAGGGTAACGCCGATTACCCAATCGCCCGAGACCGAATTCCCCTCGCCAATTTTTCGATTTCTTCGGCTTTCTTGAGTATCGCCACAGAAAGCACTTGGACGGAATCTGTTTTTTCCACTTCGGCCTTCAATTCACTGGCCAGTTGAAACAGTCGCTCGATACTTTTCTTGATGTCCTTCTGGTTGGCCTCAAGCATAGCTTTAGAATCGAACTTAGTTTCGTCGTCGGTGTCTTCGTCCTTTTGCCCTTGCTTTGGTGGAGGCTTGGTGGAGCGCACCTGGGCAGCAACTGTGTGCGTGATGACCCCAAGGGGCACGCTCGCAGTCAGAAATATGCTAAGAAATTTTCGTCTTGATCCCCTCATTGGAAGACTCCATTTCCTGCCTGTTTCCAGCCCACACACGACACTACGCTTCTTCGAATCTCCTACAATGTTATACTCCCCCTCTCGTAGAAATCATGCCTGAACCTTTCAATTACTGGCTGGATTTGACAATTCCGAACGTTCTTCGTCTTTTGGGGATTCTTGTCATCGCGCTAGTATTGAACCGCCTGCTCCGCGCGCTAACCAATCTAATCATTAAGCCGGCCACGACGCAGACACGCCAGTCGCAACTGCGTGAGCAGCAGACGCGTACGCTGGCGGGCATTGTTTATAGTGCAGGGAGCAAAGTAGTTTGGCTTGTTGCGCTCTTGACTTCCCTGCGCGAATTCAAAATTGACATCACGCCAGCGGTAACGCTCGCGGGCCTCGCCAGCCTCGCCGTTGGCTTCGGCGCGCAGACCCTCGTTCGCGACGTGATCATGGGCTTCTACATCGTATTGGAAGACCAGTACGTCGTCGGTGACACCATTCAGATTTCCGACTATACCGGCCGCGTGGAGCACCTCACGCTGCGGCGCACCGTGCTTCGTGACGCTCGCGGGGCCCTGGTGACCATCGCGAATGGCGAGATCCGCACAGTAAGCAATCTCAGCCGCGACTGGTCACAAGCGTTTGTGGATGTCTCGCTCGGACCGGAGAGTCCGATCGATAAGACCCTGCAGGCGCTGGAGACTGCCGCCGCCGCATTGCGCGCGGATCCTGCTTGGTCACAGGCCCTTGTCGATGGGCCACGGATCCTTGGACTCCAAAATTTTGATCGTGTTGCTTCCACGATACGGCTACAGGTGCGGACCTCTCCCACGCGCCAGGATGAAGTGGCCCGAGAGCTGCGGCGTCGCATTCAGGTCGAGCTTCAAAAACAAGGCATACCCGTTTCGGCCGTGCAGCGCATCGAACTCACCGGCGTTTCTCATTCGCTCCAGGAAGCGGCGCAGTCGGACCCCGCGACTTAGCCAGGAGGATGCGGCATGGCCCAGATCACCTACGAGGAAGTAAACCTGATGTTGCGCTTGTATGACATCCGGCGTGAGGCCCGCCTGCGTCAGGCACGGGCATGGTTCACCGAAAACTTCCATCCCAATTCTCCGGAAGAGATGATGCAGAAGTACCCTCAAGGCAGCGAAGAGAACACTTACATACGGATGGTCATCAGCTACTGGGAAATGGTCGCTAGCATCGTCAACCGCGGCCTGATCAATGACGAACTTTTTTTCGAGAGTAACGGGGAGATCTGGGTGGTGTGGGACCGCATGCGCACCATCGTTCCCACCTGGCGTGCCGCGTTCAAGAATCCTCATCTATTTCATAACATTGAAGAAACTTGCAAGCGGCTGGAAGCCTGGCGCGAAAAAGGCGCGCCCGGATCCACTGCTGCGATGCGGCAGATGCTGAGCCAGTCAAAATCAAAACTGTAACTTCCTTAACCCTGCGAACATGGAAAGATTCCGGTGGCGCGCACGACCGCGGGTTATCGCCTCCGTCTGGCGAGTTCGGGAACTGAGATTTCTCCAGCATCCGGCTGGATTTTGGGAGTAGCCACCTTAACGCAATTCCTTCCGGCGCCCTTGGCAGCATAGAGTGCCGCATCGGCTTCTTGCAGCAACTCCTCGGCCGACCGGTAGCCCCATTCCTGGCTCAGCAGGAGACCCAGGCTCATCGTGATGGGGACCAAGCCTCCGGAAGTTTGCACCGGCTGCAGATCGATGATCTTGCGAATGTCTTCGGCTCGCGTCAAGCCATAAGCCGGGTCACAATTATTCAACACCACCAGAAATTCCTCTCCGCCGTAGCGCCCCACAAAATCATAGGATCGGACCGAACTGAGCAGTCTTCTCGCTGTTTCCTTCAGGACTTCATCCCCCGCAAGGTGGCCGTACGTGTCATTGACACGCTTGAAATGATCTAGGTCGCCCAGCAAAATCGCCGTGCATTTGCCTTCGCGGCGGGAGCGAGCTAGCTCACGTCCTAGAAGTTCCATAATCACGCCGCGATTCCAGATGGAAGTCAGTGCATCGTGCGTCGCTTGGAATCGCATCCCTTCCCTGGCCTCGACCAAGCGGTCTTCCAAATCGAGGATTCGCATCCCCGTTCTCAGCCGCGCTTTCAACTCCTCGGGATCAAACGGCTTCGTCAAATAATCATCGGCTCCAGATTCCAAGCCCGCCACCACATTCTCCCTTTTCTCTTTCGAAGTAAGCAGGATCATATAGACGTAGGATTGTTCCTTGCGCTTCCGCACTTCACGGCAAACTCCCGGCCCGTCTAACTCCGGCATGACCCAATCCAACAGCGCCAGTTTCGGCCCCTCTGATTTGCATAACTCGTCCGCCGCAAGCCGCCCATTCCCCACCGCGGTCACTTCATAGCCAGCTCGTTCCATCGTTTTCTGCAGCAGCCGCCGCGACATAATCTCATCATCAGCAACAAGAATTCTCATCCGGACACCTCGGCCTTGCGGGCATCCAATTGCAGCAAGAGCTCTTCCGCAATGTTGTCAAACGTGGCCAGGGATTCCCGGAACTCCGCAGATTTCCCGTCCCGCCCCAACTGCTCCAGACGCGCCGCCGCCCCAGCCGCTTCACGGGCAGCCAGGTTGGAGAGCATTCCTTTCAATGCATGGGCCTCCGATGCGACCTGCTTTGTGTCTAGGGACTTTACGGCTTCGCGCAATGCCCGATGACGACGCGGGAATTCCTCTTTGAAGATCGACAGGAGATCCCGCATCAATTCGCGGTCATTTTCCACGCGCGTAAGCAGTTCGGCGAAATCAATGAGTGAACGAGGCATGTCGTTTCTCTCTCTCCTTTACGCGCAAACCCGAAATGGTGCCTCCCTCGAACTCCAGGCATCCGCAGGCCATTCCACAAAATTCGGAAAATTCCACAAGTAAGTTGCCTTTGTGCGGTACTCTGCGGTGCCGCAGCTTTGCCCGAATAATGGCGGGGAAAACAGGAGGAGAGACATGGTCATCAGGAGGTGCAGGACCGAGTGACAATTTTGCCCCAATTCCTTGGAGAGTCTTACGTTCCCGTCCTGAAAGCAAAGCACACGCATACCCGCGGAAACCAACGCACGCGCGTGCCCATACAAAGTTGCTTTTATCCCTCTATCGAATTGATTTGACTGTAGTTACTGCGCAACTGATGTTTCTGGCCCAGGCTGAGTTTCCGCCGTGAAACAAAATCCAAAACTTGGTTCACTTTGAAACGTTTGCTGATCTCAACTGTTTGACGAAATAGGAGTCACTGAAGTTCAAAGGCGGGAGCTTGCCCTAACCAACGTTGAAAGAAAGAGTGGGAGGAGCCCATCTCAGTTTGGGTCCGGAACTTGAGCCGCGTTGTGGGTGTGAGCGATGCGACAGCCCGCAGTCAAACTCCCCCTGCGGTCGAGACCGCGAATCGTTGGAGGCGCGGGTGGGATTCGAACCCCGTAGGTGTACTGAAACCACGTAACTTACTGATTTTGAGAGCCGCTCCTGACGCTGGAATCGCAGGAACAGCCGTAGTCGGGTACAGTTTAGGTACATACACGTTCTCTCGAAACACCGCTGACTTTGAGAATCCAGCCGCCTCGTGATCCGGCGCGGATGTCTCCGCAGCTTCGCGGCTAGAGTGTGGGGGCAGAGCGGGCGTCGTACACTAGCAGTATAGAAGCTTCCCAAGCTTCGGACGTGGGTTCGATTCCCATCGCCCGCTCCAAAAACCCCGATGACTCGGTTGACCTTACGCCGCTAAGTTACTGAATCCAGCCTGAAAATGGGCCGTTTTGGAGGGCAATTGGAGGGAGCTCCTCTCAATTGGAGGGAAGGTTGGGAGAGACGAAACAGGCCGGTCGGAAAGATAAGAATTCCGGCCGACCTGCTTTTCATCAGACACATATCTGTCGGTTCGATGTCGGGGCCCGGTTCGCACGTTACAGTCACGTCATTGATTTCCGTATTGAGATAGCTGCATGATTCTTAGAACGGTAGGAGCAAACGGATCGGCCGACCATCACGGACGTATCTAAACCGGAATGCGCGGCGGTCCATCTATGAAGCGTACGCAAAGGGTGGTGCAAGCCTGTGCCAGCCTGGCTGTGAGATTCGGTACTTCCATTGGTAGGGCAGAACACCTTTGTGCCGGGCAAAGATCAACCAGGACACGGCGCGCGCCTTTTGTGTGAGGCGCACGGTCATCCCCGTGCGGCTCTAACGTAACGGAACTCGGCTGCGCGGACCAAAAACGAGCCTCTTATCCACTTAGTGCTCGGCTTCGATAGGGGTAATGCAGAGGGTCACCCTCGGGTGCGCTAGCGTTACGCTCGCGGTGTTTGTTCGTAACCCTAGGGTTACGCATAGGGTACCCGGTCTGGGCAACCGGTGGACCAGTGCTTCTGCCTCATTCCGATAGTCAACGCCACCCCGCTAACCCGCGCCAAAGGATTTGGTTTGATACGGTGACTATCCGTCCAGAGTCGATGCCAAGCGCGGAGATCACTTGCTACAAGCCGACTTCTCGGTACTAATCTCGCTGTGGCTGGGCCAGATTAACCGCATCGTCTTCCGAGTGTGCTGATTGTCAGGGTCAATTCGCACCAGTCCTTCTATAGCTTCAAAGTGTTAGTGACCTAGCTCTTCCCGGATGGCACGCACGTCGACCGTTGGCGCAGTATAGGCTAAGGGAGCGAAACAGACTGGGAAGTAATGGCGCAGTATGGGAAAGGATGCACGCTATCTCAGCAAGCTTTGGCGCCTATTGGCAAGGACGGAGCAGGGTAATCGCAACGTTTGCTCTTCGGAAGCTGGAGTCCAGCATGCCCGCTGCCCAGCGAAGCCAAGCGACCGTCACATAGTCCCGATGAGATTGACGAATACGCCTTTGTGGTTGTACTTCAGATCGGTCAGGTCGTCGGAGAAGTCGGTGAAGTTGTAGCCGACGCCAGCCTTCAGGTTCTTGCTAATGTGACGATAGATCGCGGCCAGCGCGCCGCGACGCCGTTGACTTATATCCGGTAGGTAAAGCGTTCGCACCTCCGCCAGGCCATCCCATTCCTTGAGGAACCGCCAGTCCACGCGCAACACCGCGAGCTGCGCGGAGTTGTCGAAGAAATTCGGGTTC
>Ga0209377_1002921_pt1 | contig 11085 bp, 9 predicted proteins | sample GraSoiAngelo_141_FD_185898 | JGI IMG/M metagenome (GOLD analysis project Ga0209377, IMG submission 185898) | Grasslands soil microbial communities from the Angelo Coastal Reserve, California, USA - 14_0929_12_40cm (SPAdes) (version 2) | ecosystem: Environmental > Terrestrial > Soil > Grasslands ...
CACGCCACCCCTCCACCGGTCACGCAGCCACTCCCTTTCGGGTTCTGAAGCGGTTCTCCGTTCCAGCCAGCAGCCGCCGAATGTTGGACCGATGCGAGTAGACGATCAAGAGCGCCAGCGCCACGCTCGCCCAGAAAACGTGCGGCGCTCCGGGCACTGTGAGGCGCACCCACAACGGAAACAGCGCCACCGCGACGAGCGAGCTGGCCGAGACGTACCCCGTCAGCCAGAGCGTGAGACCCCAAGCGGGAAGGGAGATCGCGAGGGCGAGCGGCGCGAGCGCGAGGAACACCCCCGCGGCGGTCGCCACGCCCTTCCCCCCCTGGAAGCGGACGTAGGGCGAGTAGACGTGTCCGAGCACCGCTGCAAGGCCGAGCGTGACGGGGAACCAATCGGGCCCCGCTGCCCAACGGCCGAACAGTGCGACTGGGGCGGCACCCTTGGCCAGATCGACGAGACCCACGGGGATCGCGTACTTCCAGCCGAGCACGCGGTACACGTTGGTCGCGCCGAGGTTCTTGGAGCCGTGTTCGCGCAGGTCGATGCCCCGGCCGAGCTTCGCGGCGAGATAGCTGGTGGGCGTCGCCCCCAGCAGGTAGGCGGCCAGGATCCACAGGGCGGCCGTCACCGGTGGGCCGCCTGGCGCTTGCGCCGGAACTTGATCGTGACCGGCGCGCCTGTGAACTCCCAGGCCTCACGGAACCCGTGCAACAGGTAACGCGTGTACGACTCCGGGATCGCGTCGGGCCGGTTCGCCACCACCGCGAAGCGCGGCGGCGCGGTGCCGATCTGCGACGCGTAGAACAGCCGCACGCCCTCGCCCACGGGCTGGGGCGGTTGCTGCCGCTCGACCAGCGCCTCGAGCACCCGGTTCACCTCGGACGTGGGCACGCGCTTCTGCCGCTCAGCGGCCACCGTGAGGATGAGCTCGAGCAGGCGAGGAACGCGCTGGCCCGTCTTCGCCGACATGTAGAGGAAAGGAATGAACTCGAGGAACGGGGCCCGCGCGACGAGCTCCCGCTCGCCCCGCGCGGCCGTGTTCGTCTCCTTTTCCGCGATCAGGTCCCACTTATTGACGGCGACGATCAGCCCCGTGCCCTTGTCCCACGCTTCGTTCGCGATCTTGAGGTCCTGCACGTGCATGCCGTCGAGCGCGTCCACCACCAGGATGCACACGTCGGCGCGCTCGATCGCGCGGGCGGTCCGCAGGGTGGAATAGAACTCGATGTCGTCCGCCACCTTGCTGCGCTTGCGCAGGCCCGCAGTGTCGATGAACACGAGCCGGTGGCCGTCGTATTCGAAGGGCGTGTCGATCGCGTCACGCGTCGTGCCCGGCTCCTCCGTGACCACGAGCCGCTCGTGGCCGAGCAAGCGGTTGACGAGACTCGATTTCCCCACGTTGGGCCGCCCCACGACCGCGACGTGGATCACCTCGACCTCACCCCCTGGCCCCCCCTCCCTCTCCGCGTCGCGGGGAACGGTGGTGAGGACCGCGACCACGTGGTCCAGCAGGTCGCCGCTCGCCTTCCCCACCGCCGCCGACACGGGGAACGGGTCGCCGAGCCCGAGCTCGTAAAAGGCGAGGTGGCGCGTGTCGTCGGGGAGGCGGTCCGCCTTGTTCGCGACCAGCACGACCGGCCGCTCGGCCCGGCGCAGATACCGAGCGATCTCGAGATCGGCGGGGTGGACCCCCTGCTCCACGTCCACGAGGAACAGCAGCACGTCGCTCTCGGCGATGGCGAGCTCGATCTGGGTGCGGATGGCGCGGTTCAGCGCATCGGTGGCACCCGGCACGAGGCCGCCCGTGTCCACGAGCCAGAAGGGCTGGCCGTTCCACTCCGCCCGGGCGAAGTGGCGGTCGCGGGTGACGCCCGGCCGCTCGTTCACGATCGCATCGCGCCCGCCGATGATGCGGTTGAACAGCGTGGACTTGCCGACGTTGGGCCGGCCGATGATGGCCACGGTGGGGAGGCCAGTCACACCGCCACCTCCTGCGCCCCCAGCGCATCGGCGAAATCGTGCGAAAGCCTGAGCGGCATGGGCAGGCCGGCGGCGAGGTCGTGCGCCGCGACGGCGTCCATGAACAATTGATCGTCGTTCACGGCTTCCGCCGGCACGAGCGCCAGGTCCAGGTCGACCCGCTGGGCGAGCGCCGCGCGGATCGCTGTCGCCGGCAAGAGCCCCGCGGTCGTCACGGAAGACCCGAACAGCGTGTTCTCGACGGCCAGGACCTCGAACCGCGCTCCCGTGGCGGCAGCGAGGTCCGCCAGCACCTGCGGCATCAGTGGGCCCATCGCCGTCCCGGTGACCACGCCCACGCGTTTGCCGGCCAGGTCCTCGAAGCGGTCCCAGCCCGCGGCGATCCGCGTCTGGAGATAGCGAACCGCCCCCACCCCGTTCTCCCGCTGCTCGAACTCGCCGTACCACTCGGCGGGCGGAAGCGGCTCCCCCGCCTGCAGGTAGAGATCGTCCGCTCCGTAACACCAGGGGAATCCCCGCTCGCTCCGGGCGCGCGCGGCGAAGGCGCCCACCGTCGTGAGCGCCCGTCGGCACTCCTCCCCGCTGGGCTGGCGTACCAGGTGGTGCTTCGAGAACTCGGTGAGGGCGACCGGCACGACGGAGACCGAGAGGATCGGGTCGCCCAACGCATACAGGTCCTCAAGGCTCCGCGCCAGCACGGCGCCGTCGTTCACCCCCGGGACCAGGACGATCTGCGCGTGGAAGCGGATCCCCTGCCCGGCGAGCATGCGGAGCTGGGGGACGACGTCCGGGGCCTCAGGGTTCCGGAGCAGCCAGCGGCGGACCACGGAGTCCGTGGCGTGCACCGACACGTACAGGGGCGACAACCGGTACTCGACGATCCGCGCGAGGTCCCGCGGCTTGAGGTTCGTGAGCGTGGCGAAATTGCCATAGCGGAACGAGAGGCGGTAGTCGTCGTCGCGGATGTAGAGCGCCTGACGCATCCCTTGGGGGTTGCCGTCCACGAAGCAGAAGTCGCAGTGATTGGCGCACCGGCGGATGCGGGGCGGCTCGAGCGTCACTCCCAGCGGCAGCCCCTCGGGTCGCTCCACGTCGTACTCGATAGCCTCGCCCGTCGGCAGCCTGGCCTCGAGCAGGAAGCGGTCGTCCGCCGTCAAGAACTCCCAGTCGAGGAAGTCCTCCAAGGCGCGGCCGTTGACCGCGTGGAGCTCCGTTCCGGGGACGAGCCCCAACTCGGCGCCGAGTGAGTGCGGCGCCACCGACTGGACGCGAACCACCGCTAGCGAACCTTCAAGGAGTTTGTGAAGCCTGGCGTCGCAACTTCAACGCCGGCCGAAAGTTCCGAACATGTAAATATGAAGGCGTCCAGGCCGCGACGCCAGCCAGCGGGGGGCTCTCAGCTAGCGGCAGAGCGGGCGACCGGATTCGAACCGGCGACGTCCAGCTTGGGAAGCTGGCATTCTACCCCTGAATTACGCCCGCGGGGCTACCACGCGACAACCGCGCAGCGCCTCCAAACCACCTCCAACTTAGCAACGTCCTGCTTCACGCGGTACTCCACCGCCACGGCCCACGTCTCACTGCTGCTGCGCCAGAACGACCTGTGGGAGAGGGGCGCCCGAGCCGGTCTGGGTCACGGTGTCATCGGTGTAGATCACTGCCGCCCGGCCGCTGCCCGGATCGATGGCGACCTTGAACAGATCGAGCAGATTGCGCGTTCCCCGCCGGCAACCAGTGCCCTGGGTGCAGATGACGCCGACGTGATTCGGCGTGTTGCTCACGAGGCTCTGGTGGAAGGTGGCGCCGTCGTTTGTCGTTTGCGCCAGGAAAACGTTCCAGACTGCCGTGGCGTCGTCTTTGCTCGGCGCGGTGGTGCCGTAATAGACGACGTCCACGACGCCATTCCGCGCGGCGATCCACGGAAATACCGCGGTGGTTGCTGGCGCGCCGTTGACGGCCAGCGCCGGCGACCAGCTGACCCCCTGATCACTGGACGTTGCGTAGAAGACAGTGTGCGCGTCGGACCATGCGGCGTGCAGCTTGCCATTGGTGGGATCCACGGCCAGCGTGGGGAAGACGTTGTTCTCCGCCGTATTGAGCGGCGCGTGGAAGACGAGCGCGGCCGTCCAGGTCACGCCACCGTCGGTGCTGCGCGAGACGAAAATGTTGTTGAAGTTCGCCGTCGTCCCTTTCTGGATACTGGGCTCGCCGGCCGCGTAGATGTCGTACACGTTGTGGGTGAACACATCGGCGACGACGGGTCCCTGGTCGTTATTGAAGGTGGCGTCGCCGGTGATCCGGCCCTGCCCGACGATCGGGTCGCGCACGCGCTGCCACGTGAAGCCGTCGTCGTCGGAGCGCTGGAGGTGAATCAGCGTGCTGCTGCCCGCATCGTGGTAGGAGATGAACACGCGCGAGCCGTCGGACGTGGTCCAGGGGCGGTCGGATTGGGTCAGGTCGATGATCTGCGACTGGCAACCGGCCGCGCTGAAGCTCGCGGCCGCGTTCCGGCAGGTGATGGCCGAAACGCCGAGCTGGCCCGTGAGGATGGTCGGGTTGCCAAGGAAGATCAGCGTCGTCAGGTGCAGCGTCCCGGTCGAGCCGAAGTCCACGTCGGCGTCTTCCCCGCCAAATTCGACTCTCCCCGGCTGCTGTAGCGCGGCGTCGATGATGCCCTGAAACGTCGGGGTGGCGCCGAATGGTCCGGTCCAGAGGCTCGTGCCGAATTGCTTGTCGGCGGCCAACCCCAAGCTGAGGCCCACCATGGCCATCGTGCCGTTGCCCGCGATCGCAATCTCTGGTTCGCTGTTGCCGTCCGGGCGCAGCAGGGGCGTATTGGTGAAGCTCAGGCTGCGCGCCGCTGCGGCGACCCTGGCTGCGGTCCGCGGTTCGACTGACATCGTCGGCTGCTGGGTGTCCTCGCAGGCTACGACCACGAGCACCGCCGGGACGACGAGCAACACGCGTTTCATGAGGCGCCTCCTGCTCTCGAGGTTGTGTCGGCCTGAAGACGACGGATCATCCCACGGCACCGTGTAGCAAGTGTCTAAACGAAACATCTCCCTCTAGTACTGCAATACGGCCAGCGCGGCCGGCTGTCAAGGGTCGGCGGACGACCGGTTGCTCTAAAACATACGTATACATATTATAGACTCACTTCCTCTCCGCAGGAGGTCCGTATGCGCGTGCCGTCACTCCGCGCCCAGCAGCTGCAGCCTCCGAAGCCGGGCGCCTCCCTGGCGACGCTCTCACTCGTCTCACTGGCCGCGACCCTGCTCGCCTGCGCCGACCATCGCAGCCCAACCGCTCCGGCGAGCCGCGCCGCGCCGGCGCTCGAGGCTCTGCTCGCGGGAGCGCCGCTCAACGTGCCGGCGCAGGGCCAGTACATCTTCCGCCACTGGACGTTCGGCGACGAGCCCTTCTGGACCGACACCCTCCATCTGAACCAAGTGGTCGAGGCGGCAGTGTCGCCGGCCACGGCGCTGGCCGTCGGCCTCAAGGTGGACGCGGACCGGCTGCCGCCGGGTTTCCTGGCCGGCGCTGATCTCACGAGCCCCGCGACGACCGTGGAACTGCTCCGCCGGGACGCCGTCGTCGGCGTGGAAGCCGTCGTCACGGCAGACAGGCACATCAAGAGCCTCGGCATCACCTGCGCCCTGTGTCACTCGACGGTCGACAACTCCGTGACCGGCGGGGTGGGCCGGCGGCTCGACGGCTGGCCGAACCGGGATCTCAACGTCGGGGCGATCGTCGCGCTCTCGCCCGCGCTCCCGGCCGCCGTCAAGGCCGTGTTCAATTCCTGGGGCCCCGGGAAATACGACGCGGAATTCAACCGCGACGGCATCAACAGTCCGGTGGTCCTCCCTCCGGCATTCGGCCTGCACGGCGTCGCGCTCGAGACCTACACCGGCGAGGGCCCGGTCTCCTACTGGAACGACTACGTGGCCGTGACCCAGATGCATGGCCATGGCTCGTTCTCCGATCCGGCACTCGGGATCGCCATTCAGCAGACGCCCGATCGGGTGACGCCCGTCCTTCCCGTGCTGCGCGCCTATCAGCTGAGCCTCAACACCCCGCCGCCGCCGCCCGGAAGCTTCGATCCGGCCGCGGCCGAGCGGGGACAGGCGTTGTTCAACGCAACCGCCCGATGCGCCAACTGCCACATTCCGTCGCTCGCGTTCACTGACGTCAATCTCGGAATCCTGCACGATCCCGCCGAAACTGGCATGGATCCGGTGCGCGCCAGCAGGCTCAAGAACCACCAGTACCGCACCACACCGCTGCGGGCGCTGTGGCAGCACCCGCCGTACTTCCACGATGGGAGCGCGGCGACGCTGCTCGACGTGGTCGGGCATTACGACCGGTTCTTCGGGCTCGGGCTGTCGCCGCAGGAGAAGGCGGACTTGGTGGAATATCTGAAGTCGCTGTAGGTGGACGTCTCCTCGGGAGGTTTTCTATGCGCCCCAACAGTCTTGTTCGTTGCACGGCAGTTATGCTGGCGACCGCCGTCGCCGCCTGTTCAGACCATGGCTCACCCACCCAGCTCCATCCGGGGCCTGCGGCTCCGTCATTCGAGCAAACCCAGAACCAGGTGGACGGTGCGGATTTCGGATTCACGGCGGGCTGGTTGCAGGGGAACACAGTCCAGTTCTTTTACCACAAGCCATTCTTCTGCCGCACGCCGGTCGAAGACGGGCATCCGGTCGGCTCTGCCACGGACTGCGAGGTCGGCTCTGACGGAACCGCGGATCCGCGGCCCGGGAGCATTCCCACGCTGTTCGTGATGACACCCATCGGCTTTCGTCCCGCCGACGCGACGTTGCAGTGCCCGATGGTCGGCCATTGCATCAACCATCCGTCCACGATCGACGTGTCGCGGGTGTTCGGCGCCGGGACGGAGAACGCGCCGCTCCCGGCTCACAGTCACATCGTCGACGAGGTCGCAGGGAACTGGTGGGAGCTCGACGTCGTCGGGGTGAAAGACCCCGCCACGTGGGACCAGATTGTCGCGGGAAAGAGCCTCGCCACGGTGCGCGCCTTGCAAGCAGGCGATCCGACCGGCGCGAAGATCACCGGGGACATCCCGACCAACGTCTACCTCTTCTTCGACGTTCGGCCCGGCACCGGGAATCCGTAGCGATGGCCCGATCGCCGTCGACCCAGGAACGTCTCGTCGCGTCGGCCGCCGTCGTGGGCGGCGCGTTGATCGCGACCGGGGCGTTCCTGCCCTGGCTCTCCTTGTTCGCAGGTCTCCACCCGCTGCGCGGCGTCATCGGGCTGAACGGCCGCTTGCTGGCGGCGGCGGGCGCGGTCTGTGTGGTGGCCGGCGTCCGCTGCTGGCAGCGGCCCGCTCGGGGCCTGCAGCGGGCAGTGGCCGTGCTCGGATGGGTGCTTACCCCATTCGCCACCTATCTCGCGGTGCAACTGCTCGACAGTTACCGCGAGCTTCGCGCCAATCCGATGCTCGTGCCTCGACTCGGGCCCGGCCTGTTTCTCGCCCTCCTCGGCTCGCTGCTCGCAGCGGCGACGGCGCTGCCGTCATCCCGCCGTCGCGTGTAGATTTGCGGCATGCCGGTGTCCGAGTTCGAGCGTCAGATCGCCGCCATCGCGTCGCTGGATGAGCCAATCCGGAGGGGGCTTTATCTCTACGTCCTGACGCGACGCCGGGAGGTGGGCCGTGACGAGGCGGCGCGGGCCGTCCGCATCTCCCGCGCCCTCGCCGCGTTTCATCTCGACAAGCTGGCCGAGCTGGGGCTCTTGGAAACGTCCTACCGCCGCCTGACGCGGCGTCGGGGGCCTGGTGCCGGCCGGCCTGCCAAGCTGTATCGCCGCGCGAGCCGTGGCCTCGACTTCACGCTCCCTGCACGTCGCTACGAGTTCGCCGGCCGGGTCTTCGTTCGCGCCCTCGCCGCCGTCGCATCGCCTGGCAGCCGGCGCGCGCTCGAACGGGCCGCGCGCGCCGCGGGCCGCCGGCTCGCCTCCGCCGTGCGCCCGTCCGCCCGGAGGCGCAGCGCAGGCACGCACCGGCTCAGCGACGCCGTCACGGTGCTCGATGAGTGCGGGTTCGAGCCTGCACGCACAAACGGTGAGGTGCGGCTCTCCAACTGCCCGTTCGAGGCGCTCGCGGAGGAGTGCCGCCCGCTCGTGTGCGGGATGAACCTCGCGCTCGTGCGCGGGGTGATCGCGGGCGTGCGCGCCCGCGGCGTGCGGGCGGAGCTCCGGCCCACGCCGGGCTCATGTTGCGTGATCATACGACTCACTCCCCACCCCCGCCCCCGCCCGAAGCGTTAACCCTCCAGCACCCGCACCACCGCACCGCTCACTCCTTCACCTACGCCTTCTTGTACCTCCACCCCACGATCCCCTGCCCCGCGACCTTGAAGGTGAACTGTTGGTTACTGCGCGACGGCGGTGGCCGTCCTATGGACACCGAGGTCGAGCCACGGTAGCTTAGCGCGAGAGTACCTGTCGGGCCGGAGCCAATGAGTCCAAGCTAGCGGGATGGGACATCGGTCCAGCTCTTCCAGTGGCGGCCGCCGCCGCACGCAGCACCCGAGCGCGGTGACTCACCCCGTAGCGCACGCACGTCATCGGGTCGCATCTTGAAGCTCCGCCTCTTCCTCGTCGACGATACCGCCGGTTGCGCGACGGCCTAACTGCGATGCTCCACGCCCACCTAGTGTGCTGCCCGCATGATAGCGAGACGTTGGCTATGGCTTCGAGATCCTGCAGCCGCGGGATGGGGCGGGCAGGCTCACCGCCGTGCGCCGACGCGGCTCACACGCATCGGAGAGAGGACGGTCTCATGAGACAGTTGGCGATAGCTACTTCGCTCACGGCAGTCCTGTTTCCCTTGGGGTGCGAAGACGAGCCCGCGACTGCCCCGGCGGCCGCGAGGCCGCAGTTCGAGATCTCCGATGCGCGCCACGGCACGGGTACGCCGGGCTTCTACTTCCTTCCACCCATGGTCGCGGCGCCGACCTTCACGGGGACGTTCGTCGGCAGTCTGGCACTGGAAGTCGAGATCTGTGTGTGGAATGGCACCGCGTGCGGCGCGCCAATCGCCACCTTCACTACCGAGACGGGCCCTGGATCCGAGACCGTGCGAGTCGACCCAGAAGCTGAGCAGTACACCGTTAAGTGGCGTACGGGTCAATTCGGCCTCGATTCGGCGAAGACCTACCGCATACGCGCGCTGTTCGGCAGCACCGAGCTGGGACACGCCGACGTCGACGTCATCGCTACGGCGCGTGAGCGCAGGAGCGTCAACACCGCGGAGTTCGTCCCCGTCGTCAATGGGCAGACGCTGCCGATCACCTTCCGAATTGAGGATGGGACAATCCTGGCCCTCGCTGTAGGGGCGATGCAGACCTGGTATAACACGTCGCAGGGGGGGGCCAGCGTGACTGACGCGTACGCTGGTCTCACGCTGAGCGTCATGGCGAAGAGCCACGTCGCGGCGTGGAACAACTTCAACATCCGGTTCTATACCGGGTGTACCGACTTTGCGTTTCCCGGGTACCCCGCTGGGTCATGCGGGGGCTCGAGCGAGGGCGCGCCCTACCCGCGGACCGAGTGGCAGAACGATCCGGCGTCGGCGCAGCGCGCCCAGATCGAATGGTTCTGGTACGGGTACTACGGTGCCCTGTCCACGGCCAACGACCTCCTCAGGGCCATTGAGCCGAATGGCGTGGTCATCACGAACCCCAGCACGACGAACATGGTGGAGACCATGGTGCCGCTGGTGCAGGCGTTGTCCTTGAGCGACATCGCGCTGAACTACGACAAGGGCTTCATCGTCGACGAGAACAGCGACGCGAACAGCGCGCTGACCTTCTTCCCCCGCAGACAGATCCGCGACGCGGCGCTCGCGAAGTTCAACGCGGTCATTACGAGGGCGACGGCGAACCCATTCACCGTCCCGGGGAGCTTCTTCGGGGGTCCGGGCATAACCTACGACAACTTGAAGATCGCGCAGATCGCGAACACGATGGCGGCGCGGCTGCTGGCGTACTTCCCCCGCGACGCGGCGGAGAACGCGGATGTCTCAGCAGGTGGGCAGGTAGACTGGGCCAAGGTGGCGAGCTACGCGTCCAAGGGCATCAGCTCCCCGACGGGAGGGGCGCCGTTCGACTGGGTCTTCCATCAGGACGGCTGCATCGCCTGGTGCGACTTCTTCAAGACCTGGACCAACGACATGACTACGATGCGGATCCACACCCGCGTCGCGCACCTGATGGATCCCGCGACCCAGCCCGACCCCTGGAATCTCGCTGCCAACTCCCCGCCCAATTCGGCGGACCACCGCCTGGGCGACGGCACCTTACGGCCGGAGAGGGGCGGTGCGGCGTTTGCGGACTTCATCGGGGTGAACCCGGACTTGACCGGCAACGGCGGCTACGACTATGCCTGGAGTTTCCGCCAGGAGATTCAGCGCAGGACTCGCGGGTTGTGGCACCAGAGCGCCATCGGACAGGTCCGCTATGACAGCCTTGCCACCTGCGGCGACAATCCGCAAGGCTCGGCCGCCGGAGTGGGGGACGCCCCCATCGTGCTCGCGGCCGAAAATGACCTGATTTGGGCGGAAGCTCTTATGCGCCAAGCAGCTCCCGATCTCGCGACGGCGGCCACGCTGGTCAACTATACGCGCGTTGGCCCGGATCGCCTGGGGCGTCCGCGAGGCGGCCTCCCGCCCTCTACCGGTACCCTCGCTGACCTCCAGTACGAGCAGGATGTCGAGCTGCCGGGCTCGAACATTGCACCCTTTTTCAACCAGCGGCGGATCGACAACCTGGAGCCGCTCACGCCACACGAGATGCCGGTGCCGGCGAAACAGTTGAACGCGCTGCAGTTGCCCCTCTACACCTGGGGCGGGGCGAACAATCCACCCAACAGCAGTCCCACGGCGTCGGCGTCGGCCGTCGCAGCCATAGTGCAGAACGCGCCGCGGGTGTGGGTCGAGCTGCACCGGCAGGCGCGGGCGGAACTGAACGCCATTCTGAGCCGCCGCCGCTAGCCCGGATCGACGCGAGCGCGTCTGTTGAAAAAATCAACGGCCGTCGCTCCTGAGCGCCGGCCGTCTCGTCTCGGGGAAGTGGCATTCAC
>Ga0209377_1002929_pt1 | contig 11068 bp, 7 predicted proteins | sample GraSoiAngelo_141_FD_185898 | JGI IMG/M metagenome (GOLD analysis project Ga0209377, IMG submission 185898) | Grasslands soil microbial communities from the Angelo Coastal Reserve, California, USA - 14_0929_12_40cm (SPAdes) (version 2) | ecosystem: Environmental > Terrestrial > Soil > Grasslands ...
AGCGCAAATCATCAGCAAAATGGCGTTGCTGTTTGGAACGACGTGGGTGGTGAACTCGATCGTGATCGCGGGGCTGCTGTTGCTGATTGTGGCGGCGAATTTCCTGGTGGAATTCCAGCGGGAGTTTCCTGTCGGGTGGGCCTACGCGGGAATTTTCCTCACGATCCTGGCGTCGTACTTGGTGCCGCTGGAGAAGTTCTTTTACGGGTCCCTGATGGCGAAGATGCTGGTGGCGACGCTGGTGCTGTGCCTGCCGGTGTTTTTTGCGGGGATCGTGTTCATTCGCAGCTTCGCGAAGACGGGGTTCCGCGCCGAAGCCCTGGGGGCGAACCTGTTCGGGGGACTAGTGGGAGGTCTGCTGGAGTCGCTCTCGCTGTGGACGGGCATTCGGTCGCTGGTGATTCTCGCGGGGCTGCTGTATTTGGCCTCATGGATGGCGCTGCGGGCGGAGCAGTCGGTTGGGGAAGTGGCGTTGCAGCCCGCGCGGGAGGCATGAATCGGGTAATTGTCGTTCGGGGGAGTTGGCAGCCAGATCGCTGTGCTAAACTGAGGGCACCTGCCGGTGGGGCCGTGGCGCAGTTGGGAGCGCGCCTCGATGGCATCGAGGAGGTCGTGGGTTCAAATCCCATCGGCTCCACCAGTTTAGCGTCCGAAATTCTGCCTTTTCCCGCGCGCTGCTCGGCCAACTAGTATTTCCAACTGGAGGTGTCAGCGCCTTGGGGGGCGGATTTTTCCATCCAGGCGGCGGCCTTGGGCAGAATGCGCTGGTTCACATCGAAGAGGCCGACGAGGGAATCCTTGTCGGGGTTGCCGGTGAAGCAATGAGGCTGGTGCGGGCCGTACTCGAAGTCGCCGGCGTAGTAGGGATTGTTGGTGTGCTTGAGGAAGTCCTCCATCAAGCGCACGGCGTTGTCGAGGTAATACGTGTCGCGCGTGCCGACGGTGATGTGCAGCTTGCCGACAAGCTGCGGGCCGAGGGTCTTCCAGTCGCGCTCGAGGATGTAGCGCAGATCGTAGTGCTCGCGCCAGTAGGCAGCGACGTCGTGATCGATGGCGCCGGTCGAGGGATCCCAGATGGGCTTGGGATAACCGTCGTCACCGGCAGGACTGAAGACGGCCTGCCAGATGTCGAGCTGCTCGGCGGAACGGCCGTGGGTGCCGAGGACTAATTCGTAGCGGTTCACACCATCCATGGTGCTGGTGACGGTGCCGTCGGGGCGGCGCGAGGCGGGCCGCGGGAGTTTTGTCCAGGGGCCTTCGCGCCAGAGGGCATTTTTGTCGTCATAGAGATTGACAAGTTGGTAGGCGCGAAAATCGATGGGGTCGGGGCAGAGTCCCCAGGAGCCGTTGAAGTCGCTGGGGTAGAAAATCTGCATGCCGAGCGCTTCCCAGCCGCCGGTGGAACCTCCGTAGAGAGCGCGAGCCCAGCCCTGGCCGATGCCGCGAAAGCGCTTTTCGACTTCGGGGATCACTTCCCGCAGGATGGCGTCACCGTAAGGGCCGACGTTCGCCGAGTTCACCGCATAGGAATCGTCGTAGTAAGGATTCGCGTGCTGAATCATCAGGATGAGCATGCGCGGCAGACGGCCCGCGGTCCAATCCTGATAGAACTTGTAACCCCCCGCGGCGGCCTGGAACTCGCGGCCCTTCAGATCGGGCGTGGGCGGAGTCGTGCGGAAACTCACGGGGATTTGCAGATCATGGGAGAAGTGTCCCTGGTAGACCATGAGCGGGTACCGCGCATCGGGATGCTCTTCCCAGCCGTCGGGAAGCAACACGACGGCGCCGATTTCCATTGCGCGGCCCCAGAACTTCGAGAGCAATTCGCTGTGAATCTTGAGATGTTTTACGTACTTGGTGTCCTGGGGCGGGTCAATGGGCGGAATTCTTTCTTTCAGGCTGATACGGATGACGCCGCCGGCTTTGGGATCGATGTGCAGCTTTTCCGGCTTGCTGAAGAGATTGCCGGGCTTGCGATTCCACTGCTGACCTTCGCCGCGGTCCATGGGAAGCTTCAAGGCTTTGCCGGCGGCGAGATGGAAAGTGTCGTAAACGTTGAGAAGTCCCTGAATGTAGTAATCGCCCGCGGGAATCTGCTCGATAGAGTCGAGAGGGTAGCCAAGCGTAGCGCGGTCCACAACGGCCGGCACGCCCGGGGCGAGGCCGTCCGCGTCGAGCCCGAAGATTTGCTGGGTTTCGGCGGTGAAGCGGATCTGGAAGCGCGGCTCGTCGCTGCCATCCTTGGAGATTAGAAGAAAGACGCGGCCATCGAGCGCCGTGGAGTTCGCTTCCGTGGGAAATGAAATTTCGAAGCGCAGGCCTGTCTTTTCAGCCGCCTTGGACTTGGTGGAGCGCTGGGCGGGGCGGTCTGCGCTTGAGGAAGGCGCCCAGGCGAACACCGCCCAGGCAGATGCGAGCGCGAGGAGCCCAGCGAGAATTGCGAGCATTGGAGAGCGCGATGCAGATGGCAGTGAGACATTCGCTTTGCCCAAGAACACGGCGTCACCTTCCCCGATCGGTCGCTTTTGTGGGCGACCGCCCCGACAAGTCGGGGTGAACTCCGCAAGCGGTCGACTATATGGGCGACCGCGAAGCGGTCGACGCGGAGCCTAGCGAAGAGGCTGCGCTGCGTCAAGGAAAGTCGGAACTCCCTGCCCGTCTCCGGCCGCCGCGGTGCCTTCAAGTTTGATTCGCGGCTTTGCTTGGCTTGGCCTTCGATTACAATACTGGCCCTATGGCCAAACTCACGTTTCTGGGCGCAGCGGGATGCGTCACCGGTTCGAAATACATTGTGGAAGCAAACGGAAAACGACTGCTGGTGGATTGCGGGCTTTTTCAGGGCTCGCATGAGCTCAGCGACCGGAACTACCAGCCGCTGAACGTGGATCCGAAGACGATTGATTATGCGGTGCTGACGCACGCGCATCTGGACCACACGGGCTGGCTGCCGCGCTTGGTCGGCGACGGCTACCGCGGGCCGATCTTTGCGAATGCCGCCACCATCGAACTGACAGGCATCCTGCTGAAAGACTCCGCGCACCTGCAGGAAGAAGACGCGTTGCATGCGCAAAAAGGAAAGTACAGCCGCCATGCGGAACCGCGAGCGCTGTACACGCCCGAAGATATCGATCCGGTGCTGAAGCAGCTGCGAGAGATGCCGCGCAGCGGAGGCTTCGAGATCGCCCCGGGATTTCAAGTGGTTTCTTATGACGCGGGGCACATCCTTGGGTCTTCGAGCCTTGAGCTGACGATAACCGAGAACGGCAAAAAGACCGTGGTGGTCTTTTCTGGCGACGTCGGGCGATATGACCAGCCGATTCTGAAAGACCCGACGACTCCGCCGCGCGCGGACGCGCTGCTTTGCGAATCCACGTATGGCGATCGCGATCATCCCAGCGGCTCACCGATGGATACTTTGGCGGACGTGGTGAATCGCGTGGCGAAGCGCGGCGGATCGATCGTGATCCCCGCGTTCGCGATCGGACGCACACAGACGCTGATGTACTTCTTGCGGCAGCTCGAAGATTCGCAGCGCATTCCGCGGATTCCAGTGTACATCGACAGCCCGATGGCGCTCGACGCGACGGAGCTGTACTTGAAGCACCGCGAGGATCACGACTTGGAGTTTTCGCGCGAGGAGAGCGGCGGCAAGGGCGACCCGCTGAACGTCCACGAATTTCACCTTACGCGGACGGCCGACGAATCGAAACAGATCAACAACGTCACGACACCCTGCATCATCATTTCCGCGAGCGGCATGGCCACCGGCGGGCGCGTCCTGCATCATCTGGCGCAGCGGCTGCCCGATCCGAGAAATGCCGTGCTGCTGGCGGGGTTTCAGGCGGAGGGCTCGCGCGGACGGGCGTTACAGGAGGGCGCAAAGCTGCTGCACATGTACGGGCAAGAGGTTCCGGTGAAAGCGGAGATTGTGGAACTCCATCAACTTTCGGCTCACGCGGGCAAAAGCGAGCTGCTGCGCTGGCTAAACGGGTTCGCCGCGCCGCCGAAGCAGACCTGGCTGGTGCATGGCGAGCCGCCAGCGGCGCAGTCGCTTCAAGCGGCAATCCAGTCGCAAATGAGGTGGAACGTCTCCGTGGCCCGCTATTTAGATACCGTTGATCTCAGTTCTTGAGACGATTTGCCTCTCGAAGGGGCATCAAAGACTCACGGTACAGACGCGGCAGCGTTTTTCTTGGAGATGGGTGTTGTAACCGCCGCCTGGCGATGGCAAGAGCCTGGGTAAGTTTTTTGCGGGGGCGAGGAAACTTTTAGGCGGGGGGCGCCGTCTATACAGGTAAGACCACTCGCGGGGTAGGAGGCTAACCACCACAGGGCAACCGACCGTCAGTCTCCTACCCCTGAATACTCCCAGCGGATTCCTCTAAGACATTGGAGACACTAAACTTAAGTAGCCATTACCGCGCGTCTGGTCGGCGTCTCGCGCGACATGGGCGGTATCTCGTTTAGATCCAGACCGGCAACAAACATCGGGGTGGGAGCGACTCGGCCCCAACGGTTCAATTCCCAGCGTGCGCGGATGAAGCGGATCTCGGGACGAAGCGAGAGATCCAAAACCATTTTCGTATCGCCGCGATAAAACTGCTGAGGGAGTTTCAGGAGCGGCTTGGCACCCCAATTCTGGCCGTCGGGGGAGCCCCAGATGGATACGTCCAGCGACTCCTGCTCAATCTGGTCCGTGATGGTCAGCCGGCAGAGGAAGGTGCGCGTGGCGCTCGAGGAAATGTCGAATGACCCGCCGTGGCCGTTGCCTTCCATGCGTGTCCCGTGCGGAATCAACTGGAAATTCATGGCCGTGCACGCCCTCCGGTACGTCCGCGCACCGCGAACGTTCCGGTGGCGGATTCTAGCACAGGCAGTCCACCGCACCCGAGTCCATACGCCCCGAATCTGATATCTGCCGAGGCCGCTAACTCGCGTCCAGATAATTTTGCCGAACTGAACAACCACACGCAACTTTGTCCTTTGCCGGCGCCTGATTCGATGGTATTCAGAATCGGCGCCCAGCCGATTCCGTATAAGGAGCAAATCCATGAGGCGGTTGTTCGTTGCAGCGGCGGCACTGACGATTGTCTTCGCTTGCTATGCAGCACATTTGTCCGAAGCGCCCACCGGCTTCGACAACAAAAGCAACGGCATGGTCGATGACACCACGCACCAGGCCGATCAAGGAAAATTCGATGAGGTGGAACAGATTGCCGACGGACTCGGGCCACTCTACAACGCGCAATCCTGCCGGGAGTGTCACCAGAATCCCACCTCCGGCGGCGCAAGCCAGGTCAGCGAATTGCGCGTGGGCCACAACGGGCCTCACGGTGAATTCCAGAATCCCGAAATCCCCATCGCCCACGGAACGGAGGTCATTAAAGGGCGTTCGCTCGTAAATGATCGAGCCATTTGTCCAAGCGGAGCATTTCCTGATTCGGAAATTCAGGAACGGGTGCCCGACACGGAGAACATCCGGACGCTGCGCATGTCGGTCAATCTGTTGGGCGACGGATTTGTCGAAGCGGTGGCCGACCAAACGTTCCTGGATCTCTCCCGCGACCAATGCAAGGCCTCGCACGGCAAGATTTGCGGCCAGGCGCTTTACGTCCCCATCGTCGAAGCGCCAGAGCACACCGGGATCGGACGATTCGGATGGAAGGATCAGCACGCCAGTCTCTTGTCCTTCTCTGGCGATGCCTACCTCAATGAGATGGGGATCACGAACCGGTTACAGCCGGACGAAGTGACGAAAATTTGCAACGCGGCGTCCGAGCCCAATGATACTCCCGGGCAGGACGGCCTCGCCGATGTGGATCATTTCGCCCGCTTCATTCGCGCCACGAAAGCCCCCGCTCGCGATACTCAGCTCGCGCAGGCTCCCCAGGCCATCAAAGGCTCCGGGCTTTTTGACAAGATCGGTTGCGCGGCATGCCACGTCGCCGCGTTGACCACGGCGGCCGCGGGGACGAAGATCAATGGCGGCACGTTCACCATCCCCGACGCCCTCGCGGCAAAGACCTTCTATCCGTATGGCGATTTCCTTCTGCACGACGTGGGAACCGGCGACGGCATCGTGATGGCCATGCAGGAGCACTATGGCCGAAACATGTATCAGGTTCAGTGGAGAAATTTCTCGCCCAGCACCTTCACTCAGACAGCGAACAAGATGCGGACCGCGCCTTTATGGGGCGTACGATTGCGCCCGCGCCTGATGCATGACGGGACTTCGCTGACGCTTCGCGACGCCATTGAGCGGCACCGGGGCGAAGCGAGCGAGGCGGAGAAGAAGTTCGATAAGCTAAAGCACCAGGAACAAGAAGAGCTGATTCAGTTTCTAAAATCGCTTTAAGAGAGCCGATGCGCATCTCCTCGCGTTCAGCCGCGAGGATTGCCATCTGTGTGCAGTTCGCCGCGCTGATCCGGTGCCTGGCGGAATATTTTCGGCTGAAGCACGCACTTGGCCCGGCGCTCTCCCTGGCGCGAGTGGGGCCGTTCATTTTGGGCGCGCTGGTGAGTTCCGTGTGCGCGCTCGCGGCTGTCTTGTCCTACTTTGCGGAAAAATACTGGCTCGCGGTGGGAGTTGCGGCGCTTAACGTGGCCCTCCTTTTTTGGCTCAAATTTGCGAGCTAATGACACCAACAATTTTTCAGGGTTGGAGCTTGGCAAGGCGGGCTTCGGCGGCGGCGAGGGTAGATTCTTTTTTGCAGAAGGTGAAGCGGACCTGGGAAGCGCCGTCCCGGGGATCGTTATAGAAGCTGGAGCCGGGGACGGCGGCGACGCCGATTTTCTCGACGAGATACTTCACAAACGCGACGTCATTGGTGTCCGCGCCGGCAGCAAAATGACTGAAATCGGGGGGATTGAAGCGCGAGATGTCCGTCATGATGTAGTAGGCGCCGCGGGGATTGAACACGATGAAGCCAGCCCGCTCGAGGATTTTCAGCAGACGTTCCCGGCGCGCGGCGTAATCGCTCGCCAATTTGTTGTAATAACTCTGCGGGAGGCGGAGAGCCAGGGCTCCCGCCTGCTGGAGCGGCGCAGCCGCGCCGACGGTAAGAAAATCGTGGACCTTGCGGATGGCCGAGGTCGCCTCCGGCGGAGCGATGGCCCAACCAACTCGCCAGCCGGTAACGCTGTAGGTCTTCGACATGCCGTTGACGGTGATGGTGCGGTCGCGCATGCCTTCAATGCGCGCCATGGAGACGTGCTCGGCGCCGTCGTAGAGGATGTGCTCGTAGATTTCGTCGGTGATGCAGAAGGAATTCCAGCGAACGCACAAGTCACGGATGAACTCGAGCTCGGCGCGGGTGAAGACTTTTCCTGTGGGATTGTTCGGCGTGTTGAGAATGATCGCCTTCGTGCGGGGGCCGAACGCCGCGGCCAATTCCTTTTCATCGAATGACCAGTCCGGCGGCCGCAGCTTGACGAAGCGGGGAGTTGCGCCGCTCAAGATCGCGTCGGGGCCGTAGTTTTCATAGAACGGTTCGAGGACGACGATCTCGTCGCCGGGATTGATCATGGCCATCATGGAGGACATCATCGCTTCAGTTGAACCGCAGCAGATGGTGATCTCACGTTCAGGATCCACTTTCACGCCCTGCGTGCGCGCGAACTTCTCGACGACGGCATCGCGCAGCGGCTTCGCTCCCCAAGTGATAGCGTACTGATTGATGTCGTCGGCGATGGCTCGCCGCGCGGCTTCTTTGATCTCGGCGGGGGCGGGAAAATCAGGAAACCCCTGGGAGAGATTGACGGCGTTGTGTTTCAAAGCGAGGCGGGTCATCTCGCGGATGACGGACTCGGTGAACTGCTCCGCCTTGGCGGAGAGCATGCGCCGCGCAATTTCTTCCGCTCGGGTGGGGGCCGTGCTCGATTCGGAAGGAGTCATTGCTCCCCTTCACTCATTTGGACGTCTGCGACGCCGCCTGAGAAGCCGGCGCCGCGCCGCCGTAAATCATCCGGTAGGCTTCGGCGTTTCGCAAGACGATTTGCACGTACTCGCGGGTTTCGGTGAAGGGGATGGACTCGACGAGCTCAGCGATTTCTTCGTACTTGCGCTCGGCCGACCAGGCTGTGATGCGGTCCTCGCCGGCGTCATACGCGGCGAGCGCCTGCTCGGGCCCGCCAAAGTCTTGGATGAGTCCGCGGAGATAGGCGGTGCCGACAGTGAGGTTGTACTCCGGATCGATCAGTTTGTTGCGCGAATAGCGAATGCGAAGCTGTTTGGACACCTTGCGTGCGGTTATCGGCAGAACCTGCATCAAGCCGACGGCGCCGGCGTGGGAAAGAGCGTCGGGCTGAAAAGTCGATTCCTGGCGGATCAGGCCGGCGACAAACATCGGATCGAGGCCATTCTTGGCAGACTGGCGGCGCAGCGCGGCTTCGTAGGGTAGCGGGTAAAGCGCCTTCCAGGCCGGCAAGGCCACGTCGTCCTTCTTGCGCGCTTCCGAAGCGGGCACAATCAGGCGGCCGTAACTCAGGCCCGCGGCGTAGTGGCCTTGATCAAATGCAGCCTGCGCGGCCTCAAGCAGCAAGCGCGGTGAAGCGCTAGCGAAGTAAGCGGATTTCAGCTCGAGTTCGGCCGAGGCGTCGAGTGCGACGGTGCGCAGAGCCTGCGCGCGCTCCCAGCGGTCGGTGGCCGCCGAGGGAATGGGCTCGTCGAGCGGGCGCAAGGCCGGCGCGGGCGGAATTTTCTCCAGGACCGGGATGGGGTCATCGTCGCCGGATGCGAGCTGCCCGAGCCGCGCCTCCGCCGCATGACCGAAGTAGGTTCCCGGATAGCGCTCCACGTCTTTCTTATAAAAGCTGCGCGCGCGCGCCACATTCCCTTCCCGTTCGGCATTGCGCCCGAGCCAGTAAATCGCGTCGGCGGTGTAGGAGGAACCCGCGTACTTATCCAGAAAACTCAGGAGCAGGTCGTTGGCCTCGGGCTTGTGATCGAGGTAGCCGACCCAGGCGATGCGCCACTCGGCGGTCTGCATGTATTTTCCCGCCGGAAACGCATCGAGGAGGCGCTTGTAGGCCTGCGCGGCGCGAGCCCGATCGAGCTGTACCCAGAAGTAGTTGGCCGCAGCCATCAGGCCGTCTTCCGCCCGGCGGCTTGAGGGGTACTTGGCCGCGAGCTGCTCGATGGCAGTGAACATTTCCGGCTCGTTGTTCTTTGTGCGCCAGGCCTGAGACAGGTCATAGAGGCGCTCGGCATCAAGTTCGGGATCGGAGATGTCCACACTCCCGATGAGCGCGGGCGAAGCATTCAATTGGAAGCGGGCCTGGGCGATGCGGAGTTCGGCGCGCTGGCGGAGAATGCTGTCCGAGTCCTTGGGCAGCATGGCGCGAAGTTTCTCGAATTCCGTCCGGGCTTCGCGCCACTTGTGCGCGTCAAAGAAAGCCTGCGCGCGCTGTTGCTGCATTTCAGCGGTGGGACGCGGGTATTCCTTGCCCAGTTCGCGAGAGAGAGAACTCAAGGCGCTACCGGCGGGTTTGGCTTCATCACTCAGCGGAAACTTATAAAAAATCGTCTGATAATCCGCCGCTGCGCGAGCGAGTTGATGCGCAACCTGGCGGGCTTGAGCGCGTTCCAGGAGAAGATTCGTCTTGGCCGAGGTGGCCGGGTAGGAATCCAGCGCGTCAAGGCCCTCCTGAGGCTTGCCGACATCCACGGCTGTCACGGCCAAAGCTTCCACGAGCTGCTCTTTGAGCACCGTGTTCGGAAAATCGCGCTGTAGCGTCTCCAGGTCCGCCAAAGCCTCGTTGAGGCGCTTGAGCGACCTTTTGGATTGTGCGCTCAGGTAGAGAACGTATTCGCGGAGGAGCGTGTCCGATTTGGCTTTCTCGAACCAAGGTAAAGCCCTGTCGGCGTGATTCTTGGAATAGTCGGCGTATCCGAGCGCGAGCGCAGCGCGCGCTCCCCAGATGTTTGCCGCGTTCTTCGCCGCGAAGACTTTGAGTTTTTCGTACGCGCCCGGCGCATCGTTGCGCAGCGCGCGGGCCAGGTCTCGAAGCTCCTTCTGCGAGGCTTCGTCTTCCGGAGAGGAGGCCGTGAGATCGGGAGCCGACGTGGCAGGCTTGCACTCCGCGCAGGGAGAAGCCTGCGGTTTGCGCGGCTTCCTTCTGTGCCGCGGAGCTTGCGCTGCCGCTTCAAATGGGGTGGCGGCGAGCACGGCGAAAATCCACAGCCAGGCGAGCACAGCGGTCAGTTTGCGTCCAGGCGCGGAGCGGCGCGGTTTCCAAGCGAAGCGTACGGCGAACGGCAAATCAGAAATGCCGGGCTGGGGTCGCGTACGGATACTCGCCGAGAGCTTTCGGATCGCCGTCGGCAAGGATCTGCACCATCCAGTGATAAAAATAATCCACCGGATGGGCCATGATGGGGCGGAAGCGACGGTCGTATTCCCTGTGAGCTTTTTCAATTTCATCCCGCAATCGATTACAGAGATCTCTGTGTTCACGGCCCAGGCGCACCTGTTCCGGACGAAGCATTTTAATGTCTTGCATGGAAACTTTGGCCACTCGATTTGCGCGGCGGTGCAATTCCTGCTCCTCCGGCGAGAGGCGGTTGAGGTCGAAGGTCCGGGAAACTTCCGGCACCGTGGCCAGTGGCTCGTCGGCTGGCTCTTCGATGACGAAATCGGCGAATGCAGCTCCCGGCGCCGAATCGGCCATGGGCGTGGGGATCGGCGCGATGGGGCGCTCGGGAGCCGGCGACGGCTCGCTCATCGGAAGGCTTACCATGCGCGTCACCTCTTCGAGCGGAGTGCGCGGTCCGTGTTGAACGATGAGAGCGATAAATCGAGACAAGACTTCCAGCGTCGCCGATAGCGATGCGGCGGCGGTCTGCGCGCGGAGAATCGGCGGCAAGGCATTGGAAGGCTTGGTGCTGGAGCAGGCGGCGACAAGATCGTTGATCGCTTGCTGCAATTCGTTGGTAGTGCGCTGCACGCGCTCGAGATTTTCCCGCAACGCGCGCGTGACCACCTGTTCCATCGGATTGGATTCCTGCGCCATGCCGTTCTGCGGGGATGCTCCGCCCGAATTTCCCCTCTCTCCATATTGAGAGTAGAGG
>Ga0209377_1002932_pt1 | contig 11064 bp, 7 predicted proteins | sample GraSoiAngelo_141_FD_185898 | JGI IMG/M metagenome (GOLD analysis project Ga0209377, IMG submission 185898) | Grasslands soil microbial communities from the Angelo Coastal Reserve, California, USA - 14_0929_12_40cm (SPAdes) (version 2) | ecosystem: Environmental > Terrestrial > Soil > Grasslands ...
GGGAGTTCGACGTTGAGCGAAAGGCCTTGGTCCCGTTTCCGCTTCCAGACGTCCGCGTTGAAGGCGAGCAGTCCGTCCGTGAAGTCCGCCCGGGAGGCGGGGATGCCGTCCCGCGGCATCGGGAAGCGTTCCGCGTGGACGCTCCCCCCGTACATGGACCGCCAGATCTTGTCCGTCGAGAACGGCGTGACGGGCGCGAGGAGGCGCAGGAGATCCCGGAGACACGCATGGAGCGTCCATCGAGCGCCCGTGTCGCCCTCGTACGCGCGGGCCTTCACCATCTCGACGTAGTGCGGCGCAAACAGATTCCAGAGGAAGTCCCGACCCCGGTTCGCCGGGAGGAACAGGTTCAGGTCCTCGTAGGCCCCGCGGCACGATTCGACCAGGCGGTTCAGCTCCGCCAGGATCCATTCGTCGGAGGGCTGGAGCTTCCCGGCCTCGGGCTCCTCGAACGACGAGATGAAGCGCGCGACGTTCCAGAGCTTCGTGACGAACTTCGCGGCGCCCCCGATCTTCGCCTCGCTGATCCGGAAGTCGTCTCCCGGGTTCGTCTCGCCCGCGACGAACAGCCGGATCGCGTCGGCGCCGTGCTTCTTGAGCAGGGGCCACGGATCGATCACGTTCCCCTGGGTGCGATGCATCGCGCGACCGCGGGCGTCGAGGCCGAGCCCATGGATGAAGGCCCGATGGAACGGCTTCGACCGCCGCACGAGCCATGACTTGAGCATCGTGTAGTAGAGCCACGTCCGGACGATCTCGCGGCCTTGCGGCCGAAGCGAGAGGGGGAAGTTCGCGGCGAAGAAGTCCGGGTCCGTGCGATATCGCGTGAGGTAGAGATTCGAGACGCTCGAGTCCATCCAGGTGTCGAAGACGCGCTCCTCGCCGACGAACTCCTTGGAGCTGCACTTCGGGCACTTCGCGAACGGTGCGGGATCCTTCCATGGCCGGTAGTATTTTCCCGGAGGCGGCGCGAGCGTCTCGCCGCATTTCTTGCAGTACCACAGCGGGATCTCCGTGTGATAGTACCGCAGGCGGGAGATCGGCCAGTCGATCGTCAGGCTGTCGATCCAGTCGAGGACGAGCTGCCGATGCCGGGTGGGCCGGAACTCCATCTCCTGTGCGAGGCGACGGAGGTCGTCGCGGAACTCGAGCTGCTTCAGGTACCACGCATCCGAGGAGAGGAACTCGATCGGGTTCAGGGTGCGCGAGCAGATCGGCGTCTGGTGCTGGATCGGCTCGACTTTCTCGAGGAAGCCGCCGCCCCGGAGGAGTTCGATCGCCTTCGCGCGGGCGGCCTCGACCTTCAGGCCTTTCAACGGTCCCGCGGCATCCGTCATCTTGCCGTGCTCGTCGATTCCTTTCACCGGTTCAAGGCGCAGTTCGCGGAACAGCTGGAGGTCGACCATGTCGCCGTACGAGCAGATCATCGCGGCCCCGCTCCCGAACTCCGGCTTGGCGGTCGGGTGCGCGAGGATCGGGACCTCGTGATCGTATAGCGGGATCCTGGCCTTCTTGCCTTGGAGGCCTGAGAACCGCGCATCGTTGGGATGGACGATCACCGCTCGGCACGCCGCGAGCAGCTCCGGTCGCGTCGTCGCGATCTGGATCTCTCCCTTCGACGTCAGCGGGAACTTCATCCAGACGAGGTTCGAGGGTCGCTCCTCGTAATCGATGTCCGCCTCCGCGAGCGGGGTCTCGCACACGGGACACCAGAACGTCGGGCGCTCGCCGCGGTAGAAGAGCCCCTTCGGCCAGAGCTCGAGGAAGATCGCTTGACTGAACGCGCGGTATTCGTCGGAATCCGTGTAGTACGTGTGGTCGAAGTCCGCCGACATTCCGACGCGGACCGCCAGCTCGAGCAGTCCGTTGCCGATCGCCTCGATCTCCTTCCGGCATTCCTGGATGAACGCTTCCCGGTCCCAGCGGTGGAGCGCCTTGCCCGTCTTCTTCTCGACCGTCCGCTCGATGTTGATTCCGTTGCGGTCGAGGCCGAACGGGAAGAGGACCGCATGACCGAGCATGCGCTGCGCGCGGGCGATCATGTCGATCATCGCGTACGCCATGACGGCGCCGACGTGCCACGAGCCGCTCGGGTAGGGCGGGGGCGTATCGATCACGTACGTCGGCTGTCCGGGCTCCGGGGCAAAGCGAACCAGGTCGGGCTCGGCCCGCCACGCCTTCAGGACGTCTTCCTCGTAGGCCGGCTCCCACGTCTTCTCCCGGAGTTTCGGTTCGTCCATTGACGTGCGTCGAGAGTCGCGGAGCCCATAAAAGCATTGTTCCGCGCGACTCGCGCCAGCGATTTGCACACCTCACCGGAGGGTTCAAACCCGGGTGCGGTATACCTCTACTTAGAGGTACAAACGATGGAAATCGGCTGCGGTGCGAGGGTCCGGGACTTCGATGGCCGGAGGTACTTCTACTTCTGGCACTACGAACGCGCGAACGGCCAATCGATGCGGCGCGAGGATTACGTTGGGCGAGTGGACTCGGAGAAGGCGAAGTCGGATCTCCTGAGGCGCATGGCCGCGTACCACCGCAAGGCGGAACAGGAATTCGCTCGACGGCGGGCCCGGATCGAGCAGCTCATCGCCGCGGAGCATACCTCCACTTAGAGGTATGGTGTCGCGGGAACTCGGAGGCCTCCCGAAGCCTCACTCGATGTACCGCAGCGCTTCCGCCGGTGGGATTCGGGATGCGCGGATCGCGGGTTGGGCCGCGCTCGCAACTGCCGCGATGGACGCCACCCCGACGATTAATGCCAGGTTCGGCCACGGCACACTGAAGACGACGATGTCCGCAAAGTACACGATGTAGATCTTGTACGCCAGGACAATCCCCAGCGCGACCCCGATTCCGATTCCCAGGACCGCGATCAAAGCGATCTCGACGAGGAACGTCGCCAGGACCATTCCCCGCGTGAAGCCGATCGCCCGCAGTGCCCCGATCTGCGTACGCCGCTCGACCACGGCTCGGAGCGTGATCACCGCCAGGCCCGCGATCCCGACGAGGAGCCCGATCCCCAGGTACGCCTGCATGAGCGTGAGGACCTCCTGCGACGCGCCAAAGGCCTGCCCGATCTGCTCGCGGATGTCGATCGTCCGAAGGCCGTACACGAAGAAGGTGCGCTCGAGATCCGTCCGAAACGCGTCGACGTCGACCCCGGGCGCCATCTGGAAGAAGTATGCGGTGTACCGCTCCTCCACGGGGAAGACGCCGCGCACGACGCTCTGGTCGACGAAAACCCCGGACGTGAATTGCAGGGCCTGCTCCAGGACGCCGACGATTGTCAGGTTCACGGTGCGGCCGGCCGCGTCGAAGGCGCGGATGCCGTCTCCCGGCGCCACGCGAAGGCGGCTCTCGTCCGGCACGAACTGGTTCGGGCCCGCGGCCGTGCGGTCCACGATCGCCAGCGTGTGGTTGTACCGGAGGGAGAGCCAGACCTGCTCGCGCGTCACGAGGGCCTCCCGCGCGCCGCTCGATGCGTTGATGTAGGAAGGCAGGAAGCTCGTGAAGTCGTACTGGTTCGACTGGATCAGGAAGTTGTCGACGCCCCAGAGCGTGTAGTCGTACGTGCGATTGCCTCCGACGGCCTGGATTTTCGCCGGCATCACGCTCGCGCTCGAGGTCCCATTCCAGCCGCCGGCGAAGAGCGACTCGCTGAAGTTCTCCTGGAGCCGCTGCCGGAAGTTCGGGATCTCGCCGTACGCCGTCGTGTACGCGATCACGTCGTACCCGCCGGACTGCTGCCGGACGAACGAATCGAGGCTCGCCGCCTGGAGGCCTTGGAGCATCGAGATCAATGTGACCATGAACAGGATGAGCGCGAACATCGCGACGGTCATCCCTGTGCGGAAGCGCTTGTCCATCGGATACGAGATCGCGGTCTTGAGGACGGGCCGGCCGGCGCCGCGGTTCGCCCTCCGGAGCACGGCTCGCAAGGCCTCGCTCACGTTGAACACGGCGATGAGGATGCCGGAGCCGACGAGGATCACGCCAACGAGGACGAAGGCGATCGATACGTTGTCCGTGGCCTGGTTGAGTAACGTGAAGGGCAGCAAGATCCAGGCGAGGTTGAACGCCGCGGCCACGGTCATCGCCGACCGGGCCCAGCCGCGGGATGCCCCGGCAATGCCGAGGCCCAGCGACAAGACCGGCGGCCCCGGGATCTTCCCCATTCCCGTGTCCGTCGCGAAGCCCCACGCGGTGAGCGCGAGCCCTCCCGCGGCCACGAGGAGTCCTGCGACGAGGATGTCCCGCGACCGCTCCGGAGTCCCGGGTTCGGGGAGGTCCCGGATCGCCCGCACGATGTTGAGGCGGCTCACCCGCCACGACGCGAGGAGGATCGTGATCCAGGTCAGGGCGGTCCCCGCAACGAAGGCCGTGATGATTGAGGACACGTCGAAGTGGAACGTCACGACGACGTCCCCGTGCGGCACGAGCTTGTCGAAGAAGTACACCATGATGTATCCGAGGCCGAGCCCCGCGAGCGCGCCGAGCGCCGCCGCGACGACCGCGTAGAACGTCCCCTCGAGGGCGAACGTCGTCAAGAGATCGGACCGCAGGAAGCCGACCGCGCGGGCCACGCCGAGCTCCGGCTTCCGCTCCTCGGCGAGCATGACGAAGATGTTCACGATGAGCAGGACGCCCGCGAGGATGCCGAACGCCCCCATGACGAGGAACAGGTCCGTCGCGTCGCGGCCGACTTGCAGCGCCGATGCGATGTCGTCCGCCTTGACCGTCTGGACGAGCAACGCGAGGTTGCGCGTCGTGATGCTAAGCCGAAGATCGTGCGTCACGCGATCGGAATACGCGACGCCGTCGGCGACGCCGCCGACGTTCGACACGCGAATCAGGTTGATCGCGCCGCTCTCGTTGAAGGCGGCCTGCGCCCGACTCAGGTCCATGAACAGGATCGCGCGGCCCTCGTACCCGGCCTTGCCCGCGTCCCGGACGACCCCGGCGAGGGTCGCGTGGACGATCGTCTGGTTCGTGGTGCCGTAGAACAACGTGAGGTCCTGGCCCGCGGTCGCATTCAGGTCCGCCACGGCCCGTTCGTTCGCATACACCTCCGTCGGCGCGAGGTCGTTCGTGTCGACCGTCCGCCCGTCCACGGTCGTCAGCGACCCGAAGCCGCTCTCCAGGGTCGCGTTGAGTCCCATCACGGAGATCTGCTGGTTCCCTTTGTTCCCCGCGACGTTGCGGACTGGCATGATCTTCAGGAGGGCGGGCGCGATCCCGTCGATCGGGCTGCCCGCGGTCCCCAGGTCCGCGCGGATCTGGGTGAAGTTCGTCTCCGAAAAGGAGATGAGCTGGCCGTTGAACGTGTTCGAGACGAGTTCGTCGATCGCATCGAGGCGCGCGTAGACGTCCTCGAGGAAGATGTAGCTCAGCGTGTCTCCGACGACGAGGCTCGAGGAGATGATCGCGGTGCCGACGAGCAAGCCCGCGACGACGATCAGGACGCGCGACTTCCGACGTCCGATGTTCCGGGCCGCGAGGCGCGCGAGCAACGGTCGGAAGCCGACGACGGCGGCGACGAGGACGACCCCGATCAGGATCGCCCACGCGGACGCCTCGGGGAGGGCCATCCTAGCCGCCCCGCGTCTCCTCGACGATCTCGCCGTTCCGCATGCGCAGGATCCGGTGGGCCCGCGAGCTGACGGCCGCGTCGTGGGTCACGAGGACGAGCGTCTGCCGCTGCTCGCGGTTCAGGCGGACGAGGAGGTCCATGATCTGCACCGAGGTCTCCGAGTCCAAGTTCCCCGTCGGCTCGTCGGCCCAGACAATTGCCGGGTCGTTCACGAGGGCGCGGGCAATCGCGACACGCTGTTGCTGTCCGGCGCTCAACTGCGCCGGCTTGTGGTCCGCCCATCCATCGAGCTCGACCGCGGTCATGAGCGCGAGCGCCCTCCGACGGGCCTCCTTGGCGGGCACCCTCGCGACGAGGAGGGGCAGTTCGACGTTCTCCACTGCCGTTAACACCGGCAGCAGGTTGTATGTCTGGAAAACGAAACCCATCCGCCGCGAACGATATCGGCTCTTCGCGTTGTCGTCCATCGAGGCGAGCGAGACGCCTTCGATGAGGACATCGCCCGACGTCAGATCGTCGAGGCCTGAGAAGCAGTTCAGGAGCGTCGTCTTGCCGCAGCCTGACGGTCCCATGATCGCGACCATTTCGCCGCGAGGGATCGCGAGGTTCACCCCGCGCAGGGCGTGGACCTTGACGGCCCCGGAGTTGTACACTTTGTGGGCGTCCACTCCCCGGATAATCGGCTCGACATCCATGCGCGTCGTTTTCGATGAGCCGCGGTATATTTAGGGTTTCGTTACGAGTGTCTCACTCGGAGCGCGCGACGAACAAGTTCAGCGTCCAGGTGTCCTCGATGCCGGACGAGGTCGTGAGCGGCTTCAGGCGAATTGCGAGTTCCTCGTCGAATGTCTTGCGGCTTTCCGTGGTCATCTCGCGGAGCTCTCGCTCATACCATCCGTACGAACCCGCGAACACGACGAGTTCCGCCACGCTCGTGAACCGGACCGGGAACGTCTTCGTCGTCGCGTCCCGCTTCTCGAAACCTGCGACGCCGAGCGCCTTGAGGACCGAACGCGGGTCTCCGAGAGCCTTCGCCTCCGGATCCGTCCGGACGAGCCGCACCGCCTCCCGCACCTGGGCGAGATCCTTCGAAGGCGATCGCGTCCCGTGCTTCTCGAGCAGTTCCCGCAACGCGGCGAAGGACGGGTTCGGATCCGTCGGCCACTCGCTGAAGACGAACCGTCCAGAGGGTTTCAGGACCCGGTGGACCTCTTGGAACACGCGGTCGTATCCGAGCGCCGGAATCCCGAGGTTGCTGACTGCCCCGTCGTAGAGCTTGCCATGGTAGACGATGTTCCGCGAGTCGAGCATTTCGAACCGGATGTTCCGGATCCCCGCATTCCCGGCCCGGTACGAGCCGACGGAAATCGCACCGTCTGCCAGGTCGATCGCGACGACCCCTTGCGGCAGGACCCGAGGTGCGATGAGGCACGCCAGGAGCCCGGTACCCGTGCCGACGTCGAGGAACAGTTCGCCGGGTTTCGGGTCCGCGAGCCGGACGACTTCCTGAGCGATCGGCTCGAACCGCGGCGTCACGTTCTTGTCGTACGCCTCCGCCATCCGGCTGTACTCGTCGACCCAGACGAGGGTTGCCTCGTTCGCGTTCACCGAGGCGGCGCCATCAGGCCGCATGCGATAAAGGCTTCGCGCCGCAAGGGTTTATGCCGGAGCCGAAGGTTGCGTCTCCGTGGCCGAGCTGGTCCCGCGGTTCAAGGAGGAACAGGTCTTCATCATCCAGGCCTTCCTCGTCCATTCGTTCCGGGAGAGCGGTCGGAAGGGGGTCGTGCTCGGGCTCAGCGGCGGCGTCGATTCGGCCCTCGTCGCCAAGTTGTGCGCGGACGCACTCGGTCCGCAACGGGTCCTCGCGGTCGCGATGCCCGACGGGAAGGGCGGGAAGGACCTGAAGGATGCGAAGAAGTTCGCGAAGGCGCTCGGCATCGACCTCCGGATTATCGGGATTGCGCCGATCGTGAACTCCTTGGAAAACCGGTTGCTCGGGTTCCAAGCGGACCAGGTCGCCCGCGGGAACCTTCGGGCGCGCGCCCGGATGATTATCCTGTACTTCATCGCGAACACGGAGGGCCGCATCGTCATGGGCACCGGGAACAAGAGCGAATTGCTCACAGGTTACTTCACGCTCTTCGGGGATGGCGCCTCGGACTTTCTCCCGATTGGCGATTTGTACAAGACGCAGGTGCGTGAGATGGCCCGCTATCTCGCCCTGCCGCCGGAGATTGTCGAGAAGGTACCGACCGCCGGTCTGTGGCCGGGGCAAACCGACGAAGGGGAGCTCGGGATCTCATACGACGAGCTGGATCGGATCCTCCTCGGGATTGAGTTGCAGCTGGAACCGGAGGCGATCGCCCAAAAGGCGGGGGTGCCGCTCGACCACGTCGCGTACGTCCAGAAGCTAGTCGGGTCGAGCGTGCACAAGCGAAAGATGCCGCTAGTCCCCAAGGTCGGCGCGCGCACGATCGGATTGGACTGGCGGGAGTAGCCGTCGTCGTTCCTCGAACGCCGCGAGGAACCCTTCCCGGTCCGTGACATCGAAAACGATTTCGGACGCGGACAGTCCGAACGCCTGCCAGAACCGCCGCGGTCGCTGCAGTCGGACGCGCACCAAGTTCGTGCGGCCTCCAGTCACGAACAGCACGGGCTGACCGAACGGACGGCTGATCCCTAGAGGAGTTCGGAAGGCGCCCGCGTCATCCGCGGCCTGCAGGGCCTCGATCCCGGAGAAGGGGAGCACGGCACGGAAGTACCAGCCTTGACGCAAGATGACGCGGGACCGGGTGATCCAATGCTGCGTTAGCAGCGGGGAGAGCGTGAACAGGACGAGGTATGCCGCTAGGAGGGCCGCCAGGCCGAGGACGGCCGAGATTGGACTCGATGTGAGGGTGATCAAGATGGCGGCCAGGACCGCGAGGCTCGCGAGGACGAAGATGCGGCTCGTGACGAGCGTTCGCCCGTACGCGAACGTGAGTCGTTTCTCCACGGTCCCCGGACTCGGTTGACCTCGGATAAGGGTAATGCTCATCCGCAGCGTTGCATTGCACGTTGAAGTTCCGTTGACTCGACTCACAAATCATGTGTTGCTCGGAGCGTGAAGTTTCAACCCGGTCTCGAAGGGTCCTATCATAAACGGATGAGAATAAAAATCAGGCCATCGGCATGCATCGATTGTCGCAGGGAAAACTCGCAAACCTTTTTGTGGGGTCCCCCTGATACCGGCCCTCTCGCGCGCGATTTTCTCTGGAAAAGAGACACGCGAGGCGAACCTTCTCGCTTTCAGGGGGAGCGTGGGGATCATGGAAGAAAGCATCTTCCAACCGTACCTTGGCACTCGGACGATCTTCAAGATGGACCGGGAAATCCTGCGTCCGTCGTACCTGCCGGACCGACTTCCGCACCGGGAGAACCACATTGGACAGCTCGCGCAGATCCTGGTGACGGCGCTGAAGGGCGAACGTCCGAGCAACGTCCTCATCTTCGGGAAGACGGGGACCGGGAAGACGGCCGTCGTCAAGTACATCGAGAACGAGTTCCGCAAGGCCGACGGCGCGCGGATGGTCCAGTACCTCTATCTGAATTGTGAGATCGTCGACACCCCGTACGGCGTGCTCCAGTCGATCGGGAACAAGTTCATCGAGAACTTCCATCAGCGTATCCCGTTCACGGGCCTGTCGACGGATCGCGTGTACAGCCTGCTCTTGGAGAAGCTCGACGAGGAGAAGCGTGTCGTGATCGTGGCCCTGGACGAGATCGACAAGCTCGTGCAGAAGAACGGCGACGACATCCTGTACCAGCTCCTGAAGATCAACGACGACCTGTCGAAGGCGCGCGTCTCGTTGATCGGCATCTCGAACGAGCTGACCTTCACGGAATACCTCGATCCGCGTGTGCGCTCGAGGCTGGCCGACGAGAAGATGGTCTTCCCGCCATACAACGCGGACGAGCTCTACGACATCCTCGCCGAGCGCTCGCGGCTCGCCTTCGAGAACGGCACCGCGGCGGATGGCGTGCTCCAGCTCATCGCGGCCCTCGCGGCGCAGGAGCACGGCGACGCGCGGCGTGCCCTCGACCTCCTGCGGGTGAGTGCGGAGCTCGCCGAACGCCAAGGGGAGGAGCACATCACCGAGGAGCATGTGCAGCGGGCGAAGAACAAGATCGAGCTCGACACGGTCATCGAGGCCGTGAAGAGCCTCCCGACGCAGTCGAAGCTCATCCTCCTGGGCATCCTCCTGAATGAGGAGATCGGGAACACGAAGCTCACGACGGGCGAGGTCTACACGACATACCGAGACCTGTCGCGGAAGACCGGCGTGACCCCTCTGACGCAACGCCGGGTCACGGACCTCATCTCGGAGCTGGACATGCTCGGCCTCGTCCACGCCCGGGTCCGATCGTTCGGCCGCGGCGGGCGGACGAAAGAGATCCAGGCTTCCGTGCCGGCCCTCGACGTGAAAAAAGTCTTGGAGAAAGACGAGATCCTCGCGGAGGCCCGGGGCTACCGCCTCAAGGTTCAAACCACGCTTCTCTAGCTCGCAGTTAGGTTATTCCTCGGGCTCTTCGTCCGATGGGTCCGCTTCGCCGTTCGGGGGGTCTCCTTCCGTCGCCGCGGGCTTCGTCCGCCGTTTCCATGGCCAGCGAATCTCCGGGAGCCGAGGGGAGACGTACTTCGTCCATCCGCGCATGGCGAATTCGAGGATGAACGGCAGCGCGAGAAGGAAGAGCAGGCTCACGAGCAGGCTGTCCCAGCTGTTCTTCGGCGCTCGCGTGTCGCCCCAGCCGTCCGAACAGCACCCAGTCGCGGGCTGCAGGGTGAGCTTGAGCAGGCCGAACCAGGGGAGTTCGCCGCGTGCCCGACCAATGATGTGCGATTGAAGCGCGAACCAGGTGGTGTCGTAGCCACCCGAACAAGGCACGCCCGGCCGGCAGATGTAGGCGTTGTTGTCCCCCATTGTGATGTACCCCGGCCCGCGCGTGAAGCCGTTGACTGAGCCGAATGTGAATGTGATGTTGAGGTCGTGGTTGAATCCCATGCTCCGGATCCAAGCGGTTTGAATGTGGTATGGAGAGTGCGTCGCTAGCCCGCTCCCGTTGTTGGCCGCCCAGTCCGACTGCGGGAGAAGAAGGAGGTCTACGACATCCGCATAGCCCGTTCCGTTGGGGCGGGCCCAGAGGATGGCGCGATGGATCACCGGGATCGCGCCGAGGTTCCCGTTCGGATGGAAGATGATCACGTCGCCGTAATCCCCGTACGTCGCGTAGCCGGTCGCCCGGCCCTCGAGGTACGTGACGACGTCCGCACGGGTCGGCGCGGCTTGTTGGAACACCATGTCCCCCGTGTCGATGACGCCGAGGAACGACTCCCGGTCCGAGTGCTGCATCGACGAGCTCTCGACGACCACGAGGGGCGGCCACACGCCGGTGTAGAGGTAGACCGCCGCGAGGAACACGACCACGATGAT
>Ga0209377_1002939_pt1 | contig 11042 bp, 10 predicted proteins | sample GraSoiAngelo_141_FD_185898 | JGI IMG/M metagenome (GOLD analysis project Ga0209377, IMG submission 185898) | Grasslands soil microbial communities from the Angelo Coastal Reserve, California, USA - 14_0929_12_40cm (SPAdes) (version 2) | ecosystem: Environmental > Terrestrial > Soil > Grasslands ...
CGCGCGGGTGATGGGTGCGGTGATCGTCTCCACGGCGTGGGCTCTTCCCGCGGGTGTCGTCATCGGGCGCTCGCCGCGGCTCGCGCGCGCGCTGCAGCCCGTCATCCAGGTGGTGGCGTCGTTCCCGGCGCCGATGCTCTTTCCCATCGTCGTGCTGCTGTTCGCGCGCCTCGGCGTCGGGCTCGGCGTGGGGGCGGTCGCGCTGATGGTGCTCGCGGGCCAGTGGTACATCTTGTTCAACGTGATCTCCGCCGTGGCCGCGATCCCCGAGCAGTTCAAGGACGCGGCCACGGTGTTCCGGCTGTCCACCGGCGCGCGCTGGCGCACCCTGTACCTGCCGGCGGCGTTCCCCGCGCTCGTGACGGGGTGGGTGACGGCGGCCGGCGGCGCGTGGAACGGCTCGATCGTCGCCGAATACATCGAGGCGGGCGGCACGCTGCGCGTGACCCGCGGCCTCGGCAGCCTGATCAGTGAGGCCACGGCACACGCCAATTTCCCGCTGCTCGCGGGGGGGATCGCGTTGATGAGCCTGATCGTCGTCGGTTGGAACCGGGTCGTGTGGCGCTCGCTCATGGTGTGGGCTCAGACGCGCTTCGGGGCGGGAACATGACGACCGACGCGGTGCTCCTGGAAGCGCAGCATGTGACGCAGCGCTTCCGCCTGCCCAACGGACAGATTCTCGAAGCGCTGCGCGACGTGGCCCTCACGGTGCGCGAGCACGAGGTCGTGGCGCTCGTGGGGCCCTCGGGGTGCGGCAAGAGCACGCTGCTGCGCCTGTTCGCCGGGCTCGCCCACCCGGCGGAGGGGACGGTGCTGTACCGCGGCCAGCCGCTCGACGGGGTGCTCGGCGCCGCCGCGATGGTGTTCCAGTCGTTCGCCTTGCTGCCCTGGCTCACGGTCGCGCAGAACGTGGCGATGGGCCTCGATGCCCGCGGCGTGCATCGTGGCGCGCAGCGCGACGCCGTCGCCCGCGCCATCAACCTCGTGGGCCTCGAGGGCTTCGAGGCGGCGTACCCGAAGGAGCTCTCGGGCGGCATGAAGCAGCGCGTGGGCTTCGCGCGGGCGCTGGCCGTCGCGCCCGAGATCCTGCTCATGGACGAGCCGTTCGGGGCGCTCGACCCGCTCACCGCCGAAAACCTGCGCAGCCAGGTGGTGGATCTGTGGCGGGACCCCGCGACGGGAGTCAACACCCTAGTCGTCGTGACCCACAGCGTGGAGGAAGCGGTGTTCCTGGCCGGCCGGATCGTCGTGTTCGGCTCGAACCCCGGGCGTGTGCGCGAGGAGCTGGTGAACCCGCTGCCGTACCCGCGCCAGGAGCGGAGCCCCGAGTTCGAGGCGATGGTGGACCGGCTGCACGCGATTCTCACGGCGACGTTGCTCCCCGAGCCGGTCCCCGCCGCGCCCCAACGGCTCGTCCCCTTCCCGCGCGTGCACGTGTCCGAAGTCACGGGTTTGCTCGACCACCTGGTGATGCTGCCCGGGGGCAAGGGCCCGGTGTTCGAGCTCGCCGAGGACCTGGGCGTGGACTACGATCGCATGTCAGCGGTGGTGCGTGGCGCGGAGCAGCTCGGCTGGGTCAACACGCCGGGCGACATCGTGCAGCTCACCCAGACAGGCCGCGAGCTCCTCGCCATGGATGACGCGGCGCGCAAGGACGCGACGCGGGCGCGCCTTGCCAAACAGCCGCTCTTTGCCCGCTTGATTGCGATGCTCAAAGAAGAAGGGGCGGTGGAGGACGAGGAGGTGCTGGCCGACCTCACGATCTACTTCCCGTTCATCCCGGCGGAGTCGCTGTTCCACACGATCATCGAGTGGGGCCGCTACGCCGAGCTGCTGGACCACAATGTGGATGCCGGGCGCCTCGCCCTGCTCGGGTCGCCGGAGGGAACGGCGGAAACGCGGGTGGAGTGACTAGAGCAGCACTGCCAGCGCGTCCGCGACCTGCTTCACGACCTGGTGGTGCGCGTCGCTGAAGCCGGCGGGAACGTCGGAATCGACGTCGAGCTGGCCGAGGATCGTCGCACCGCGGCGGATCAGCACGACCAGCTCGGACCTGGTTTCGAGGTTGCAGGCGAGGTAATTCCCCACCGCCCGCACGTCGGCGACGTTCTGATCTTCCCCGGTCGCGACCGCCGTGCCGCACACGCCCGTGCCGACGGGGATCCGGGTGTGCTCGGTCTCCCGCCCCGCGAACGCCTCGAGCGCGAGCGCGTCGCCGTGCAGCACGTAGGCGTACACGGACGTGTACGGAGCGCCCAGCGCGCGCAGCCGGTCGCAGGCGAGCTGCAACAGCTGGCGGCGGGGGGCGTCGTGCAGGTGCGCCGCGCGCAGGGCGCGCACGATCGGGCTCGGCTCGATGGTGGCCGTCATCGTGGTCCCATATCTATCTTACGCGCGACTCTGACGGAAGCCGCCCGGTGTCCGTTCGTCTGCTCGTCCTGGTTCCCGTCGCCGCCGCCATCAGCCTCGCGCTCTCGGCCGTCGTCGATGCCGTCGCCCTGCCGCTGTTCCTCGATACGACCGGGACGATCCTCGCCACCGCACTCGCGGGCCCCGGCGTGGGCATCGCGACCGGGGTGGTCACGTCCGCGGTCAACACGCTCCGTAATCCGACGTTCTGGCCGTTCGTCGTCGTGCAGATCATCGTGGCGCTGTACGCGTGGGCGGCGGCGCGCGCCGGCTTGTTCCGGAGCTTCCGCACGGCGATACCGGCGGGGCTCGGGCTCGGCGTGATCGCGTCCGTCACGTCGACTCCGATCTCCTATCTCGTGTTCGGCTGCACCACGACCGGCGGGATCGCGCTCACGACCGCCCTCGGCCGGGCGCTCGGGCTCAGCCCGCTCGGGGCCTGCTTCTTCGGTAGCTTCGTCTCGGATTTCGGCGACAAGGCGGTGACGTTCGCCCTGGTGACGTCGGTGCTGCACGCGCTGCCGCGTCGCACCGCCGCGCGCTTCCCCTGGGCGCTGCGCGCCATCGGCGCCGCGTGACGCGGCTGCACCCCTTCACGCTGCTGGCGCTGGCGGCGGCGCTCGTGGCCCTCGCGTGGCTGCTCCCCGCGCCGGGTGGCGGGCTGGCGACCGTGGCGGCCGCGCTGGGTCTCGCGGGTTCCCGCGGCTTGCGCCGCGGGCTATGGCCGGCCCTCGCGACCGCCGCACCGTTCTGGCTGTTCCTCTTCATTCTCCACGACGTTCCGACGACCGTCGCGCTCGGCCTGCGGATCACCACGATGGTGGCGAGCGTCGTGTGGCTCGTGGCCGTGCTGGCGCCGGCACGCCTCGTGGAGGCGATGGTCGCGGCCGGTTGGCGCGCCGGCACCGCGTACCTGTTCGCCGCGACGCTCTCCGCGGTCCCCGTCCTGAAGGCGCGGGCGCAGCGGATCGTGGAGGCGCAGCGGTGCCGGGGACTCTCGCCGCGGGGCGGTCTCGGACCGCGGGTCCGCGCGCTGCGCGCCCTCGCGTTGCCGCTCATTCTCTCGGCGCTGCACGAGGTGGACGAGCGGGCGCTGGCGCTCGAGAGCCGCGGGCTCGTGCCGGGCGCGCGCCGCACGCCGCTGGCACCGCCGCCCGACCGCGGGGCCGAGCGCGCCGTCCGGTGGGCGCTGGTCGCGCTGTGCGTCGCCGCGCTCGTGTGGAGACTCGCGTGACGCGGCTGTCTCTCGAGCACGTGAGCTTTTGGTACCCGGCCACGGACACACCGGCGCTCGCGGACGTGTCGCTCGAGGTGGCCGGTGGCGAGGTCGTTGCGCTCGTCGGCGCCGTGGGCGCGGGGGCCTCCACGCTCCTCCTCGTCGCGGCCGACCTGGCACCGCGGGTCGTCGGGGGACGGCTCGAAGGGGCGGTCGACTTCCGGGGAAGGGGGAACGGGGAAGGGGGACGAGGAATCGTGCTGCCCACCCCCTGGACCCAGGTCTCGGGGATGGCGTTCACCGTGTGGGACGAGGTGGCGTTCGGCCCGGCGAACCTCGGCTGGCCGCGGGAGCAGATCACCCGGCACGTGGACCGCGCGCTGGCGCGCCTCGACATCGCGGCGCTTCGCGACCGCGAGCCCGCGACGCTGTCCGGAGGCGAACTGCAGCGCGTGATCATCGCGGGGATCCTGGCGATGGACCCGGCGCTTGTGCTGTTCGACGAGCCAACGGCCGAACTCGATCCGGCGGGCGCGCGGATGCTGTGGCGCCTGGTGCGGAGCCTCGCGGCGGAGGGGAAGGCCGTGATCGTGGCGACGAGCGACCTGGACGCCCTCCCCGATGTCGCCGATCGGGTGGTCTGGCTGGAACAGGGCCGGGCCAAGAAGATCGGGCCGCCCGCGCTGCTCGCGGAGGACGCGCTCTGCGCCGCGGGCCTGGGAACGGCGGTGGCGGTGGTGTGGCGGGCCGGCGGCCTCCCCCGGCCCTACCCGCTCACCGTCGACGACGCGGTGCGACTGTGGCGGCACCGGTGACCAACGCGCTAAGGCTCGAGCGGGTGTCGTTCGCGTACGGCGACGTCACGGCGCTGGCCGAGGTCTCGTTCGCGCTCGGCCCGGGCGAGCGGGCGGCGCTGCTCGGCCGCAACGGTGCGGGCAAATCGACGCTCGTGCGGCTCGTGACCGGTCTGCGCCGGCCCGCCGCGGGCAGCATCTGGGTCGAAGACTGGGATACGCGGGACCGGCCGCCGGAGCAGCTGGCGCGGCGCGTGGGGTCGATGTTTCAGTACGCGGACCAGCAGCTGTTCGCCCGCACCGTGCGCGACGATGTGAGCTTCGGTCCGCGCGCGCTCGGGTTCGCCGCGCCCGAGGTCCAGCAGCGCGTGGGTCGCGCGCTCGCCGCCCTCGGCCTCGAGGCGCACGCGGCACACCACCCGTACGACCTCCCGCCGGCGCTCCGCAAGCTCGCCGCGCTCGCGGGGGCTCTCGCGCTCGAGCCCCGGTTGCTCGTACTCGACGAGCCCACGGCGGGCCTCGATCGCGCGTTGCGCGCCCGCGTCGCGAGCGCGCTGCTCGAGCGCGCCGCGGCGGGCGCAGCGCTGCTCGTCGTCACGCACGATCTCGCCTTCGCGGCCGAGACGTTGGAGCGCGCGCTCGTGCTCGACCGCGGGCGGCTCGCGTGCGACGAGCCGCTCGCGGGCCTGCTTGCCGCGCCCCCCCGCCTCGAGCCGCTGGGGCTGGCGCCGCCCGCAGTCGCCGCGCTGTCTCGGGCGCTCGGGTTGCCCGGGGCCCCGGTGCGCGAGGCCGACGCGGCGCGCGCGCTGGCGCGCGTTGCCGCCGGGAGGCGCGCCCCCTTAGATTGACCCTCCCCGATGCCGACGCTCGAGACGTTCGCCGCGCGGTTCGCACGCTGTGTGAGCCTGTTCCGTGACCCGGCCGCGAAAGATGAGCAGAAGGCGGAGTTCCGCGCGCTGCTCGGCCTGCTGCAGGACGTGGCCGTCACGCTGCGGGTGAGCGCCGGCCGGCTCGAGGTGAACGGCACGCCGGCCGGTGGGGGGGGCAGGGGCGTGGTCGGGCTGCTGCAGCGGCTCGACCTCCACGGCATCAGCGAGATCGCGCTGCCGCGCGATCCCCCACCCGCGCAGTTGTTCGAGCTGCTCCGGGTGCTCGCCGACCAGCCCGGCCTGGAAGACGTGCCGAGCCGCCTCCGTGGCGCGGGCGTGGACCGCATTCACGTCACACAGGCTCCCGCGCTCCCGCCCCCCCCCCCCCCCCCCCCCCCGCCGCCAGCCGGCAGCGAGCAGCCGGGCGACGCGATCCCATCGCCCCACGCGCCCCGCGCTCCTGCGGCGGAGTCGCTCGGCACCGACGGCATCCTCCGGGGCGAATCATGGAAGGACATTCGGTCGGTGCCGCTCAAGGGCGTGCCGCTGGTGACGCACGATCCGCCGCCGCCGCCCCCGGCGACCGCGCTCCCGGGAGAGACCCCGCCACCCCCCGCGGCTGGGGGGTCCGAGGAGTTGTCTCTGTCCATCGCACCGGGGGATGAGCCCCCCGCTCCGGCGGCGCAGCCGGCACCTGCGCCGGGCGCTGAGCCCCCCGCTCCGGCAGCCCAGCGGGCGCCCGCCGTCGCGGGGGGCTCAGCGCCCGGCGCCGAACGCGCGCGACGACCGTCCGGCCCTAGCGTCGGGCTGCCACCCGAGGTCGCGGCCCCCCTCGCGGAGCTCGACCGCAACCCGGGCTCGGCCAAGGTCAGCGAGGTGCTGGCGGAGTTGGGGCGACATGCCGAGTCGGCGCTGAAGCGGAGCCGGATGGAGCAGGTGCTGCGCATCATCGGGGCGATCGTGGTCGCCGAGCAAAAGGTGCCCGAGGCGAGCGCTGTGCGTCGGCAGTACGCCATCGCCCTGAAGCGGATCTATACCAAGCCCGTGCTCGACGCCCTCACGCACTTGGTCATGGTCCCGCAGCACCGAGCCGATGCGGTGCTGGCGCTGCAACGCGGCGGCGCCGACGCGGTGGAGTTGCTGGTCGACCGGCTCGTCGCCGCGCCGACGGCGGGCGAGCGACGCGGCGTGTTCGACGCGCTGCGCCAGATGACCGAGGGCACCGAGCAGCTCGTCCACATGCTCGAGCACCGGGAATGGTTCGTGGTGCGCAACGTGGCGGAGCTGATCGGCGAGCTGGGGATGGATGAAGCCGTGCCGGCGTTGGCGCGCCGGCTGGAGCACGACGACGAGCGGGTGCGGCGGGCGGTGGCGCTGGCACTCGCCAAGATCGGCACGCGCAGCGCGGCGGAGCCCCTGCGCCGCGCGTTACGCGACAAGTCCGCGGACGTGCGGATCCAGGTGGCGCTCGGGATCGGGGGCCGCAAGTCGTTCGCGCTCGCGATGCCGCTCGTGGTCGCGCTGGAGGAGGAGGGAGACGAAACGGTGGAACGCGAACTGATCCTCGCACTGGGCCGCATCGGGAGCCCCGATGCCGTTCAGGCGCTCATCAAGTTCGCTCAGCCCGCGGGGCGCCTGTTCGGCCGCAAGCCCAGCGCCCTGCGGCTGGCGGCGGTCGAGGCCCTCCGGCTCGCCGGCACAGCGCCCGCCGTCGGCACCCTCGAGGGGCTCGCCGACGACGGAGACCGCGACGTCCGCGCCGCGGCGCGGGCGGCGCTGACGGAGTTGAAGCGGAAGCCGCGCTAGCTCCCCTCCCCCGGCCCGTCAACCAGGGATGAAGCTGACCTTCGGGTCGAGCCGCCGAGCGAAGGCCGCGAGCAGCCGTGCCGCACGCTCGAGGTCCTCCCGGGCCACCATTTCGTTCGGGCTGTGCATGTACCGGTTGGGGACGGACACGAGCCCGGTGGGGATGCCGCGCAGCGCGTTGTAGATCGCGTCGGCGTCGGTGCCGGTGTCGTGCGGCGCCGCTTGCACGCTGTAGGGGATTTCCTCCTGCTCGGCGCACTGGACGAGCAGGTCGAACACCACCTGGCTCACGGCCGAGCCGCGGGCCAGCACGGGACCACCGCCGAGCTTGTGCTCGCCGGCGCGCTTCTTCTCGGCACCCGGGTAGTCCGTGGCGTGGGTGACGTCCACGACGAGGGCGACCTGCGGATCGATGCCCACCGCGCTGGTGCGCGCGCCGCCCCCCGTCCACGCGATCTCCTCGCGTGTCGTCGCCACCGCGAACACGGCTGCGTGCTTGGGGCGGTCCTGCGAGAGCAGCCGCGCCGCCTCGGCCACCACGTAGGCGCCGATGCGGTTGTCGATGCTGCGCGACACGATGCGGCCGTTCGGGAACTCCTGCACCTCCGCGTCCAGCACCGCCGGGTCGCCGATGCGCACCCGCTGCAGGGTCTCCGCCTTGCTGCCCGTGCCGACGTCGATCCACAAGTCGGTGATCTTCGAGACCTTATCCAGGTCTTCGCGCTTCATGAGGTGCACCGCCTGCTTGCCGATCACGCCGCGCACCGGCCCCTTCGGGCCCGTAATCACGACTCGCTGGCCGACCAGCACCTGCGAGTCCCAGCCGCCGATCGCGGCGAAATAGAGGTATCCCTCGTCGTCCACGTGGGTGATTTGCAGTCCGATCTCGTCGATGTGCCCCGCCAGCATGAGGCGCGGCGTTCCCTTCGGGTTGAGCGCGGCGACCGAGTTGCCGTGCACGTCGGACGTGACCTGGTCGGTGAAGCCCTTGACGTGGTCGCGCCACACGCGCGCCGGCGCGGTCTCGAAGCCTGAAGGGCCGGGGGTGTCGAGAAGGCGTTTCAAGAAATCCAACGTGTCTTCCGTCATGGTTTGGACACCGTCGAGAGAGGGATGCCGAGTCGGCGGTGGACGCTGTCGGCCGCGGCGCCGGTCGCCACCGTCGGTTGATGGCCGACGCGGACCGGAATGGCGGAGAGTCGCATCGTCTTGTCGGGGGCGACCGCGACCCGCAGGACGGCCGAGAGCTGCGTCCACGGGTTGTCCTGCGCGAACACGAAATTGCCGAGCGACTGCACGATCGGCTTGCCCCGGTACCACACGACCGGCTGCAACACGTGGGGGTGATGGGCGAGCACCAGGTCGGCGCCCGCGTCCACCAGGCCGTGGAGCAGATCGCGGTGGTAGTCGGGCGGTGTGTCCACGTACTCCTTCCCCCCGTGGACGCTCACCACGACGAGGTCCGCCCGGCCGCTCGCCTTCAGGGCGCGAATGGCGGGATAGATCCAGGACGGGTCGCCCCACGCCACCCAGGCCGCGCCGGCATGCTGGTAGAACGTGTACGGCGCGGGGTTCCACGCGCGCGTCACCGCGAAAAACGCGACCCGCCAACCGTGCCGCCGCACGATGACGGGCTGCTCGGCCATGTCGCGCCCGTAGGCGGAGCCGACAAACAGGACACCGGCCCGCGTGAGCTGGTGCATCGTCTCCTCGACCGCCGCCTGACCGCCGTCCCACGCGTGGTTGTTCGCGGTGCTCACGATGTCGAACCCCGCGCGCGCCAGCGCCGGCGCGGCGGCGGGCGGCGCGGTGAACACGCCCACGGAGTCGGGCACCGGGCTGCTGTCGGGCGTGATCGGGCTCTCCAGATTGCCGAAGGTGATATCCGCACCACGCAACGTGTCGAGGAGCGCGCGGAACGGATACAGCGTGTCTCCCTCGAGCAGCCGCTGCTTTGCCACGCGGCGCCCGAGGTTGATGTCGCCCACGGCGTAGAGCCGCAGCGTGTCCGTAGGCCGCTGCAGCGGCGCAAGTCGCACGTTGCACGACGCCACGCTCCACGAAGCAAGCAGCAGGCCGATCATCATAGCGGCAACCGACCGTCAACGGGGGATCAACCGCGAGAGCATTTCGGCCGCGTCCACGAGCCGCGGCCCCGGGCGTGAAGTATAGGCGTTGCCGTCGAGAAACTCGACACGCCGTGTGAACAACGTCCGGGCGTCGGGGTCTGCCACGGTAGCGAACTCCGTCTGGGCGCGCGCCACGTCGAACCCGCAGAGCGCGATCACGACGAGATCGGGTGCGAGCGCGACGAGCTCCCGCCACGGCTGGACGCGCGAGGGCTCGCCGGGCGCCGCGGCGAGCGCGCGGCCGCCCGCCACCTCCACCAGCTCCGGCACCCAGTGGCCCGCGACGTACGGAGGATCCAACCATTCCAGCACGAGGACACGGGGCCTGCCGGATCCCTGCGTCCGGTCCGCCACCCGGCGCAGCCGGTACCGCAGCCCCGCCACCAGCTCGTCCGCCTCGTCCTTGAGCTCCAGCGTCTCGCCGACTTTGTGTATGTCCGCGAGCACGCCGTCGAGCGTGTGGGCGTGCAACGTGACCACCCAGGGCGTGGGCATCAGCGTGGCGACCAGGCGCTCCAGGTCCCCCGCGCCGACCGCGCACACGGGGCACAGCGCCTGCCCGATGATGACGTCGGGGCGCAGGCGGGCGACGAGCTCGACATCCACGTCGATCGCGGAGGTGCCGGCGCGCTGCGCCTCGGTCACGGCGCGGTCGATGTCGCCCGAGGCCCGCGTCGAGTCGATCCGCGTGCGCGTCACGCGCGGGAGCGCCCGCACTTCGGGCGGGTAGTCGCACTCGTGCGACACGCCGACGAGGTAGCCGCCGGCGCCCAAGGCGGCCACCGTCTCGGTCGCGGCGGGCAAGAGAGAAACGACGCGCATGCTAGGCCCGGGGATGTGGCATCCGCCGAAATGTAGGGGCGCAGCACGCTGCGCCCCTACACTGCCCCCCCCCGGTCGTCACTCGTTGCGCAGGGCGACCCGGTAGAGCGTCGCGCCCAGCGCTGCGAACAGCAGGAAGGCGAGCAGGTTCGACTGGGGGAGGGCGCCGAGGGCGTGGAACACGGGCACCCGCTCGGCGAGGGCGTCGGCCGAGCCCAGCACGCCGGCGACCGCGGCGAGTACGATCCCGCAGATGGCGCCGCCGGCGATCAGGCCGCTCGAGAACAGCACCCCCGGCCCCGACTCGAGCTCGGCGATCGACTGCTGTCGGGCATGGGCGCGGCGCTCGATGAGCCAGCGCACGACGCCACCGACGAACATGGCGGATGAGGTGGAGATCGGGAGGTACACGCCGACCGCGACGGGCAGCGCCTGTACCCCCATCAGCTCGATCGCGATCGTGATGAACACCCCGAGCAGCACCAACGCCCACGGGAGCTTGTGGGTCAGGATGCCGTCGGTGATGAGCGCCATGATCGTGGCCTTGGGCGAATCGAGCCGGGGAACGCTCTTGCCCCGATACTCGTGGATACGCCCCCCGATGCCGGGGTCGAGCACGTAGCGCAGCTCGTGGCTCGACGGGTCCATCAGGTACTTGCCGGCCGCCACGCCTTCGGTGACGACGTACACGCGGACGACCTGGTACGTGGCGCGGTCCATCGAGTCGCTGGCCGCGATGTGGAAGCCCGACATCGTCTCCGGCAGGATCTCGACCGGCGCCCGGCCGCCCGTCCCCAGCGCCAGCGCCTGCGCGCTGAAGGCGGGGTGCGTCTCGGGGACCGGATAGGTGTAGGAGCGGTTGAGCAGCGTGAGGGTCCACCCGACGACGAGCGCGGAGCCGATCGCGCCCACCAGGATGGCGATCTGCTGGCGCCGCGGGGTGGAGCCGACGAGGAAGCCGGTCTTCAGGTCCTGCGACGTGTTGCCGGCGTTCGCG
>Ga0209377_1002944_pt1 | contig 11035 bp, 6 predicted proteins | sample GraSoiAngelo_141_FD_185898 | JGI IMG/M metagenome (GOLD analysis project Ga0209377, IMG submission 185898) | Grasslands soil microbial communities from the Angelo Coastal Reserve, California, USA - 14_0929_12_40cm (SPAdes) (version 2) | ecosystem: Environmental > Terrestrial > Soil > Grasslands ...
CGCTTGTCCGATCCGCGGCGCGCGCTGACCGGCGGCGTGGTGGAGGACCCGGGCCCGAGTGCGGACGAGCGGTTCGCCGACCCTCTGTTGTCGCAAGTGGAGTTGCTTACCAGCGGCACGGTCGCCGGTGCCGTCGTGGACAGTGTGCCGATGCTGCGAGTGCTCACACGGAAGTTTTCGCCGAGTCTCCTCGGTGGGGTGGCGGTAGCGGCCGATTCGGCGGCTCACTCGTTTCAGCTCACATTCGGCCGCGACGACTTCGTCGTGGAAGGGCCAGCTGGGCAGCAGCGACGCGCGGCGTACGGCAGGGTTGTGGACCTTGGTGTAATTCGATTCGCAGTGCTCCATCGGCCAAGTGCGAAACAAGGGTTCCTACAGGTGCTCGACCAGGAATCCGCGATCAGCTACCTGATTGCCAAGGTCCGCGTGAGGCCCCGACTGCGCACCGACATCGTCGACGTCGCGTATTCCGCTCCTGACCCGGCTCGCGCGCAGGAGGTCGTCAACCGCGTGGTCGACGTCTTCCGCGCCGCCAGCGCCGACGCCGCGCAGCGACAATCCAAACTGCGACGCGAGTTTCTCGAAGCCCAGCTCAAGGTCAACGATTCGCTCCTCGCCGATGCTCGGCAGGCGCTAACGGAGTTTCAGCGCCGCGCGCGTCCCTATGGCTCGGGCGGGTCCTCGGCACGCGAGCAGAGTGAGCTGCCGGGGCTCGAGCTGGAGCGCCAGCAACTGATGGCAGAGCGTCGGACCGATGAAGCCCTCCTTGCAGCCCTCCGCGACAGCAGCACGAGCCGCAAAGCGATCCAAACCGCGCTCGCGGCACCTGGTATGGGCGCGAGTCCGGCCTTGTCCCAGTTGAGCGCTCAGCTCTTCCAGTACGAGATGGCGCGCGACTCATTGGCGAGTCGCTCGGCGCGGCATCCGGACCTGCCGCGTCTCAATCTACTGGTTTCGTCCACCGAGGCGAAGCTGCTCCGCGCGGTGCAGGCCGGTGTACAGGGGTCCATCGCCTCACTCGACGGCCGCATCGCCGCCATCGACGATTTGCGCGCCCACTGGGCCGGGGGCCTGCAGCAGGATGCCGAGGAGGCGCGGCTGAAGGAACGAGTCGACAACGCGCGCAAAGTCGCGGATGAGCTCCGCGTCGAGTACCAGAAGGCCGGGATCGCCGAGGCGATTACCGTTGGGCAAGTGGAGATCGTCGACCATGCCGCCCTCCCGGCAAAACCGGCGGGAATCGGGCTGCCGGAGCAGATCGCGCTGGGACTGCTGGTGGGTCTGATGCTCGGTTCAGCGGGCGCCTTCCTGGCCGAGCGGCTGGGCAGTACCATCGCCCAGCGGGTGCAGGTAGAGCGGCTCGGCATGTCCGTGTTCGGGGTGATAACCCATTGGGACCGGGACGCCAGAGAGAAGGGTGTGAAGAATCCGGATGCGGTGGTCGAGGCATTCCGCGGTCTCCGCCTCACCCTGGTGAACGAGTATGGCGCCCCGGGCCCGATCGTGGTGACGGTGACGAGCCCGGGGAGCGGAGATGGGAAGTCGTTCGTCAGCTCCAACCTGGCGCTGGCGTTCGCATACGCGAAGCAGCGCACCTTGCTGGTCGATGCCGACCTCCGGCGGGGCGCGCTCCACCGCCTGCTGAATCTGCGTCGGCAGCCGGGATTGACGGACTTCCTCATCGGGGATGTTTCCCGCGCGCCCGCCTTGCTGACTACCGCCTATCCGTTCCTCGACTTCCTTCCCAGCGGCACTCGCCGACGTGATGCGCCTGAGCTGATGGGCTCGGCCGCAATGGTCGACCTCGTGACCAGCCTGCGTTCGACCTATGACGTCATCGTGCTGGATACCGCGCCGCTGGGGGCGGGGGTGGATGCCCTCGCGCTGGCCAAGCTTGCCGGAAACTTGCTGATGGTGCTGCGGCTGGGAAGGACGGACCGGGAGTTGGCCGAGGCCAAGCTCGAGATCCTGCGACGGCTGCCGCTGCGGCTGTTGGGCGCAGTACTCAATGACGTACGGGATGAGTCAGAGTATCGCGCCTACGCCTATTATATGGACGGCTACGCCCTTACGAACGAACCCCCTTTCCGGCCGCTAGGCGGCAAGCAGGGCGCGAGCTCGCACGCGGCAGGCTAGATGACGTTCGCTCTATGCCGCCTGCACGATGGCGCGCCCGCGCCCGCGCCGGCACTGCCTGCGAGCCGCGCGGTAGAACGCGATCGTGCGGCGCAGACCTTCGTCGAACTCCACCCCGGGCTGATAGCCCACCAGCTCACGCGCCTTGGTGATCGAGGCGAGCGAGCTCTTCACTTCACCCGCGCGCGCGGCTTCGTGTTTCGGCAGGACCGGTACGCCGGTCAGTCCGCGAACGCGATCCCACAGGTCGTTGACGCTCACGCTGTGGCCGCTGCCGACGTTGAACACTTGGCCGGCCACGTGGGCCGCGGGCGCGCGGGCGGCGAGCAGGTTCGCGTGCACGACGTTCGCGACGTAGACGAAGTCGCGGGTCTGGGTCCCGTCGCCGTAGATCGTGGGCGGCTCGCCCGCGAGCGCCGCGGCGATGAAGCGCGGTACGACGGCGGCGTACTGCGACTTCGGGTCCTGGCGCGGGCCGAAGACATTGAAGTAGCGCAGGACCACGGTCTCGAGGCCGTACGTCGCATGGAAGGCGAGGCAGTACCCTTCGCCCGCGAGCTTGGCCGCGGCATACGGGCCGAGCGGATGCGCGACATGGTCCTCGCTGTTGGGCAGTACGGTCGAGCCGCCGTATGCCGAGGTGGAGCCGGCATACACCACCCGGCGGACGCGCGCGTCGCGCGCGGCGAGGAGGACGTTTAGCGTGCCGCACCTGCATCGTCCACGGAGCGCTGCACCGACGTGACCGCGGCGTGATGCAGGACGTAGTCGACCCCCTCCATAGCCCGGCGGCAGGTGCTGAGGTCTGCGACGCTGCCCCGCATGAAGCTGATTCGCCGCCGTACCGCCGCGAAGTTCTCGCGGCGACCGGTCGAGAGATCGTCCAGGACCACGACATCGTGCCCCGCGCCGACCAGGTGCTCGACCAGGTGCGACCCGATGAACCCCGCGCCTCCCGTGATCAGACATCGCATGGGGGACCGGCCTCGCATATCCCACGCCAGACGCGTCGGACGGATCCTCCCTACGCCGTCGGTGCCGCACGCGAGCCACAGGTGTTTCCGCGGCGCAAGGGGCGATGCCGCCGTACATCACTTGCCACGCCGCCGAGGCGGGAGGCAGGGAGGCATGATCTCGTCGGCGGTGCGGAGCGGCGCGGCGAGCGCCGGTTAGGAGAGGGGGCTCACCACCCGCCGCGCCGCAGGACCATCACCGGCACGGTGCGGAGCATGATTCGGAGATCTTCGAACGCCGACTGGCGGCGAATGTACTCGAGGTCGTAGCGTACCTTGCGGCGCACGTCACCCACCGTCGTGTCGTAGCCCTGGTTGACCTGTGCCCAGCCCGTGATGCCCGGCCGAACGCGCTGGCGGCGCTGGTAGCCCTCGATCTGCTCGCGCAGGTACACAAAGATGGTGGGCTGCTCGGGCCGAGGGCCGACGACGTTCATGTCGCCCATCAGGACGTTGAACAGCTGGGGCAGCTCGTCCAGCCGGAGCTTCCGCAGCACCCGGCCCACGGGCGTTACCCTCTCATCATCGGGGGCGGCCCACGTTTGGGGATCCCCCGTCCCGGCCGGGCGCATCGTGCGGAACTTATACATCCTGAACGGCTGACCGCCCTGATCGATGTGGCGACGGGTGTTGCCGCCCGCGTAGGTAAGCAAGCGACGGTCCAGCCCCACGCGCGTCTGTGCAAAGAGCACCGGCCCGCGGGAGGTGAGCTTGATGAGCGCCGCAATGACGAGCATGACGGGGAACGCGAGGACGAGCCCGAAGGCGGCCGCCGCGATATTGAGCAGGCGACGGCCCCAGCGTTCCCGGTCACGGGGACGTTGGGCCGCGACGTGCACCAGCCGGAGCAGCGGTCGCACCGGTTGCGCATCGACCAAGGAGTTCACGGGTTGCGCCATGGCGGGGATCTGTGGCAAGGTCCGTGCGCGGGCGCGGCCGGACTGTATGACCGAACCCACAGGCGACGACGTCTCGGTCTGTGGGGCGGCATGCGGAGCGGGTGCGACGTGGCGAAACGGCGTCGTCTGTAGGCCGCGCGCCACGGCCCGGGGCAACGTCACACGCGGCGACGTCATGACGCCACACCTTCGGGCGAGGGACACTCGACTTCGAAGAAGAAACGGGTTCCCCAATTCGGCCGCGTTTCCACCTGGAGCTCCGTGCCCATGGCCTTCACGAGCTTGCGGCAGATCGCGAGCCCCAGGCCGGAGCTAGAGAAGTGGTGGCGCCCGCTCGCCGATACGGGCCGCACGGGCTGATACAGCGAGCGGAGCAGGGCGGTGTCGAACCCTGGGCCGGTGTCCCGGACCGAGAACTCGAGACGCTTGCTGTCAATGGGCCGCGCCGCCAGCTCCACGTAGCCCGTATCGGTGAACTTCACGGCGTTGGTGGCGAGGTTCAGCAGCACGCGCGACAACGCGCGCGCCTGCCCCACGCGCCGCTCGGGCACGGGGTGGACCAGCTGCACGCCGAGGCCCTTCTCCTCGGCGATCGGCAGGATCATGCTGCGCACCGAGGCGAACGTCTCGACCACCGAGAACGGCGTGGGCGAGCGGTCCACCAGGCGATTGCCGCCGCGGGCGAGCTCCAACACATCGCTCGCGGTGGCGCACAAGCTGAGTGCCGCACTGTAGATCAGGCCGACCTGACGGCTCTGCTCCGGCGTCACTGTGCCGCCTTGACCCTGCTGCAGCGCTTCCGCGAGGAACAGGATGGACGTGAGCGGGGACCGGAGGTCGTGTGCGAGGTCCACGACGAGATCGAGCCCGTTCGGGCCCGCCAGGCAGGCCGTGAGATCCTGGGGCTCGGGCTCGGGCGCCAGCCTCGGCCCGGTCGCGACGACCGGCCAGTCGAGCCGTTCAGCCGTATTGGTCCGCATTTCCATCACTCCCCCGCGTATCACGCGGCCTCACCGCCCGGTGCACCCACCGGGATGCTTACCTGTGCCTCATCCATTGCGCCCGCCGCCGGCTCGGGCTCGCGCTCGACGACCCACCCTGCGGTGGGACTGCGCTGCAGTCCGTGGCGCTCCATCAGCCGGTACAACGTGGTCCGATCGACGCCCGCAATGCGGGCGGCTTTCGACATGTTTCCGCTCGCCCGGTTGACGAGCCAGGTCAGATACTGCCGCTCGAACTGCGCGATCACTCTGTCGCGGGCGGCGTGATAGCTCTCCTCGAGCAGGGTCGAGATCAGCGACGCGGGATTCGCCCCGGTGACTTCCGGCGTGGGGTCTCCCGTGAGGTGCAGGTCCTCGGGCCGGATGTCAGCGCCCGGCTCCACGACCACGGCCACGTGCTCGATCACGTTCTGCAGCTCGCGGACGTTGCCGCGCCACGCGCAGCTGCATAGCGCGCGCAGGGCCGCGTCCGTCAGGCGCGGGAACGGCGCGCCCTTGCTGCGATGGCGCACCCAGTACGTGGACAGGAAGTAGTCCGCGAGCAAAGGGACGTCTTCGGGTCGCTCGCGCAGCGCCGGCACGTTGATCGGCACGACCCGCAGGCGGTAGTAGAGGTCTTCCCGCATGTCGCCCGCGGTGACGGCGGCTTCTGGGTCGCCGTTGGTCGCGGCGATGAACCGCACATTGACGACGGCATCGGTCGTCTCGCTGCCCACGCGGCGCACCACACCGTCCTGAATGACCCGCAGGAGCTTGGCCTGGATCGACTTTGGCATCTCGGCCAGCTCGTCGAGAAACAACGTGCCGCCGTGCGCGGCTTCGAGCAGGCCGGGTTTGTCCCGCACCGCGCCGGTGAACGCTCCCTTGCGGTGTCCGAACATCTCGGATTCGAGCAGCCCTTCCGGCAGCGCCGCGCAGTTGATGGCGATGAACGGGCGGCTCGAGCGACGGCTGTGGTGGTGAATGAACTGGGCGATCATCTCCTTGCCGCTGCCGCTCTCCCCCGTGATGAAGACGGAGGCATCGGTGGGCGCGACCTTCCGGGCCAGCTCGATCGCCCGGCGGAACGCCGGCGCGGTGCCGAGCAGGGTGAGCTTGTCTGACTGGACCTGCGCCCGATCGAGCGTTTCCTGCTGCTCGCGCGTCTCGCGGGCGACCAGCAGGGTGTGCACCGCGCGGCCGATCAACACCTGGAGGTGCGAGGCGGAGAACGGCTTCGGGAGATAGTCGAATGCGCCCTGCCGCAGCGCCTCGACGCTCGACTCGACGCTCGGGTTTCCCGTCATCACGATCACGATCGTGTCGTGATTGGTCCCGAGTGCCGCCCGCAGCAGCGCGAGCCCGTCGACCTGCGTCATGTAGAGGTCCACCAGCACCACGTCGAAGGCGCGCCGCTTCAGCAGGTCCAGCCCGTCCTGACCGCGGCTGCACACCGTGACGTCGTACCCTTCGTGCCGCAGCACGCCGGCGCAGCTCTCGCGCAGCGTATGCTCGTCATCCACGACGAGTATCCGGACGCGAGCCCTGGCGTCCGGCCCGATTGCCAGCAGGGCGGCCAGCTCGCGCCCGTCACCAGGCTGGGCGCCGTTCTGGGTCATCGGAATGGACATCGAAGTCGTCCTGGGAAGCGGTTGCCCCCCTCCTACGCACGCTTCGGGCCACAAATGTCGCGACCCCGCAGCGCCGCCGTTTTTCCGCATGAAATGGGCACGAACGACCTGTCCGGGCCACCGGAAGCCAGGGCCCGGCTCGCACCAAGGTGCATCCCACGACCGCATCGCCTGCACCGATTTGCGGCATGGGTGCGGTCGGCCTGCGGCAGCCTCGCTCGACGCCATGCTGCAAGCGAGCGGAGCCGGGCGCTGGCGGGTTCCTGTCTAAGCGGGGGAGCCGGGGGGAGTTGCCGCTTCGTCGAAGCGCCGCAGCCAGGTAGCGGAATCCACTTTGCCGGTCCGGACAGCCGCGGCCGCCCGCACCAACAGATCCACCGGCTCGATCGGCGCGTAGCCGACGTTCGCCACGGCCTCGTAGCCGCAGCGCATGCGGACGGCCGGCGGGGCGCCGGCGGGGGCGATCGTCGCTGCGGCTACCGAGCTGGCGAGCCGTTCCGCGAGCCGGCGGGCCCCTTCCGCGTCCGTACCCGGGGCGAGCACCGCGAACTCGGTCGCGCCGAGGCGGCCGATCACATCCGACAGCCGCGCGGCCGCTTTGATCGCCTGCACGGAGCGGCGCAGGTTCACCCCACCCGGTGGCTCGACGTCGAGCGCGAGCACGATGCAGGCGAGTGGACCGTGCTCCCGGAACGCCTGCGATCCGAGCTCCCGCGCGCGGCGGGCAAGACCCTGCCGGTTGTAGAGCCCGGTCACGGGATCGAGCAACCCCCCGGCGCGGGCTCGGTCTGCATCGAGCTTGGCATGCACGTACGCGCCGATCTTGAGGAGGATCTCTTCGGCGTCGTGGGGCGGCGCAATGCATTCCCAGGCGCCGGCGCGCAACGCGGCCAGTCGCTGCTCTCGGGTGGCCGCATCGCGGATCGTCAGCAAGATGGGCGTGCTGCTCGAGACGCGCGGATCGGCACGCAGCATCCGGCACAACTCGACGCCCGCCATGTCGGGCAGCTCGGCGTCCACCAGGATCACGTCCGGTTCGGTGGTGCCTGCGCGTTCGAGCCCGTGTTGGCCCGTGCGCTCTTGGAGCACGGCGTACCCGCCGCCCTCCAGCAGGACTCTGAGCCAGCGCGTCGCCTCTTTGCCGTCCCCGGCGAGAAGCACGAGTGGCAATCCGCTTTGTGGCATTCGCTCCGTCATGCCCCACTCCGGCCAACCGCGTGCCGATGATGGCATTGCATTGGCGAGCGAGCATCTGCAAACCCGGGGCCGTCGATTGGCTGGTGCGCGGCGGCGCGACTCTGCTTGCAACGGCTAGTGCTGCGCCGCTGGCGCGCGGCGGTCTGCCGCGCGCGCGCAACGGCGCAGACCGTGCGACCTGTGGTTGGCGCGCCCGCCACACCGGCTAACCCCTTATCGTGCTACTCCATACCGCGCACTCCCCGCAAGGTCGGCACCGCCCGGCCTCAAACTTGAAGTGCAGCGCCCCTGACGTGAGGCGGTCGAGGATGCGCTGCGAGAACTGCGTTAAGACACGAAGCGATGAGCGGCCGGGGCGCCGGCCGCGCGCCCGACGGAGTCTAGTCTGGACGTGCGAGCGGTGCGGCGCGCCTATCGGGGCGCTGCCGGGCACGGCGACTACCGCGGGAGACGGCACGCGGGCCCAGCTCACTCGGTTCGGTCTCGCGATCACGGGAGACCCGTTGCTCGAACGCAAGCGTGGGAGCACCTGAGCGGTGTGCGGAATCGTAGGGTACGTCGGCCCGAGGGACGCAGTCTCGGTCTTGGTCGAGGGCTTGAGCCGCTTGGAATACCGGGGATACGACTCCGCCGGGGTGGCGGTGCTCAACGGCGGCGGGGTGGAAACCCGCAAGCTCGCGGGACGCATTGGCGGCCTGCGCGAGCTGCTCGCACGCGCGCCGCTGCACGGGAGCTGCGGCATCGGCCATACGCGCTGGGCGACGCACGGCGCCCCCACCGAGCGCAACGCGCACCCCCACGCCGACTGCACGGGCACGGTCGCGCTTGTTCACAACGGCATCATCGAGAACGCGGACGTCCTGCGGCGCCGGCTGGAGGAGGACGGGCACCGCTTCCAGACCGAAACCGATACCGAAACGCTCGTCCACCTGATCGAGGAGTCGCCGGGCGAGACGCTCGAGGAGCGGGTGATCGCGGCGCTGGACCACGTGGAGGGGACCTACGGTATCGCGGTGGTGGCGGAAGCCGATCCGGGCAAGATCGTGGTCGCGCGCCGCGGCTCGCCCGTGCTGCTCGGCGTCGGCGATGGGGAATTCCTCATCGCGTCCGACGCGAGTGCCGTGCTGGGGCACACGCGGTCCGTGGTCTATCTGAACGACGGGGACATCGCCGTGGTGACCCCCGATGGGTACCGCGTCCTCGATGTGGAGGCGCGCGAGCAGGACCGGGCCGTGGACGACATCGAGTGGGATCTCGATGCGATCGCGCTGGGTGGCTACCCCCACTTCATGCTGAAGGAGATCTGCGAGCAGGCGGAGACGGTGCGGAGCACGCTGCGCGGCCGCCTGCTTGTGGCCGAAGGAACGGCGCGCCTCCACGGGCTGAACTTGACCGCGGAGGATTGCCGCGAGATTCAGCGCGTCGCGATCGTCGCGTGCGGCACCTCGTGGCACGCCGGGCTGGTGGGCCGGCACATCCTCGAGGAGCTGGCGGGGATTCCCGTATCGGTCGAGTACGCGTCGGAGTATCGCTATCGCCGCCCGCTGCGGCTCCCCGGGACGGTCACCATCGCGATCTCGCAGTCCGGCGAGACGGCGGATACGCTCGAGGCGCTGCGGGCCGCGAAGGCGGCGGGCTCCACAGTGCTCGGTCTCGTGAACGTCGTCGGATCCACGATCGCCCGCGAGGCGGACGGTGGCGTCTATTTGCATGCGGGCCCGGAGATCGGCGTGGCGTCGACCAAGGCGTTCACCGCACAGGTCGTGGCCTTGTTGCTGCTGGGCCTGTACCTCGGGCGCCAGCGCGGGTTGCCGGCGGAGCAGGGGCGTGCGCTGGTCGCACAACTCGTGCGACTCCCGGAGCTGGTGGAGCGGGCGCTGGCTGTCGAGCCGCAGGTGAAGGCGCTCGCCGAACGGTACGCGGACGCGCCCAACGCGCTGTACCTCGGTCGTGGCGTGAACTTCCCCGTGGCGCTCGAGGGCGCACTCAAGCTCAAGGAGATCTCCTACATCCATGCGGAAGGCTACCCGGCGGCCGAGATGAAGCACGGACCGATCGCGCTGATCGACGAGAACATGCCCGTGGTGTGCGTGGCGCCCCAGGATCGGGTCTACGCCAAGGTCGTGTCCACCATGCAGGAGGTGAAAGCGCGGGGCGGCAGTCTCATCGCGATCACGAGCGAGGGCAACGGCGATCTGAGCCACCTCGTGGATCACCAAATTGCGGTGCCAGCGAGCCCACCCCTGATCACGCCGGTGCTGACGGTCATCCCGCTCCAGCTGCTGGCGTATCACATCGCCGTCTTGCGCGGGTGCGACGTGGATAGGCCGCGCAATCTCGCGAAGAGCGTCACAGTGGAGTAAAGCCATGCGCGTCCTCTCCGTGGTCGGTGCCCGCCCAAACTTCATGAAGCTCGCGCCCGTGGACCGGGCGCTCGTGCAGCGCGACGTCGAGCACGTGATCATCCATACCGGCCAACATTACGATGCGGGGATGTCGGACGCCTTTTTCGAGGAGCTGTGGATCCCGGCGCCCGATCGCGATTTGGGAGTGGGGTCGGGGTCGCACGCCCAGCAGACGGCGGCCGTGATGCAGCGCCTCGAGCCGGTGGTGGTTGAGCTGCGGCCCGACCTCGTCCTGGTGTACGGAGACGTGAATTCCACCGTCGCCGCCGCGCTCGTGGCTGCGAAACTGCAGGTGCCCCTTGGTCACGTGGAAGCCGGTCTGCGCAGTCGCGACTGGACCATGCCCGAAGAGCTCAACCGGGTGGTCACGGACCGGATATCGAACCTGCTGTTCTTGCCGTCGCGGGATGCCGCGGAGAATCTCGCGGCCGAGGGCATTCCCGCCGACCGCATGCACTTCGTTGGCAACGTCATGATCGACACGCTGTGCTGGGCGTTGCCACAGGCGGTGGCACTGGACGCGCCGACGCGCCTGGGTGTCGGGGGTCGTCCCTACGCGGTCGTGACGCTGCATCGGCCGGCCAATGTCGACGATCTCGCAGTGCTCGGGGAACTGCTCGACGCGCTGACGCGGCTGGCGGAACACGTCCCCGTGCTGTTCCCGGTGCATCCGCGCACGCGCAAGCAGATTCAGGAGCTCCTGCGGCGGCCGCTGCCCGAGGGGCGACTGCGGCTGCTCGAGCCGCTCGGTTACCTGGACATGCTCGGCGTGGT
>Ga0209377_1002945_pt1 | contig 11034 bp, 16 predicted proteins | sample GraSoiAngelo_141_FD_185898 | JGI IMG/M metagenome (GOLD analysis project Ga0209377, IMG submission 185898) | Grasslands soil microbial communities from the Angelo Coastal Reserve, California, USA - 14_0929_12_40cm (SPAdes) (version 2) | ecosystem: Environmental > Terrestrial > Soil > Grasslands ...
TGACCGCAGTCCACGCCAGCGCGATGCCGGTGAAGCGTGTGCCGAAACGGTCGGCGAGCAGGCCGAAGAGCGGTTGCGAGATCGCCGCCATGCCGGTGTAGGCAAGGCTGACCAGGCCGACGGTGGCGAGGCTGAGGTTGAACTTTCCAATCAGCAGCGGGTAGAGGACCGGGATGACGCCGACGTAGCTGTCGACCGTGAAGTGGCCGAGCATCAGGGTCAGCAACTTTCCGTTGCGGAGGAATTCGCGCACCTGCCTCGTCTCTATGATCGCGGCGGTGGGCGAGCTGCCGCTTAGATTTCGATCAGGCGGCTCGGCACCGCATTGATGACGCGCGTCGACTGGATGCGACGCTCTGGCAGCGCCCGGCCGTACGGGTGGATGTGGCCGTGGACGGCGAGAAGAGGATGGAAGTTGCGGATCAGGCGCAGGAACGCGACGAATCCAACATGCGCCGAGTCCACGGCCTCGGCAAAGCCGTACGGCGGCGCGTGCGTGACGAGTACGTCGAGCTTGCGGCCGCCGCGAAGACGGTTCAGCCGAATGCGTAATTCCAGCTTCAGCGCACGCCGGCTCATCTGGCCCTGCGTGTATTGGTTCGCGCCCAGCTTGTAGCGAATGCTGCCGCCCAGACCGGCGATTCGCAGGCCTCGCACGTCCACCACGCGGCCGTCGATGTTGATGCACCCCTGGGGACCGGGAGGCGGCGGGAGCACGGAGCGCAGCGGCATCCACGTCATGTCGGGAGGCACGAGGCTCGCGTCGTGATTGCCCGGCTCACGAGGTACTCGAGGTAGTCGAAGGGGAGGTCGCCGCACCCGATGACGAGATCGGGATTGAGAGATGGCAGCCGGTCGCCGTACATCGGCTCTACGACCTCGTCGGCGACGGCGAGGATGCGCGTGGTTTCGGCTAGACCCGTTTGAAGCGGAGCGCTGTCCAGACGTCGTCGACGGCGACGAAGGCCACCGGCTTGTAGCCCTTCTCCGACGTGATCTCGCCGAGGACGTCGCGTTTGACCCACCAAGGCGTCGCCGGCAGGTCGGTGGCGCCCCGGGTTGCGCCGCCTTTCGGATAGGTGATCCACAGCAATCCGCCTGCCTTCGCAGCGCGGATCGCGGTCGAGCCAAGGCGGCGCAGCTCCCCCACGTCCTGAACGAACAACATGACCACGTCGTATTCGTGATCCGGCTGCGAGTCGGTCTTGATGTCAGCGGGCCCGGGGCTCAGCTTCGCGACGTAACCCTCGGGCGCGTTCAGGACCAGCACGCTCTGGCCGGCCAAAAGGCGGAGCTTTTTGGCCATTGGGCTGAAGCCGGTTCTGTCGGTGCCGATGACCGGGAGCGAACGCTGCGAGTCCAGATGTCCCACTAGATTGCCCCCCAGATTAATAAGGATGCGCACGTGTTGGCCTCTCTGCGCATAATCCGGCGCGATGTTGCGCCGATTTGCTGCAGCGCTCGCGGCCGCGTGGTTCATGGCCGCCTGCTCGTCATCCTCCCCGACGTTCAGCCTATCGGGCGCGACGGTCGACCCGACCTACCGGTGCCCTGGCGGCGCGAGCAACGCGCCCTACGACGTCCACGCAACGATCAAAGCGCGCAACGACACCTCGAAGGCGGTGACCATCCAGTCCGCGACCGCGGAGATGGTCCTCGCCGCGATCAAGGGCAAGTGGCTCGAGCCCGTCGGCGACCGGTATGACGCAGGCAGCGTGGCCGTGTCACCAACACGCGTGGCCGCCGGCTCCAGCGCGACGCTCACGCTGACCATCCCCAGCGCCTGTACGAGCGGACCTCACGGTTCGACGACCTCGAGCTCCGGCAGCTACCAGGTGAAGCTGCATCTGGTCACCTCAGCCGGCGCGTTCTCGATCGACGCGAGCAACCGGCACGAGATCCTAGCCGCCTGAGACCTCAGGTGCGAAGGATCGTCAGCGCGCGCGCCGCCGCCGACATCCAGCCAGGATCGTCCAACCAGGTCTCGACGCCCCACAACAGCACGACGTCAAGCGGGGCCTGGCGGTAGTCGATCGCCGCCTGGACCAGGTTTGCGGGCTCGAATGTACCTCCGTCGTTCCAGGGCTGCGCCTGCATCTCGGCCACCCAGATGTCCTTACCCTGGCTGTGCGCCCGATCCGCCCAGAAAGTGAGCGACTGCTCCTTCCACTGCGACCGCAACGGGATGCTCGTGTGACCGCGGTAGGGAACGCTCGGTCCGTCGACGTAAAGGTCGAGGCCGAAGACGTCTCCCATCCGGAGAGCTTCACTGGGGTGGCCGCTCCCGCCGCCGACGAGGCCCAGGAATATGGGTGTGTACCTCTGAATCAGGTCGAGCGTCACGTTCAAGGCGTTGTATGAGGTCACCACCGCCTTGTGGTCCGGATCGAGCCGGTGGACTTCGCCGACCTCCCAGGTCAGCTGCGCGTCGCTGATTCGATCTTCCTCGGTGTACGCGTTGACGACTTTGTCGAGCGGCTCGTTCTCCACCTGCCATGCGTAAAGCAGCGGCGAGGAGCGATAGCGAGTGATGCTCTCGTCGAAGTAGTTGCGGTAGGCCAGGCCCGCCTGAGCCAGGCCAAGCGAGGGTTGACTGCGGTCGCCCGCCCACGTCGGTTGATGCAGCTCGGGGAACAGGAAGTTGCGCGCGCCAACGGTCAGCACGACCCGCGTCTGGACTGACGAGGACCGATTGTGCTTGGCGACCACCGCCAGCAGTGGATCCACGGAGCTGAAATCGAGCTGTGTGGGAGCTGGCTGGACCAGCTCCCAGTAGATCGGAAGACGCACGAGGTCCGGTTGAGTGGCCTCGAGCAACCGATTCAGGTCGTCCGCGGGATCGCGACCTGCCTGCACCGAGGTCAAAGGGCTGAAGCTGAAGCCTGCAAGCGGAGGAGGTGGCGGGTTGGGCCACGACTCGCTTCCGAGCGCAAGCGCCGCGACCACCAGCGCGACCAGAGTCCTCATCGCGAAAGCAACGCGGGGCGGCCGCGGGGCACGGGTTTTTGGCTGCGTTCAAGCGTTGCTCGACTGGAGGGCCGGTTGTTCATATGCCACGTGTCTGGATCGTTGTCCTTGGTTTTTTCCTTGCAGGTCTGACCGGGCTGGGAGCCTACTTCCTTCCGGTCTTCCAGACTGCCGCCACTTCGACCGCGGCGCCCGGCGCGCTCCCCAACCTGAACCCGATCGAGCCTCCGACACAGCCCTTCACGGTCCTCCTGCTGGGATCGGACGACGATTCCAAGTTCGTCCCGGACCAGCTGAACACGCAGTCGATGATCTTGATCCGGGTCGATCCGGTGTCCAAGCAGGCGACGATGCTGTCGATCCCGCGCGACCTGTGGGTGCAGATCCCGAACCAGGGCTGGGGCAAGATCAGCTGGGGTTACAGGCAAGGCGGAGCGCCCGGTGCGATCGCAGCCGTGGAGAGCAACTTCAAAGTCCACATCGACGACTACGTGTGGATCGGACTCAACGGGCTCGTCAAATTGATCGACAAGCTGGGTGGCGTGAACCTTCAAGTCACCAATCCGGTCATGGACGATTACTACCCCGCTGATCTGAATAATGCCGATGATCCATATGGGTATTACCGCGTGGCGGTCCTACCGGGTGCAACACATATGGACGGCATCCACGCGCTCCAGTACGTACGTTCGCGCCATGGCGACGTGCGAGGCGACTTTGCGCGCTCCGAAAGGCAGCAACAGCTGTTGCTCGCGATCAAAGCCGAAGCGTCGCACCTCAACGTCGCCGATCTGCCGTCGCTGGCGAGCGCGTTCAACGGCGAGATCAAGACCAGCATGGGTCTTGACAAGATGCGGGCGCTGCTGACGATCGCGAACGAATTCAACGGTCCAAACGTACACCGGGTCGTGCTCGTGCCGCCTTACACGTCCGAGGGATGGGCAGGCGGCCAGAGCGTCGTTTTCCCTGATTGGAACCAGATCCGCCCGCTCGTTCACCAGACGTTTTCGTGATGCGCGGGGCAGTGGCCGCCGGCCTTGTTGCCGCGATGCTCGCCTTCGGTGTGGGTGTGTACGAGGGCGCGGGATTCCTGCGCGGCAACCACCGTGTAGTCCACCGCCCGAATGAGATCTCAGCCCCGTCGCTGCCGGGAACGATGTACGTCGCCCAGGCCGGCGCCATCTACCGCTTCCAGCACGGTTCCTTCACTGCCATCACGTCGGAGAACGGATGGATGCAACCCAGCGCGGCCCCAAACGACCAGCTCGTCGCCGTGCGGAGACAGACCAACTATTCGGACCTCTACATCTTGTCGACCACCGGCAAAACCGTCGCGCAGCTGACGCATGACTCGTCGAGCCGGGTGGTCGAGGACAACCACTGGGCGTTCTACCCGCGGTTCAGCCCTGACGGGCAAACGCTGTTCTATGACTTCGATCCGAAGGACGCGTACGACAGCTTCCGCGTCGACCTGACGATCTTCGCCAGCCGCATCGACCCGAGCTCGCGCACCGTTCCGTGGACGCAGCCCAACGACTTCACAGGTGGCGACATCAGCCCTTCGCCGCTCCGCGACGGCGGGCTCATCTACACCAAGTATTCGATCGACAACTCTTTCCAGGTCCACTCCCAGCTGTGGATCCAGAGGCGCGCCGGCAGCAGCGGAGTGGCTCTGACCACACCGGAGGCGGGCTGCGGTCAGCCGGCGATCTCACCCGACGAAAAGCTCATCGCGATGGTGTGCACGAGAGGGTCGAGCCAGTCGGCTGAGCTTGACGTGGCGACCTTTGACGCAACGAACCTGGCGCTTGGGTCGCCGGCAACCCTGGTGAGCGGACGCATGGTCGCCTCGCCGGCTTTTTCTCCAGACGGCAAGACGATCGCGTTTCTTGCTCCAGACAACCCGGGTGGCCACTTCCAGCTCTGGACCGTAGGCTCCTCAGGCCCAGCTTCGGTTCGTGAGATCACTTCCGATCTCGGCCTCGACTCCACTTCGGCGCCCGTCTGGATGAAGGGCTAGCTGCGGAGGCCATGCAACGGTGGAATCTGAGAACCGTCCAATAGTGGTAGTAGCCAGATGGCTCGTTGCGCGTTTTCTCAGTAGGAGACGAATGGTGAGGTTCAGATCGAAGTCAGACGCGCCCGACCTGCACACCCAGCTCGAGTCGATGCTCGACCAGGTGTGGCGGTCGGAGTCCGACTGGCGGTTGTGGGACCGACTGGATGCCGCGGTGCAGCTCGAAGACCTGCGCGAGAAGCGACTGAAAGACCGCGACATCAAAAAGGCGGCCTGAAGGTGGGACCCACCCGGCAGTCGCGATGAGCACGTCCCTCGCCGCGAACGGCGCGGGGGGGCAAGGTTTATCCGCATTCGTCTTCTCGGGTGGCGGAAGCTTGGGTGCGGTCCAGATCGGGATGCTAAGAGCCCTCTTCGAGGCCGACGTCTGCCCCGACTTCCTGATCGGCACGTCCGTCGGCGCCGTCAACGCGGCGTGGGTCGCCGGTCACCCCGACCCGGATGGGGTAATGGAGCTGGGCGACATCTGGATGGGCCTTCGCCGCCATGACGTGTTTCCGATCAGTCCGATCACCGGTGCCCGAGGCTTGATCGGGCGAAGCAACCACTTCATCTCCAACGTAAACCTCCGCACCGTGCTGGAGCGGCACATCCCCTACAAGCGGCTGGAAGAGGCCCAGCTACCGGTCCACATCGTCGCTACCGAGCTGAAGAGCGGTCGGGCGACGATCCTGACATCCGGGCCTGCGGTGCCGGCGCTGCTCGCCAGCTGCGCCATTCCCGGTGTGTTTCCGCCGGTGACCATCGGCCGCCGGGACTACGTCGACGGCGGCGTTGCCAATCACACCCCGATCACGGTCGCGATCGAGCTCGGGGCGACCAAGATCTACGTCCTCCCGGTCGGCTACCCGTGGCTGAACCGGGAGCCGACCAACGCGCTCGGCATGGCGCTGCACGCGCTGGCGCGGATCGTGGAGCAGAAGCTGGACGCGGAGGTCGCCGCCAACCGCGACGTGGCGAACATCCACGTCCTCCCCGCGCTCGACCTGGCCGACGTCTCGCCCGCGGACTTCAGCCACACCAAGGAGCTGATCGATTGGGGCTACAGAGCCGCTCGCCGCTACCTCGGTTCAGCGCTCAACGGCCGCGGGGTCGTGCCCGAGAAGGCGAAGCGAACGCTGCGGCTCGACCCCGCCCGCGCCGCCTAGACCGCTTTCCTCAAGCGCTCCAACAGGTCGTCGCCCACGCCTCGGAGTTCGCGCACGCGGTCGGGCAGCGACGCCTGCAGCTCATGGAGGTCGCGCACGCGGTCAGGCAGCGACGCCTGCAGCTCACGGAGGTCGCGCACGCGGTCAGGCAGCGACGCCTGCAGCTCACGGAGGTCGCGCACGCGGTCAGGCAGCGACGCCTGCAGCTGCTGCATCAGCCAGCCCAGGAGGCCGAGGCCGACTATCGCCGCGCCCACTCCCGCCGCGATCACCGCCGGGGGCACGCGCCTCGGCTCCATCTCGTCGGGCTCGTCCCGGGACATCGAGAGCGTCTGCCGCCCAGAGTTGATCTTGTCGTTGACATCGTCGGGCATTGTGCTCATCTCACTCTCCTCGTTCATCTGGGGTTTCCCTCCCACAGCGAGAACGAACTCGCCTCCAGTATCGGCGATCGAGCACGCGTTTTGTAAGTGGGGCGCGCGGGCCGCAAGGTTCGAGCGCTTCAGACCTCTGCGGGAGGTGAAACCGCGATGAAGTGCGAGATCTGCAACGCCGAGGTCGCCAACTCGGAAGAGATGAAGCTTCACATGGAGCGTGAGCATCCGCTCGACGAGCGAGGCGACGAAGAGCTCGAAAAGCCGGACATGATGCCCGAGGCCGACGAGGCCGCGCCTCCGATAGTCCCGGGCAAGAACTGAGCCCCGGTCAGGCACAGTCGAGTCCAAAGCCCGGCGGCGTAAAACGCGCCGCCGGCTTTTCTGTGCCTAGCCCACGCTGCCATACAGCTGAGGCGGCTGGGTCGGCGCGTGGGAACCGTCCGGTCCTGGCTCGTTCGTGACCGCCATGGTGGTGTACCCGGACAGAGACCGGTTGACGAGCACTACCTTCGCCCCGTTGCTGTCGGGCACAAAGACCGCGGCAGGGACCGGGTTGCCCCTGGCCGGGATGAGCCAGAGCTCGTAGACACGGTTTGCACCCGCCGGCGGCAGGCCGCGGAAATCGACCAGCGCGACCCCGTCCGTCTTCAGGTCGACCACCGCGGCCTGCGCGCCTGACATCCCATCGTGCCCAACGAGCGTGAACCGAGCGACCTGGCTCGAGGGCGCCGGCTGAGCGCCGCGGAACGCGATCTGGCCCACGAGCACACCGATCAGCAGCGCGACCAGAGCCACAGCGGCCAGCGCGTAGATCGGCATCCGCCTGCCAACCGCGGCGAGAATCGACACCCTGGGCAGCGCCGCCCGCGGTCGAGCGATGCGCGCTGTGGCAGGCGCCACTGCCCGTTCTCGCGACGCGGCCGCCGCCGCGAGCACGCCGCCGCGCAGTCGGGCCGGCGGCGCCACCCCCTCGACGGCTAGGGGCAGGGCGCCGACCACACGCCGCAGCCGAGACGCGACCTCGCGGCATATCGGGCACGCCTCGACGTGCGAGCCGATCGCCGCGGCCTCCTCCGGCTCGAGGGCGCCGAGCACCCAGGCGGCGACAGAACTTTCGAGCTCGTCATCGTGTTCGCGGTCAGACATCGACCAGCCCCCGCCCGCGCAGGTAGGAACCCATCTTCTCCAGACCGAGCCGCATCCGGCCCTTGACCGTGCCCAGTGGGACTCGGGTCATGTCCGAGATCTCGTTGTGAGAGTAGCCGCCGAAGTACGCCATCTCGATCACCTGGCGCTGCTCCACAGGCAGGCTTGCCATCGCGTCGCGGACGGCCGCGCGCTCGAGCGAGAGCGACACCTCCCGCCACGGGTCGGAGGGCGACAACGCATAGGCCGCCTCCGGCTCCAGGTCCCCGACCAATTCCAATTCCTTGCGTTCCCGGCCGCCCCGACCGCGAAGGTAGTCGATGCAACGGTTGCGGACAGAGGTCAGAAGCCAGGCACGCAGCGAGCCCCGCTCCGGGTCGAAGTTTGCGGCGTGGTTCCAGACGTTCATGAACGCGTCCTGCACCGCGTCTTCGGCGCGCCCGGGGTCGCCGAGCACCCTGATCGCGACACCGTAAGCCATGCCCGCATAGCGGTCGTAGAGCTCGGCGAGCGCCTCATGATTGCCGGCCGCGAGCCCCGCGGCGAGCTCCTGGTCGCCGGCGGTGGCTACGACGCGCCCGCCTCCTGTGGCTCTCTTGTACGCCTGGTCGTCAGCTCACCCACCGGTGACTTCTTCGGCGGCTTGATCGCCCATTCCTCGTTCTCGATCAGCCGCCAGGCCCACCGTGGGTTGCTTCGCACGCGCTGCCGCGCGGCGTAGAGGGCCCTGGACATAAGCTTGATGCCGGACAGGCCTGGCAGCTTGCCGATCTTCGCGTCGAGCTCGAGCAGCTCTTCCTCTCCCTGCTCGTCGTCGAACAGGTACATGGCGAGCGCGTCCACCTCTTCTTGCTTCTTCACGCCCTGGCCGACCGGCACCCAGACGCGGTCGAGCATCCAGCGGTCGACCTTCTGCGCATGCTCATTGCCGCTGAGCCACTCCTTTGCCGAGTTGTAGTAGAAGGCGTAGTGCCGTCTCTCGTCCTTGATGATCCGGCTCAACAGGTCTTTGAGCACGGGGTGGCCGGACTTGCGGATCAGAGCCCCATAGCCGGTGAGGGTCGACAGCTCGTTGATGGCGCCGATCGACAGGTAGACGGCGGAGAAGTCCTTCATCAGCCACGATCCGGCCATGGTCGAGAGGATGCTGACGCTGTTCTGGAAACCGAGGTTCGCTCGCACGTTGGCGATGCGCTCCTGAGTGTCGAACTCAATGCCGTAGAGATTCAGCAGCCGTCCGATGTTCTCGCCGTGCCAGAGCTCCTCGTAGTTCCAGCAGGCGAGGAACGCCGTGAGGATCGGGTCCATGCAGGCCCGCGTGACGAGAAGGTGAGAGAGGTAGAGGGGAACGTGGTTTTCGATGTCCATCATGTAGTGCAGGCAAAACAGGTCGCCCTTCGAGAGCGGATAGGCCGTGACTTCGTCCCAGGCTATTCCCGTGACGTCGACCTTCCTGGACTCTTCCTTGTACCGCTCGATGCTGAAGCTCATATCAACCCCTACGAAATAGCGCTTGCGGTGGATCACTTCGACTCGGCCAACTCACAGCCTCTTCCCACGGCGCCTTGAGCGGCCGCCGCCAGTCTAGGTCTCGACGCTCGCGTTGGGCGATCAACAAAAGGAGGCCAGCATGGTAAACGGAGTTCGCAGGTTGGTTGTTGCTGGAGCAGTCGTGGGGTCGATGCTAATCGGAGGGGTTGGAGGCGCCGCCCTGTATGCGACGACCCTTTCCGCCGCGGCGGCTTCGCCGTCGCCGAGTCCGTCGAGCGGTTCCGCCGGCACCTCATCGGGCAAGTTCGTCCCGAACGAGGACCCGGCTCACGAGGCGACCGAGAGTGCCGCGCGTGAGGCGCAGGAAAACGCCGGACAGGTCCCGACGGTCCCTTAAGGAAGCGGTGTCAGGGTAGGAGCTGCCTCGCCACGAACCAAACGTTGGCGGGGCGCTCCGCCAGGCGGCGCAGATACCAGGCGTACCACGCGTCGCCGTAGGCGATGAGGTCTTTGACAGTGAACCCTTCTCGTGCCAGGCGCAGCTGCTCGCCGGTGCGGATGCCGTACAGCATCGCGACCTCGAAGTGCGGGCGCTCGATGGCCAGCGCCTGCGCAAACCTCCAGGCCTTGGCGATCAGCGTCGTGTCATGGGTGGCGAGCACCAGGCGCAGGTTGCGCCGCTTGACCTCGGGCAGCATGAGCCCGCAAAGCGCGAGGTAGTTCTCATCCACCTCGCGCTTGGCGGTGAAGGCGACCTGCGGCGATTCGGCATAAGCGCCCTTCACCAACCTGATCGCAGGCTTCAGCGGCAGAAGGCTCGTGACGTCACTCACGGTGCGATGCAGGTAAGCCTGCAGCGCCACACCGACGTGGAGATGCTCCGCGCGAAGGCTCTTGTAGAGGTCGAGCGTCCGCTCCGTGTAGGCGCTGCCCTCCATGTCGACCCATAGAAAGCTCCTGGCGTTGGCTGCGGCGCGCGCCAGGCGGCGAAGGTTCGCGTAGGCAGCTTCCTGATCGATGTCGAGGCCGAGCTGGGTCGGCTTCACCGACACCTCCGCCTGGACGTCGGCCGACGCCGCGAGGACCTCTTCGTAGTGCTCGACCACGCGGTTGGCGTCGGCAAGATCGGTGACGTTCTCGCCGAGGAGGGTGAACAGAGCCCCAACCCCCTTCGCCTTGAAGTCCACCGCGGACTTGAGCGCGGCCTCAAAGCCTTCCCCGGGAAGGAACCGCCTGACGGCGCGGCGGGCAAAGCGCCAACGCGGAACGTGGGCGGCGAGCCACTGGTTCTGCGCACACCACAAAAGCAGGCTTCGCATCAGGCCCACATCAAGGTATATGACTCGCGGTCGCGCGGGGTCAATCGGCAAGGACCTCGGCGATCCGAAATCGGGCGTTCTCCGCGAGCTCCGGATTCGCGTCCTTGTAGTAGGGAAGCGCGACCAGCCCAGTCCACAGAGCCCAGCCGCGCCCGCGCGCCCAGGTGGCGTCGTCGACCTCGAGCTCCGCGCGGAAGACGCCGCGGGTCTCGGCGGACAGCAGGTTCCACGCCACCATCAGATCGCAGGCCGGATCGGCGAGGCCCATCCCTCCCCAGTCGATGACACCGCTCAGCGAGGCGCCCTGGAGCAGCAGGTTTCCAGGCATGAGGTCTCCGTGGACCCAAACCCCAGGCGCCGACCATCCAGGAGTGCGCAGAGCCGCGTCCCACACCGCGGTCGCCGCATCGGTGTCGACGACTCCCGAAAGAGACGCGAGGGCGGCGCGGGTTGGTTGGTCCCACGGCCGCAGCGAAGAGCCTCGAACCGCCGCGGGAGCGCCTGCGGGG
>Ga0209377_1002947_pt1 | contig 11032 bp, 10 predicted proteins | sample GraSoiAngelo_141_FD_185898 | JGI IMG/M metagenome (GOLD analysis project Ga0209377, IMG submission 185898) | Grasslands soil microbial communities from the Angelo Coastal Reserve, California, USA - 14_0929_12_40cm (SPAdes) (version 2) | ecosystem: Environmental > Terrestrial > Soil > Grasslands ...
CTGTCTGGTATTGTCGGTTTTAAACCAACTTATGGGCGGGTCTCGCGATTCGGTCTGGTCGCGTTCGCTTCGTCGCTCGATCAAATTGGCCCGTTGACGAAAACTGTCCGCGACGCCGCCCTGATTATGAACGCGATTGCAGGTCATGATCCGCAAGACTCGACCGCTCTCAACGAGCGCGTGCCTGACTATACCGCGAGGCTGGGGCACGATTTGCGCGGAGTCCGATTGGGCTTGCCCAAGGAATATCTGATCGAAGGGATTGATCCACAGGTCAAAGCTGCAATCGATGCCGCGGTGAAACAGATGAATTCGTTGGGCGCGGAAATTGTCGAGGTCTCGTTGCCGACTACTGAATACGCAATTGCGGTCTATTACATTGTGGCGACGGCCGAGGCTTCGACCAATCTCGCCCGGTTTGATGGCGTCCGTTATGGATATCGGGCAGAAAATCCCAAAGACATCCTCGATCTTTATGGCCGCACTCGTGAGGAAGGTTTCGGGCCGGAAGTGAAACGGCGCATTATTCTCGGCACTTATGTTTTGAGCTCCGGTTATTACGACGCCTATTATTTGCGCGCACAAAAAGTGCGTGAGCTGATTCGCCAGGATTTCGCCAGGGCTTTCGAGAAAGTTGATGCACTTGTTTCGCCGACCTCGCCGGTGCCAGCGTTCAAGTTAGGTGAACGCGCCGCCGATCCGTTGCAGATGTATCTGGCCGATATTTTCACCATCGCAGCTAACCTGGCGGGCATCTGCGGAATCAGCGTGCCGTGCGGTTTCGCCGAAGTGAATGGACAACGCCTGCCGATCGGTTTGCAGTTGTTAGGCAAAGCGCTGGATGAATCGCGTATTTTGCAAATCGCGCACGCATACGAGCAGAGCACAGATTGGCACAAGGCACGTCCGCCCATCGCCGCCGGTGGGCATGAAGAGTGAAAAATTCAGTCGCAGCCCCGAAAACCATTGGGGTGCTCGATCGCCGATTCAACAGCGCGGTCGCGCTTGGCACATTGCTCTTTGTCTTTGTGGTGACCCTGATTGTGTTTTCTGCTCTTCCATTCCTGCGCTACCTCCGTGACCGAACCCTCTTTGATTACAAGCTTTGGTACGACACGGGCCAACATGTGCTCGCAGGCGATGAAATTTATTTCTTTCGTTCAGGGAAGTACGATTTCATGTATCCGCCGCCCTGCGCGCTTTTTCTCGCTGGTGCGAGTTTGCTCGGACAAGGCGGATTGATTCTTTTCCTTGTCGCGATCAACTCTGCGGCTTGGTTTTGCAGTGCCCGACTGAGCGCTCTTCTCGCCGGCGGACAAACCGGCGCGAGAAATGTTTGGCTCTACCTGGTTCCGAATCTGTTGGTGATCGTTTATATCTGGTCCAGCTACCACCTTGGCCAGCCGAACCTCGTTTTGCTCGCGCTGATGCTAGGCGCTTTCATTGCGCTGCGGTCGAATCGCCAAATTATCGGTGGCGGCCTGATTGCAGTTGCTGCGGCCATCAAGGCTTTTCCGGTAGCTGCGATCGTTTATCTGGTTTACCGCCGTTACTGGACAGCAGTAGCCAGTCTTGTTGTCGCACTGGTATTTTTACTTCTTGTCCTGCCGGCGCCATTCCGAGGCTTCGCGCCAGCGTGGCGCGACCTCGAGAAGTGGAGCAGTGGGATGTTGAAATACAGTGAAGTCACCGTTGGCCAGCGCCCCATGCGCAGTTACACGTGGAAAAATCAATCTCTGGTGGGTGTAACCAATCGGTTGCTTCGCCACGTTGATGCCGATGCTGCTTCCGCACGGCACACACCGGTTTACGTAAATTTCGCGGATCTCAAGTTTTCCGTCGTTAATGCGATCATCGTCAGCGCCGCGCTGGCGCTCGGCATCGCGTTTATCGCAGCGATGCCTCAACGCGGCATGCGAAGTTGGGATAGCGACGCAATCGAATTTGCTCTGCTCCTCTTGCTGATGTTGATGCTCACGCCGCTTTCGTTTGGCTACTTCTATTCCTGGCTGATGCTGCCATTTGCGGTGATAACACAGCGAGTGCTTGCTGGAAAAAGCTCGGCTGTTTTGTGGTGGAGCTTACCGGCCCTGGCGTTGCTCGCTCTCAGTTTGGTATTCCCGCGCCGCGCCCAGCTCTACGGGAATACATTCTTTGCCACCCTGTTGCTTTTTATCGGACTATCGATCGAGCTTTTGCATTTCAAACATCAAACAGCCTACACGCGATCAGCTGGCGAGTTGTCTTCCTAAGCGGCAACGATCGGACTTTCCCGGCAGCAAATTTCCAATTTGTTCCCGTCAGGGTCCTCGAAGAAGAACGCATAATAGCCCGGGCTGTAATCGACACAGGTTTCTGGACCTTCCGGATTTTTTCCGCCGGCTTGCCGCACCAGTTCTGCAATACGATCGATTTCCTCTCGCGTATCGGCCCAGAATGCGATGCGCGTTCCGTTCGCCTGATGATTCTTGTCCTCGGTAAATCCGAAGAACTCAGACGGCTTGTCGGCGCCAGCAGAATAAAAAGTATGGAAATCTCCGCCGGCTTCCGGGCGCGGCGACGGTTCGTGCCGTTCGCGAACAAATCCGAGCTGCGGCAAAAATTGTCCGTAAAACTTCTTCGCTACCTCCATGTTTTTCACTCGTAAATCAATGTGATCAAAGCAACGTGCTTTCATTTTCGGTTCTCTCTTCGGACCATCAGTTTTAGTCCCGACCAGGTCTCGTCAATCGCGCACACCTTTACATCAACAAATCCGAGCGGCAGTGCGACAGCGCGAACCACATCTTCTGTCACATCGGTAGAGACGCCAGACGATTTTTTTGGCCAGGAAACCCAAACCGTTCCGGTGTCGGCGATATTCTCGCGCAGGACAGACAATCTGTTTGCCAATTCACTGCGCTTCTTGATGAAAACATGGACAAAACTTGACTCCGGCTTCAGGCGATCGGCAAAAGTTACGCCTTCGGGAATTGTACCGAGTAATCGACGATAGTTTGTCGGCGCGTTGATGGTGACAACGCTCAGGCCCGGTTTGATTCCCAGCTTTTGTGGTAGCGGTGTTCCTGAGTAACCGGCCATCGTTATTGTGTTACCAATCTGGCTTGGCTTTTTCGAGGGATTTTCCCAGTTTGCAGCAGCCTGCGTAAGGAGAAATACAGCAAAATATCGACAGTCGACTGTGGAAACTAAATATACTGGATTAGTTTCCTCATTGTGATAAGACTACCTGGATATGAAACGGGCACACAAACCGTGGCCGCGAAGCCGAAAGCGCGATCCGCACCGGCAGCGAATTGTCGACGCTGCGCGGACCCACTTTTTCAATCACGGGTTCCGCAGTGTGACCATGGATTATCTGGCGGAGGAGCTGGGCATTAGCAAGAAAACGCTCTACGCGCATTTTCCGGGTAAGTTCGATCTGCTCGAGGCTGTGCTGGCCGACAAGTTAGCAGGCGTCGAAGCGACGCTAAAGGAAGTGACGCGCGCGCACCGGCGCGATTTCCCGGCGGCTTTGCAGGCCTTGCTGGCCGGCACGCAACGCGAACTGGATGAGATTAAACCGCCGTTCATCCGTGATATGCGCCAGAAGGCGCCGGACGTTTTTAAACTCGTCGAACGCCGTCGGGCGGCGTTAATCCAGCACTACATCGGAAAATTTTTCGTCGAGGGCCAACGGGCGGGAATGGTGCGCAAGGATGTTCCGGCCAAACTGATCATCGAAATTTTGCTGGCGATGGTTCAATCGATCATGAATCCGCCGAAGATGGAGGAGCTTGGGATGATGCCGAAGGAAGGGTTCACCGGGATTCTTAAGATTATTCTCGAAGGCGCGCTGACATCAAAGGGACGGAAAGCGTGAATGCGTCAATCCTTGGGGAAGATCTATCCGCCACAGGACGGATTTGCCGCGGCGAACAATTGATGCGCGCAGCGGGAGCTTTGACATTACTTCTCTTGCTCGCCGGTTGCGGGAATCGTGAAAAGGCGGTTTCGGGAACTATCGAAGTAGACGAAGCGCATGTGGGCCCGCGCGCGGGCGGGCGCGTTGAGAAAATTTTTCACTGGGAAGGCGATCATTTGCGTGAAGGCGAGTTGATCGTGCAACTTGATGCTTCGGAGCTGACGGCCAGGCGGGGTCTTGGCGTCGCACAAATCGACACGTCAGTCCATGATGCGGATGCACAAGAAGCTCAATTGGTGTTCCTGCGCGATGAAGCGCGCCGCCAGAAGGATTTGCTTACGCGGAGAGTCGTTTCTTCAAGTGACGCTGAGCGGGCCGATAGCTCGGCGAAAACGCAAGAGAAGAATGTCGCCGCGGCGAAAATGCGTGTCGCGATGTCGCGCGCACAACTTGCCGATATTGATGCGCAGTTAGCAGAGATGCAGGTCGTTGCCCCGGCCGATTCCATTCTTGAAGTGCTCAGCGTGAAAGTGGGCGACGTGCTGCCGGCGAATCGTGAAGCCGCCACGCTCATATTGACGGGACATCTCTGGGTGCGTGTCTACGTTCCGGAATCATGGCTGGGTTTGATCAAACTCGGCGAGCACGTGCGCGTCCGTGTCGATTCGTTTCCGGGCAAAGATTTCGACGGCGTTGTCGAGCAGATAAATCGACAGGCAGAGTTTACCCCGCGCAACGTGCAAACCGTCGCGGACCGGATCAAACAGGTGTTCGGCGTGAAGATTCGTTTGCCCAGCGATGACGATCGTTTGCGCGCCGGAATGGCCGCGGATGTTTATTTTCCGAATGTAAAATAAGGAATTGAACGAATGAATCAGGAAAGCAGGAAGCAAGGAAATTGAACCAGGTTCTGTTTTCTTTTCGTGCGTTCCTGTTTTCCTGATTGCATTTTTTCTTATGCCTGAGGCGATGATCGAAGTTGACAGACTAACGAAACGCTTCGGCACATTCACAGCTGTCGATCACGTTTCGTTTTCCGTCGGAAAAGGATCGATCTTTGGGTTTCTTGGTCCGAACGGTTCTGGAAAAACAACCGTGATCCGGATGTTGTGCGGAATTCTCGAGCCGACCGATGGCACGGCTCGCATCGGGGGCCACGACGTCGTGCGAGATATCGAACCGATCAAAGAGATGATCGGCTACATGTCGCAGAAATTTTCGCTCTACGACGAGCTAACGGTAAACGAGAACCTCATCTTCGCAGGAAAACTTTATGGCCTGAGCGGTCGCGAATTGGATCAGCGGCGCGACGAGATGATCGCTACGACACATCTGGAGCCATACATCAACAGACGCGCTTCAAATCTTTCCGGCGGCTGGCGTCAACGTTTGGCCATGGCTTGCTCGCTCATGCACAGGCCGACCGTGCTCTTTCTCGATGAGCCAACGGCTGGCATCGATCCGGTCGCGCGGCGCGAACTCTGGGATTTGCTCTTCGAATTCGCCGGCAAAGGCATGACGCTTTTTGTCACGACCCATTACATGGACGAAGCGGAACGCTGCGATCATGTGGGCTACATTTACATGTCGAAGTTGATCGTGTGCGGTGAGCCGGACGAGTTAAAAGAACTTCCCGAGGTAAATCCGCCTGGAACACGCCGGCTCGATGTGACTTGCGATCACGTCACCACCGCGCTGCGTGCCATGCACGAGATGCATGGAGTACGCAGTGCAACTGTCTTCGGTCAATCGATGCATTTGCTGGTCGATGAAAGCGTCAAGCGCGCCCAGATTGACGAACAACTACGCAAAGTTGGCGTCAGTCATTCCGAGATTCACGAGATGGGTCCTTCGCTCGAAGACGTATTTGTGGAGCTTTCTGCCAAGCACGCCGCTGGACGACAAAAGGCCGCATGAAGAAACACAAACTTTTTCGCGGACTCGGCGCAATTTTATTCAAGGAATTTATCGTCGTCGCGCGCGATCCGCTGACGCTCTTTTTCTTTTTCTTTCCGCCACTGATCGAGATGGTCGCGTTTGGTTACGCGCTTGATAACGACATCAAACACATGGCGATGCTTGTTCTGAACGAAGACCGCAGCGTTGAGAGCCGGCTGTTGATCGATCGCTTTGTCAACACAGAGACTTTTCGCGTGGTAGGCGAAGTGCAGAGCCTCGATCAGTTGAAGAGCGAAATGCGGAAAGGCCGCGCCTACGCCGCGCTGGATATTCCGCCGAATTTCACTCGCGAACTCAATGCGGGTCACTCCGCGCAGGTGCAATTGCTTGTCGATGGATCCAATTCCACGACGGCGCTGCAAGCTCTTAACACGGGACTCGGCGTGGCGTTGACCCAGTCAGTAGAGTCGCTTCTGCGTGAAACCGGCCGCCAAGGCGTGCCTATCGATATTCGACCGCAGATGCTTTACAACCCGGCAATGCGCGCACCGAACTTTTATGTGCCGGGTGTGATCGGGGTGGTGTTGCAAATCGGGACAACAGTCGCTGCCGCAATGGCGCTTGTACGCGAACGGGAACGCGGCACGCTCGAGCAATTACTCGTTAGTCCGCTGAGCCGCAGCGGTCTCATGCTCGGCAAGCTCGTTCCGTACTTGTGTATCGGAATGGCAATGGCTGTGATCCTCTTTCTTATCATGCGCTTTGTATTCTTCGTCCCCATCGAAGGCAGCGTAGTGGCGATGATGTTTTCTACTTTAGTTTACGTCTTCGCCTTGCTCAGTCTTGGCCTGGTGGTCGGGACCAAGGCCGAAAACCAAATGCAGGCGCTTCAGATGTCGATGGTGTTCCTGTTGCCGAGCGTTTTCTTTTCCGGTTTCATTTTTCCGAGAGAAACCATGCCGTGGATTTTTTATGCGTTGGGCGCGCTCTTCCCCACGACATATTTCATCGCACTGATGCGGGCCATCATTTTGCGTGGGGCAAATTTCTTCGAATACTGGCCGAACCTTGCCATTCTCATTGTGATGTCGGCCTTGCTCTTCGCTTTCTGCGCATCGCGATTTCGAACCAAGATCGCGTAACTTCGGGTGTAACCGATTGGGTAGCGCGTGCGTCTCGCGTGCTGGTTGCGGTGTCCCGCCGCAACAATCTTTTCTTGTGGTTCCGAATTGATTCCATGTGCGCGCTTAAGAAAGTTCGCGACGGCGAGGACGCCTTCGCCAACACGCGAGACGCGTGCGCTACCCGGAAGTCGCGCCAATGCGTTTCCGGTTATCAAGTTCGTTTGTAATGTGCCCCACGTGTTCAAACGAATACTCTTTAGCGCACTGTGCGTTCTTATCGCCGTCGCCGCGGTTTTGGCGCTACTCTGGTGGTTTGGAATGAGGATGCCCGGCAGAAATATTTCGAAGACAGAACCGCTGTCACCAGATGAAGTTACATTGCGTGAAGAGCTCAGTGCCGATGTGCAAAAGCTCGCCGGCGAAATAGGCGAGCGAAACATGTGGCACTATGCACAGCTCAACACCGCTGCAGATTTCATCGAGGATTCTTTTTCGCGCGCTGGTCTTCATCCACACCGAGACAGTTACGAGATGCGCGGCCAAGCCTGCCACAATCTCGAGGCGGAAATTCTCGGGGCCCAAGGAGCGACGGCCTCCAGACCGCCGCCTTCGATCATCCTGATCGGCGCACACTACGACTCCGTGTTTGGCTCGCCAGGCGCCAATGATAATGGCAGCGGTGTCGCTGCAATGCTTGCACTAGCGCGCCGCTTTGCAGGGAAAACTACGCAACATACGCTGCGGTTCGTCGCGTTTGTGAACGAGGAGCCGCCTTATTTCCTCGGCGGAGACATGGGTAGTTTCGTCTATGCGAGTCGCTGCAGAGCGCGTGGCGATAAAATCTCCGCGATGATTAGCCTGGAAACGATCGGCTATTTCTCAGATGCGCCGCATTCGCAAACCTATCCATCGCCAGGATTGGGTTTGTTTTATCCGAAAGTTGGCAACTTCATCGGATTCGTGAGCAACGTTCAGTCGCGGGCACTGCTCCGTCGGGTCGTCTCGCTCTTCCGCGAGCATGCAAAGATTCCATCCGAAGGCGCTGCGCTTCCCTCATTTATTCCCGGCGTCAGTTGGTCAGACCAATGGTCGTTCTGGCGGAGCGGTTATCCTGGCATCATGGTCACCGACACCGCGCCGTTCCGTTATCCGCATTACCATTCAGCGAGCGACACGCCCGATAAGCTCGATTACGATCGCTTCACGCTCGTGGTCAGCGGCATGGAAAAGGTGATCGAACACCTGGATAAACTGTAACCGAACTCGCTGACCGCACGAGAAGCCAGTGTGAGAGGCAAGGTCAAAACGTGGCCGCCGCGCGTGCGAGCGCGTAACCGATGAGGCCGCTTGCCGGCAACGTAAAAAGCCAGGCCCAGATGATTCGCTCGACCACTGTCCATTTCATCCCGCTGAAACGTTTCACCGCGCCTACGCCCATGATCGACGTTGTGATTACGTGCGTCGTCGAGAGCGGAATGCCGTAATGGCTCGCGCCTTGAATGATCAATGCTGCTGTGGTCTCTGCCGCAAAGCCGTGCACCGGCTGCAATTTCACCATGCGATGGCCGAGAGTGCGAATGATACGCCAGCCCCCCGCGGCTGTTCCTACCGCCATGGTTAGAGCACACAGTGCGACGACCCAGACTGGCAGGACGAAAGTCGGAGTCTTTAGAAAGTTCAGCCAGCCAGGCAAATGATCGAAGCTGCCGGCTTTCGTGCCGCTAAAGAGCGCGAGAGCGATGACCCCCATGGTCTTCTGGGCGTCGTTGCTGCCGTGGCTGTGTGCCATCCACGCCGCGCTGAAAATTTGCAGCTTACCAAACAGCGAATTCACAAAGTGAGGCGTGAAGCGATGTAGCGCGGCAAAAAGCAAAAACATCAGCAGCCCGCCGAAAATGAATCCCGCCAATGGCGAGGTGATCATTGGCACAACGACTTTTGGCCACACGCCGGCGTTCCATTTTATGACTGACCAATCGCCGCGCGCCGCAGCGAGCGCGGCACCGCACAGCCCGCCAATGAGCGCATGGCTTGAACTAGATGGCAAACCGAACCACCACGTGGCGATGTTCCACGCAAACGCAGCTATAACTGCGCACAGCACCGTCGTCATTGTGACGATGTCGGTATCCACGAGCCCCTTGCCGATCGTTGACGCGACCGCGCCACCAAACAATGCGCCGGTGAGATTGAAGAACGCAGCCATCGCGATGGCTTTGCGCGGCGTCAGAACTCGCGTCGAGACGACGGTAGCAATCGCATTGGCGGCATCGTGAAAGCCGTTGCTGTATTCGAAAACGACGGCCGCGAGAACGACGGAAATGAGCGTGAGCACGCGGTCAGTTCGCTATGAATATTTGAGTGCTACTTGCAGGATGATGTTTCCAGCGTCGCGGCACCGATCGATCACTTTCTCCAAAAGCCCGTAAAGATCGTGCAGAAAAATAATCTGCTTCGGCTCGTAACTGCCTTTGAAAAGATCGCGCAGCCGATCCAGCTCGAGCTGGTCCGCATCGCCTTCGATGCCTTGAAGTTTGGCGTTCATTTCGCGCGCGGTGCTAGCGTCGATCCCTTTGCGCAACTGCTTTACCATCGCCAGCACGGTTTCGGCTGCCTGATCGAGGAGCTCAACCTGCTTCTGAAAACTGTGTCCGCGCAAGTCCTCCGGGCAGATCAGGATGCGCTCGCCGATTTTCTCCACGGTCTTCGGGATCTTGTAAAGAGCAGCCGCGAGTTCCTGGATGTCCTCCCGCTCCAGCGGGGTCACGAACGTTTTTGAGAGCTGCTCGGTCAGTTCCTGCGTAATGCGTTTGTCCTCGCGACGGCTGTGTGCAAATTCCTCGAGGTGCTCCGGCGTTTCGTTTTGCTGGAGTTTTTCCAAAAGCCCGACCAGATGATGGACGCTGCTGTCGGCCTGCTGTGCGCTCGCTTCCAAGAGATCGTAAAACTTTCCATCGCCTCCGATGAGTTTTTGAATCGAGAACATCGTTTGGCCCAGTTGTAGCCGAGGGCGTCGACCTCGGCAATCCCAGAGCTTGTGTTGCGCGGCCAACCGAAAATCGGCCAAGCGTGCGAATTCGGCGTGAAGCGATGAAGTGTTAGGAAAGCAAAAACATCAATATCCCGCCGAAAACAAAACCGTCGAAGTGATCACGCTTTCGCTCACGTTCGATCATCGAGTTGTCAACGGCCCCGGCGCCGCCAATTTTGTTCACGACATCAAAGAGCAGATCGAGAATTTCAAAATCCCAGCGAAATCGGCTTTAGCGCACTAACGATTCCACGATCATGCAGGATTGACTCGTGCGGAAGAGCGGGATTCAATCTGACGCATGAGGCTGGTCTTGCTTTCGCTCGTGCTGTTGGCCGCTCTTTCGCTATCCGGTGCAGAACAAAGCGATCCACGTTTTGAGAAGTTCATGGACCGATCGCGAAAGATTTTTGAAACCAATCACATGGTGGTCGACCTGCAGTTGTCGTCGTACGACAACAAGATTCCACCAGCGGAGTGTCATTAGGATCGTTACCCCGGGAAAGTGGAACGCATTCGGTTGCCTGATGGCGGTACCTTTGCCAGGAAGGAGGGAGGGAAATGGCTCGAGTCGGAGGACTGGGGCGAATCGGGAAAACCCGTTAAAAGCGCGCGTTCGAACCAGTTGAATGTGTTCGCTGGCTACGCTGTTATCCCCCTCCAGAGCAAGGGTGAGAGCCGCGACAAGAGTCAGGGAGCAACTGTCGTTAGGTTGATCGATCAGCACACCGAAAAAGAAGGAGATGAAGAACTGGTCTTCGAAACGGGCCGCGAGCACCAGACCAATGTGAATTATCCAACCTACACCTTCCGGCGATACAAAAACGCGGACCCGGACGATGCCGTGCTTTATAAATTCTCTGGCCCGATCTATTCCCAGAGTGGCACCAAGGTCCAGTTGGATGCTCGCTACGGTTACCTGATTGCTGTCAAAATGGATGTGAATGTTGTGACTCCATCGCCTGCTTCTTCGCCTCAAAGTTCGGTGGCACCATCAGTTTCGGCCAGTCCGAGCGCGAGACAGCACTGATCCGGCGCCTCGAAAGTGTAGTTCATCGGCAACGTTGACTTGGT
>Ga0209377_1002950_pt1 | contig 11022 bp, 13 predicted proteins | sample GraSoiAngelo_141_FD_185898 | JGI IMG/M metagenome (GOLD analysis project Ga0209377, IMG submission 185898) | Grasslands soil microbial communities from the Angelo Coastal Reserve, California, USA - 14_0929_12_40cm (SPAdes) (version 2) | ecosystem: Environmental > Terrestrial > Soil > Grasslands ...
CGAGCTCATGGCGGCGGTGGGTACGGAGACGAGCGCCCCGCCGACGCGCGCATCCCTTGAATGGAGCAGCTTGGATCTGCCGACATGGTCTGATGCCATATTACGGCACCGGCCACACGCCGGACACGGACTTCAGGATCGTCGGTTAGCGAGCTCTCACCGCGGGCGGCGCAAAAGGACCCAGACGCGACGAATCGGCTGGGCCTTTTCAGCCGCCCGCTAGCGGCGCGGTGGGGGCGCGCCGCGGCTCCCTCGGCAGCGCCAGCCGTAGCTCACGACAGCGCTTGCGAAGCGTGTTGCGGTTGAGCCCGAGCACGCGCGCCGCGCGGAGCTGGTTGCCTCCGGTCATCGCGAGCACGTGCCCCAGCAAGGGCCGCTCGAGGAGCTCGAGCGCCTCACGGTAGATTCGTCCGGGTCGCGCCCTCGACAGCCGCTCCACGAGCAGCGGCACCGTGTCGGCGAGCGCGCGCGCTACAGCCTGAAGCTCAGTCCCGTCGCCGCGACCGTCCGGTCCGTCAACCATGTCCAGCTACCCACGATCAAAAGAACAGATAGTAGAGGTCGAAACTGATCGTGTCCTGACTCTTCCCGGTCGGGACGTAACCCGGCGCGCGGATCGCGAAGACCTTCTGGTTCGCGCTGTCGTGTCGGTACTCGACGCGCCCGACCAGACCCTTCCAGATCTTGTACTGCACGGTCGCGGTGACTTCGAAGAGGTCCGTCTTCGTGCCCAACGGAGCCAGAGCGGTGCGAACACTCTGCGCGTCCTTGAAGTACTCGAGTCGCAGGGCCGTGCGCAGCGCCTGGGTCCAGTCGTACGCGACATAGCCCGCCCAACCCCACCACGAGGCGCTCGGGTCTCCGCGCGTCCCCGAGGCCGCGAGCGTCGCCTCGTCCTCTTCCCAGCCGTAGTCGACGTTCAAGCCGAGCGTCAGGTTCTTGATGCCAGTGTAGTTGGCGACGAAGTCGAGCACCGTGCGCGGATTGCTGTTCTGATGGGCCTGCTCCGGGCCGGTGATCCAGTTCAGGCTCAGCGCGAGATCCTTGACAGCCGAGACGGCCACCTGGCCCATGACCGACATGCGGCTGTTGTTGTCACGAGCGACGTCCCAGCCGACGACCGGCCCCGCCGTGAGCGAGAGCCAAGGTAACGGCGAATAGGAAAGCAACGCCCCCACGTGCGTGAGCGGGATGGCGAACGTGAAGAGGAACGACCGCGAGAAGTTCAGATTGTTCGGCGATTCGATGACCTCGGAGCCGAGCAAGGTGACGAATTTACCCGCCTTCAGCGTGAGGCCGCTGCCAAGGGGGAACATGTATGAGCCGTACGCTTCCTGCAGGTCGAAGTTCGGGGTGTTCCGGAAGGAGAACTGGTCGTCGTCGCCCCGGAAGATTCCGAGCGCGTGGTTCTTCTGCGAGTCGTTCGAGGTCCCGGGAATGCCCGCCGTGAGGACGAGGCCATAGCCGAACGGATACTTCTCCGACGGGTCCTTCTTGATGCTGAACTCGGCCATGTTGAACGTGTACCCGCCCTCGAAGTCGTAGAACCGCAACTCGTTGTGGTTGCCGCGGCTCGCCCGCCCCGTGTTCCACACCACGCTGTTCTCGATGTAGGCGAACAGGGTGTTCTCTTCCCAGAGAGTCTTGGGCTTCTCCTCTTTCTTCTCCTCGGGCTTGGCCTCGCCGGGCTTGGTCTCCGCGGGCGGGGTCTGGGTGGTCTGGCCGTATGCGGGAGCGCCCGCCGCCGCCAGGCAGGCCGCGGTGAACAACGCTCCTATGAACAGTACTCCGAGCCTTCGCGTCATCCGTTCCTCCTCGGTATCAGCCTGTTCCGCTGGGACATCTCAGACTGCGTTGTCGCCCCGCTCACCGGTTCTGATCCTCACCGCGTCCTCGAGCGGCTCGACGAAGACTTTCCCGTCACCGATGCTGCCGGTCTTGGCGGCCGCCGTGATCAGCGCGACGACCTTGCTGGCGAGGCCGTCGGGGACGACGACCTCCACTTTCATCTTCGGCAGGAAGTCGACCGTGTACTCTCCGCCCCGGTACATCTCGGTGTGGCCCTTCTGACGGCCGAAGCCGCGGACCTCGCTCACGGTCATGCCGATGATGCCGGCGCCCGTGAGCGCTTCCTTCACGTCGTCGAGTTTAAACGGCTTGATGATCGCCTCAATCTTCTTCATCAGTTTTTATGGCCCTTTAACGCGAGCGCTCGGGCGCCATCGTCATGGCCGGCGTCTTCGGCATCGAAGCGCCCATTGCGTGGACGAGCGTCGCCGGCCCCTGGATCTCCGGATAGCCGTGGGCGCCCATCTCGGGAACGTCGAGACCCTCCATCTCGACCTCGGGGCTCACGCGCATACCGAAGACGACGTCGTAGGCCTTGAAGAAGACCCATGAGGCCCCGAAGACGAACACGAAGCAGGTCGCCGTGCCGATGATCTGCGCCACGAACTGGCTGGCCCCGCCGTAGAAGAGGCCGCGCACCGTGCCCTCGACGCCGTTGAAGCCGTCCCCGTACGTGCCATCGGAGAAGAGGCCGAGGCTCAGCACGCCCCAGGCGCCGTTGACGCCGTGGACGGCGATTGCCCCAACCGGATCGTCGACCCTCATCACCGTCTCGATGAAGACGGCGGCCCAGCACACGAGCACGCCGGAGACCGCACCGATGAAGAACGCCCAGAAGCTCGAAACGAAGGCGCACGGTGCCGTGATCGCGACCAGGCCCGCCAGCATGCCGTTCACCATCATGCTCGGATCGGGCTTACCGTACTTGATCCACATGTAGAACATCGCGAAGATCGCGCCCGACGCCGATGCCAGCATCGTGTTGACGGCGACCACGGCGATGCGCAGGTCGCTGCCGGCCAGCGTGCTGCCCGGGTTGAAGCCGAACCACCCGAAGGCCAGGATGAAGCAGCCGAGCACACCCATCGGGATGTTGTGGCCCGGGATCGGGTTGGCCGAGCCGTCCTTGTTGTACTTGCCGATGCGCGGCCCCAGGACCATCGCGCCCGCCAGCGCGGTGACGCCGCCGACCATGTGCACCACCGACGATCCGGCGAAGTCGACGTGCCCGTGACCGAGCCCGAAGTTCTTGCCGAGCTGCGAGAGCCAGCCGCCGCCCCACACCCAGTTGGCGAAGATCGGATAGCTGAACATCGAGAGGAAGAAGCCGAAGACGACGAACGACGAGAACTTCCAGCGCTCGGCCATCGCGCCGGTCGGGATGGTCGCGGCGGTGTCCATGAACACCATCTGGAAGAGGAACAGCGTGAAGACGGCGACGTCGTAAGTCGAGCCGGCGAGGAAGAATCCCTTCATGCCGAAGAGACCGAAGTCCTTCCCGAACAGGCTGATCGTGAACTCGCTGTCGAGCAGGCCGGTGCCGCCCATCGTCGAGATCGCGCCGAGGCCGCCCATGTGCAGCGCGAACCCCATGATCCAGTAGCCGGTCATACCGATCGCGTAGATCATGAAGTTCATCATCATCGTGTGCGCGACGTTCTTCGCGCGGGTGAAGCCGGTCTCGACGAGCGCGAACCCCGCCTGCATGAACATGACGAGGAAGCCGGTGAATAGCGTCCACATGATGTTGATCGAGACCCGGTTGTGGCCAGCGAAGTCCGCGACCTCTTCGAGGGTCGGCTTGCCGGCGGTTTTCGCGGTGACGTCGCTGATCCCGCCGGTCGCGGTACCGGCCGGATCAGGCTTCGACGGCGGCGGCGCCGGCGCGGCGGCCGGCGGCGCGGGCGCGGCCGGGACGGCTGGCTTGTCCTGGGCGAACACCCAGCCGCCGACGGCCAGCAGACAGGCGACGACCAGGGCTGCGGCGATTCTCCACGGCCATGTGCGAACGATAGATCTCAGGTCCTTCACGGTCATGCCCTCCTGAGGGCCGCGCTCCGCGCGTCGCCCAGAAAAAAAATAGCGCCCACCTTCGGGCGCCATTACCCGCCAGCGACGTCGTCGTCGCGCGGCGCCGTCAGGCAGCAAGGCGCGTGCCGCGGCATCGTAATCAACAGCAACGCCAACTTAGCGACTGGAGCTCCTACGATCGATGCCCAGCGAATAAGCACCTCGGAGGATTTGCTCATGCCCCGGGCAGGGTCCACCCGCGTCCCCTCTCTCAGTACTCTTTGTAGTGAAGAAACTTCGCATCGATGGTCAGGACGCCGCGCTCGCCCTTCTTCTCGAGCGAAGCCCGATCGATCCGGACCCAGGGTGTGCCGGTTCTACGGGCGTTGTCCGGAGGGCTTCGAGCGTTGCCGGCACAAGATGCCGGTGCTACGGTCGGTCGGACACGGTCCCCACGCGGTGGCCTGCCACCGGCTCGAAGGAGAGCGCCTTGAACGTTCGGTTGGCGGTTAATGGCACGCTGATGCGCGGCTTCGCCCTGAATGGGAACTTGCTCGCCGCCGGCGCGACGTTCGTGCGCGAGACCACGACGGGCCCGAGCTACCGCCTCTGGTCGATCGGCGACCGCCATCCGGCGATGATCCGCGTGGCGCACGGCGGCGCGGCCATCGCCGTCGAGGTCTGGGAGGTGCCCGCGGCCGGGCTCGCGACAATCTTGCTGGGTGAGCCGCACGGGCTTTGCGTCGGCAAGGTCCGTCTGGCCGACGGTGAGGAGACGCTCGGCGTGCTCGGCGAGCCCGTGCTCTGCGAAGGCCAGCGCGAGATCACCGAGTACGGCGGCTGGCGGCCGTACGTCGCGGCGCGGCCGAAGTCATGAGCGAACAGTCGTGAGCGAGGTCTTCTACGACGTCGACGTGGTGCTGGCGCCGACCACGCCCTTCTCGGCGCCGCCGATCGGGGCGCCGCCCACGACGGTCGTGGCGGGCGTGGAGGTGCCGATGGCCATGTCGGTGCCGACGCCGCGCCGGGACCACTGCCGCTCGGCATTCAGCTCGTGGCCGCGCCCTTCATGGAGGAGAGTCTGTTTCGGGTCGCCGCCCGTCTGGAAAACGACGGCGTCGTCGCCGCGCCGGTGGCCTAGCGCGCGCTACAGGTTCCAGTGCCCGGTCAGCTCGAGGATCTTCCGATCGAGCTTGGCGAGCCGTTCGGCGAGCACTCCGGCGATGATCACGGCGAGCTTGTAGGCGGCGATGCTATCGCCGGCGATCAGCCTCTGAAATTGCGCCTTGGTCAGGAGCTGGAGTTCGCACTCGCTGATGGCCATGACCGTGGCGGACGTGGGACGATCGGTGATGAGGCTCATCTCGCCCAGGAGTGTCGGCGCGTCCACCTTGGCAAGCGATTGACGTTGCCCATCGGGCCCGTGCTTGAAGATCTCGACGCCGCCTTGCAGCAGGAACACCAGTCCGCTCGGACGGTCGCCCTCGTTCATGAGCGGGTGGCCGGCAACTACTTTCTGGCCGACCGAAGCCTGGGCAAGCTGCTCGACTTGCTGCGGGCTCAGCCCGCGAAGCAGCAAGTGCATTCCCTTTCGGATCTCGGATGCGTGCATGGAAGCGCGCCAGAGACGATTGTATCAGCGGGGCTTCGAATGACTCGTCGTTCAGATTTCGGTACGAGCGAGCACGCGCCGGACGCTCAGGGGGACGGAGGCGTGGGCGACCGTGGGGCCCGTGAGCAGCACGGCGGGTGACGCGACGCCGGCCCTTCGCGCTTCGTCAGCGATCTCGCCGAGCCGGCCGGCGATCACCCGCTCACCGTCCACTCCGGCGCGCTCGACCACGATCGCGGGCTCGCGTGGGTCGCGGCCCAGCACCGTGAGCGACGCGGTGATCGAGTCAAGCGCGTCGACCGCCATGTAGAAGGCGAGCGTGCCCTCGGCGCGGGCGAGCAAGTCCCAGTCGATCGAGGCCGGATAGCCCGCCTGCTCGCTGCCCTCGGCGAAGATGACCATTGCCGCGCTCCCCCGCTCGGTGAGCGAGATTCCGAGCCGTGCCGCGGCCGCCGTCGCGGCGGTCACCCCGGGGATGACCTCGAACGCGATCCCCGCCGACCGAACGGCTTCGATCTCCTCACCGAGGCGTCCGAAGATCGCTGGGTCTCCGCCCTTCAATCGCACGATGCGCTCTCGGCGGCGAGCCCACTCGACCAGCAGCCAGTTGACGTGACCCTGGCCGACCGACGCCCGGCCGGGCGCCTTGTCGACGTCGACCACGATCGCGCCCTCGCTGACTTCCTCGAGGAGCGGCGGCGGGATCAATCGATCGTGCAGCACGACCTCGGCCTCGCGAAGCCGGCGCAGCCCCTTGTGGGTGATGAGCTCGGGGTCACCGGGACCGGCGCCGACGAACGAGACGAAGCCGCGGTTCATGCGTCCTCCTTCCGGCGCTCACGGCACCCGGCGCACACGGAGACGTGGACGCGAACGTGAAGCAGGGCGCGTGCCAACGCGCGGTGTACCCTCGCACTCAAGCGAATTGGCCGTTTGTCTCGCTCCGTCCCGACGGAGAGGATCGCGCGCTGCCGAAATTCGGTGCGACCGTGGCGGCGCTGCCGAAGGAAAGTGCACCGCGCCCTAGCGGTCGCAGGACAGGCGCATGCGATTGTTGGCGATCCAGGCGTAAACGCGCCGGGCGATGGGGCGCGCTCCCGGAAGCGCGAACACCGTCGCGAGCCACCCGAGCCCGCGGATACGGCGAAGGAGCTCGGGCACCGCGTCGGCCCCGGCGAGCGTGCGGCCATCCGGCAGCACGAGCTGCATCGCGGTCATACACGCCTCGTCGCTGATATGCGGGAAACGGGCGTGACGCGGCGCCGACCGGCACGGGAGGATCTCGAGCTCGCCGCCGGACATCGCCAGGCGCATGAGCCAGAGCGCGCTCGCCCGGCACATCGCGCACTCGCCGTCGTAGATCAGGACGGCGGGCGGGAGCCCCATCCCTTGAGCGTGCGGTAGTAGAGGACGAGACCGACGGCCACCGCCAGTGAGACCACCGCCTGCACGAGCCCCAGGGTCGTGTGGTCGCGTGCGAGGATGATCGCCGCGTAGAAGACGAAGAACGCGATCCCCGCACCGATGAGGATGCGGTGGGCGGTGATCAGCTTCACGACGTATCTCGGCTAGACGCCGAGCACGACCTTGATCGCATCGCGCGTCACACCGATGAGCCGGTCGACCTCGGCCTCGGTCACGACCAGCGGCGGCGCGAAGTAGACCGAGTCGCCCGGTGCGGGATGCGGGCCCGGCGACGGCCTCGTGCGCGTCACGACCCCTCGCTTCATCATCTCGGCCTGGATGCGCTGCGCGACCTGCTTGTCGCCGGCGAAGTTCCTCTTCGTTGCGCGGTCCTCCACGAGCTCGACCGCGGCGAGCAGCCCCTTGCCGCCGCGGATATCGCCCGTGTTCTGATGATCGCCGAACGCCTGCTGCAGGCCCTTGTGCAGGCGCGTGCCCATCTTCGCCGCGTTCTCCCAGAGCCGCTCGCGCTCCATGATCTCGACGTTCCTGACGCCGACGGCGCAGCACGTCGGGTGGCCCGAGTAGGTGTAGGCGTGCATCCAGCGGTCCTCGGGCTTGACCGAATCCATCGCGTCCTTGATCGCCTTGGTGACCATGATCCCGCCGAGCGGTAGATAGCCCGAGGTCACGCCCTTCGCGAAGGACATGATGTCTGGCTTGACGTCCCAGTGTGAGAGCGCGAACCAGCGCCCTGTGCGGCAGAAGCCGGTGATGACCTCGTCGCCGATCAGCAGCACGTTATGGCGCGTGCAGATCTCACGTACCTTCGGCCAGTAGTCGTCGGTCGGGTAGATCACGCCGCCACCGCCGTGAATGGGCTCGCCGATGAACGCCGCGACCGTATCGGGGCCCTCGCGCAGGATTGCCTCCTCGAGCTCGCGCGCGGCCGCCTGCCCCACGCCCTCGCCGGGCTTGGCGCCCTGGAACCGATAGGGGTAGCACGTCTGGATGTGGACGAAGCCCGGAACGCGCGGCTCGAACATCTTCCAGTAGGCGCCCATCCCGGTCGCGCTCATCGCCTGCAAGGTGACGCCGTGATAGCCCTGCTGACGCGAGATGATCTTGACCTTGTCGGGTTTGCCCTTTGCCTTCCAGTAGAAGCGCGCAGTCTTGAACGCCGACTCGTTCGACTCGGCGCCGCCGCACGTGAAGAACACGGCCTGCATGTTGTCGTACGCGAGCTCGATGAGCTTGTTCGCCAGGGTGATGGCCGGAACGTTCGAGGAGCCGACGTAGCCAGAGAAGTACGCGAGGTCCTTCATCTGGGCGGCCGCGGCATCGGCGAGCTCGGCGCGCCCGTGGCCGACGTTGACGTTCCAGAGCCCGGAGAGCCCGTCGATGTACTCGTGGCCCCCGATCTCCTGAATCATCGCCCCGCGACCGCGGACGTAGATGATCGGCTCGGCGTTGTCGATGGGGTGGTGCAGCGGGTGGATCAGGTGTTCCTGATCGGCCTTGACGAGCTCAGCGGCGGTCATCGCCATTGACGTTCTCCAATTCATTAGCGCGCCTCGGCCGGCGGGGCCCCAGCCCCGCGACGGCCTGCAGCGCGCACCCCTGTAGCGGGGCGCGGGTGCACCCGCCGGTAGTCCCCGTCCGGGATGGGGACCGCCCGATTCTGTGGACCGCGGTAGCGGTAGACCCACGCCCGCGCGCGCCGTCCGTTCGCGAGCGTGACGATCGCGCGGCGACGCTCGAAATTGTACCCCTCCTCCCAATCGAGCACCGGGAGAAGTTCGGGGTCGTCGAGCTGGTAGATCTCGCCGTGAACGCGGCCGGCACCGACGACCAGTCCGGGATAGCGGCCGAGGTCGAGCAGACGCCCGCGGACCGCGCCGTCGCCGAGCAAGGTCGACCGCGCGGCCAGCACGCGATTGAGCGCGAAGCCTCGCATCAAGGTGCCATAGGCGAACAGAAGGTCCGGCCGGCGGGGCGACCGCCCGCTACCGGTTCTGGACAAGCTGCTGGGGCGCGGCCGGCGTGCGGTTCGTCTCGATCGCGAGACCGCTCAGATAGTCTCCACCGCCTGAAGCACGGCGCCGAGAAATTCGTGCTCCGGCAAGGCGCCCTCGAACTGGACGCGATCGTTGATCACGACCTTGGGCACGCCCATCACCTGATAGGCCCGCGAGAGCTCGGGGAACTCGGTCGCCTCGATCACGGTCGATCGCACCCGGTCGGACGCAACCGACATGTGCTGCGCCAGGCGCACGGCCCGGGGGCAGTGCGGTCAGGTGGGGGTCGAGAAGACCTTGATGTCGACGTCGGAGGCGAGCGCGCGCAGCGAAGCCAGCGTGTCCTCGGACAACGTGGGCTCGCCGGTCGACGCCACGATGATCGAGTCGATCAGGTTGCTGAACTCATAGCCCAGCGGGATGCCGTAGAAGCGGATGCCCCAGTCACGGCTCCCCTCGACGACGAGGGCCGGCACCTGGTCGACGCCATACGTCTCCGCGCGCTCGCGATCGATGGCGAGGTTGAGCACCTCCACCGTGATCTGATCGGAGAGCTCCGCGACCTCGCGCACGAGCTGCTCGTTCTGCTGGCAGAGCTCCGGCGCCATCAGCTCCTGCGAGAAGACCACGAGCTTCACGGGCCCGGCGATGCGCTCGAACTCCTTGCGGACGGCGGCCTCGTCGCGTGGGGTCAGGATCGGCATGGCGTCATTATACCTGCTAGAATCGAGCGCGAGGGAGCGAGCCATGAAGCCGTTCGTCGTGAATCGCTACGGCCGGATCGTGTTCCCCTTCAACTTCTTCCCGGAGCTCGACTTCTCGATCTTCGAGACGCTCGAGCAGTTCGCCGCCGTCATCAAGCGCGACTTCGAGGAGAAGGCGCCCTCTGAGACCGACATCGTCGCCGGCGTCGACGCCCTGGCCTACACCGGACGGTACGACCTCCTGCGCGACCTCGCGCTCAACCTCTTCTGGGTGAACCGCTACGCGATGACGATGTACGAGAAGCGCCCGACGCGCTGGCGCGACGTGCCCAAGACCCGCGACGACGTGTTCCTGCCGGTCTTCAAGGGCTGGGAGGGCATGGAGCTGACGGCCGCGATCGAAGCCGGCTATCGGGCGCTGCCGTCGAGCTTCGACGAGGGCACCGAGGACAAGATCTCGCGCATCCTTCTCGACATCTTCCGTCACAAGAAGGGCGCCGGCGCCGAGCTGCCGCCGATCAAGCCGACCGTGGGCGAGATTCTCTCAAACCCGACGAACCTCACCTATCACCTGCTCGCCTACAATCCCGACTACCCGGGCTACGGCTGGGACGACATCATCGAATACACCCACCGGGTGCCCGAGGTCGAAGCGCTCATGCGCCAGGCCATGGTGCTCCACAACCAGTATCGGTGGGAGCGGGCCAAGACGCGCGTGATCGAGGTCGGCAAGCTGCACGACGACGATTTCGTCGTCGTCTTCCAGCCGCGCAGCACCGAGGTGCTCCAGTTCATCCGGCGCGTGAAGGGCGGCCACCGCGTACGGCCGCGCCGCCCGGCGCCGCTCGAGTCGCGCCCGCCGGCGTGGCCATTCGCGCCGATCGATGTGCGCGCGCGATTCTCGGTCATGCCGCGCCTGGAAGCCCTCGCCGTCTACCGCGGCGAGCGGGCCTGCACCAACGACGACCTGATCCGGAACGCGGCGTACTGCTGGTCGCCGATGACGGCGAAGGAGATCGAGCAGAAGACCGGGATCGTCGAGCGACTCTACACCGAGCTCGATCTCGACCACATCGCGCTGCTGGCGGCGCAACGGGCCCTCGAGAAATCAGGACGGCGCCCCGAGGAGATCGGCGCCGTACTCTTCTGCTCGTGCACGAGCGCGAAGATGATGCCGTCGCTCGCCACGTGGCTCTCGGGCCAGCTCGGCCTCTTCCAGACTCACGCCTCCTGCGACCTCGTCGCCGCGTGCGCCGGTCTGCCGTACGGCATCGCGGAAGCGGTCCGCCTGCTCCAGGAGGTCGAACGCCCGGTGCTCCTGGTCTGCGGCGAGAAGTTCTCGGACAAGATCGGCACCGTGCGGACCTCGCGGATGATCTTCGGTGATGGCGCCGCGGCGCTCGTCGTCGCGCCCGCACCGCCGGGC
>Ga0209377_1002952_pt1 | contig 11021 bp, 14 predicted proteins | sample GraSoiAngelo_141_FD_185898 | JGI IMG/M metagenome (GOLD analysis project Ga0209377, IMG submission 185898) | Grasslands soil microbial communities from the Angelo Coastal Reserve, California, USA - 14_0929_12_40cm (SPAdes) (version 2) | ecosystem: Environmental > Terrestrial > Soil > Grasslands ...
AGGAGGATTTGATCATTCCATTGGAGACTCCGTGGAGCTCAAACGCAATCGACGCAAACGCCGCACCACCATAATTCGGACAATCTGACGAAACATTTTCGACCGTGAAGAATGCAGTCGTATTGTCTATCTCAATGCAGACCTGGTTCGGGGAACTCGAAACAACATTCCATCCAGACATAATGTAGGGATCTGCACTCGTTCCAGTACCGCCAATAACACCATTAGCAGCTGTAAAGCCCGTGTTCCCATTGATCACTATGTATCCGCGCTGGACAAGGGTAGAGGCTCCAACGTGGGGAGCGTACAAGAAAAGGCTAGAGACGACAATGAGGACCGCTAGCAGAGAGGCGGAGACAATCCGCCGTCGAACGAACATGCGAAGAATTGAGACTCTCACAAGTTTCTTCCGGAAGACCCACGCGAATAAGAAGATTCCTGAAGAAACGGTATAGCCCGATATACAGCGATATCGAAAAGTCTAGGAAATCACGCCTCTTTAGCAAGCGAAGCCTAGTTAGTTCGTTCAGGCAAGCGACCTGATAGTCCCCTGCAAAACGCCTTGGAATCTGCTCAGAATCGAAAACCTGTCTATCGTCACGCTAATCTTCCTAGATTCTCGTCGCATCCGATAGGAGCCCAACGAAGCTGACTGAAACGCAGGGAATGAGGCTCGTGAAAAAATACTTAAGCTCTGAAAAGACGAATCGAATTCCATGAAACCTGCACAGAAGGGCACGCAGAAGTCCACCAAGCGCACCACCTCGACCAGCAAGGCGTTCACTGAGGAGGAACGAGGCGCGATAAGGGACCGGGTCCAAGAGACGAAGGCTGGCAAGGGTGAGGGGGAGAGCGTGGTGCTGGCGAAGATCGCCGAGATGCGGGAACCGGATCGCACCATGGCCAAGCGGCTTCATACTATTATCAGAGAAAGCTCGCCAGCTCTCTCGCCGAGACTCTGGTACGGGATGCCTGCGTATGCCAAGGACGATAAGGTCGTCTGCTTCTTCCAAGCAGCGCAGAAGTTCAAGACTAGGTACGCGACGTTCGGCTTCAGCGACAAGGCGAACCTCGACGAGGGCAACATGTGGCCGAACGCCTTTGCATTGAAGGGGTTGACTGCCGCTGAAGAGGCTAGGATCGCCGCACTAGTGAAGAAAGCGGTGAGCTAAGGACCGAGCCCGCCACTAGGCCGCGTTTGACAGTATTCCTTGGAGGTTGTCAACCCTTTCGACGAGCGACGGTAGAGCCAAGCGCCGGCGGCTTCTTTCGTCCGCTTTTGACATCTCAGCGTCCCCTTGTCGCATGGTGTCGATCTTTCTGAGAACTTCAAGAAATGATTCTCTCCCGGCTAGCGCTGAAGCTTTTGTATCGGCCTCAAGCATCGCTTTCTTCAGATAGGGCCGGGAAAGGCGATTTCCCACGACGAGTAGAGGAATTATTAGGAGTAGGACGATTAGCGACGCCCAGTATATCTTCAGGATTCCGACAATGATCGCTGATGATAACAGCGCCAGAAAAGTTGGAAACACGATGTAGAGGGCCTGTCTGCGATCCGCCGATCGTCTCAACTGTTTCTGGTAGAGAATTGATGAGGCTATCAGAGGTCGCCACTCCTCCGGGGTCAGCTTGCTCATCATTCGCGCAGGCATGACGATCGCATGGAAGAGGAAGAAACACCAGTCTGACGGTATCGGCACCGCGCTCCGGCCTAGCGGAACAATGTTACTCCAGCGAACTCCTCTGACATTTAATTTGGGGATATCAAGCTGCTGTCCCAAAGTCACAGCCATCTCGACAAGTCTTGGATCGTCTGGGCTCGTCAGAGGCGGCCTACCGAGTGGACTCATTTATTCAAGCCACCGAATGGATCTTGACATTTTCAAAACGCATTCTTGCTCGACGCTCCTTGTAGTAGAAATGCGCGACAGTATATCAACGACTACGAACGACTTTTCGCATCACCGTCACACGATTGCTTGTGCCGAAGGAACCGAGTGGACGAAATCCTACGTCTAGGTACATTGACTCGGTTCCGCCCCAGATAAATGAGCTCGAGTATTTTTTCCCTTGCGGAATGGCGATTGGATACCCGTCGACCGTCCCGCCTCCTTTCTCCGCGATAAAACGGAGTGCGCCTGTCAACGCCGCCTTCGCAACTCCCTCGCGTCTATGGTCGCGGTCAACGAAGAAGCATGTAGTCCTCCAGTCCGGCGGAGAGACGTCCATATCGCCATAACCCCTCATCCGACCCGGGAGTTCGACAAGGGGTCCGAACTGACACCACCCAACAACATCAGCTCCGTCGTAGACCAGAGCTGCGTGGGACCGGTTCGCTCGAACAAGCTTCTCCTTGAATTCCTTATGCTTCCCAGACCACTGATTCGCCTCGCTAGGGGCGAGGTGGAAGAAGGTGCACCAGCAGCCACCCCACACCCCATTATGTTTCTCGACCATTCGCTCAAAATCGGGCCATGTGGGTGGTCCTAGCTCCCGGACTGAGAATCGCGCCGCGGATTTTCCCCCGTGCTTCGTGCGGGACCCGAGTCGCCCTGCGAGTCTGCACTTTGGGTTGTGGTCAATTTCTTCAAAACCCGGACATCCACGCTCTCTCAACTTTGTGAACACGACTCAGCTACAGGACCTCTCTTCCAAGACCTACCCCGTGCAATCTTAAAGACCTCTTGGTTGGAAGTGTTTGATGAATATGAAAATCGTGCTCGACGACCAAGTTACGGAACGGTCGGTGCGTGCAGACCTGGCGTGGGAATTGTTCTTCAGGTCGAAGACGGAGATGCCGAAGGGACACGGTGAACCTCTGCTCCCCTTCGCCAACTGGTTCTGGGACCAGATGGGTCAGAGGGCAGGACGGTTGATGAAGAACTCGAAGGGGGAGGCAACTGTCACAATCCCTCCCCTGGCTCCTGAAGCCTTGGACTTCGTAGTGCGCCTGGCATCGTTCTGGGCCGACGAGGTCTATCTGAGGAAGAGACGATCTCTGTCGGGGAACATGTGGAGGAGGCCGGTGGTGAACGTTCTCGACGATGACACCCTCGAAGGACCCGAGCGCCCGATGACTTCGAAGAAGGAACGGGCTCGATCGACAGGTTCCTGATGCCGCTCCTCGGGCCTGGCCGCGCCTTCTTCAGGGTCAGATTGGTCGAGAAGGACGAGAGCGCTGCTCGATTCCACAGTCACTCGCACGTGGACGAATACTACCTGATCCTCACTGGGAAGGGGACGCTGAGATACAATGGCTCGGAGACAGAGGTGAAAGCGGGGGACCTAGTCGGCAAACCGGCCGGGCCAGAGATCGCTACGCAACTCATTGCCGACCGAGGGGAGCAGCTCCGAATACTCGATATGGAGGTTTGGCACGACCGGGCTCAAGTCTCCAAGGATATCATAGTGAACCCCGACTTCAAGGAGATCCTATTGAGTGGCTCTGGGTGGGGAGCTATCGTTCCAGAAGAGTCCTTGATTACGCCCGAGGATTTCTTCCGCCACTACGACCAGGGATACAAGAGGACGAAGGATGGAGGATGGGTCCCGTCCAAGAACCGAGGCCACAAACGGACACGCGAGAAAATGATCATACTTTGCTCCCACGACATCACCCGATAGACTGGAGAAACGAGACGAGTTTGAGTTCGGATCGAGTTGAATGGCCCCCCTCCATAGCGACGTAGTTTCGCAAAGTCAGGATATTGTGAGAGTGTAGACTGGGTGGATCTCGGCCCAGTCGTAGTGGTCCGTGTCCAAGACGTATGGTCCGGTGACTGTGATGCGGTCGTTGACGCTGGGGATTGTTATGTTGTTGGTGTAGTTCCAAAACGCTGAGACCGCATCGGATTGGGTTATGGGTAGTGCGCAGATTATTTCGACGACCAGGTCGCCGTACTGGTACTGGTCATTCGCGCTGTTGGTGAGAGTGCTATACTGAGAATCGAGGGCCAATCGCAAGTGGTAATCTCCGTCGGCCTCTTCGAACACATTCTCGACGACTCCGGAAGCAGTTATGCAGGACGTGATGATATTCAGACGGTACGAATTGTAAACGTGGCTCGACATTGAGCCCGGGTCACTGCAACCAGAGTGATCCGACCCGGGAGATCCAGTATGAGTAGCGTAGTAGCCAGTTACACCTGCCCCAACCGCAATCACCACGGCGGCGAGTGCGACCGCCAACACAGTCTTTCTCAAGAGCTTTCGCGAGAAGATTGTCTATGGCGCATAAGTGGAATAACTTTTCTGCATCCGCGTGGATGACATTATCGGCCGCGAACTACTTTTCGCATGATCCATTTGCTTGTTCCGAGAGCACCGAGCGGATGGAATCCGAATTCTGTGAACATCGAGTGGGTTCCGCCCCATAGGAATGAGGTTGAGTATGGTTTTCCTCTGGTGTCGATCGGATATCCGTCGACTGTCCCGCCTCCCTTGGTGGCGATGATGCGCAGTGCTCCTTCCAACGCGGCCTTCGAAACTCCCTCTTTTCTATGGTCGCGGTCGACGAAGAAGCACGTAATCCTCCAGTCAGGCGGAGCCAGATCCAACCTGCCGTACCCGCTCATTCGGCCCGGAAGTTCGAGCGGGGGTCCGAACTGACACCACCCAACGACATCCGGCCCGTTGTATACGAGGGCCGAGTGGGACCGATCCTCTCGAACAAGCTTCTCTTTGAGTCCCTTGTGCTTTCCAGCCCACTCTTTCTCCTCGCTGCGCTTGAGATGGAAGGCGGTGCACCAGCAGCCACCCCAGACTCCGTTGTGTTTTTCGACTATCCGCTCAAAGTCGGGCCATGTCTCTCTTTTGAGCTCCTTGATTCGAAATCGCGTCTTGGGCTGTCTCACGTGCTTCGTGCGAGAGGATAAGTTACCGTCCGGGTCTACATTCAGGCTGGTCAATTTTTTCATAAGTCGGATATCCAGAACTTTTGTGATTAATCCTTATCAGATCCAGTCAGTTCTGATGCCTTCTATCTTTGAGAAGTGGGGATCATCAGAGACGATCTGCTTTGACTTTAGCTCTAGAGCTGTCGCGGCGATGACGGAGTCGGCTGTGGGCAATCCTCGGTGGCGGGCCCTCAGCTTTGCGGCCGCTATGGCTATTGGCACAGTAAGGTCAATTATTCTGAAGGTCGATTTCAAGATAGAACCGACGCGCAGTTCTGCGGTATCGGCGCCAACATTCTCGTACTCGAACTTGTAAACCTCGTGAATGACCATTGTCGGGACGAGTGCGTTCTGGCGTTGAAGCTCTGATATTCGCGGTCTCTGCAAGGAAGTGGGTGAGAAAGAAGCGTGTGTCGATTGTCGGGACGGCGGTCAGTAGCGGTCCTCCGAGCGCATCTTGTCAAGTCTTCTCTTCATCTCCTCAGCAGTAACTCTCCCCGCGTCTATCCCCGCGAGGTCTTCGAGAGGAGTAATGGGACTGAGAAGAATCCCTTGGTCCGAGTCCTTGACTAGGAGGCTCATTCCCTGCTTTATGCTGTACTTTCTCCTCTGCTCAATCGGAATGGTTACCTGGCCCTTTCGGGTCACCTTGACAATTTGTTCCGCCATCTGCGCTCAGGTTGTACAGTGAGCCCATGTACTACTTAAACGGTCTGTCCAACCCGCCTAATAGCGCCAAGTGACCAGAAGAACCTCTCCCGATCGATTTATCTGGTGATTGCAAATCGCGCCCCTCTATCTCCCTTCCTTCGTGGGCTCAGTCAGGCTGTGAGCACAACTACCAGGCGAACCTCATTCTTCAGCTTCAACATTCTCGCCCAACAAAACGAATCTTATGATGAATGTAAAAGAATTACTCTCCTCTGACCGGCCGGATCAAATCCACTCCAGACAGAAAGAACAAGCTTAGATCTTGATCCACTTGTGTACATGGAAAGCATATACACGGTCAAGTGAGTAGCGGGTGGAATCGATGAGCTCTTACTCGAAGGCTGGCGCGGCTGGCGTTGTTTTACTAGTCACTATCATCGAGGATGCTGGGCTGATCGCCTGGCTGGTGTTGGCCCGCGCCTCAATGTTCTATCAGGGTATCCCAATCGCCCCGCTAGTACTCCTGCTCGTGCTCCTTGTCGAGCATTCGATTATGCAGCGCGCGGAGAATCCGAATTTTACCGGAAAAGTATTCGCGCAAATATTTGGCTTTAGCTCGCTTGAAGTCGTTAACTGGAGCGTATGGCTAACCCTACTCTCGAACACTTCGTCCGTGCTCTCGATGAGTTCGCTTATTGCTTCACTTTACTTCTTCGTCGGGTTCTACATTGAACACCAGATTACTGAGAACGTAATCACTCAACAGCCATATCTCCGCTTTAGAAATCCAAGAGGTGCGATCACAGCTGGTGTGATTCTTGAGACCCTCAGCGAAGGTGTCGGAGCCCGCCTCTGGTTGCTCTATGGGCCAATCGGTCCCGCATTCCTAGTCGTGGGCTCCTTGATAGAACACTCGATCCAATACGTAGTTGGAAGATTGCCCACGACGGGTCTTATTACCGAGCCTGGATCGGTACAGACAAGAAGCCAAGATTGAGCTGAGGCCCGGACTCACCGGCCTTCGTGTTTGACTATCTTCCAGCTGGGCGCTTGGTTTCTTCCATTCGTCTACTGATAGAATTGATTTCTATGAGCTCTTTTACCAAGGACCGAATGTCAAGAAGAATTTCCATCTGAATCATGTAAAAGTCCATCATCGTCCGGCTTCTTCCAGCCTGTCTGATGATCTCTTCATTGGTCCTCATTTGCAGTCCGCCCGATGTATGATCAAACACCACTTAGCTTCTTCGCCTCCGACCTGCCTAGAGGCGCTAGGTCGGGCTCACGCTGGCTGTTGATCGGGGCTGATGTTTTGTGATGCTCCGGAGGACCTTGCCGGTGTGAGCGCATTGTATCAGTCCGGTCCATGCACTGCCTAACTGAGTGACTTGTTCTATCTGGTCGCACTCTGGACATTGAACGGACGTTGCTTGGTAAAGTCGTACGTTTCTGGCTTGTCTTTCAAGTTCGGGTCTGCACCTTGCTCCGTCCATCCTCTGGCAGTTTCAAGCTAAACTGGTGGCAGATACACGCGTTACACGTCGTCTCGCCCATGCCTGTCTTAGCGTTGTGACTACTCCTGTAGTGTCCGCATTCGCAGTTGTCAAGGGGGTATGGGAAGCGCATCGGCTAATATCTCTACATCAAACCGGAAATAGGTTGTGTCCACGGGTGAACACAGATGCTCACAAGATTCTATGATCCCCGAAATTTATCCACCACGTATGTTCGATTGTGGTTGAATGTTTGCACTATTGTTTGACTTGACTAACAATCGACGATCAATCACTCTTTTTCATTATTGAATTCTTTAGCGTTTGAACGTGTACAGCCAACTCATATCGATCCAAGCCTATGATGGTGTGTGAACGGACAACGACCCAAGTCTCTGAGCTTAACCAACGCCGGACCCCACAGACCTCGACTCTCGTCGACAGGCAGATCAATTTTCACAACGACACAGTAAAATGGTCATGCGCCTGTAGAATCCTAGAATCTGCTGGCTATCACATCCAACGATGCCAATCCTCAGACCCACAAGCCGCCGACCTTGCGCTCGTACGGGTCGAAGACGTTGGCCACCGAGACAGGATAGTGGGCATTCACAACCAAAAAATGCGAATCTACACTGACGACATGCCTGCAGCAGTCTTCAGCAACCGATACTCCACAGACGCCATGCAAGCCGAGGATGCCAACACCATGGAATCAGGCCAAGCTTACGAGGCCGAATACAACACTCAATCTTTGCCTGGGACTTTCTTCCGTGCCATTGGATTTGGTCTTGGGATTGCCAGTATGTGTGTTACAGCTTTCACTTTGGTCTTAGCGCCCGTTTTGGTCGTGGAACCTAACCAAGGGATTCGTGATGTGGAATTATTCTGGATCGGTGTTGGCTTGATTTCCTTGGTTGCCCAATTGTTTGTCACTAAGCGCTAAGATTTGAGTCCATTCTTAGTTCAGATGAGAAGCTAAAATCTGAATCTCAAGGCGATCGGTTCTGAAGATGAGACCTGCAAGTTCTGCAGAGCAACAGGAAGACCCGACGGAGGAGGGGACCCGCGATTATTGGATCGTTATGATGCTCGAGACGCCGAACATATGGGCGTGGCGTGAACGGCACGATACTCGAATCATGTCATCCATTTGGTCCAAAGCAAATTAGGCAGTCCCGAGTCTCGGGAATTTTTGTGGGTTTAGCAGGGCATACAAGTATATCCAAGGATAGAAATCGAATAGGCCGATCATCAACGCTTATTATCAGCCGATCAGTCATGGAAAGCTTGACGTTTCGTGACCGGCGTAGCTGATGCTAGCAATGAGACTGGACGCATAGAGCAGAGCTGGCTCTCCGATCGCTGGAATGCGATTCGTCGACCCTACTCGGCAAACGATGTTGTCAGACTTCGTGGTACAATCCGTCCCGAGTACACGCTCGCAAGAATGGGTGCTGAGAAATTCGAGCGCCTCCTGACGGATGAGGCCTACATTCCGACGCTAGGTGCACTTACGGGCGCCCAGGCACTTCAAATGGTTCAGGCCGGCCTAAAAGCCATCTACATGAGTGGCTGGCAGGTAGCCGCGGACGCTAATCTCTCCGGCCAGACGTACCCGGATCAGAGTCTCTACCCTTCCAACAGCGTTCCGAATCTCGTAAAGAGAATCAATCAAGCTTTCCAGAGAGCCGATCAGATACAATATTTGAGCGGGAAAGGAAAGATTGACTGGTTCGCCCCGATAATCGCCGACGCCGAGGCAGGGTTTGGAGGCCCCCTCAACGCGTTCGAGCTGATGAAAGCAATGATCGAAGCGGGAGCGTCGGGAGTACACTTCGAAGATCAGCTTGCATCAGAGAAAAAGTGCGGCCACCTGGGCGGCAAAGTCCTAGTCCCAACTCACCAGTTCATCAGGACCCTTGTCGCGGCACGGCTGGCCGCTGACGTGATGGGCGTCCCAACCTATCTAGTAGCGCGAACGGATGCGGTTGGAGCGAAGCTTCTCTCCAGCGACGCTGATCCACGAGACATTCCCTATACGACAGGGGAGCGGACTCCGGAGGGCTACTACAGACTCAAACCGGGACTGCAGGCAGCTATTGCACGGGGTGTAAGCTACGCTCCATATGCTGACCTCATATGGTGTGAGACTGCGACGCCAGACCTTAACGAGGCTAGAAGGTTCGCTGAAGGCATCCACAGAGTCTATCCTGGTAAGCTACTCGCGTACAATTGTTCGCCCTCATTCAACTGGGAGAAACACCTCGACCCCCATGTAATCCGTAGCTTCCAGAGGGACTTAGCCGTGATGGGTTACAAGTTCCAGTTTGTCACCCTCGCGGGCTTCCACAGCCTCTCAGTCTCCATGTTCGAACTCGCCAGACAATACGCTGTTGAAGGAATGTCTGCCTACGTTCGTGTCCAAGGAAAAGAGTTCGAGGCTGAAAGGGAAGGCTACGCGGCGGTCAAACACCAGGCTTTCGTGGGAACTGAATACTTCGACGAGGTTTCGACCGTAATATCGAGCGGAACATCCTCAACCACGGCGATGGATGAGTCTACAGAGACAGCTCAGTTCAGAGATCAGACAGCCGTGGTCACGCCTCCAATCCGCCGCTCGGAAAACGATCACGACAAGAGTCAACAGAATTGAATCGCCAATCTAAACTGACTATCGATCCGAAGTCTAGTTCCGACCGTAGAGCCTTATGATCCCTTCCCCTACCCTTGAAGGCTTCGAAGAGATACTGACGCCTGACGCGCTGGCCTTCGTCCGCGATCTGGTCCGAGAATTTTCTCCGCGCCGAGATGTGCTACTTCAGAAGAGAATCCTCGTCCATGAGAGCCTACGCACGGGATCGCTTCCGGATTTTCTCGACGAGACGAGTGAAATTCGGACCTCCGATTGGAAAGTCGAACCGATCCCGCCGGACCTTCGTGAGCGGCGGGTCGAAATCACAGGCCCGGTCGATCGGAAGATGGTCATTAATGCCCTCAATTCCGGTGCTGATGTCTACATGGCGGATTTCGAAGACTCCCACTCGCCAACCTGGAAGGGAACCCTGCAGGGCCAAGTTAACCTTCGAGACGCAGTCAACCGGACGATCACATACACGGGTCCAGACGGACGAGACTACAGGCTCGGAGAAAAGCTTGCGACACTCTTTGTCCGCCCTAGAGGCCTACACCTCACCGAGAAACATATTCACTTCGGGTCCAATCCGACTCCAGCCCTCCTCTTCGACTACGGCCTCTTCGTCTACCACAATGCAAAGAAGCTAGTCGGTCGCGGGACTGGACCCTACATCTACATCCCTAAGCTCGAGAGCTATCTTGAAGCGCGCCTCTGGAACGAGATCTTCGACTATACGGAGAAAGCTCTCAAGCTTCCCCACGCCAGCATCAAATGCAGCGTCCTCATCGAGACTATTCTTGCAGCTTTTCAAATGGACGAAATTCTCCACTCATTACGCGAGAGGATAACAGCCCTCAACTTCGGCCGCTGGGACTACATCTTCAGCCTCATCAAATTCCTCGGTGAGAACCCAAGATTTGTCGTCCCCGAAAGACCGTTACTGCCTATGACCACGCCTTTCCTCAAATCCTGCTCGGTACTGTTAGCTCAAACTTGCCACAAAAGAGGCGCCTATGCAATCGGAGGAATGGCTGCACAGGTCCCCATCAGAGGAGACCCGCGTTCTCAGGAGGCAATCGACAAGGTGCTCGCTGACAAGAAGCGCGAAGCTTCAGAGGGATACCAAGGCGCTTGGGTCGCTCACCCAGGACTAGTACCTGTCGTCATGAAAGTATTCAACGACCATCCGTTGGAATTCAACGATGGTGGCGAGATCGTAAAGGTGGGCCGCGAGGATCTCCTCAGAGTCCCGGAGGCGAAGATAAGCGAGCAAGCTGTCAGAGCGAATATTGCCGTGAGCCTGAGATATCTAGAGTCATGGTTAGGAGGCTCAGGGTGCGTTGC
>Ga0209377_1002955_pt1 | contig 11016 bp, 9 predicted proteins | sample GraSoiAngelo_141_FD_185898 | JGI IMG/M metagenome (GOLD analysis project Ga0209377, IMG submission 185898) | Grasslands soil microbial communities from the Angelo Coastal Reserve, California, USA - 14_0929_12_40cm (SPAdes) (version 2) | ecosystem: Environmental > Terrestrial > Soil > Grasslands ...
CAGCGTTACGTTTGGATGTTGCAGCGCAGGCAGGACGCAGCAGATATGCGCGTCGGCTTTGGCGTTCACCAAACACGGGAAGCCGTCGCAGGTATTGCAACGAATGCAGGTGCTCTTCCACGGATTTTTCTCATCAAGCATGATCCCGAGTGGCGTGTGAAGCGGATTCAGGCCAAGCCGCGCGAAATCGTCGCTCAACTGCTGAATGCGCGGCTCGTGGCTGACGGCTGGAAACGGATATCCACCGGTGCGGCGCGGTTCAGTCGGATCTTCTCCAACATGCCCGTGCACATGGTAGATGCGTTCAGCCTGGGCGTAATAGGGTTCGAGCTCGTCGTACGAGATCGGCCACTCAGGTGAAATGCCGCCGTAATGTTTGATCTCGCCAAAATCTTGTTCGCGCAGGCGGAAGAGCGCAGCGCCGTAAAACTTGGTGTTGCCGCCCACGTAATAATTCGTGTGTGGATGCAGCTCCATGCCGTCCGCATTACGCCAAAGCTCTTTGGTGTTGTAGCGGCCACGCGCGTTCACTTCGAGTGAGCTCCAGTTCTCTTTTTCGCGCCGCACAAACGGACCGCGCTCGATCAGTAGAATTTTCTTGCCACTCGGAGCCAGGTGATATGCCAATGTGCCGCCGCCTGCGCCCGAACCGATGATGATGAAATCGTAATGGCCATTATTCATACGCCAATTCGTCGGCACGAGTGCCGAATCCTTACACGATCCTTTTGTGTAAGGAGTCCGGGGGCGAATCGACGAATCCGGATGCAACCAAGCTTTCAGATGAATGTGCTGACCGACGGCACAGTTCGGCCCGCTTTTTATTCCCATCGTTCTTGGCACGGCGCGCCCGGGCCGAATGAGCGAGCACACTGCGTTTGTCTTCGGCGAAACGTCGAAACAATCCGGCGTCGAGACGGAGTACGTGGATATTCGGACACTGAAGATCTGGACATCCGACGCGGGTGAAGCCGTGAAAGATCATCGTCTCCCGCGCTCGTTTCCCGCGCCGACGGTGTCGTGCTTGTTGTGCCGGAATACAATCACAGTTTCCCCGGGCTGCTGAAGCACCTCCTCGATTCCAACTAAGAATACATCATCCACAAGGCGGTCGGAATCTGCGGCGTTTCCGCCGGCGGTTTTGGCGGCACGCGCGTCCTCCAGAGTTTGCTGCCGGTCCTGTGCGAGCTTGGTTTGATTAGCACTTTCTGGGACGGCAACTTCTCGAAAGTTTCCGACCTCTTCGATGAGAATAGTCAACGATCCGGCATATCCGGGACGGATTGACGAATTCCCCAAGGATTTAATGTGGGTTTGGTGTCGCTGCGATACGGCCGGAAGAACGTTCCGCTTCGTTAAAATTGTTGAAATGGCTGAAGCCAATCCAATGATTTGCCCTGACTGCGGCGTCCCGATGAATCATCACGCTGATAAGGTCCGAAAAGAGACGCATCCCGACGACGTATCGGCGTTCGATAGCGGTCTTGGCGGCGTGATCGAAGAATTCCACACCTGCCCGCAATGCGGCAAAACGCAGTCGCGTCGCGCCCCCCACAGCGAAACGAGTTAATCAGCCACGCTTTCAGTGGGCCTTTTTTGTTCATCTCGGAAAAGTTAATGCCCGGGTGGTCGCGAAGTATTCCATCGAAGGCAAACGCCCGGCGACTTCGCCGAGATTACAAAGTATTCCAGAGCTAATGGTGTTTCCGATCAGAACGCGTGTTCTTCGGGCTAGGTCGAAAACCGATTACTCTTTCGAACTCCGAATGGGACGAGCAGCAAGGTCGATCGTGCGCTAGGCACGATAGCTAACGATGCTAATCCGGGTGTCTCTCAAGTAAAGGCGCGCTCCGCGCGCCGTTCTACCAACTCTCGACCAGTATGTTTTGTAAGGAATCGCACTCTGTCGCGACGAATGTGCAAAACCAAAAAATCCTATGCCAGCCCAAGCACCCACATACCGCCCGAAGCCGAAAATGCCTCATGCCCAGGGTTTCATCGACTTGCCAAAGCCGGTCGTGCCCAAAACCGAACATCGCAAACTGCTGAAAGGACAGAAGGCAATCGTCACTGGTGCCAGCTCGGGCATAGGTCGCTCAATTGCCTTGGCGCTCGGTCATGCCGGCGCGGGTGTCTGCATCAATTATGTCGCCGGCGAAGACAAAGCGCAGGCCATGGTCGATGAACTGCGCGGTCACGGCCACACTGCGTTCGCTTATCGTGCCGACGTTTCGAATGAAGATGATGTCGCCAAGATGTTCCAGGCCGTGCGCGATGAGTTCGGCACCGTCGACATCTTGATTAATAACGCCGGCCTCCAGCAGGACGCGCCGGTTGATCAGATGACGCTGGCGCAATGGAACAAAGTGATCAGCGTCAATCTCACTGGACAATTTCTCTGTTCCCGTGAAGCCATTCGCGAATTTAAGCGGCGCGGTGTAAAGCCGGAAGTTTCGTGTTGTGCCGGCAAAATTATCTGCATCAGCTCGGTGCACGAAGTGATCCCATGGGCCGGTCATGTGAATTACGCCGCGTCCAAAGGGGGCGTGATGTTGATGATGAAAAGCATCGCCCAGGAAGTTGCGCCCTATCGGATCCGCGCGAACTCGATTGCCCCTGGCGCGATTCGAACTCCGATCAATATGCAGGCGTGGGACACGCCGGAGCATTACAACGAACTGCTCAAATTAATTCCTTACAAACGCATCGGCGAACCGGAAGAACTCGGGCGGGTCGCCGTTTGGCTTGCCAGCGATGAATCCGACTACATCCAGGGCGCAACGCTCTTCGTCGATGGCGGCATGACGCTTTATCCCGGCTTCGAGACTGGAGGCTGAACCTGTGACAATCGTGATCCTATCCGCGCTCGTTATTTTGCTGTTCCGCATCGATTCCACTTCGCGGCATGAATCCAATTGATCCTAACGCCGCCGGACCCGCCTCTGGCGGGCAGCCCCTTCAGCAAGAATCGTACGCTGGACAGGGTCAGCCGAAAAGAACAGGCTGGGCGGCCCAGCCACTTGACTCAAGTGGCTGCCCTCCGGGCGCAGAGCGGGCCGAGTGGCTTGAAGCGGACGGCTTGGGCGGATTCGCGAGTGGAACGGTCTCAGGAGTCCGCAGTCGCCGGTACCACGCGCTTCTTCTTACGGCGACGACACCGCCCGCCGGCCGGATGGTGCTGGTAAACGGATTCGACGCATGGGTGGAGACGCCACGCGGCACATTTGCGATTTCATCGCAACGCTATGTGCCGGACGTGATTCATCCCGACGGCGCCTCGCGCATTGAATTCTTCGAATACGAACCATGGCCGCGCTGGCGTTACAAGATCGACGACGATCTCATCGTTGAGCAGGAGCTGTTCGTTCCGAAAGGCGAATCGGCGGTATTCGTCTCTTGGCGCATGGTCGCCGGGATCGGTGATCTCGGTCTCAAGTTGAAAGTGCGGCCATTTCTATCCGGTCGCGATTTTCATTCGACGCACCATGAGAATGGTTCGTTCCGTTTCGATGGCGAACAGGCTGGCGAACGGATAACCTTTCGATCTTACGACGGAGTTCCGGCGATCATTGCGTATTCGAACGGGTACTACACGCACGAGCCGACGTGGTATCGCAATTTCGTGTATTTGGAAGAACAGGCCCGCGGACTCGATTCCGTGGAAGATCTCGCGTCGCCCGGTGTCTTCGAATTTTCACTTTCCCAAAAACCGACGGTGCTAATGCTCGCGGCTGAAGGACACGCGATCAGCGAGATCGAATCCATCGAAGCGCGTTATGCCCAGGTCAGAACGATCGAGCAGCGCCGCCGGGAATATTTCTCCAGTCCGCTCGAACGCGCCGCCGACGCGTATCTGGTAAAACGCGGCAAAGGCAAGACTCTCATCGCTGGCTACCCGTGGTTCGGCGATTGGGGCCGCGACACGTTCATTGCGCTTCGTGGGCTCTGCGTCGCCACTGGCCGACTCGAAGACGCGCGCGACATTTTGGTCGAGTGGGCCGGCACTGTTTCGCAAGGCATGTTGCCAAATCGCTTTCCTGATCAAGGTGCCCAACTGGAGTTTAATTCTGTCGATGCGTCCCTTTGGTACGTCATCGCTGTAAACGATTATCTTCTCGCCGCTGAGAACCAGCCCTTGGTCACGGATGACTGTCACACGAAGAAATTGCGAGCGGCGATCGAAGCGATTCTTGCTGGCTATAATGAAGGAACGCGCTTCGGCATTCGTGCCGATCGCGACGGATTACTCTCAGCTGGCGAACCCGGTCAGCAGCTCACCTGGATGGATGCGCGAGTTGAGGGAAGGGAGATCACGCCACGAATTGGGAAGCCGGTGGAAATTCAGGCGCTGTGGCTAAACGCGCTTGCGATTGCCGCGAAATTTTCCGCGCGTTGGCAACCGCTGTTCGAGAAAGGACGCGCGGCGTTCGAAAGCAAATTCTGGAGCGAACACGCTGGTTACCTCGCCGACGTCATCGATTGCGATCATCAACCGGGCGTTGTCGATCTTACATTTCGACCGAACCAAATCTTCGCTATTGGAGGATTGCCGCTCACGTTGCTCTCGAAAGAAAAGGCGCGTCATGTTGTAGATTCGGTAGAGAAGCTTTTGCTCACGCCGGTCGGTTTGCGCTCGCTCGCCCCGGGTGAACCTGGATACGCGGCGCATTATGGCGGGAGCGTAGCCGAACGCGACGGCAGTTATCATCAGGGCACTGTCTGGCCCTGGTTGATTGGCCCATTTGTTGAAGCATGGGTGCGCGTGCATGGCTCCAACGCCGGAGCGAAAAAGAAAGCGCGCACACAATTTCTTCCACCGCTCTACGAGCATCTGAATCACGCCGGACTGGGTCATGTCTCGGAAATTTGCGATGCCGAACCGCCGCACACGCCGCGAGGCTGCCCATTCCAGGCGTGGTCGCTCGGAGAATTACTCCGCCTGGAGCGCAGCGTTCTTTAACTGATTGCGATGAGCGAGAGAACGCGTGTCCTCATTCTTGGCGGTGGATTCGGCGGGCTTTACGCGGGCGCTCGAGTTTGAGAAACGTCGGGATCCGCGGTTTGAAGTCACGGTGGTGAATCGCGAGAACTTTTTTCTGTTCACGCCGATGCTGCACGAGATCGCTGCGAGCGATCTGGATTTGACAAACATCGTTAATCCGATCCGCAAAATGATTCGGCACGTGAATTTTTTCTGCGGCGACGTGGACAAGATCGACATCGACAAAAAAGAAGTCGTTGTCTCACATGGCTTCGATCGGCATTCGCATACGCTCGAATACGACCATCTGGTTCTCGCGCTCGGATCGGTAACGAATTTCTTCGGCTTGCCCGGAGTCGCAGAGCGCGCACTGACAATGAAATCGCTCGGCGACGCAATCCAGTTGCGTAATCGGCTAATCGCACACTTGGAGGAGGCTGATACCGAATGCGCACGTGCAGAACGTCCGCCACTATTGACGTTCGTCGTTGCCGGTGGCGGTTTCGCTGGCGTCGAAACAATTGCCAGCATCAACGATTTTCTGCGTGACGCACTGCCATTCTATCCAAACCTCAAAGAGGAAATGCTCCGGATCGTGCTGGTGCATCCGGGCGAATACATCTTGCCGGAGCTGGGCGAAAAGCTCGGCCGTTATGCTGATAAAAAACTCCGTGAGCGCGGAGTGGAGATTCACCCGAAGACCAAAGTCGCGGCCGTGCGGCCAAATGAAATCGAACTCAGCAATGGCGAAAAGATCGTCAGTTCAACGCTGGTCTGGACCGCTGGCATATCGCCGAATCCGATTCTCGATCTTGTCCCGTGCCCAAAAGAACGCGGTCGGATCAAAGTAAATGCGAATCTCGAGGTGGAAAGCGTGGATGGTTTGTGGGCGCTGGGTGACTGCGCATTGGTGCCCGATCCCGCGACTGGCAAATATTGTCCGCCGACCGCGCAACATGCATCTCGCGAAGGCAAAGTCGTCGCTCAAAACATTATCGCGAGCGTTTACGGAGCGCCGAAAAAGCCGTTCAGTTTCAAAACGCTCGGAGCGCTGGCTGCGATCGGGCGGCGCACCGGTGTCGCGCGAATCTTTGGCGTGAACTTTTCCGGGTTCCTGGCTTGGTTTCTCTGGCGCTGAATTTACTGGAGCAAACTGCCGCGCATGGAAAAGAAAGTGCGCGTGGCGATCGATTGGGCGCTGGATGTTCTTTTCACAAAAGATTTCGTGCAATTTCTCGACCAACGCGCGCTTGCCCACACGCAGACCGAGACCGGGGCTGCACCGTGGAATCGTGAGCATCTTTCCACTGCGGAAAAGATCAATAATCGCGTCACGGCGTAAGGAATTGCCCGCACACTCGACCAATCGACATGGTTGCAACCGCTACCGCAGAGCATCAGCGACTTCAGGAAGACGCAGCACGCACCAAGAACTGGAAACGGTGGGGCCCGTACTTGTCGGAACGCCAATGGGCCACGGTGCGCGAAGATTATTCGCCTTACGGAAATTGCTGGGATTATTTTCCGCATGATCACGCTCGCAGCCGCGCTTACCGCTGGGGCGAGGACGGTTTACTCGGCATTACCGATCGGCAATGCCGGCTGTGTTTCGCTCTCGCGCTTTGGAACGGTAAGGACCCGATTTTGAAGGAGCGACTGTTCGGTTTAACTGGCTCGGAAGGCAATCACGGCGAGGACGTGAAGGAACTTTATTTCTACCTCGACTCAACGCCGACGCACTCTTACATGAAGGCGCTCTACAAATATCCGCAGGCCGAATATCCTTATGGATGGCTGCTCGAGGAAAATCGGCGGAGCGGCCTGGGCGCGTCCGAATTTGAATTGATCGATACCGGCGTCTTTAATGAGGATCGCTACTTCGATGTGTTCGCCGAATACGCCAAGGCTTCCGAGAACGACATTCTCATTCGCCTGACGATTGCGAATCGCGGCCCGGAAAAGGCGACGTTGCACCTCTTGCCGACGCTTTGGTTTCGGAACACGTGGTCGTGGGGCGAAATCCCGGAGGACTGCACGACCAAGCCATTAATCGCGCTGGAACGTGACGGCCTCGCCCATGTTCACCACGATCAGCTTGGCGAATATCAATTTGCTTACCAAGGCAACGCGACGGCGCTCTTCACTGAGAACGAGACGAACGCTCTGCGTCTTCACGGTTATGCGAACGGTCGGCCCTTTGTGAAAGACGCGTTTCACGAATATGTCGTGCATGGGCGGGCAGACGCGGTGAATCCCGCACAAACCGGCACAAAATTTGCGCCGCATTACGTCCTGGAGATCGAACCAGGACAATCGCAGATCGTGAAGTTGCGGCTTTCCGCAAAGGACGAAGCGTCGGCGAATCCATTTGCTGATTTCGATCGGATTCTCGCTCAGCGGATTAAAGAGGCGGACGAATTTTATGACACGCTTATTCCCTCGGAGATGGATAAGGAGTCGAAGAAAGTCGCGCGCCAGGGTTACGCCGGACTGCTCTGGAGCAAACAATTTTATAATTACGTCATTCGCGACTGGCTGGCAGGCGACCCGGCGCAGCCACTGCCTCCTCCGGAGCGAAAGTTCGGTCGGAACCGGGAGTGGACGCATCTTTTCAACCGGGACGTCATCTCGATGCCGGACAAGTGGGAATATCCGTGGTTCGCCGCCTGGGATCTGGCGTTCCACATGATTCCATTTTCGAAAATCGATCCGCATTTTGCAAAGAAGCAGCTCAATCTTTTTCTCCGCGAATGGTACATGCATCCAAATGGGCAGATTCCCGCTTACGAATTCGCGTTTGGCGATGTGAATCCTCCCGTGCACGCATGGGCGGCATGGCGCGTTTACAAAATGACTGGCCCACGCGGCCAGCGCGATCGCGCTTTCCTTGAAAGCACGTTTCAAAAGCTGATGCTCAACTTCACCTGGTGGGTCAACCGCAAAGACGCGGAAGGCAATAATCTTTTCTCGGGTGGTTTTCTCGGACTCGACAACATTGGTGTCTTCGATCGTTCGAAGCCGCTGCCAACTGGTGGATTCCTGCAACAGGCCGACGGCACCGCGTGGATGGGCTTTTATTGTCTCACGATGCTCTCCATGGCCATCGAGCTGGCGGAAACCAATCCGGCGTACGAAGACATGGCCTCCAAGTTCTTTGAGCACTTCATCGGCATCACTGACGCCATGAACTCGCTCGGGGGAACGGGTCTGTGGGACGAGGAAGACGGCTTCTACTACGACCAGCTAAAGCATGACGGCCAAATGATTCCGCTGCGGACGCGGTCGCTCGTCGGGCTCCTACCGTTGATCGCCGTGGAAAATCTCGAGACCGCGAAGATTAACAAACTTCCCGGATTCAAGAAACGGATGGAGTGGTTCCTCAATTACCGCAAAGACCTCGCATCGCTCGTCACTTATTGCGAAGTCTGCCCCTTCACGGGGAACCGGATGCTAGCAATCCCAACGCGGGAGCGGCTGCGGCGCGCACTCCGCTACATGCTAGATGAAAATGAATTTTTCTCACCTTATGGACTGCGCTCCGTCTCGCGCGTCCATGGTGACAAACCGTACGTCTTCCGCGTAGGCAACGAAGAATACCGGGTCGATTACGTTCCGGGCGAGGGAAACAGTTATCTCTTCGGTGGCAACTCGAACTGGCGCGGCCCGATTTGGTTCCCGATCAACTTTCTGATCGTCGAAGCGCTTGAACGTTACCACCTGTTTTACGGCCAATCGTTCAGAGTGGAATGCCCCACGGGTTCCGGAAATATGGCCACGCTCCAGGAGGTATCGCGTGAACTGGCACGCCGGCTTGGGAGCATCTTTTTGCCTAACGAGAAGGGCGCGCGCCCGTGTCATGGCGAGATTGGGAAATACGCGAACGATCCGCACTGGCGCGATCTCGTTCTTTTCTACGAATATTTCCACGGCGAAACCGGCCGCGGCTGCGGCGCCAGCCATCAAACCGGCTGGACGGCGCTCGCAGTAAAACTACTGGAGAACACGATTGAACACACTGACCGAAGCGAACAGGTCCGTCGAGACGTGGAGAACGACGCGTCCGAGGTACGCGGTGCGACTGGCGCGAAGCGCGGACGAAGTGCGTCGCGCCCAGCGGTTGCGGTTTGAGATTTTCAATCTCGAACTCGGCGAAGGACTGGCCGAATCGCACGTGACTGGGCTCGATGTCGATCGGTTCGACGAATTTTGCGATCACTTGATCGTCGAAGAAGTCGCGACGGGCGAAATTGTCGGCACCTATCGCTTGCAGACCGGTCAACTGGCGGCGGCAAATCTCGGTTATTATGGCGAGCGCGAATTTGATTTGGCGCCGTACGAACGATTCCGCTGCGAAATGATCGAGCTGGGTCGCGCCTGCGTGCACGCCGAGCATCGCAACTTCAATTTGCTTCATCTTCTTTGGCGTGGCATCGCCATCTACGCGCTTAAACGCAGAGCACGATTTTTGATTGGATGCAGTTCACTCACTTCACAGGACGCGATGGAAGGCGCGGTGCTGTATCAGGAACTGCGGAGGCATCTCGTTGCACCGGCACTTCGCACGCAGCCCCGGCCAAAATTTGCAGTCGTAGCCAGGATCGATGATTCCGGCTTGGAACGAGATGATGCCACACGCCAGCCGGTATCACCGATCCCGGCTACAGCAGGCGCTTCGTCGAAGTTATTGCGGGCATATATCACCATTGGCGCGAAAATTTGTGGTCCGCCTGCAATCGATCGCGAATTCGGCACAATCGATTTCCTCACCTTGCTCGACCTTCATACGCTGCCCGCGATTGTTCGCGCGCATTTTCTCCGATGAAAGATGCCGCTGTAGCCGGAATTCCTGATTCCGGGTTTATTGGAGACCAGCGGGGATCGACGATCCCGGCTACAACGATGAGCACGGCATTTCTCGGAGTCTGGCGCGCATGCGCCGTTGTATTTTTCTCGCTCTGCGCGCTCATTGAGAATGCGATCACGATTCCGTTCTTTGCTCGAGCACAACGTCTTCACGCACGCGCTGCGTGGCTGCATCGCTGGAGCCGTTTCGCATGTCGCGTGCTCGGAATCCGTGTGAGCACGCGCGGTTCGATGCCGCCATCTGGCCTTTTGGTGTGCAATCACCTCAGCTATCTCGACGTGGCTGTGCTCAGCTCGATTCGGCCGTGCGTGTTCGTCGCCAAGCGCGATGTCGCGGCGTGGCCGCTGTTCGGACGGCTGGCTCGCGCGGGAGGCACAATCTTCGTCGATCGCGAGCATCGATTGTCCAGCTCAGCGGTTGTCGATCTTGTCCAAGATGCGATCGCCAGCGGCTCAGTGGTTGTGCTTTTTCCTGAAGGCACAAGTTCAGATGGCACGACAGTCTTGCCATTCAAGTCAACGTTGCTGGAATCAGCTGTGCAACTGCGCTGTCCGGTTGCGGCGGCCGCAATCGAATATGCACTCGATCAGGGTTCAGTCGCCGATGAAGTCTGCTACTGGCGGGACATGATCCTGGTGCCGCATTTACTTAATCTTTTCTTCAAACGCGAAATCCGATCGAACTGCTCCTTTTCTGTTCCGAAAATTCCGTCCGGCGGTCGCAAAGAGATCGCGCGCGAGCTGCATGACGAGGTCGTGTCGATCCGGTCATGATGCAAGAGGAGCGAGGAATGCATAAACAGTTGATTCGCGTTCTGGCAAAGGCGACGAGTCAGCAGCCGGTGGTTTCTCTGACAAGGTTCGGCGAATCAAATTATGGCCAATGCCCAAACTCGCCGAGTCGGAAATAAAAAGCATATCGCTCTGGATACTCGTGATGGTTGCTGTAATTGGCGGACTATTCGCCGGCTTTCTCGGCGGCGCCCGGCTACGTGCGCATGCCGTTGCTGGTGTACGTGCTCGGCGGCCCGACGAAAGTTGCCGTGGGAACCGACCTCTTCGAAGAGGTAATCTCAGCCAGTTACGGCACGATTTCGCACGCCATCAAGCGAAATGTGGATATTATGATTGCGCTGGTGATGCACACCGGCGCAACCGTTGGAGCGCAGATC
>Ga0209377_1002960_pt1 | contig 11008 bp, 7 predicted proteins | sample GraSoiAngelo_141_FD_185898 | JGI IMG/M metagenome (GOLD analysis project Ga0209377, IMG submission 185898) | Grasslands soil microbial communities from the Angelo Coastal Reserve, California, USA - 14_0929_12_40cm (SPAdes) (version 2) | ecosystem: Environmental > Terrestrial > Soil > Grasslands ...
CCCGCGACGATCAGGTCGCGTGCCTCTTGGAACTCGGACGCGTAACCGAAGGTGCCGGCGATCGAGTGCTCTTGGAGGAGCAGATTCAGCAGGTTAACTGAGTACGGCTGCTCGAACGCCCCTGCGACGACGATGCGGCCGCCGCGTCGAGTGGACGCTAGGCAGTCGTCCATGGTCGCTGCGATGCCAACGCACTCGATTGCCAGGTCGCAGCCGAGACCGCCGGTCAGCTCGCGCACCTGCACTGAGGCCACCTTGGCTGGATCGACGGCTTCGGTCGCGCCGATCTTCAGCGCGAGCTGGCGTCGGGACTCGGCCGGTTCCGAGACGATGATCCGGCCCGCGCCTTTGTGCTTGGCGGCAAGGATGGTCAAGAGTCCGATTGGGCCTCCACCGGCGATGAACACCGTCTCGCCGGCATTCATGTCGCCCCGGCTCAGAGAGTGAATGGCGACGCCCAGCGGTTCCGTGAGCGCCGCGCGCTCGAGCCAGGAGTCGTCCGGTAGATGCAGTGCCTGTTTCACGTGTACAACCACTCGCTCGGCGTAAGCGCCTTGCTCACGGTATCCGGTGCCGGCCTGTTCTGCGCACAGGTTGGTCGCTCCCGCCTTGCAGTAGTAGCACGCGCCGCACGGGCGGCCGGGATGGACGACGACAGGATCGCCAACTGAAAGGCCATTCGCGCCCTTGCCGAGCGCCAAGATCGTGCCGGTGAACTCGTGACCCATGACCGGCTGGAATATGCCGGCGCCACGCATCGAGGGCGCCTGGGATGCGTATTCGTGGAGGTCGGAGCCGCAGACCCCGCAGTACGCCACCTCGACCACCACCTGGCAGGTGCCGGCGTGCGGCCCGGGGAACTCCCGCACCTCCATCTTTCTTGGTCCGCCGAACGCCACTGCTTTCACGAAGACACCAGCTCCTCTTCCCTGGGCGCGCTTCCGGGCTCGTACACGTTCTGCACGTATTGGGAAACCATCCGCTGCGCATTGAAGAAGCTGCCGTTGTGTGAGATAGCGCTCCGCATAACGTCCGCGTAGGCGCGTGGCCGATCGTAGAACATCGGCAGGATCGCGTTTTCGAGCTTGCCGTAAAGCGAGTCGAGTTCGGCAACTGGGTCCCCGGACTCCTCCGATCGATCGCCGATTGCCCAGCCGGTAACGCCCTCGATCCATCCCTCGAGCCACCAACCGTCGAGAACGCTGAGGCTGGGCACACCGTTGAGGGCGGCCTTCATACCGCTCGTTCCAGACGCTTCAAGCGGCTTCAGGGGGTTGTTCAGCCACAGGTCGACGCCTGCCACCATCACGGCAGCCAGCCTCATGTCGTACTCTTCGAGGTAGACGACACGCAGGATGTCCTTCAGTTCGCGCGCTACTGAGAAGATTCGCTCGATCGCCGCCTTGCCGGTGGTGTCACGCGAGTGGGCTTTTCCGCCGTAGACGAGCTGAAGCGGCCCCACGCGCTCGATGATCCGCCGCAGCCGCTCCTCATCCGTATATAGCAGATCCGCGCGCTTGTAGCCGGTCGCGCGACGCGCAAAGCCGATCGTCATTGTTCCGGCATTTAGCTTCGTAGAGGTCCGGCGCTCGACTTCGGCCAGCAATGTGGCTTTGGTTTCCGCATGGGCCATCTGGATCTCCTCGCGCGGAATTGCTGAGGCTTGCCGGAGGTAACGATTGTCGCGCCGCCAGTCGGGCACGTGCCGGTCGTAGAGCCTCGCAAACGGTGGCGATGTCCAGGTCCCCACATGGACTCCGTTGGTGATGGCGCTTATGGATGTCTCGGGGAACATCCGCCGCGCGACGTGGGCGTGCCGGATCGATACGCCATTTGCGCTGCGGCAGAAGAACATCGCCAGTTTGGTGAGGTTGAACACGCCTGCCTCGGGGTGCGTCAGACGAGCCAGGATACCTGTGCGTTCCTTGCCCAGCACGCTCTCGACGAGCTCAGCCGAGAAGCGGTCGTGGCCGGCGTCGACCGGCGTGTGCGTTGTGAACACGCACTTCTGGCGCACGTCATCGACGTCAGACTCGATGACGGAGCCCCTGTCATGGAGGCTCGCGTGCTCCTGGAGGAGCGCGAGGGTGAGGAGGCTGGAGTGGCCCTCGTTCATGTGGTAGGTGTGAAAATCGGCGTGGCCGAGGGCGCGCAGAATAGCGATGCCGCCGATTCCCAACACGACCTCCTGGCAGAGCCGGTAGCGGATATCGCCGCCGTAAAGTGAGTCTGTCAACGCTCGGTCGTACTCGTCGTTGGATTCGATATCGCTGTCGAGCAGGTATACCGGGATGCGGTGGTCGGTTACTCCCGCTACCTCGTACTTCCAGGCGCGCAACGTGACGGGGCGGCCTTCGATCGTCACCAGCACCCGCGGCTCGAGCGCTTCGAGCCTGTCCTCCGGCGACCACTCGTCTGGCGACTCCGTTTGTTTCCCGTCGCCGTCGAGGTGTTGCCGGAAGTATCCCTTGCGGTGTACGAGTGTTGCGGCGACAACTGGCAATCGTAGGTCTGCCATCGCGCGCAGCGTGTCGCCGGCAAGCACGCCCAGCCCGCCGGAATACGTTGGGATCGACGCATCCAGCGCGATCTCCATCGAGAAGTAGGCTATCGAATGGACACGCGGTGTGCCGGCCGGCCGTGCCGTCACTTACTTTCGCGCCGCGCCCGAGCGCGATACAGCTTCGTCGATCGACTCTTCGAGCACGTGGACGAGCAGGTCGATATCGTCTTCGGTAATGATGAACGGTGGGCCCAGCATGATGATGTCCTGAGCGGCGCCCGAGCCGGCCGGGTAGAGGAAGACGCCCTTGCTGAGGCCCGCGGCTACGATCCGGCGGGTGATACGAGCACCGGCGGGGAAGCGTTCGAGGGTGTCGCGATCACGCACGATCTCGACGGCCTGCATGAGGCCGAGCCCGCGCACCTCGGCGACGTTTGGGTGCTGCGCGAGGCGGGCGAGCCGTTTGCTAAGGAGCTCGCCCGTGGACCTGGCGCGCGCGACCAGGTCCTCTCGCTCCATGATTTCGAGAACTTTGTCGGCGACGGCGCAGGAAGCGGGATGCGCGGTAAAGGTGTAGAACATGAGGTCCTCGCCACGTTCGGCAATCGGCGCCATTACTTCGTCGGTGGCGTAGACGCCGCCGATGGGCGCGTACCCGCCCGCCAGTCCTTTGCCGCCAACCATGATATCGGGCGTGATATTCCAGTGGTTGACGGCAAACTTCTCGCCGGTCCGGCCGAAGCCGCACATGACTTCATCTGCGATCAGAAGGACGCCGTACTTTCGGCAGATCTCGGCGACGCGCGGCCAGTAGCCGTCCGGAGGGACGACAGCCCCGGCCGCGCCCCCCACGACCGGCTCTGCGATGAACGCGGCGACGGTGTCCGGGCCCTCGCGCACGATGACCTCTTCGAGCTTGTCCGCCGCTTGCTCTCGGCAGTCCTCCGAGGTACGGCCCAGCGAGCACTCGAGGCAGTAATGAGACGGGGCCTTGGGGAAGTCCAGGAGAAGCGGCTCGTAGCCTTTCCTGCGCGACGCGTGCCCACCGACAGCGAGCGCCGCGAGGGTCACGCCGTGGTAGGAGAATTCTCTGCCGATGATCTTCCAGCGCTCAGGACGGCCGGCGCAGACGTGATGCAGGCGCGCCAGACGCAGGGCGGCTTCTACCGATTCGGAGCCGCCGCTCGTAAAGCTGGCACGCGTGAGGCGTTCAGGCAGCCAGCGCTCGGTCAGGCGCTCAACGAGGCCGGCCTTAGCCTCGGTCGCGAAGGTCGGCACGACATAAGTCAGATGCTCCAGGGCCTGTGCCGCTACTTCCGCGACCTCCCGCCGGCCGTGGCCGATGTTGACGACAATGGCGCCGCCGGCTGCGTCAAGAATTCGCCGGCCCTCGGGCGTAATCAGGTACGCGCCCTCGGCGCGCTCTACGGCGAACGGCGCTGCCGGGGAACCAGGCACGAACGATGTCCGACGAGAGGCGTCGGTGTCAATGGTCATCGCAGCACAGGATACAGCCCGAGGGCGATAATCCGCCAGCCAGCGGGGGATTAAGGCGCGGTCAGGATGCGCGGGCGGGGATGAAGTGGCTGATGTGCCGGAAGAGGTCCTGGATCGAGACGACGTGCGGCTCGCTGTCTTTGGTCACGAGGGGCAAGTGCCGGAAGCCGCCCACAGACATCTTGTGAAGGGCCATGGCGAGCGTGTCGTGGTCGCCGCAGATTACCGGGTCAGGGGTCATGACATCGCGGACGCGGACGGCGTTCAGGTCCAGCTTGTCGCCGGCTGCCTTGAGGAGGATGTCGCGGTCGGTCAGGATGCCGACGATCTGGTTGTCCTTTTCCACCAGCACGCAGTCGACACCGCGCCGCTGCATGATGTGGATCGCCAGGTGCACGGGATCTCCGGGCGCCACGGCGGCGGCTTCCTTCGCGCCAACGACGGCGAGTGGGTCATGCATCAGGTGCTCTTCGAACTCGCTCTCGGCGCTGGGTAGGTCTAGATTGCGCAGGTCCTGGCCACAGCTTTCGCACGTGTCGGCGCCGTCGATGTTATCGAAATGACAGGCGGGGCAAATCACGGTGAGTCGTTCCTACTCGACCGTCCAGGTGTCGCCTTCGTTGAGGAGCGCCTCGAGGTCGCCCTCGCCTTCGCGCGATATGGCATCCTGGATCTGCTGGTCCATGAGGTCGTCGTAAGTCGGCCTTTGCACCGCGCGGAAGACGCCCATTGGTACGGGGTACTGTGGGTACTGCATACGCGAGAGGATGTAAGCTACCGCGGGGTCTTCTCGCGTTTCATCGTGAACCAGCAGGTCGCCTTCGGCTATGTCGTTCCCTAGGTCGACGACTTCGGGGGTCGTTCCGTTGAGGCGGACACCTCTATTCCGGTCTTTGCCGAAGACCAGTGGCTTTCCATGTTCGAGGGTGATCGTACGGTCTGGCCGGACGTCCTTGTCCGCGAACTCCATGAAGGCGCCGTCATTGAACACGTTGCAGTTCTGGTAGACCTCGACGAATGACGTGCCTTTGTGATGAGCCGCCCGGTCCAGGGTCGTGAGCAAATGATGCACGTCGATATCGAGTGAGCGAGCGACGAAGGTTGCCTCGGCGCCGAGGGCGACGCTCAAAGGATTCACGGGGTGATCGATGGTGCCCATCGGCGAGCTTTTCGTGCGCTTGCCCATCTCGGACGTTGGCGAGTACTGGCCCTTCGTCAGCCCATAGATGCGGTTGTTGAAGAGCACGATCACGACATCCACGTTGCGGCGCAGAATATGCAGGAGATGATTGCCGCCGATGCTCAGGCCGTCACCGTCGCCGGTGATGACCCAGACCTGGAGGTCCGGCCGCGAGGCCTTGAGCCCGGTGGCGATCGTGGGGGCACGCCCGTGGATGCTATGGAAACCGTAGGTGTTCATGTAATACGGCAGCCGGCTGCTGCAGCCGATGCCGGAGATGAAGACGATCTTCTCGCGCGGGATGCCGAGATCCGGCATCAACTTCTGCGTTTGCGCGAGGATAGAGTAGTCGCCGCAGCCCGGGCACCAGCGGACCTCCTGGTCAGAGACAAAATCTTTGCGCGCCAGCGGAACGGGCTCGGTCACTGTTTCGGTCGTCATCCGACGGTCACCTTACTTCGTACGAGTTCATTGACTTTCTGTTCGATCTGCGCGATCTTGAACGGCCGCCCCGTTACCTGATTAAGGCCGACGGCGTCGACCAGGTAGCGGGCGCGCACGAGCATTAGCAGTTGCCCGAGATTCATCTCTGGGATGAGGATACGGTCGAATCGAGAGATGACCTCCCCCAGGTTGGCTGGGAAGGGGTTCAGGTAGCGCAGATGGGCGTGGGAGACTGAGAGACCGCGCGTCCGGGCTCTCTGCACCGCGGAGAGCGCAGGCCCGTAGGTGCTGCCCCACCCGAGCACCAGCAGCGAGCCCTCTTCTTCGCCGATGACCTTAAGATCAGGAATGTCGTTGGCGATACGAGCGATTTTTTCGGCCCGGAAACGGACCATGCGATCGTGGTTCTCCGCGTCGTAATTAACATTCCCAGTGATGTCGGCCTTTTCGAGCCCCCCGATACGATGTTCCAGGCCGGGCGTGCCGGGGATCGCCCATGGCCGAGCGAGAGTCTCAGGATCACGGGAGTAGGGATGGAAGGTCTTCGGGTCTGTCGCAAAATCGACCCGCATAGTGGGCAAGTCAGCCACGGAGGGCAGACGCCAGGGCTCCGAGCTGGTGCCAAGGTAGCCGTCGGACAGGAATATAGTGGGCACCATATGCCGCAAAGCGATCCGGAACGCCTCGATCGCCATGTCAAAGCACTCGGCGGGCGTCGCCGGCGCGACGATGGCCACGGGGCACTCGCCGTTGCGGCCAAACATTGCCTGGAGCAAGTCTGCCTGCTCGGTCTTCGTGGGCATTCCCGTGCTCGGGCCCGAGCGCTGAATCATAGCGACGACAATCGGCAGCTCGACCATCACAGCGAGGCCAAGAGACTCACTCTTGAGGGCAAGGCCGGGACCGCTGGTGCCGGTAAGGCCGAGGCAGCCGCCAAAGGCGGCGCCGATTGCCGAACCGATCGCGGAGATCTCATCCTCGGCCTGGAATGTCTTCACGCCGAAGTTCTTGAACCGCGCGAGCTCCTGAAGAATGTCGCTGGCGGGCGTGATCGGGTAGCTGCCGTAAAACAGCGGCCGGCCTGTCAGGCGCGAGGCCGCCAGAAAACCGAGCGCTGTCGCCTCGTTGCCGGTGATACTTCGATAGCGGCCGGGGGCGAGATCTGCCTTTGGCACCCGGTAATGCACCGGGAAGAGCTCGGCCGTTTCGCCGAAATGGTAGCCGGCCTTCAATGTATCGGCGTTTGCCTTCGATACGGCGGGGTTCTTCGAGAACTTCTGGTCGATCCAGCGCAGGGTCGGCTCGAGAGGGCGTTCGTACAGCCAGAACATCAGGCCGAGCGCGAAGAAGTTCTTCGAGCGGTCGATCTGCTTCGTGTTCAGGCCGCTGTCCTTCAGGGCCCGCGCATTCATGCTGGTGATGGGCACCTCGATCACCCGGTAGCCGGAGAGCGTGCCGTCTTCGAGCGGGTTGGCCTGGTAGGCTGCCTTGCGCAAGTTGGCGTCGGTGAACTCGTCTGTGTTCACTATGACCGTTCCGCCCTTGGGAAGATCGGGGAGGTTTGTCTTCAAGGCCGCGGGGTTCATCGCCACAAGCACGTCTGGGGCGTCCCCCGGGGTGTGGATGTCGTAACTGGAGAAGCTTACCTGGAACGAACTGACGCCCGGCAACGAACCGGCTGGAGCACGAATTTCGGCAGGGAAGTCGGGGACGGTGCTGATGTCGTTTCCGATCAGCGCGGCGGTGTTCGTGAACTGAAGCCCGGCGACCTGTGAACCATCGCCTGAGTCACCGGCGAAGCGGATAGTGACGCGGTCGAGTTCCTGCGTTTCGCCGTTTCTCGGCGGGGCGATACGGCCGTCTTTTGTGGTCATGCGCCCTCGGGTGTGGCGAGAAGCTGGTGCGGCATCGGAGGAAGGTTCAGGACCTTCTCCGGGTAGGCCTCAGCCAGGTAGTCGATTACGTCTTGAATCCGGAAGAGGGCGATTGCTTCGCCGCTTGCCGGGTCGATGATCGGTACATTGCGGAAGCCCTCCCGATTCATCAGGCTGATTGCCTCGCCGATAGTGTCATCCGGTGTCATCGTAAGCGGGTCTGGTGTCATGAAGGTATCGACCGGTTCATCGTAGTCGACGTCGCGCGCGACCATCTTCATGAGGACGTCGCGCTCCGTCATGATGCCGACAGGATGGTTGTTCTTCGATACGAGGACGCAGCCGGCACCTTGCTGCTGCACCTTCCGAATTACTTCTCGCACGCTCGTTCCGCTTTCGACGGTGAGTGGGCGAGACAGCTTGAGGGCCCGAATCTTATCGCTTAGCAATTCGACTTTTCACCAGCCGGACGGTGGGCTCCGGCGTTCCATTTCAGCATTGATGCCGCAGATCATCCATCACCAGTATATCAGGCGCGGGCGAAGGGTTGCCCGCCACACGTCCTCTTCCCGAGACGTTAGCGGCGTGAAAATGACGCCAATGGAGCGTGTAACGATTGCGTGGCGCATGCCGTCCTCAATTGCAGCATCTAGGCAAAGCCTGCATGGGCGCTGCCAAGGAGGAGCGCAGGGCGTGACAACGGTGGAATCCCCGCCGGCTCGAAAATGGTTCGGCAACCCGATTAACTCTGTACGTAATGGCTTGGTCGCAGGTTTCGGTCTGCTCGTGCTTATCTTGATTGCGGTAGTAGCGGGATCGACCTATATGGTAAAGCAGTACCAGGCGGATAGCGCCCAAATGGCGGAGAAGGCCGACACCGCGCTTCTACTACAGGGCACCGAGTCGCATGTCGGCACGGCGGGCCTCATGCTTCAGCGCTACGCCCTGGACGGCGATCCTATCTGGATCCACGAAATCATCAGTGCAGCGGATTCGGCCACCACCAACATGGCGACGGTCCGCGCTCGAGAGAGAATCGCAAACAACGGCGAGGCGCTGGCGAGGCTGGATGCGCTCGACGCCACGGGCAACGGACTGCGCAAGAGCCTCGAGCAAGTCGTCGCGCAAAGAGCGGCCGGAGACGGGGCCGGTGCGCTGGCCACGCTAGACACGATGGTAGTGCCGTTTCTGCAGTATCGTGAAAATCTGCGGGCGGCCGCAGAGAATGAGCTTGCTGAGGTTGCCTCTCTGCAAGCTGATGCTGATCGCTCCGGCGAACTCGCGTTTTGGCTGCTCGTAACGTCGGGCGTGGTTGGGCTGACATTGGGCGCGGCCGTTTCAGTGCTAATTGGGCGCTCAATTTTGCAGCCTCTCTCGTCGCTGGAAGCCACTGCAAATAAGGCCCGCGCGCCGGTGTCAGGGCCAGCGGAGCTGAGCAAGCTCGGTGGGGCACTCAACCACATGATGACGGCCGTGGAGGAGCGCACCGAGGAGCTTCGCCTTTCGAACGAAGAGCTAAGGGAGCGCAATCGCCAGTTGTTAGAAGCGCGAGCGCAGGCGGCCAGCGACGCGCTTACGGGGCTGCTTAACCACCGAAAATTCCATCAGAAGATTCGTGAGGTGATCGCCGACGCCCAGCAGAGCAATGAGGCGGTCAGCTTGATCATGCTGGACGTCGACAACTTCAAGCAGGTCAACGACAGCCTTGGTCACCTCAAAGGCGACGAGGTGCTGCGCGAGCTTTCGTCAACGATCGCAGAAACGGCAGGCCAGGACTGCGCCTATCGCTATGGCGGTGACGAGTTCGCGGTCATGCTGACTCGGTCAGGCCACGAGGACGCAGTGCGTGTGGCCAAACGCCTGCTGGACGCTGTGGCGAAGAACAAAGAGGCCGAGAAGGTCACCGTCAGCCTGGGCGTGGCGGCCTACCCCGAGATGGCAGCGACGGCCGAGGAGCTGATCTACCGAGCGGACATGGCGCTGAACTGGGCCAAATCGTCGGGTAAGAACCGCGTCGGTGACTGGCATGCTCTCATCGCCCGCAAGGACGGCGAGATGCCGGCTCCCGCGGAGAACGCTGTCGACGCGGGCATTGCCAGCAGCTGAAGCAGCGCGCAGACGACGGCATGTTGGCCAGAGCTCAATTCTGACCTGCGGTTTTGGAGTTCACGCCCTCGTGGTCGCTGAGGGTCACTGAGGGTCATGTTCACGAACGATTATAAGCTCGTTCGCTCGTTGAGGGTCGTTACCAGTCGCGGGGATTGCTGTCACGGTTGGCGTTCAGAAGTAGTATCGGGCCAGTATATCCTACGGATAACCTCTAGTCCTGGGCCATAACCCCGCGACGAATCACCCATCAGCCGAGCGTTAATCAGGGTAATGAGGCTATAAGGCGCCTTACTTCGTTGAGGGGGAGGAGTCGCATTGGCCCCCGACTACTTTCCTCCCCATCAGTTCACAGAAGGCCCGTCCTCGCCACACGGGGACGGGCTTTCTGTTGTCAATCACCCGTCTTGAGGGTCTTCCGAATGGCCGCTGTTGTCACGGTTGCTGTCAGGCTGCCACAAACCGCCAATTCTGATGGCACCCAATGATAGATTTCGTTCGTAAAACTCTGGCAGGGGCGGAGGGACTCGAACCCCCGACCTGCGGTTTTGGAGACCGCTGCTCTTCCAGCTGAGCTACGCCCCTACGATACGTGGATCGCGCGCATCTAGTATAGCAAGCGTTCATGAGCGCTCTTCTCTGTGAAGCGGCGCCACGGCCCGGTCGGGGAAGTTCGTGCAGATGCCGTCGATCCCGAGTTCGATGAGACGCGCAATGTCGCCGAGCCGGTCCACGGTCCAGGCATAAAGGGCAAGCCCGCTGCGCTGACAATCGCGAGCCAGTTGCTCGTCGATGCCCGCGAAGAACACGCTGACGCCCTGGAGACCCAGGCGCAAGGCTCGCTCTCGGGCCTCCGGCCACCGTGAGAGTGATTCCGCGGCCAGTAACGAGGCGCCGGGAATTCGCGGTTCTGCGGCTCTCATGGCAGCGAGGGCCTGAGGAAAGAACGACCAGACCATGACATTGCTGACGGCGTCAGCTTCGCGGACCACGCTGGCGATGAGACTCTCGATGCCGGGTTGCTTTATCTCGATGACTAGCAGCGCTCGTGCGCGAGTAAGGTGCAGCACCTCGGCAAGCGTGGCTACAGCCTCGCCACCTGCATCGAGTGCATGCAACTGCTTCAGCGACATCTTGGCGACCTCGCCGCTCCCATTCGTAGTGCGGTCGACGGTCAGATCGTGCATGAGGACGGGCACTCCATCGGCACTCGCCTGGACGTCGATCTCGATCCCATCCGCCTTCAACTCCAGAGCCTTGAGCACGCCGGCCAGCGTATTTTCGGGTGCGTGACCGCCGCAGGCAGCGTGCGATATGACGAGGGGACGGCGCATGGGGCGATTATTGCACGAAGCTTGCAGAGGCAGTGCAACGCTGGGCTTCAGCCTGATGCAGCGGGGCGCT
>Ga0209377_1002968_pt1 | contig 10994 bp, 10 predicted proteins | sample GraSoiAngelo_141_FD_185898 | JGI IMG/M metagenome (GOLD analysis project Ga0209377, IMG submission 185898) | Grasslands soil microbial communities from the Angelo Coastal Reserve, California, USA - 14_0929_12_40cm (SPAdes) (version 2) | ecosystem: Environmental > Terrestrial > Soil > Grasslands ...
CTTCGCGTCGGTGTCCGGGAACGGGATGCCGATGCACTCTTTCACGACGCCATTCAAGGGATTGCAGTGCGTAACGGGGGAGGCCTCCGTGAGTCCGTAGCCTTCGACGAGTCGGCCCCCGGTTGCGGACTCGAACTGCTTTCGCACCTCGTTCGGGAGCGGCGCCGCCCCGGAGAGGCACGCGCGGATCGACCGCAGGTCGTACTTGGCCAGCCTCGGATGTCGAAGGATCGCGATGTACATCGTCGGGACCCCGGGGAAGAGGCTCGGCTTCGTCTTGTTGATTAGCTTGAGGATGGCGCCGATCTCCCGCGGGTTAGGATAGAGGACCACTTCGTTACCCGTCACGATAGAGAAGAGCATCACGGCGGTCAGCCCGTACACGTGGAACATGGGGATAGCCCCGAGCACTTTCTCCGGGCCGTGAGTGGCTTGGGGAAACCAGGCGGCCGTCTGCATCGCATTCGCGACGAGATTTCGGTGCGTGAGCATGGCCCCCTTTGATGTGCCCGTCGTGCCGCCCGTGTACTGGAGGACCGCGACCTCATCGACGCTCTCGGGTTTCTCCGGAGCCGGACCGCCGGCCGTCCGAACCAAATCCCCGAAACGGTGCACGCCTTCCTCATCCGGGATCACGAGAGGCCAGAGTCCCTGCTTTCGGAGATCCCGCTTCTTCTTGATCGGGTACAGCTGCCGCAATGGCGTCTTGAGGAACTCCCCGACATCGCACACGACGACTCGCCTCACCCCGGCGTTCGTGGTGGCCTTCGACACGTTGTGCCAGAACAGGTCGAGGGCGATGACGGTCTGCACTCCCGCGTCGGTCCAGAGCTGCTCGAGTTCCCGCGCCGTGTACAAGGGGTTCGTCTGCACGACGATGCCTCCGGCGCGGAGGACCCCAAAGAATGCAACGATGAAGTGCGGGGTGTTCGGGAGGACCAAGGACACACGGTCCCCGCGACGGACGCCGATTTTTCGCAGGCCTGCGGCAAATCGGTCGGCTGCTGCGTCCAGTTCTCCATAGGAGATTGACTTCCCATAGAACGAGATGGCGGGGCGATTTGCGTACTTCTTTGCGGCGCGTCGGAGCAACTCGTCGACCGCAATGTCGGGATAGTCGATGGACTTCGGGACCCCCGCCGGCCAGCTTGCGAGCCAGGGCCGGTCGATCGTTGCCTCCCCCTGCATGGTTGAAAGATAACGTCGCCAGAGACTAAAACCTGGTGGGGCGGCGCCAACGCGCGAAACGATTATCCGTCGCAGGAGCCCATCGCGGCCCGATGCCCGATGCGCCCCGGCTCCGCATCACGCGGGAGGGAGCCGTGGTGGTCCTGTTGATCGAGAACCCGCCCCGGAATCTTTTGAGCCTCTCGATGGTCGCGGAACTCGCCGCGCGGGTCGCCGATTTGGAGAAGGACGATTCCGTTCGTGCGGCCGTGCTCACGGGAGCGGGACACGCCAATTTCTGTGCCGGACTCGACATGGACGAGTGGTCCCGACTCTCGCCGAAAGCCGCCCAAGATGAAATGAGCCGCGGCCAAGATGCGTTCTGGGCCCTCGAGCATCTCACGAAGCCGACCATCGCCGCGATCGCCGGGGCGGCCCGAGGTGCGGGGGCGGAGCTCGCCCTCGCCTGCGATCTGCGCATCGCCGACGAGAGCGCGGTCTTCTCGCACCCCGAAGTCGATCTCGGCTGGATGCCGAGCCACGGTGCCACGGCGAGGCTCTCGAAGATCGTCGGTCGGTCTCGGGCGCTCGAGATCCTCCTGAGCGGGAAGGAGGTGAAGGCCCTCGATGCACTTCGCCTGGGGATCGTGAATCATCTCGCCTCTCTCGGCGGTGCGCTGGATCAAGCGAAGGCTCTCGCGACCCTGTTCGCCTCGAAGCCGCGGCCCGCGGTGAAAGCGATCAAGCGGGCTCTCACCGAGGGCGACGAGAAGCCGTACCGCAACCGGTTCCTACTCGAATCGCAACATGCGATTCAGCTCCTGTGGAGTGACGAGCAAAAGGCCGCGATGGAGCGCCTTCGCGCGAAACGCCCTTGAGCAAAACCAGGGTCAAGCGCTCACCCATGCCGCAACACGGTCTCCTTCGACCCCCACCGCTTCAGCTCGATGTCGACGCCGACATCCGTGGCCACGAACGATCCGGCCTTCACGCCTGCCTCCTTGAGAATCTTGCGGCGCTCCTCCTCGCTTGCGAAGGCCAGCTCGGATTGAAACAAGCCGAAATCGATCTCGACCTTCGAGTTCACGCGGACCGCGCCCACCAGACGCGTACCGCCCTCGAGGACGGGGCCGACCGTCGAGATTCGTCGGGCCCGGACCCGTTTCAAGAAGCCGAAGCAAATGACGCGACCCTCGGCCCATTCGCCGGCTCGGACCTTCGTGTACGAGTCCCGCGGATCGAGGCCGTAGATGTCCACGTACGTCGCGGCATCCTTCGGATCGTACGACCATCCTTTCTTGGGGTCCCGCGCGATGCGCATCCGGATGTAGCCTTCCGCCTCACAATCGGGACAGAGGAGGGCCTCGAGAATCCGTCCCTTCACGGGAAAGGCCGCTTCGAACTCGAGGCCCGACTTGATCGGACGGGGCACCGCGATGCGAACGGTCGCCACGACGATAAACCCCACCACACGTGAGCTTCAAGTCGTGGCGGGCCTTACACAGGCGAACGCGGGGGAGTGCCATCCCGGAGGAACGCCTGGTCCACAACTATCTCGTCGAGGCGGGCCTGGCGGAGCGGATTCCGAAGGGGATTCGGATCTGGGAGGAGACCTTGCGGGACGGCGAGCAGACGCCCGGGGTGGCGTACACGCCGGAGGAGAAGGTGCGGATCGCACGCCTCCTGGACGAGGTCCACGTCCCGATGATGGACGTCGGCATCCCGGTCGTCTCGAGCGAGGAGGCGCGCGGCGTCCGCATGATCGCGAATGCGGGGCTCGACGCAACGATCATGGCCGCGGCCCGGACGGTCCGGAAGGACGTCGAGGCGTGCATCGCCTGCGACGTCGACGAGATCGCGTTGTTCACCGCCGGATCGGATTTGCACATCAAGCACAAGCTCGCGATGACCCGCGACCAAGTGAAAGAGGCCGCGGTTCGGGAGACCGAATACGCGGTCGCCCATGGGGTCGAGGTGTCATTCGTAACGGAGGACACGTTCCGGGCGGACCTCGACTTCGTCGTCGATCTGTACGACGCCTGCACCGCGGCGGGCGCCCACCGTGCGGTGGTCTGCGACACGGTCGGCGTGATGACGCCGCCCGGGATCGCCTGGTTCTTCGACCAACTGAAGCGCCGCCTGCAGCCGACCGAACTCTCGTTCCACGGCCACAACGACTTCGGCCTGGCGGTCGCGAACAGCCTCGCGGCGGTCGAGGCCGGTGTCGCGGTACCCCACACATGCGTCAACGGCCTCGGGGAACGCTCCGGCAACGCGAGCTTCGAGGAACTCGTATTGGCACTCGAAGCGTTGTACGGATACGACACGGGGATCGACGTCTCTCGGATCTACGAACTGTCGCAACTCGTGGAGACGCTGAGCGGGATCCCGGTCGGGATGCACCAGCCGCTCGTCGGACACAACGCATTCGCCCACGAGTCCGGGATCCATGCGCACGGCGTGATCAAGCACACCGCGACGTATGAGCCGATCCAGCCGGAGAAACTCGGGAGGCAGCGGACCTTCGTCTTCGGGAAGCACACCGGGTCTCTCGCGGTCGCCGAAAAGCTTCGCGGACGCGGGGTCGATGCGACGCCGGAGCAAGTCGCGGGGCTCGTGAAGCTGATCAAGGACTTCGCGGAAGGCCGATCTAAGGAGGACCAGCAAGCCTTCGTCGCATCGTTCCGAGAACGATCGGAGAGGCAGCGCGGCGTGACGGACGACGAGTTCTGGGCGCTCGCGCGGAAAGCTGGCCTGGCGGCGCCAAAGTGATGCGCCTCACGTCTTTCGGGCCGGAGAGTCCGCGGGGTCGGGGACGGCGAGCCCCATCGCCGCCCGCGCAAACGCGGCCGCCCGCCGCGACGCCGAGACGTAGATTCCCAGGAGGACGATCCCCGCCCCGGCCAGGTCGACCAGATCAAACGTCTCATTACCGAGGCCCGCTCCAAGCAAGACGGCCACGATCGGAATGATCAACGCGATGTAGGAGAGCGAGGTCGCGGGCATCGCCTTCAGGAGCCACTGCCACGCAACGAACGTGACGACGGATCCGGCAATCGCGAGGTAGAGAATCGCGCCGAGGCCCTGAGGCCACGTGGGGATTCCCCACGGCTCTCGTGTGATGAGCGACAGCGTGGCCAGGCCGGCGGCACCGACCGCCATCGCCGCCGCGTTGAAACTGATCGGTTCCGTATCGTGGCCCCATCGTTTCACCGCCACGGTCGCAAACGCCGCGCACGTCGCGGCGAGCACGATCGAGAGCATGGGGAACACCTGCCCGGGTCCTGCGGTCCCGAGCTGGCTGCGAAAGATCAGGACGACCCCTCCGAACCCCACGCTGATGCCGAGCAGTTTCTGGACCGTGAAGCGTTCCGCCTTGAGGAATGCGTTGGCCACGAGGGCCGTCTGGAGGGGAAAGGTCGCGAACAGGATCGCGGAGAGGCCACTGAGCACGCCGTTGTTCTCGCCCCAGTAGATGAGCCCGTAGTCCGCGGTGAAGAGGACGATCCCGACAAATCCGACGAGGGCCCACTCCGTCCGGTTCTGCGGCCACTTTGACCGGAATACGATTCCGAGCAGGACGAGCACGATCGACGCGACGGCGAACCGCAGCGACGCGGACAAGAACGGCGGCGCGCCTTCGAGGCCGATCCGGATCGCGAGCCACGTGGAGCCCCAGATCAGGCAAAGCATCGCGAACGCCGCGCTGCGCGTGGAACTCGTCGCCATCGGCCCCGGCATGACGGCCGCCTCGTAAAGCCTTAGGGCCGTCCATGGCCATGTTTATAGGTCGCGCCGCACCTGTGCACTCACCGATTCCGATGACGGGCCAGACGATGTCGGAGAAGGTCCTCGCGCGCGCGAGCCACGCCGAGTCCGTGCACCCCGGCCAGATCGTCGACGGGGACGTCGACCTGTTGTACATGCACGAGATGCTCGCGATGGCCTTGCTTCCGTTCAACGAGATCGGAACGATGAAGGTCTGGGACCCGGAGAAGATCGTCGTCACGCTGGATCACTGGGTCCCCCCGCCGACGCCGGAGATCGCGAAGATGCACCAGACGATCCGCGATTTCTGCCGGAAGCAAGGCATCCGGCGGTTCCATGATGTCGGAGATCACGGCATCGTCCACCAGCTGATCGCGGAACGCGGCTACGCGCATCCGTGGGACCTGGTCATCGGGAGCGACAGTCACACGAACATGGTCGGAGCGGTCGGCGCGTTCGCCGCGGGGATCGGCGCCACGGACACGGCCGCGGTGATGGCGAAAGGACAGCTGTGGCTCCGGGTGCCCGAGACGATGCGAGTCGACATCCACGGGACTCTGAGCGAGCGGACGAGCGCAAAGGACGTCATCCTGAAGGTGATCGGCACGACGGGGGACGACGCGGCCCGGTACGCGGCGGTCGAGTTCACCGGCCCGACAGTGAAGGCGTTCCCCATGAACGAACGCTTCGTCCTCTGCAACATGACAACGGAGATGGGCGCGAAGGTCGGGATGATCGCGGCGGACCAGGTGACGAAAGAGTACCTGGCTCACACGGGCCACCGATTCGAGCCGATCCGGTCCGACGAGGATGCGACGTTCGTGAAGACGTTCACCTTCGACGTGGACGGCATGGGCCCGCAAGTCGCGTGTCCGTCGAATCCCGCGAACCTCAAGCCCGTCGAGGAGGTCGAGGGGACGAAGATCGACGTCGCGTTCCTCGGCTCGTGCACGAACGCGCGCATCGAGGATCTTCGAATCGCCGCGGAACTCCTCCGGGGGGAGAAGGTCGCGCCCGGGGTGCGTTTTCAGATTACGCCCGCCTCGCAGATCATCTACCGCCAGGCGCTTAAGGAAGGCCTCGTGGAGGTATTCATGGACGCCGGAGCGACGTTTACTTCGTCCACGTGTGGGCCATGCTTCGGCGGTCACATGGGCACGCTCGCGGGCGATGAAGTGTGTATTTCCTCGACCAACCGAAACTACCCTGGCCGGATGGGCTCGCCGACGGCGCAAGTGTATCTCGCGAGCCCGTGGACGGTGACCGCTTCGGCGATCCACGGGGAAATCACGGACCCGCGGAAGGCGTAGCGGTCATGCAAACCCGATTCGAGGGCCGCGTGTGGACGTTCGGCGACGACATCTCGACGGACCATATCATCGCAGGCAAGTACCTGGGGACCACGGATCCGAAGGTGTTCGCGGAGCACGCCTTCGAGGCTGTCGACCCGACATGGGCGAAGAACGTCCGGCCCGGGGACATGATCGTGGCGGGAGCCAACTTCGGCTGCGGCTCGAGTCGGGAGCAGGCGCCGGTCGCACTGAAGACGCTGGGCATCTCCGCGATCCTCGCGAACTCGTTCGCGCGCATCTTCTTCCGGAACGCGATCAACCTCGGATTCCCCGTGATCGAGTGCGTGGGTTTGCAGGACCGTGTGAAGTCGGGCGACGTGATCGAGCTCGACCTCGCCGGTGGTGAGGTTCGGGTTCCGTCCGGCGCAATGCTCAAATTTACCCCGCTCCCGCCGAACGTGCTCGAGATCCTCGAAGCGGGCGGGCTCGTCCCGAAATTGAAGAGGGAGCTCCAGGCCAAATCGATGAGATAGTCGCCCCCGGTGACGTGGCACCCGTCGCGGCTTCGACTTTCCACTCGCAGTCGGACAAACCTTAAGGCGCGTTCTCCGCATCGCCGCCGCGATGGCCCTCAAGATCGTCCTCCTCGCGGGGGACGGCGTCGGACCGGAGGTGATGCGAGAGGCCATGAAGGTCCTGAAGGCCGTGGAATCGGCCTATGGCGTCTCGTTCGACTTCGTTCCGCTTCCGTGTGGAGGACAGCACTACTTGGACACGGGCGAAGAGTGGCCCGACGGGGCATTCGAGTCGTGCAAAGCCGCGGATGCGATTCTCCTCGGTGCCGTCGGACTCCCGGAGGCGGTGCTGCCGAACGGCGACGTCGCGGGCGTCGGTGTGGTCTTTGGACTGCGGTTCGGGCTGGACCTGTACGCGAACGTCCGCCCGACGAAACTCTATCCGAACGTTCGACACAAGATTCACGACGGGTTCAAGCTCGTGTGGGAGCCCGGGAAGGTCGACTTCGTCATCGTCCGGGAGAACACGGAGGGACTGTACACGCCGACCCGCGGTTTCCTCGACCGGGGTGGCGTCAAGGAACTCGCGGTGGACAGCCGCGTCATCACGCGGAAGGGCGCCGAGCGCGTGATTCGGTTCGCCTTCGAGATGTCGAAACAGCGGAAGGGCGCGCCCGCGGATCGAAAGCACCGAGTGACGTGCGTGGACAAGTCGAACGTCACTGCCGGATGCAAGCTCTTCCGTCAAGTGTACGATGAGGTGGCGGCGCGGTACCCGACGATCCAGAAGGACTACGCGTACATCGATGCGTTCCAGCAGTGGCTCATTCGCTCTCCCGAGGTCTACGATGTCGCGGTCACGTCGAACCTGTTCGGCGACATCGCGACGGATCTCGCGGCGGTCCTGCAAGGCGGGATGGGCATGGCCGCGGGCGGCAACATCGGTGACCAGCGCGCGATGTTCGAGCCGATCCACGGCAGCGCGCCGAAGCATGCGGGAAAGGACGAGGTCAACCCGATTGCAATGATCCTCGCGGTCCAGATGATGCTCGATTGGCTCGGCCGGAAAAAAGGTGACGAGTCAATGCGGGAGGCCGCGACCGCGATCGAACAAGCGGTCGAGACGACTCTCAAGAAGGGCACCGTCCTCACGTACGATCTCGGCGGCTCTGCGAAATGCAGTGAGGTGGGGACTGCGATTGCGTCCGCTGTGGCTCGACCGCGGAGGAAATCATGACGTCCTGGACTCAGCGCACTCTATCTGGTGTGAAGCCGGCGGGCGTCACGGTCAGTGTCTCGGATTGACTACGGAACGGCCTCAGCGTTCTCGCCACTGATACAGCCACCAGGCGAGGACGAGGCCCACCGCCGTCGATAGGATGAGCAAGCCCGCGTCCACCGCGAGACTGACGTTGGTGGCCGGTTCCAGCCCAAGCACGCCTTGGACTAGGAGGGCGGCGTAGGTTGCCGGAAGCAGCTGAGCGAGTTCTCGCCACACCGGAGGGAGCCGGGATAGCGGATAGTACAGCGGCGAAAGGATCCCGAGGAGCGTGAAGATCAGGTTCCCTACGGGCCACACCTCTCGCTGGCTCCGAAGCCGGCTGGACACCGCAATCCCGATGGCCGAGTAGAGGACCCAGATGATCAGGATGCATGCGACGATCACGAGCCATGCGATGACGGACACCGACGTGACCGTCGCGAGGATGATTCCGAGGGCCGCGAGGGCCGGCAGTGCCGGGATGATGTTCGAGAACGCAACGCCGAACAGATACCGGACCTTGTCGTGAGGGGACGCCACGAAGATGTCCTGGAGACGCAGTTCGATCCGGAAGACCGCGGAGTCCGAGAGGCACCAGCTCCCGATGTTCTGCGTTGAGAAGATCATCGCGCCGGCCACCTGGAGGGGCAAGTATGCGGGCGACGAGATCAGGTGGAGGAAGTAGAGGAAGAAAAAGGGCTGGAGCAGCGGGACGATCGCCGCGGCGGGGCTCCGCCAAATCCACCGCCATCCGATCAAGCCCCATGCGGCGAGCACGCGGCCCTTTTGCGGTTGCGCTCCCAAGTTGACTTCGACCGCCATGGTCAGCGCTCCCGGGCCATCCGCCGCGCCCAGTAGATTCCGAAGACGAACAGCGCGACTGCTTCCACCGCCAAGGCAGTTGCCGCGAGAACGGCCTCACTCCCCCCAATCGCCTCGAGACCGGCCGCGCTGTTCACGAGGACCGCCGCCCCGCTCGTCGGCAGGAGCAGGACGACGGACCGCCACTCGATAGGGACGAACCGAATCGGATAGAACACGGGCGGCACGATACCGAAGAGGTTCGTCAGGAGCGCCGAGTACGGCCAAATCGTCTTCATGTCCTTGAAGAGCGTCGACACGACGTAGCCGATCGTGGACGACACGGCCCACACCGCGAGGAGGCAGCCCGCGAGGACGAGCCACGCGACGAGGCTCAGCGGATGGAGGAGCTCTAAGATCACGAGGACGAAGAGGCTCGGAGGCAGGTAGGCGACGAGCATCCCGCCCGCGATGCCGACGAAGTACGCCTCGGGCGACAGCGGGCTCGCGTGGTACAGCTCATTCAACTTGTGGTCAATCCGGATGTACGCCGCCTCGTTCAACACCCGCTGTCCGATCAGGAACATCGAGTAGACCATGGAACCGATGAGCGTGACCGCAATCAGGTCCGGAGCGAGGACTGCCACGAAGATTAGCAACGCGCCCGGCGTCAGCGTGCCGGTGACGATCGCGAGCCACTCGTGGAACTGAACGCGGATCTCCGTCGCCAAGAAGACGCCGGTACCGGCCCATCGGAGTCCGAACGCCATCTTCATCACTCTGCGTCGATCGAGCGACCGACGATCGTGAGGAACGCCTCCTCGAGGCTCACGGGCCCCACCGTGGCGGACAGGTGCTCCCGCAATGCGACGTCCATGATTTCGTGGACCCGCTCGGGCTCCGTGATGATATGCAACGAATTCCCTTCCGCGACGCTCTGGCCGAAGGAAGCAAACCGCTCCCGATGGTTCCCGCCGTTCTCGATCGAGACGCGCAACGTTCCCCCAATCTGCCGCTTCGCCCGATCCGCCGTCCCTTCGAAGAGGATCCGACCTTCCTCGACGATGTACAACCGCTCCGAGAGCGCCTCGGCCTCATCGAGGTAGTGCGTGGTGAGGAGGACCGTGCAGCCCTTTCTCGTCAGGTCTCGCAGAACATCCCACACCGCGCGGCGGGCGAACGGGTCGAGCCCGATCGTGGGCTCGTCCAGGAACAGAAGCGGCGCCTCCGTCGCCATGACCGTGGCCACCATCACGCGCTGCTTCTGGCCACCCGACAGGGTCACGGAAAGGCGATCCGCGACGTCCTCGAGTCCCATCTTCTCCAAGGCGGCTTCGGTCCGCGACTTCGCATCTTCGCGCGGCAGGCCACGCGCTCGGAGGTAGCAGTACACCTGCTCCCGGGGCGTCAGGTGGAAGAACGGTTTCCCCTCCTGGGGCACGACGGCGATGAGGGGCCGCACCGCCTCCGGCACGCTCACGACATCGTAGCCGAAGACTTCGATCCGGCCTGAGGTAGGGATCAGGAGGGTCGAGGCGATTCGAAGGAACGTCGTCTTCCCCGCGCCATTCCGGCCCAGGAGGGCGATTCGTTCGCCGCGTCGGAGGGCGAGGGACACGCCTCGCAATGCCTCGACGTCGGGGGAGCCCCGACCGTGGTACACCTTCCGCACGTCGACCGCGCGGAGCGCCTCCTGCGACACGGGCCGGAGCAAGCGGACGCTGCGTATAAAACTAGATTCCGCTCAGTTCGATTCCTCGAAGCCGGGATGCTCGCCCTTCTCGAACATTGCGAACGCGGCTTGGCGCTTGGCCTCTTTCTCCTTCTCGCTCATCTTGACGACCATCGCAACGGACCAGATGTGGCCGAACGGATCCTGGAGTTTGCCGTACCGCTCGCCCCAGAACTGGTCCTCGAGCGGCATCGAGGCCTTCGCGCCCGCGGCGACGGCCTGATTCCAGAGCTTGTCGACATCCTTCGAGTACACGTGCAAGTTGAAGGTAGTCCCACCGGCCGAGACGGGCGACTTCGTATCACCACCCGGAAACTCGTCCGACATCATCACGAACGAGTCGCCGATCTGAATCATCGCATGCATCAGGGTGCCGTCCGGCATCCCTTGGCGGGTGACTTCCTTCGCGCCGAACGCCTTCTTGTAGAACTCAATCGCTTTTGCGGCTCCGTTGATCA
>Ga0209377_1002969_pt1 | contig 10992 bp, 11 predicted proteins | sample GraSoiAngelo_141_FD_185898 | JGI IMG/M metagenome (GOLD analysis project Ga0209377, IMG submission 185898) | Grasslands soil microbial communities from the Angelo Coastal Reserve, California, USA - 14_0929_12_40cm (SPAdes) (version 2) | ecosystem: Environmental > Terrestrial > Soil > Grasslands ...
AACCTTGCCCGGAGCCCCGATGTTCGACAGGCGTTTCTCGGCCTACGAGCTTTCTTACTGCGAGGGGCGCGAACGCGAGGCTTACGAACGTCTGCGCCACCTGTATGACGAGGGGCCGCAGGAACGGCTCCCTACTTTGATCAAGCGGCTAAAGTTCCTCGAAGAAAGACTTGGAATCCCGCAGGAACAACGAATTCCGGACAAGGAAAACAAAGTCGTTAAATAGCTAAATCGTTGGATCGTTGCATTCTTGGCGGCAACCGACCGCTTCCATTGTAACGTTTTAACCTTTTAACGGTTTAACTTTTGATAATGCGTTTCGCCATCTTGAGTGATATCCACGCCAACCTCGAAGCGCTCGAAGCGGTACTAGCGGACGCCCGCGAGCGTAGATGCACACATTTTTTGTGTTTGGGCGACGTGGTCGGTTATAATGCCAATCCGCGAGAATGCGTGGAACGTGTCCGGGAACTGGATTGCCCCGTGGTAAGAGGCAATCACGACGAGGAGGCAACGCTTTCCGAGTCCTCGGAACGTTTCAATGAATTAGCCGAGCGCGCCATCCAGTGGACTCGCGACAATTTGATGGATCAGGACAAGGAATGGTTACGCAGCTTGCCGTTACAGAAGCGAGTACACGATTTTACAATCGTGCACGCCACACTCGATACGCCCGGCCAATGGGGCTATGTGTTTAGCAATCTCGACGCTGTCGCAAGTTTCACGTATCAGCGCACCGCCGTCTGTTTTTTCGGCCACACGCACGTGCCCATGGTATTTATTCGGGACCAGGGCGTTCGGCAGGAAAGGATCGAACACATCCGAATCGAGCCGGCCAAAAAGTATTTCATCAACGCAGGCAGCGTCGGGCAACCACGCGACGGAAATTGGCGCGCGGCATATTGCATTTACGATGTTGACAACAATCTGGTCGAACTGTTGCGGGTAAAATATGACGTGGCGAGCGCGCAAAAGAAGATTTCTAAAGCAGGTCTGCCGCAGCTCCTCGCCGAACGGCTTGCGATCGGCCGCTGAGATTAGCGGCAATTGAACAAAACTGCCAGCCGCTGCAGCCACGGCCCCGAGTGCGGTCTTACGTGATATGAATAGCACCGCCGAGATGGACCGGCCACAGGCCGGTGGCTACAACACATATGAAATCACTGTGAGCTCCGACCAGCGATAACGTCAATTCGCGACGGGACTCCTTCGTTGCTTAAGAACAAACTCCGCAATCGGTAAATCTCGCGGATAGGTGATTTTGAAATTGAAATCGCAATTTAGAACAAGAACCACCTTGCGACCGAGTCGCTCGACGGCTGAGACCTCGTCAGTTACGGAAATATTTTCTGCGTAAACGGCGCGATACGCCTCTTCGATTAATTGCCGTTGGAAAATTTGCGGCGTTTGCATCGCATAAAGTTGATGTCGATCCACGGGCGCGTTGATGAGAAGATCGACATCTGCGCGCTTCAATGTGTCATTGATTGGTTCGGCGAGTACGGCAGCTCCGTGGATCTCAGATTGCCGGAAAACGCGCTCGATTTGTTCGGGCGTAATCAACGGACGCGCGGCGTCATGCACGGCGACGTATTTCGCATCGCGATGGATATGATCCAGACCGGCGCGCACAGAATCCTGCCTACGTTCTCCGCCTGCCAGAATTGAGTCGACTTTTTCGAAACTGGCAGTGCGAGTGATTTTTCTGATCTCATTATGCCGTTCTTCACGCGCAACGACGATGATTTCATCAACAGAACTGGCGCGGTCGAACGCGCGGATCGCATGCGCGATCACCAATTCACCTGCAACGGTGGCAAACAATTTGTCGAAACCCATGCGGCGGCTGTCACCGGCAGCGAGGATGATTGCTGTGAGCACAGTTAAAAAAGTTAAAACGTTACAAAAGTTACAACGCGAATTCCCTTTGGTCGCAAATCTGTAACTTTGTAACCCTTGTAACCTAGTAACGTTTTAACCATCACGACAACTTTCGTGACACTTCCGCGCTCAGCGTTTTGCCGTCCACGCGACCGGCGACTTTGGCTTGTAACGCTTTCATCACGGTGCCCATCTGGGCTTTCGATGTGGCCCCGACCTCTGCGATGGTTTCGCGCACGACTTTCGCCACTTCATCCGCGCTCATCGCCTGTGGCAAATACGCAATGAGGATTGCCAGTTCTTCCTTCTCTTTCTCGGCCAATTCCGCACGGCCGCCTTTTTCAAAACTTTCGATGGAATCCTGGCGTTGTTTCGCCTGCTTGCGGATGACCTGCGCGGCTTCAGCGTCGCTCAGCTCCGCTTCTGCGCCTGATTTTGCAATCGCGCCGTACTTCAAAGCAGATTTTAGCATACGCAGAACGCTCAGCTTGGTCGTATCCTTGGCGCGCATCGCCTCTTTAAGATCCGCGTCGATCCGTTGGGAGAGTGTCATAGAGGAAGTTAGGTGATCAGATTCTGTTGTCATCTGGGTGGCAGATAGGCAATGCGATTTATTCAGCATTGCCACTTGCTGTGGCACTTAGTAGCGGTGTCATCCCATACGCCCGCAGTAACAGAACACGCAGCATCCCTTTCCCCTGATGCTACGCCAAGACGGCGCGCATTTGCGTGGCGCAACGGTGCGCAGATTCCACGTCGCTAACCGACATCACGTTCAAACCTTTTTGTGTGCGCAGTAGCAAACCTCCCAGCACATTGCCCGGTCCCAACTCGATAAAGAATTCGCAACCGCGCGCCAGCATCCGCTGCATGCAATCGTACCAGCGAACCGTCGCTGTCACCTGCTCCTGTAATGTGCGCCGAATTTCCGGAAGTGTGTCGACCTCTTCGCCGGTGACATTGCTGATGATAGCGAATTGTGGAATTTGCATCTCTACCTCGAGCAACACTTCCCCCAACTTGCGGTAAGCGCTTTCCATTAATCGTGAATGATACGCGCCAGCGACATTTAACATCGTTGCGCGCCGAATGCCGTATTCCTTAGCTACGCCAACCGCCGCCTCGACCTTGGCGAGTTCGCCGGAAATTACGATTTGTCCTGGGGAATTAATATTGGCGACATCGACATCTTGGTCGGCAGCCAGTCGCCGAACATCATTCTCCTGCCCGCCGATCATCGCCGCCATACCGCCAAGAGTTGCCGCGCAGGCTTCGTCCATGAATTCACCACGCTTCTGCACAAGTTTCAGCCCGCTCGCGAAATCGAACATGCCCGCTGCTGCGTGCGCAGTCATTTCCCCGAGAGATAGGCCGGCTGCACAATCGATTGGAAAATCGCCCAACAATTGGCGAACTACGGCCAGCGCCGCCAGTGAATGCAGGTACAAGGCAGGCTGGCAATTCGATGTCGTCGTCAGCGTCTCCGCCGGCCCGTTCCACATAATCTCAGTCAACTGCCGGCCGAGGATTTCATCAGCTTGCGCACACAAGTTGTGCGCGAGTGGAAAATTCTCCGCAAGTTCGCGTCCCATCCCAACGCTTTGCGCGCCCTGGCCTGCGAAGAGCAGTGCGATTTTTTTCGGCATGATCTTCTAGTTAATCGCGTTCCGCCAGGGGCGCGAGCGGGATTGTGCGTTTGTGCTGTCGAGAAAATGCGCCCGCGGAAATTGCTTGCGCGCGGTGGCTCACTCGCGAGCGTAAACGTTATCCGTTTTAACGTTGTAACCCTCTTAACTGTGTAACTTTTTCAATGCCATTTACGGTCCGCGAAATTGAATCACCCGATCCAGTCACGCGAGTGGCTGCAGTCGAGGCAGCGCTGCGACAGCCCGATGACAATGATATCGGCGAGAAAATAGTGCTCAACATGGGGCCATCGCATCCGGCCACGCACGGCGTTTTGCGGCTGGTGCTCGAACTCGATGGCGAAATCATTACAAAGGCCACGCCGGACATTGGTTTTCTGCATCGCGGCGACGAGAAAATCGCCGAGAACATGCAATACAATCAGTTTGTTCCTTATACCGACCGGCTCGATTATCTCGCGCCACTTTCAAATAACGTGGCCTACGCGCTGGCAGTTGAAAAACTGATGGGCTGGGAGGTTCCACCGCGCGGAAAAGCGATTCGGACCATTTGCTGTGAAACGTCGCGGATCTCCTCGCATCTGCTGGGCGTTGGCGCCATGGCGCTCGATCTCGGCGCGATGACGGTCTTTCTCTACACATTCACCGAGCGCGAAAAACTTTACGATCTTTTCGAGTTGCTTACGGGCGCCCGCTTTACCACGTCGTACACGCGCGTGGGCGGGCAAATCCGCGATCTGCCCGACGGCTTCATTCGGCGACTGAAGGAGTTCCTCGACGGTTTCGGGCCAAGCCTGAACGAGTGCGACAGGTTGCTGACTCGGAACAAAATTTTTGTCGATCGGACCAAAGACATCGGCATCATATCGAAGGAACGTGCGATTGCATACGCCCTCTCCGGTCCTAATCTGCGCGGGAGCGGGGTCGAACACGATTTGCGGCGCAAACACCCCTACCTCGATTATGAGAAATACGATTTCGACGTGGTGATCGGCAGCGTGGGCGATTGTTACGATCGGTATCTGGTGCGGATCGAGGAAATGCGCCAGAGCGTCCGAATCCTACGGCAGGTGATCGATAAACTTCCCAGCGGACCGATAAACGTCGCAGACTGGAAGAACATGACTCCTTCGAAATCGCACGTGATGACAAAGATGGAGGAATTGATCCATCATTTCATCGTGGTGACCGAAGGGCTCGATGCGCCACCCGGCGAAGTCTATTTCGCAGCCGAAAATCCCAAAGGCGAGCTTGGCTTTTACATTACCAGCAGAGGTGGCGGCGTGCCGTATCGGTTGAAAATTCGCGCGCCGTCGTTTGTGAACCTGAGTATCCTGCCCGAGCTTCTGCCAGGCTGCATGGTGAGCGATGTGCCGGCGGTGTTGGGCAGTCTGGACTTCGTCATGGGCGAATGCGACAGATAACCATGTCAATCTTGCAATCGGTCTCGAGATTCGCGCTCGTGCTCCTGCTCATGCTCGACATTTCCTGTTCCGGCAAACGCATCACAAAGGCGAATGTCAATCAGGTAACAGAGGGAATGTCGAAAAAGCAGGTGGAATCGATTCTGGGGCTCCCCACTTCGCTTACTGCTGAGGATTTCGTGATCATGAAAAAAACAACTTACGTTTATCGGCAGGGCAAAGACACGGTCACAATCGTTTTCAAGGACGACAAAGTGCAGTCGAAAGACAGCACGTTGTCCGATTAATCTGCTGTAGCGGATTACTCTCCCAGGTGACAGACTCGACGAGCATACGCATTCCCGCCAAGCTGGAGCGGAAAATGGACGAGGCGGTCGCGCGCTATCCGAATGACCACCGGAGAAGCGCGGCCATGCCGCTGTTGCATTTGTGGCAGGAACACTTCGGGTTCATCAGCGAGGACGCCGTAATGTGGATCGCGGGAAAGCTCGGCTTGCAACCGATCAATATTCTCGAGCTGGTGACCTTCTACCCAATGTTTCGAGAGCAGCCGCCGGGCAAAACCCACATCCGCGTCTGCCGCACACTTAGTTGCGCGATGGCCGGCGGCTTTGAGTTGATGGAAAACTTGTGCACGACCTTTGGTATCCAACGCCCGCCTGACGGCGACGGAATGCACAAACCGATTACGGTCAGTGCCGACGGAAATTACAGTGTCGAGTTTGTCGAATGCCTGGCAAGCTGCCACACCGCGCCAGTGTGCATGATCGGCGAACAATTGCACGAGAACGTCGATCCAAATTCTGCAGCCAACCTTGTCCGCAATCCGCAATCCGCAATCCGCAATCCGCAACTTCGATCTCCTCCCCACTCTCTCGAGCACCGTCTAATTTACAAAAACATCGGACGCCCGGATTGGACGACCGAAATCGACTCTTACCTCCGTGATGGCGGTTACGAACAACTGAAGCAAGCGCTGACCATGTCGCGCGGTGACATCGTCAATAAAGTCAAAAACTCCGGCCTGCGCGGCCGCGGCGGGGCCGGATTTTCCTGTGGCTTGAAATGGAGCTTTATCAAGCCGGACGAAAAACGGCCAGTCTATTTGATTTGCAACGCCGATGAATCCGAGCCGGGCACGTTCAAGGATCGTTACATCATCCACGAAGATCCGCACCAACTGCTCGAAGGAATTCTGATTTCATGTTACGCGCTAAATGCCCACACAGCGTACATCTACATACGAGGCGAATTCCCGGAGGGCGCGAAAATTCTCGAACGTGCCATCGAAGAGGCAGGCGCACATAATTTTCTTGGGAAAAATATTCTCGGCTCGGGATTCGACGTAGAGGTTTACGTTCATCGCGGCGCTGGCGCTTACATTTGCGGAGAAGAAACTGGTCTTATCGAATCGCTGGAGGGAAAGCGGGGTTATCCGCGGATTAAGCCACCGTACTTTCCAGCAGTGCTCGGCCTCTATATGTGCCCAACCATCGTCAACAATGTCGAAACGCTCTGCCACATAAAACACATCATCGCGATGGGCGGCGCGGAATATGCGCGCCTTGGCCGAGCTAACAACACCGGCACGCGGATTGTCTGTGTTAGCGGCGACGTCCAGCGACCGGGCTACTTCGAGATCGAAGTCGGTGCGGTCACGATGGGTCAGCTGATTTACGAGATGGCTGGCGGCTTAAGACCGGGCCGGAAGTTAAAGGCGGTCATTCCGGGCGGCAGCTCCGCGAAAGTTTTGCGCGCCGATGAGAAATTCAAGCTCAAGCACAGGCAATCGGACGGGTCGACAATCGAACGAGAAATGTCGATTGATGAGATCCCAATGGATTTCGATTCACTGACAGCGGCAGGTTCCATGGCCGGTTCCGGCGGCGTGATCGTGCTCGACGATTCACGCGACATGATTTGGGTGCTGAACAACGTCAACGAGTTCTACGCGCACGAAAGCTGTGGCCAATGCACACCCTGTCGGGAGGGTTCGCTTTGGATGAAGAAAATCACCGACCGCATGTTGCGTGGCGGCGGAGTTGTGGAAGATCCGAAAACGCTCAAGACCATTGGCGACAACATCGCGGGGCGTACGATCTGCGCTTTCGGCGAAGCATGCGCGTGGCCAACCCAGAGTTTTGTCGAGAAATTTCCAGAGGAGTTTGCCGCGCGCGCACAGAAACCAATTCCCCCGCCGCTTCCGCCTGAATACACCCCGGAAGAATTGATCGAAGAAGAAGAAATTCCGACCACCCCGCTCGCGCATGATCCCGGATGGGAGAAAGCCGGCGCTCAAGGAACAATCTAGAATATGAATCAGGAAAGCAGGAAAGCAGGAAAAATTCTCAGAGATTCCGAAATCACGCAGCAGATCATAGCTGCCGCGATTCGCGTGCATTGCGAACTAGGACCCGGTTTTCTTGAATCGATATACGAAGAAGCACTCGCAGTTGAATTTGCGCTGAGCGGAATTCAATTCGTCCGGCAGTATCCAGTGCCGCTCTTTTATCGCGACCATCAGATTGGCGAACACCGTTTGGACTTCCTTGTCGAAGGCAAAATTGTCGTTGAATTAAAAGCCGTCAGTGAACTCGAGGACATTCATTTTGCAATCGGGCGCAGTTATCTCAAAGCAACAAATCTCCAAGATGGTCTGCTTTTTAACTTCGCGACCGCTGCTTTAACCATTAAGCGTTTCTGCCGCGAGCGCACGAGCTCTGACCGCACCGTCGACTTTTCTAAATGAATTTCCTGCCTTCGTGCTTTCCTGATTCGTTAATGAATTCCTGCTTCCCTTAGATATGTCTGAGCCGAGCACGCCAATGTTCAATGTCCAGATTGATGGCGTGTGGCATCAGTTTCCCAAGGGCACGCGCGTGATCGAGGCCTGCGCGCAGGTCGGTGTTTTCGTGCCGCGCTATTGCTATCACAAGAAGCTTAGCTCGCCCGGCAATTGCCGGATGTGTTTGATCGAAATGGGATTTCCAAGGCTGGGCGCGGATCGCAAGCCTGAGTTGGGCGCGGACGGCAAACCGATCATCAATTGGATGCCGCGTCCCCAGATTTCCTGTGCTCAGGACGTTTCCGAAGGACTGGCTGTTCGCACCAACTCGCCGCTGGTGAAGGAATGTCAGCGCGGCGTGATGGAATTTCTGCTCATCAATCATCCGCTCGATTGCCCGATTTGCGATCAGGCTGGCGAATGCCGTTTGCAGGAATTCAGCGTCGATTACGGCGATTCGAAATCGCGTTTCCTCGAGAACAAAGTTAAGAAACCGAAAAATGTGCAGATCGGTCCGCGAGTCACGCTTGATGACGAACGCTGCATTCTCTGCTCGCGTTGCATTCGTTTTTGCCAGGAAATCGCACACGATGACGTCCTCGGGTTCGTCGACCGTGGCAGTTACACCGTGCTAACGGCGCATCCGGGCAAGCGGCTCGAAAATAATTATTCGCTTAACACAGTCGACATCTGCCCGGTAGGCGCGCTCACGTCGACGGATTTTCGCTTTAAAATGCGCGTCTGGTTCTTGAAAGAAACCAAGAGCATCTGCACAAGTTGCGCTACCGGCTGCAACACCATCATCGGCAGTCGCGAGGACGTGATCTATCGCCAAACACCGCGAGAAAACGATCACGTCAATTCCTGCTGGATGTGCGATTTTGGGCGGCTGAACTTCAACTATCTCGAAGCCGAAAGCCGTTTGCTCGAGCCGCAGATTCGTTCCGAGGGAAAGCTGGTCGCCGCAGATTGGCCAGTGGCGATCGGGCAGGCGGCGCTCCAGTTAAAACAATTTGCTGGCCCTGAGATTGCGATCATCGCGTCCGGTCGGATGACCAACGAGGAGCTTTGGCTTACGTCGCAATTGGCGAAGTCGTTAGGCGTGCAGATGATCGATATCGTTCCGCGGCGCGGTCCGTGCGACGACATTTTGCTAAGCGAGGATCGCAATCCGAATACCAACGGCGCGCGGCTCATTCTTGGATCGACGTCTGAGCCCGGCGCAAAACTCATCGCAATCGCTGAGGCAGTGAAATCCGGACAAATCAAAGCGCTGGTGATGTTAAAGGAAAACGCGATGCATTTGGGCATTTCAGTCGAACAGCTCGCGCAGCTCCCTGTATTCATCGCGATGAATGTTCTGTCTCACGAGGCAACCGAGAGAGCGACCGTCGTTCTACCTGCGTGCGGTTTCGCCGAAAAACGCGGCTCAATGATCAACGGGAAAGGTCGATTGCAACGACTGAATCGCGCCGTGCGGCCGCCCGGGAACGCGTGCGATGATTGGGAAATTTTGCGTGATTTGCTCCAGGCAATCGGCGGAGGCGACTCGCTTCCTTCAATCGAAGATGTGTTTCGCCGGATCAGCGAAACCGTTCCGCAATTCGCCGGGTTGTCCTCGAGTGAGGTCGGCGACCTCGGCGTGCACATCCTGCAAATAGAAGAACTACCGCCGATGCATCCCAGCGACGAAGAAAACATCGAGCAAGCCGTCGCGATCCAGGCAAGGCGCCGCGCAGTCCGCTCACACTGAGATGGATTTTGCCTTCGTCGTCACGTCACTGCTGAAAATCGTCGGCATCCTCGTAGTAATTCTGACCATGGTTTCCTATGCGGTTTACGCCGAGCGACGCGTCAGCGCGTTTATTCAGGATCGGCTGGGACCGAATCGCGTCGGACCTGCCGGGGTTTTTCAACCTGTGGCAGACATGTTCAAGCTGCTGCTGAAAGAAGATTTCACGCCGCGAGCGGCGAACACGTTTTATTATTGGCTCGCTCCATGCCTGGCCGTGATGCCGGCCATCATTACGATCGCGGTGGTCCCGTTTGGCAGCACTCTCTTCGGCGTTCCGATGGTCATCGCGGATGTGAACATAGGGATTCTGTTTGTCTTCGCCATCGCATCGCTGGGCGTTTACGGAATCGTCATTGGCGGTTGGGCATCGAATTCCAAATATCCATTCCTCGGCGGAATCCGTTCCAGCGCGCAAATGCTTTCGTACGAACTTTCGCTTGGGCTAGCAGTCATTCCGGTTTTTCTCCTGGTTGGAAATTTACGCCTGACCAGCGTGGTGCGTTACCAGATTGAACATGGATGGTTCATCCTACCTTTTGTCGGCGATTGGACGAACCCGTGGAAATGGCTCCTCGCCGTTCCCATGATCATTTCCTTCCTCGTATTCATGATCGCAATGTTTGCAGAGACAAACCGCCTGCCATTTGATCTCCCCGAAGCCGAACAGGAGCTCGCTGGCGGTTACAACACCGAATATAGCTCCATGAAGTTCGCCTTGTATTTTCTCGGCGAATATGCCGCGATGATCACCGGCTCGGCTATCATCGTCACGTTATTCTTCGGGGGCTGGCATTTCCCGGGAATTCCCGACGGCTCGCACGGATGGATCTTCGGCCTGATCAACATCGCAGTCTTCTTCACCAAAGTCTCATTGATGATTTTCATCTTCATGTGGGTACGCTGGACGTTGCCCCGTTTTCGTTATGATCAACTGATGCGGCTCGGCTGGCTGTTCTTTTTCGAGATCGCGCTCGTGAATATTTTCGTTGTCGCAGCAATTCTTGCTTACGCTGGAATCTAATCTTCCTCTTCCTCTCCCGCTTAATCTAATCTTCCTATGCCATTCCATCACGAGAAGCTGACGGTTTACCAACGAGCATTAGAATTCGCCGGCTGGTCACAAGATTTAATTGAATCGTTAACCAAAAGGACGTCGACTCGCGATCATCTGGAGCGCGCTGGCGACAGCGTCGCTTTGAATATCGCGGAAGGAAACGGTAAGTTTTCGCGCAAGGACCGCGCCCGATTTTTGCAGATCGCACACGGCTCCACTTTGGAGTCCGCAGCGTGTCTTGATCTTCTTGTGGCGCGACGCTGCTGTCCAGTCGATGCGATTATCAGAGGCAAAGCGATCCTGGAAGAGATCGTAAGAATGCTGTTCACAATGCTGGATCAACTGGGTTGCCGGATCGCTGAAGACGCAGGCGAATATGGTGAGCAAGCAGACGAAGAGGAAGAGGT
>Ga0209377_1002979_pt1 | contig 10973 bp, 9 predicted proteins | sample GraSoiAngelo_141_FD_185898 | JGI IMG/M metagenome (GOLD analysis project Ga0209377, IMG submission 185898) | Grasslands soil microbial communities from the Angelo Coastal Reserve, California, USA - 14_0929_12_40cm (SPAdes) (version 2) | ecosystem: Environmental > Terrestrial > Soil > Grasslands ...
AACGTCGCCATCGGCAGCTTGCAACAGTTTCAGGATAATGTTCTCGACGTCTTCGCCGACGTAACCCGCTTCTGTCAGCGTAGTGGCGTCCACGATCGCAAAGGGCACTTCCAGCATGCGCGAGAGTGTCTGTGCGAGCAGCGTTTTGCCCGTCCCGGTAGGGCCGATCAGCAGAATATTGGACTTGCTCAATTCAATCTCGCCCGGCTGCTTGTTCAGGAAGATCCGTTTGTAGTGGTTGTAAACCGCCACCGCCAGTTTTTTCTTGGTGCGGTCCTGTCCGATGACGTATCCGTCGAGGAATCGCTTGATCTCCGGAGGCCGTGGAAGCTGGCGAGCAGGCGCGGACGCCTGTTCGCGCTTCTCGTCTTCCAGAATCGTCTGGCAAACGCCCACGCACTCATTGCAGATGTAGGCGCGCGGATAGTCCGAAGGCGAACTGATCAGCTTTTCGACCTGTTCCTGTGTCTTGTGGCAGAAGGAACAGCGCAAGGGCTCGTCAGGGTTGAATTTTTTCACGGGCGTGAAGGCCTCGTCTCCGCTGGGCTTTGACGGAGTCTCTATCCACTATTCTAGGCCGATTTTTCTCCTGAACAAAAGGGAAAGTCGCTGGGCTGCCCTCTATTCGGAAACTGCCTTCCCCGCCTGCTTCGGGCGGCAAAGCACTTCGCGCAGCGAAAAGCTAATGATGCTTGTAGATGATCTCGTCAATCATCCCGTATTCCTTGGCTTGTTCGGCATTCATGATGTAATCGCGCTCGACGTCCTTTTCGATGCGGTCAGCCTTCTGCCCGGTATGTTTCGCGAGCAGTTGATTGATGGTCGTGCGCATCCGCAGGATTTCTTTCGCGTGAATATCAATGTCCGTGGCCTGCCCGCCGAGCCCAGACATCCACGGCTGATGAATCAGGATGCGCGCATTGGGAAGCGCGAAGCGCTTTTTCGGAGCGCCTCCAGCCAGCAGCACGGCGGCAATCGAAGCTGCCTGCCCCACGCACGTGGTCACTACATCCGGCTTGACGAACTGCATGGTGTCGTAAATCGCGAATCCCGCAGTGATCGACCCGCCCGGCGAATTGATGTAGAGCTGAATGTCTTTCTCCGGATCTTCCGCCTGCAAAAAAAGCATCTGCGCGGTGGCGAGGTTCGCGACGTGGTCGTCGATCGGCGTGCCAATAAAAATGATGTGTTCCTTGAGGAGCCGGGAATAAATATCGTAGGCGCGCTCTCCGCGGCTGGTCTGTTCGACCACCATGGGTACGAGAGTTGTTGCGCGATTGTCGTGTTCGTCGAAGTTTTTCATGGAAGCAAAAATCGCTGGCGCTGGGCCGGAGTGTTTCACTTTGCATCCGTCGCCGCGCTTGCTGCCGCGACGGTCTTGATCTTGGCGTTCTGCGCGAGCCAGTCGAGTGTTTTATCGCTGCGCAGCTTGGCTTTCATCCTATCGAGCGCCCCTTGCTTTGTCAAACGAGCGCGAAGCGCTTCCGCCGATTCGCCAGTCTGACCGGCCATGTGTTCGAGTTCGTGCGTGACCTCTTCCTCGGTCACGTCAATGTTTTCCGCAGAGGCGAGACGGTCGATAACCAACTCCGTTTTCACGTCATCCTTGGCACGGTCTTCTTGACGCCGCCGTAGCGCTACCCAGTCCACGTTCACTGCTCGCGGATCAACGCCTTGCGCCGCCAGCGACCGCACCACTCGCTCCAGTCGCACATCCATTTGATGCTCCACCAGCGATTCCGGCACAGGGAAGTCGTGCAGCTTCACGATCTCCGCCAAAACTTTTTCATGAAGCAATTCCTTGTGCCTGTGGTCGCGCTGATGCCCCAGCCCTTCGCGAACCTTTTTCTTCAATTCGTCAAGTGTCGCCGCATCGCTCACGTCTTTTGCGAAATCATCATTCAGCTCGGGCAGTTTTTTCGTTTTGATTCCCAGCACCTCGACCGCGTAGTGATATTTCTTGCCCGCGAGTTTGGGGTCCGGATAATCCGCCGGATATTCCACGTCAAAATTCTTGTGGTCGCCAGCATTCGCGCCCTTCAAGTGGGTGTTGAACGGCTCCATCGTTTCTTCCGCTCCGATGTGGCACAGCACGCTGTCCGCCTGCAGCGGATCGCCGCCGCCTTCCGGCGTGCCCAGCAGCTTCACTTGAGCAAAGTCACCGTCCTGAATCGCCCGCCCTTCTACGGGCGCAAACGTTGCGGCACGCTCACGCATCTCTTCCAGGGTTTTCGCTACGTCGTCTTCCGTGATATCCATCGTGGGCATCTCGAATTCCAGCCCTTTGTAATTGCCCAACTCAAATTCCGGCAGCACCTCAAACACGGCGCGAAACTTCAGCGGCTGGCCTTCGTTGAAATCCAACTTGTCCACTTTTGGCTGCGAAACCGGCGTGAGCTTTTGCTCCGCCACCGCTTTCTCCACGCGTTCGGGCACCAGCGATTGCAGCACTTCGCCCTTGATGTCCTCCGCGAATCTCCGCCGAATCAGCGAAACTGGCGCTTTGCCCCGCCGGAATCCCGGAACGGTCGCGATGCGCGCGAATTCCTTCGCGACACTTTCGATCTTCTTCGACACTTCCTCCGCGGGGATTTCCAACTCCAGCTCGCGGCGGCAGGTTGCTTCAGCCATGCAACGGTCCTTTCCCGGGGCGATTGGTTTGGCAAAGAATCTTTTGCTGGTCTCGACGGCACGCGCCTCGTTGGCGTTCACGAAGAGTTCGATTCGCCGTGATCATCCAACGCGGACTGACTTTCGGAAGACGCCAGACAGGTGAGCTTTCACCTTGAAATCTCAGTATAGGCGACGCTTCCCGCAGCGTCAATTCCTGGCGATTGGCGATTGGGGAAAAAGAGAAAACCGAATGCACAATGTAATCGCTCACCGGTCATAAGAAACCGCCGAGCGACCGCATCTCGCTCCTAATCCGGCTGCGAATAACCTGTCGTCTGGCGCAGTGGCCGCGCCATTCGGACGGAATCCTCACGCCTTTGGTCCTTAAAATCAAAAACAAGAATCGTGATAAGATATGCCCGCTTTTTTCCATTCGATTTGAGACTCCCATGAATTCACTACTTCGTGATCCAGGCAAGAGTTGGTCCGTTTTGCCCCGTCGCCCCAACCATTATTCCCTATTTTATTTTACAATTTATCTATTCCTTGCTGTCGCGATCTTGGTGATTCCCTCCTCGGTGTCCGCCAATGAAGGGAAGCGCAGCGTGCCTTTGCGCGTTCCTCCCAAACGTTCCTCGCAAATCCACGACGGATTCGGAATTAACTCCGACCTGCCTCGTGATCCGTACTTGCCCTGGAATCGCCGCTGGTGGACGCGCATGTTCGATGCAGGCTTCAAGTGGATTCGCATCGGACAATACGAGAACAGCTCCGACTGGACCAGTTGGGACTGGGTCGAGCAGAAACGCGGTGTGTACTCTCTCCCGCCGCAGGTGGATGATTACGTGGACTCTCTCGTCGATAATAGCCTGCTGATTCAGGTCCAGCTCTTATACGGAAATCCGATGTACACTTCGCCCGCAGGCAAGCTCCCGGACGTGAGCGTTCCGGAGCCGGGTTCGTTTCACAACCCGGACCGCAGTCTTTACTCCATCTTCTGGCCTCCGAAAACTCCCGAACAAATCGCCGCTTTCAACGGCTACGTGAAATGGATGGTGCAGCATTTTCAAGGCCGCATTTCCTATTGGGCTCTTTGGAATGAGCAGGACATTGACTATTGGAATCCTGTTGCCAATCCCGAAGAGTATGGCCGGCTTCTGAAATCCTTCGTCCAAGTGGTCCACGAAACCAATCCCCAAGCCAAAGTAATCTACGGGGGACAGGCGGACCCAACTCGGGAGTACACCCAGCGTGCCCTGGATACATGTCGTTGTGCTTCGGGAATCGATGTCTACGCCTATCACACCTATCCCGGCTACGGTCAGAATCTCAATCCGGAAACCATGGACTCCGGGGCTTATCTGTCCGAATCCCCCAAAGCTCTGCGCGGGCTGGTAAAGAACTTCCCTGGCATACGCCCAGACATTTCTTTTTTTGACGATGAATTTAATTCCATTCCCTCCTGGAAGGGTTCCGATGAATCCGTGCAGGCCAAGTATGTGACTCGGGGAATCGTTTACAATTTGGCGGTGGGCGTCAAAACGTTCACCTGGATTCTTGCCGCCGCGCCCGACGGCAATGAGTACGATGACTTCGGCATGATCCATGGACTAACGCATCATGAATCCGATTTCGCGCCTCGCCCTGTTTTTGGCGCTCTGCAGAATGTCAACGCCCTTTTTTCCGACACAAAATTCGATCCCTCGGTCCAAATCACCGCCGCAGAACTCCCCGAATACTTCCACTCTCAATATCCCTTTCTCGCCTACGGTTTCCGCTCCCTCACGGGAAAAGCCATCGTGGCTTATTGGTTGGCCGGGCACAGTTATCCGGGCAATGTTTTTCCGACCCTCTATTTCGAACTCTCGCTCAAGAACGCCGGCATCGAGCACCCGGTTCTGATCGACGTGGTCTCCGGCGAAATCAAGCCGCTCGCCTGGAAAAAAGGCACGGCCGATACTCTCGAAGCGCTGCCCTTGCGCGACAGCATCCTGGCCGTTGCCGACGATAGCTATTTTGACTGGCCCGTTCTGCCGGAAACTCCCAGTTCCCTCAACATTCTTCCAACTGACAGTTCCCTCAGACTCACATGGGCCGTTCATGAAGGAAATCCGACAGGAATCATCGTGGAACGCGAGATTGTCGAACACCTTGGCAACCGCGGGAATTGGGAGAGAATCGCCAAGCTGCCGGCGGCTGCGACCGAATACACGGATTCCAGCGCTCCCAGGGGGAAGCACGTGGGATACCGCGTGCGCGCCTTCAACGATGCCGGGGAATCGGGTTCTTCGAACATTGTCAGAATTAGTCGGTGAGAAGGGCATCGCGTACATGGCAAAACTCGCGATCACCGGAGGCAAACCACTTCGCCGCAAGCCTTTCCCTGCGTGGCCGGTCTACTCCCGTCGCGAGTCGCAGGCGCTCCAGCAGGTTCTACGCTCCCGCAACTGGGGCGGCTACCCGTTTCCCAATGCTCATGCGAGCGCGTTTGCCGCCAAGTTTGCGAAAGCTCAGGGAGCAAAGTATGGCATTGCCTTAGCGAATGGCACTGTAGCCATCGAAGTCGCGCTGAAGGCCATCGGCATCCAACCTGGCGACGAGGTCATCGTCCCCGCCTATACGTGGGAGGGGACGGTAGGCCCGGTTTTGTTGCTGAACGCCGTCCCCGTTTTCGTCGATGTCGATCCAGAGACCTACTGTCTCGACGCTCGCCTCATCGAGCAGGCCCTAACCTCCAAAACGCGGGTGATTTTACCCGTACACCTCGCCATGAACTTCGCTGACCTCGACGAAATTCTGCGCATCGCTCGCCCTCGCAACATCGCCGTGATCGAAGACTGCGCCCATGCCCACGGCGGCCGTTGGCGCCACAAGGGCGCTGGCGCTTCCGGTGACCTCGGCTGCTTCAGCTTTCAATCCAGCAAGCTCATGACCTCCGGCGAAGGCGGCGTCGTCATTACCAGCAATCTCGAGTATCACGAGCGCGCCCAGTCCTACGTGAACTGCGGGCGCGCCAGCGCCACCGACCAATTCCGACAGCGCCTGATCGGCTTCAACCATCGCATCACTGAATTCCAGGCGGCGATCCTCGAAGCCCAGCTCCGGCGCCTGCCGAAGCAGGCCAGGGTTCGCCAGAAAAACATGCAGCACTTCGAGAAGCGTCTCCACGGCACGCCAGGCTTGGGCTTCTTGAAACGCGACAAACGCGTCAAACGCATTGCTGCCTACCAGTTTGTCTTTAAGTATCTGCCGGAGCACTTTGCCGGAATTTCCCGTGCCGCGTTCCTCGGCGCTCTGGAAATGGAAGGCATCCCTTGTGACGGTCTTTTCTACGAACCGGTCTACCGCAGCGCTCTGTTTCCCGTCGATCCTGCCGAATATCCAGCCCTGAGTTGGAGCCGCCCCGAGCCCCTGGACCTGAAGACTCGCTATCACTGTATCGTCTCCGAACGCGCCGCGTACGAAGAAGCTGTTTGGCTTCCGCACCACATTTTCCTCGGCAGCCGCAAGGACGCCGACGACATCGCCGATGCCGTTCTCAAAATTTGTGAAAACATCGGCGAACTCCGTGGTCTCCAGCATCCGGCCATCGCCCGCAAAGAGATGAGCCGTGCCGAACGTCCGCGCATCGAGAAACGCCAATGGTAACTTTGTGTCGCCCTGGTCTGGTTGATTCAACGACAGCGTAGCCTACGTTGGCGAGCCGACTTTGTGGGCCTTACTCGGACAAAGCCCGAGCCCTTGCTCGCAATTACGGCTGGCCTATTTGTTGGCGTGAATGCGCTCGGCGGGAACTTCCACCTCGCTGACCCCACGGAAGGAAAACAGCAGCTTGACGAGGTACTTCGGCGGTTCTTCCGACGTTTGTTTCACGATGTGGCCGACAGCGTCGGTGACTGCGGCCTGAAACATCACGCCCTCGGCCTGCAATCCGGCCAGGTTCACGCGCACGAGTTGCCCGGGTTCCAACACGTTACCGCTATTTTCCGGCTTTCGCCTTCCGCGGGAATCTCTTGTGCTCTACTCGCTTCAGTTGCGCGACGTCGTCTTTCGTCCAAAACCGTATGCCGACTGGTAAAGTGATCTCCGGCGCCTTGACCCTTCCTGCTTTAATCCACGCCTGCACCGTTTGGCGTGATACCCCCGCCTGCTCTGCCGCCTCACGCGTCGTGTAGAGTTTAGGACTCATGGGCGATGTCATACCACTACTTGACACCCCTGTCAAGGTGAAATCAGCCCCCTGGCTGGCCCTGCGGCCCGTTCATAAATCTTTTTTTCTTTGCGGCTTCGGTGTGCGGACCTTCCGTCGCTCTTACGAAACGGGGGCGTTTCAGAGCACACTTCCGCCGCAAATCAATCCAAAGAGCGTGCCGCCATGTTAGATTCTTAGCAAAACAACGGAGTGAGAATCGAGAGATCGCACGACGACGGCACCAAAGGATGCGGACATCAGAAGCAAAGCGGTGGTCGCATTCCTGGACGGCCGCCGCCTGAAGGGCTACATTTACAATTTTTCCTCGCAGAAGGACCGCTTCCGCCTTTTTTTCGAAAAGGATACGCTCCAGCGCGAAGGAACCGACGTGCAAATCAAAGACTTGAAAGCGATCTTTTTCGCCAAAGATTTCGTGGGCAACTCTGAGTATCAAGAATCCCAGATGGTTCCGCTAGGGAATCAAGGCCGAAAAGCCGAAGTTACTTTCCGCGACGGGGAAAAAATCGTCGGCACAACCGATGCCTACAATCCGCAGAAAATCGGATTCTTCATGGTCCCTGCGGATCCCCGATCCAACAATCAGCGAGTTTTTGTCGTCACCAAAAACGCACGCCAAATTCGCTGGATTTGATCAAAGGGAGCCCTTCGGCCTGCACAATCGAGTAACCGTGGCTTGCTTTACCCCCTCCGGGCTCGATGTGAGCCGGGCTAGAGCGTCATGTTCATCGACACTCGTGGATCGACCCGATCAACTCAGTCCATGTGGAGCGTGCCCTCGTTTTCGCCGACGCGCTGAGGCGCTGGGAGCTACCCATTAAGAGCAGCCCACCAATAACAGGAATGCTTACTCGCCGCCAAGCGCTCAGGGCGCTGGCGGTTGCAGGAACCGGCACGCTCGCGCTGGGGCTTTACGCTTGGCGCATCGAGCCTCACTGGCTCGATCTTACCTACCCCGTATTGCCCATCTCGGGCCTTCCGCGCGAACTGGAGGGGCGTACCCTCGCACAGGTCAGCGATCTACATGTCGGTCCCAAAGTCGACGATGAGTACATTATCCAATCGTTCCGCAGAGTGTACGAGCTCGCCCCCGACTTCGTAGTCGTCACTGGCGATTGGATCACCTACCGGAGCCCGCGCCAGTTCGAGCAGTTGCGACGCGTCCTGGGGCACATGCCCCATGGCCTTCTTGGAACGGTCGGTATTTTGGGCAACCATGATTATGGTTTGAGATGGCGGATGCTCGACGTCGCGGATCAGGTGACAGCAATCGCGCGTGCCGCAGGTGTCGCAGTGCTCCGAAACGAGTCATCGGTCATTGCGGGACTCCAGTTCCTTGGGCTCGATGACCTGTGGAGCCCACGCTTCGATCCGGTGGAACTGCTCGCACAGAGAGGCGAGGATGCCTCTACGATTGTCCTCTGCCACAATCCCGACGCCGCAGATCACGCGGTTTGGGGCCGCTACCAGGGCTGGATCCTGGCCGGGCACACGCATGGGGGCCAGTGCAAGCCACCGTTCCTGCCCCCGCCGCTGCTGCCCGTCAGGAACAAGCGCTATACCGCGGGCGAGTTTGGATTGTTGGGGAACCGCCGAATGTACATTAGTCGCGGCGTAGGCCATCTGCTGCAGGTTCGTTTCAACGCACGTCCAGAAATTCCGGTATTCCAGCTCCGGCGTTCCCGCTAACGGAAGTTCGCGACTTGCTTCCGCAAAGCGGTGTTATATGAAGGGTCGTTCATGGACAACGGCGAACATTTCACGCGCTGGCGAGCTCTTTGAGCAGAACCCTTCCTTTGCGGAACCACGGCCGTTCGCGTCTCTGCATGTAGCGTGGCAGCGTGTGCTTCTTGGCCAGCAGCTTCTGCGCCCATTCGCGCGCTTCTTCGCGCCGGTTTGCCGCCTTCAGATAACTTGCGTAGTTGTAGAGCGTCTCGGGAGTCGTGGAGATCTGTGTGACTTCGGCAAATAGTGGCTCGGCGCGTTCCAGTTGTCCCGTGCGGGCATAAGCATCCGCGAGCAACCCTGCTGCGCGGTAATAATCACATTTCCGGTCTCCCGCGACCACTCGCTCCAGGTCAGCAATTGCTGCGGCCAAATCATTCAGCCCCAGAGAACACTGCGCACGGGAATAAAAGGTGTAGATCGAATCGCTACGCGCCGAGATTGCGTGGGTAAATGCTTCGCGCCCTTTCGCATACTGCCCCTGATCTTTGTAAAGCTCGCCCAGTTCTTCGTAATTCGCGGGCGAAGGATTATCGAGGATATCGGTTTCGACCTTTTGGATGCGCGACCTGCGCCCGAATCCTTGAAACACGCCGCGCAGCAGGCCGAGGTCCGGCAGCACTTCCGCGACGATGTACACGCTCGCGCCCAGGAAGCCACCGAAAAATATGATGAAGAACCAATAGGTCTCCGGGCGACGCCGCACGAAGTGCACGATCGCCAGGATTTGCACGATGTAGCCCCAGGGATAAAAGAGATAGCTCAGACCAAACACGGACGGTCGCCCCGTCAAGAGAATCGCTTCGATGCGCAGCGCGGTCAAACGGAACATCGCCCTGCGAGGTGGACAAGTAACGGGCTTATATCGCAGAGCCACCGGAGCTGCGACCGCTCACCGGGATGTATGCCTCATTTCACGTACAGTGCCAGCCAATCCAGAAACGTCTTATACCAGAACTGTACGTTTTGCGGTTTCAGCACCCAGTGTCCCTCGTCGGGGAAAACGATGAGCTTCGACGGAACGCCCTGGCGCTGCAACGCGCTGAAAAACTCCAGCGATTGCGTATAAGGAACCCGGTAGTCGCGCTCGCCGCAGATCACGAGGGTCGGCGTCTTGAATTTTCCGAGTTCGCCCGCGTAGGTTGAAGGCGACCACTTCTTATAGCTTTCGGGATTGGTCCATGGTGTGCCTTGCATGTCGTGTTCTTCAAACCACAATTCCTCCGTCGCGTACATGGACACTTTGTCGTACACGCTCGCGTGGCTAATGATCGCCTTGAACCTCCCCGAATGCGTCGCGATCCAGTCCGCCATGTATCCGCCGTACGAGCCGCCGGCCGCGGCTATTCTCGCGCCGTCCACAAACGGGTATTTCTTGAGCGTGTAGTCCACGCCATCCATCACGTCGACGTATGCTTTGCCGCCCCAATCATTTGTGATTTCATCCGTGAATTTCTGGCCGTATCCGGTCGATCCGCGCCGGTTGATCATCAGCGTGACATAACCCGCTCCGGAAAAAACTTGCGGGTTCCACCGGTAGCCCCACGCATTCGACCACATCGTCTGCGGCCCGCCGTGGAGCAGCACCAGGAGAGGATATTTTCTTGTGGCGTCAAATTTCGGCGGGCGAATCAGCATTGCCTGCACTTTCGTTCCCTCGGCGCCGTCAAACCAAAAGGTTTCCGGCGCATTCATCTCCAGCGCGGTGAGAATCGAATCATTGTGATGTGTCAATTGGCGTACATTTGAGCCGTCCCCGGCTGCCACGAAGATTTCCACGGGCATGGTCAGGCTCGTTCGTTCGAAGGCGAGCATTTTTCCGTCGCGGCTGAAAGAAATCGCGGCGTTGAAGGTCTCCGCGATAAATTTTTTGGGTTCGGCTCCCACACGGGCTGACATCGCATAAACCGGTTTTTGCGTTTGGTCTTCCGCCGTGAAATAAATCGTCTTGCCGTCGGCAGACCAAGCTAGTTCGTCCGCACTGCGATCAAAATTTTCGGAGAGGTTTTCGATCTTGCCGCTCTGCCGGTCATAGAGCATCACGCGCCAGCGGTCCGATTCGTATTCCGGCGTGAGCTGCGCGTGATACCCAATATATTTTCCATCCGGCGAATACACCGGATTCCCGTCGAATCCCGGCTGCGTGGTGATGCGTTTTTCTTCGCCTCCGGCCACCGGCACGATAAACAAATCGCCATTTGTGGTGATCGCTTCCATCTTGTCGGTGACTGCCGTGAAACAAATCTCTTTGCTGTCAGGCGAAAAATTGATGTCTCCCGAGCCTCCCCGCTCATCCGGCGGAACATCGTAGTCGGCCCCCAAAGTGAGATCGTGCGGCGCCGCCCTTCCATCGGCGGAAACAACAAACAAATGGCTCCGCTTGCCTTCATTCCAGTGTGTCCAGTGGCGATAAAGCAGGTGCTCA
>Ga0209377_1002989_pt1 | contig 10957 bp, 7 predicted proteins | sample GraSoiAngelo_141_FD_185898 | JGI IMG/M metagenome (GOLD analysis project Ga0209377, IMG submission 185898) | Grasslands soil microbial communities from the Angelo Coastal Reserve, California, USA - 14_0929_12_40cm (SPAdes) (version 2) | ecosystem: Environmental > Terrestrial > Soil > Grasslands ...
GCGGCACGGTGCGCGTCCCGAACGCGAGGGCCGCGACGGCCTGCGCGCCGCCCACGCGGAACAGCCGCGTCACGCCGGCAAGTCGGGCCGCCGCGAGCACCACGTCCGGCGTGCCCCCGGGAGGAGTGACCATAACGATCTCCGGCACACCCGCCACGACGGCCGGCACCGTATTCATTATTACCGTGGAGGGGTAGGCGGCCTTGCCGCCCGGCACATACACGCCCACCCGGTCCAGCGACACGACGCGCATCCCGACCGCCGTGCCATCGGGGTCGCGCTCCAGGAACCCCCGATCGATTTGCTGTGCGTGATAGGCCCGCACGCGCGTGACGGCGAGCTCGAGAGCGGCGCGCACTGCGGCGGGAACGCGGTCCAACGCATCCTGACACCTGGCACCCGACACCTCCCAGTCTGCCGGCGCCAGGTCCACCCCGTCCAGTCGTCGCGTGTGCTCCGCGACCGCGGCATCGCCCCGGGCCCGGACGTCCTCGAGGATCGCGCGCACCACGATCGCCGTCTCGGGATCCGCGGCGGCGCCGCGCGTCGGCAGGTACGGCGCGAGCGCGTCGAACGGCGGCGCTTGAAGTCGAGTTACCACTGGGTATGTTCCGGCCTCTGTGTCCGGATCCGCCACGGAATCGCTCGGGCTGCGCCTCGCGGCGCTGGTGGCGCTCGTGCTCGCGAACGCGTTCTTCGTCGCGGCGGAATTCGCGCTCGTGGCGGCGCGCCGCACGCGCATCGAGGCGCTGGTGCGACGCGGCGACCGGAAGGCTAAGACCGTGCAGACGGCGCTGCAAGATCTCTATCGCCAGCTCTCGGCGGCGCAGCTCGGCATCACCGTCGCCTCGATTCTCCTGGGCTACGTCGCCGAGGACACCGTGGCCCATGCGTTCCGCGATTGGTTCGCCGCGCTCCCGCCGGCGCTCGACTTCCTCGCCCGCGGCGGCCTCGCCTCGGTGCTCGCCGTCGCAGTAATCTCATTCCTGCACGTCGTGTTCGGCGAGCAAGCGCCGAAGGCGTGGGCCATCACCTATCCCGAGCGGACGAGCCGCTGGATCGCGGCCCCGTTGATCGTGTTCTCGTGGATCACGCGGCCCTTCACCGAACTGTTGAACCGCAGCGCCAACCGGGTGGTCCGACTGCTGGGCGTGAAGGGCACAACCGCGGAGCTCGACCGCATTCATTCCCCGGAGGAGCTGCGGATGCTGGTGGAGCAGAGTCAGAAGCGCGGCAAGCTCGACGCCGACGACGCGCGGCTGCTCCAGGGCGTCTTCGAATTCAGTGAGAAGACCGCCCGGGAGGTGATGACCCCCCGCACCGAGACGGTGGCGCTGCCGGCCGACCTCACCCTCGAAGAGGCCGCGGACCAGGTGGCCGTCGCCGGACGCTCGCGCTATCCCGTCTACGGCGAAACGCTCGATGACATCCTCGGGGTGGTACACGCGAAGGACATCCTGGCCGGCGTGCGGTCCGCGAAAGGGGGTGGCCTGCGGGCCGTGCTGCGGCCCGCGATGTTCGTGCCGGGGACGCGCGAGGTGGAGGACGTGCTGGCGGACATGAAGCGGCAGAAGAGCCATCTCGCCATCGTGCTCGACGAGTTCGGCGGCACCGCGGGCCTCGTGACGATGGAAGACCTGCTCGAGGAGATCGTCGGCCAGATCTACGACGAGTACGACCGCCCCACGGGCGATCTGGTGCGGGCCGCGTCCCCGGGCGAAGCCCCGCTCGTCTCGGGCTCGACGCCCATCCGGGACGTGAACGGCGCCTTCGGGCTGCAGCTCGACGAAGGGGACTACACCACCATCGGCGGCTACCTGTTCGGCATGCTCGGCCGCCTTCCCAAGGTCGGGGACCAGGTCGCCGTGAAGGGCGCCGTCTTCGAGATCGTCGAGATGGACAGCCGGCGCGTGGGCGCCGTGCGGGTGGTGCGGTGAAGCCGCGCCCGGCGATCGCGCCAATTCCGCCCGGCGCGCTCGACCTCGCGGGCGAGGCGGTGCGACGGCGACGCCGCCTGCAGACCGGCATGCTCGAGCGGCTCGAGGCGGCGGGCTACGAGGAGATCATCCCGCCCACGTTCGAGTACGCCGAGGTGTTCGTGCGCGCCGGCGGGGAGGCGCCCGACGTGGCCGACCGGCTGATTCGCTTCCTCGATCTCGACGGCCGGCTGCTCGCATTGCGGTACGACTTCACGGCGAGCGTGGCGCGCCTCGCAGCCACAAAGCTCGTCGGTCGGGCCGCGCCGCTGCGCCTGTCGTACGCCGGCAAGGTGTTCCGCCAGGACCCGGCGCGCGAAGGGCGCCGGCCCCGCGAGATCCTCCAGGTCGGCGGCGAGCTGCTCGGCGAGGCGGCGACCGAAGCCGACGTCGAGGTGCTGCGACTGGCGCTCGCGCTGGTGCGAGCCTCCGGCGCCCCGGAGTTCCAGGTAAACCTGGGGCACGTCGGTGCGCTCGGGCCGGCGCTGGCGCGGCTCCCGCCCCAAGAGCGCGCCGTCGTACGCCGCCTGATCGATCGCAAGGACGCCGCGGGCCTCGCAGCCGCCGCGCCCGGCGCGCTCACGGAGCTGCCGTTCATCATCGGCCGGCGCGACGCGCTGGACCGCGCGGCGCGTGTCGCGCGCGACTCGCCCCAGGCGCGCGAAGCGATCGATCGGTTGCGAGGGATCGACGCCGCGCTCACGGACGACGACCGCCGGCACGTGGTGTACGACTTCGGCGAGGTGCGTGGGCTCGATTACTACACAGGGATGCATTTCGAGGTGTTTGTCGCGGGCGCCGGGGCCGCGGTCGGCGCGGGCGGCCGCTACGACGAGCTCATGGGCCGGTTCGGCCGGCCCCTCCCGGCCGTCGGGCTCGCCCTCGACCTCGACGCGCTCGCCGAAGCCGCGCCGTGAGCTCGCCGTTCAAGGTCGCGCGCCCGTGGCGGACGACGTCACCAGCCGCCGGCTCGTCGTGCCATCCGCGGACGGCACCCTCGCGTTCCTGTTCGTCAAGCCCGCCGACGTGCCCGTGTACGTCGAGTCGGGCGCCGCGGACCTGGGCATCACCGGCACTGACGTGCTGCGCGAGAGCCAGGCCGACGTGCTCGAGCCCCTCGCCCTCGGCTTCGGCGCCTGCCGCATGGTGGTCGCGAGCCCGCGGGAGGTGCCGTTTCCCTCGCTGCCGAGCGGGGTGACGCCCCGGGTCGCGACGAAGTACCCGCGGCTCACGCGCAGCTTCTTCGCGGACGCAGGGCTCGGTGTCGAGGTCATCACCGTGGCGGGATCGGTCGAAGTCGCGCCGTTGCTCGGCCTGGCGCATTGGATCGTGGATCTCGTGGACACGGGACGCACGCTGCGCGAGAACGGCCTCGTGGAGCGGGTGAACATCCTGGACGTGGCCGCGGTGGTGGTGGTCAATCGGGCGAGCCAGAAGCTACGACTCGAGGAGCACCAGCGCCTGTTGCAGGCGCTGCACGACGCCACGACGGCTGGTTCCCCGTAACATCCCTCCCGCGCGTTTCGGGCGTGCCGTCATGCCGCCGTGTGACGTGCTTTCCGCGCCAGCTCCACCGCCAGCTCCAGCGCCGCCCGCATCGAGCCGGGATCGGCGAGCCCCTTCCCCGCGATGTCGAGCGCAGTGCCGTGATCGGGCGCCACGCGGGGAAACGGCAGTCCCAGGGTCACGTTCACGCCCGTACCGAAGCCCGCCACCTTGACGGCCGTCATCCCCACGTCGTGGTACGGCGCGAGCACCGCGTCGAACTCGCCCTTGAGCGCCCGCACGAACACGGTGTCGGCGGGGAGCGGCCCCGCGGCACCGAGCTCCCGGGCGGCAGGGCGCAGCACCCGGTCGTCCTCGTCGCCGAACAACCCCGATTCACCGGCGTGCGGGTTCAACGCGCACACGGCGAGGCGCGGCCGGGCGATCCCCCACCACGCGACGAGCGCCCGCTCGGTGACCCGGCCACAGCGCAGCACGCGCTCCATCGTCAGCTGCGCGGGTACGTCCTTGAGCGCGATGTGCGTGGTCACGAGGACGACACGCAGCCTCCCCGTCGCAAGCATCATCGCCGCGTCCTGCTCCCCGCCCGCGAGGTGCGCCACGAGCTCGGTCAGGCCGGGATAGCGGAACCCCGCCACGTGGAGGGCGTGCTTATTCACCGGGCCAGTGACGATCGCATCCACCTCGCCGGCTCGAGCGAGCGCCACGGCCTGCTCGACCGCGACCCCGGCGAGGCGCCCTGCTCCCTGCTCCCCGCTCCCTGCGCCCCGCGCCCACGCTCCCACCCCGATCTTCCGTTGCGCCGGGATGTCCGCGACCTGCTCGTCCGCGCCGATCAGCGTGATTCCCGCGTCGAGGCCCACAGCGAGCGCCTTGGCCACGACCTCCGGTCCGATCCCCCGCGGGTCGCCGAGCGTGACGGCGAGACGGGGGAGGAGACGGGTCACGGCCTCACAACCGGACGTCGACGTAGGTGGTACGACGCAGGATCTCGAGGTAGTGCTTGATGGCGAGCTGCTGCGACAGCCCATCGCGAATCCGGTCCTTCACGTCGTCGAAGCCCAGCTCGCCCTCGGGCAGACGCTTCAGGAGCTCGAACACGACGAACCGGGGCCGCGGCGTCGCGGCGCCGGCGACAAACACCGGCTTCAGGCCCGGCACCGTATCGTCCCCCACCGCTTTGGCGTAATCGGGCGGCAGCTGCGCGACGGGCAGCCCGTCGGCGAGCTTGGGCTCGTTCGGGTCGGAATAGCGCCGCGCCAGCGTGTCGAACGATGCCCCTCGTCCCGCGGCGAGGGCGTCGTGCACCGAGTCCGCCGCGCGCTTCGCCAGGGCGATCTGCGCCGGCGAGAGCTGCGGCTGGATCAGCACGTGACGGGCAAGGATCTCCGCGGGCTGGGCGCGCTCCACCTGGATAATGTGGTAGCCGAACTCCGTCTCCACCGGGGGCGAGATCTCACCGGGCTTGAGCCGGAACGCGACGTCCTCGAACTCCTTGACCATCAGCCCGCGTCGGAACCACCCCAGCTCGCCGCCCTGCTCGCGGGAGGCGCTGTCCCCCGAATACCGCTTCGCCACCTCGGCGAAGCTCGCCCCATGGCGCAGCGCCACGACGAGCGACTCCGCAAGCTGCAGCGCGCGCGCGCGCGCCGCGGAGTCGGGCTTCGGAACGATCACGATTTGTCGGAACGAGATCGCCGGTGGTCGCTTGGGCTGCTGCGCCTTGTTCGCCTCCCAGAACGCGTGCATCTGCGCCTCGGTCGGTGGGATCGGCCGCAACTTGCCCTTGCCTTTCAGCTGCTGCAGGATCGACCGCCGCTGCTGGTCCGCGAGCCAGCGGCGCCATTCTTCTTCGGACACGAATCCCGCGGCCTGGAGCTGCGCCCGGAACTCCGGGATCGACGCGAACTGCTTGCGCACGTTCTGGACCGTCTGCTCCACCGCTTCCTGGACTTCCTGCTCCGTCACCTTGATGGTCGTGTCGCGCTCCGCCTGCTGCACCATCAGCTCCTCGTCCACCATTTGGGAGAGGATCTGACGCCGCGCGGCGTCGCGTCCGGCCGAATCCTCGGGGATCTTCGCGCCCTGGGACTGCGCCAGCGCGAGCTGCTCCTCGACTTGCGAAGCGAGGATCGGCTTCGAGCCCACGATCGCCAGAATGCGGTCCACCGGGCGGGGGCCAGCGAGCGACGCAGTGTCGGCCTTCCCTTGCGCCGCGATCGACCGGGCCCCGAGGGCGGCGACGGCGCCGAGGCACTGCAGCACCAGCACGGCGGACCGTGTGCGCATCTTAGCGCGGCGGTGCGTGGCCACTCTCCGGGGGAATCGGCGGCGGGCCGGGCGCGCGCTTTAGGCCGGTGGGCGGAGTTGACGGACCGCCCGGCGAGGCACCGGAGTCCGCCGTCGCGCGGATGGCCTGCGCGCGCTCGAGCGCGCGGGTAATCCCGGCTTCGTTGAGCGACCACGGCTCGCCTTGGCGCAACGCGCCCGCCAGGAACGGCGGCACCGGGAAGAGCTGGGCTTTCCCGTCCTTGAACGCCCGATCCAAGTAGGCGTCGAGCCGCCCCAGCGCGAGCCGAACCCGCGCCGTGTCGCCGGCGGCGGAGTCTTTCAGCAGCTGCCGCGAGACGCCGATCTGGCTCTCCAGCAGCTTCAGCGCGGAATCGTACTCGGCGCGAATCTGCCGCCAGTCATCGGCGTTGAGCGCGGCGCCCGCGGAGTCGACCTGTCGCAGCAGCATATCGCGCTGCGCCAGGATCCGCACGAATTGCGTGAGCTGCGCGTCGCTCGCGACCGTGATGCCGCGCACGTCGTTCGGATCCAGTGCCAGGAGCCAGCGCGACAGATCCTTCACACGGAAGACGCCGCCGCGGTAGGTCGCAAGCTTGCGGTTGTCGTCGCGCGCCGCGACGATCTGGGGGATCGCCTGGCGCACCAGCGCCGGCGCCGAAGACGCAATTTCGAGCCGTCGCTCCTGCGCGAGACTGTCGAGGTACAGCGAGTCGAAGTGCAGCGTCCGTCCGTTCACGAGCTGCGCCTGGAACGAGTCGTGCACCTCGGCGAGCGGCGGCCGCCGGATGATGTGGTACCCGAACGGCGAGCGCACCACGTCGCTCATCGCACCCGGCTCCAGCTTCCAGGCCGCGCTGTCGAAGGCCGGCACGAATTGGCCGCGGCCCGTCGCCGGGAGGTAGCCGCCCCGGGCTTTCGAGCCCGGATCGTCGGAGTAGCGCTGCGCGAGCTGCGCGAAGTTGGCGCCGTGACCCGCCACGGCCTGCCGCCGCAGCCCTTCGGCCTGTTTCCGCTGCTTCTCCTGCTGGGGCGGTGCCGCATTGGGCGGCACCCGGATCAGAATGTGCTGGAACAGCCGCACCGTGCCCGCCCGGTAGGCGGAGTCCGCCTGTGCCGGCGTCACCTTCACCCGCGCCGACACGAGCGCCTCGTGAAACCGCTCCCACCGGATCTGCGACACCGACGGCCATTCGGCGACGAGCACCAGCGCCGAGTCTTCCAGGTCGCGGCCGCGCGCCAGATCCACCACGAACACGACGTAGTCGAGGTACGCCGCGGCGACGCTGGTCAACACATCGGCGCGGAGCGGGATCCGCCGCGCGTGTCCCGCCAGGTCGGCCAGGCGCTCGACCGTCAGGGTCTGCCCTGCCGCCGTGCCCGCGGCCTCGGGATGCGCCGAGAACGCATCCCGCAGCGCCGTGCAGCCGGCGAGCACCAGCACGACGAGAACGAGACCCGACCGCCTCATGCCGTCTCCTTTAGGTACGAGAATCCTGCAGGACCGCCGTGAGAGCCCGCACCAACCCGGGGCCCACCGCTTCGCCCCCGAGCCGGCGGAGCCGCAAGGACAACGGGGCCGCGCGCCGCACGTCGGCCTCGAACTGCACCGCGTCCAGCGCCGCCGTCAACCCGGCGAGGCGCGGGCGCGCGTCCCGGCGGAACGCGAGCCGCGCCTCGTCGCCCTTCACCAGCACCGTCTCGAGTCCGACCCGGGCGCCGAGCGCCCGCAGTTCGGACACGAGGAGGAGCCGCTCGGCGGCGTCGGGCAACGGCCCGAACCGGTCGCGTAACTCCTCGCGCACGGCTTGAATCTCGCCAGGCTCCGAGGCCCGCGCCAGCCGCCGGTACAGGTCGAGCTTCGCGGCCTCGTCCGGCACGTAGGTGTCCGCGAGATGGGCGGGCTGGTCGAGGATGACTTCAGGCGGCGCGAAGCTCCTGGTCCCCGTAGTCTGCTCTCCGTTCTTGAGGGCGTCGACCGTCTCCTGGAGCCACCGGAGATAGGTGTCGAACCCGACGGCCTGCGCGTGGCCCGATTGCGCCGCCCCAAGCAGGTTGCCCGCGCCCCGCAGCTCGAGATCGCGTAGCGCGATGCGGTATCCGGAGCCCAGGTCCGTGTGATGCTCGAGCACCTGCAGCCGCTCCTCGGCATCCGGGTCGACCGCGTCCGGCACCAGCAGGTAGCAGTAGGCGCGCCGGTGGCTTCGCCCCACGCGGCCCCGCAGCTGGTACAGCTGCGCCAGCCCGAACTGGTCGGCGCGGTTCACCAGCATCGTGTTGGCGTTGGGGACGTCGAGGCCGGACGATCATCGTCGAGACGAGCACGTCCACTTCGCCCCGCCCGAAGCGCGCCATCACCGCGTCGAGCGCCGCCTCCTTCAGCTTGCCGTGCGCGACGGCGATGCGGGCCCGCGGCGGCGCCAGGGCGCGCACCCGCTCCGCGATGGTGTCGATCGTCTCGATGCGGTTGTGGACGAAGAACACCTGACCGGCGCGGTCCAGCTCGCGCGCCAGCGCCTCCTCGATGAGGGCATCGTCCCACGGCTCGATGAACGTCAGGACCGGCGAGCGGTCTTTGGGCGGTGTCTCGAGCAGCGTCAGGTCGCGCAGCCCCGCGAGCGACAGATGCAGCGTGCGTGGGATCGGGGTGGCCGTGAGGGTCAGCACGTCCACCGCCAGCTTGAGCGCCTTGAGCCGCTCCTTGTGCCCCACCCCGAAGCGATGCTCCTCGTCCACGATCAGGAGGCCGAGATCGTGGAAGGTCACGTCGCGCGACAGCAGGCGGTGCGTCCCGATCAGAATGTCCACCTCGCCCCGCGTCATGCGCCGCGTCACGGCGGCACTCTCCTTCGCACTGCGGAACCGCGACAGGACCTCGATCCGCACGGGATAGTCGGCGAGGCGCTCGCGGAAGGTGCGGCCGTGCTGCTCCGCCAGAATCGTCGTGGGGACGAGCACGGCGACCTGCTTCCCGGCCTGCACGGCCTTGAACGCGGCCCGCACCGCGACCTCGGTCTTCCCGTAGCCCACGTCGCCTACGAGCAGTCGGTCCATGGGGCGCGGGCGTTCCATGTCGCGCTTCACCTCCTCCGATGCGCGCCGTTGGTCCGGCGTGTCCTCGTACAGGAACGCCGACTCGAGCTCGCGCTGCCACGGGGTATCGGGTGGGAAAGCGAACCCCGACGCCAGCTGGCGCCGCGCGTACAGGTCGAGGAGCTCAACCGCCATCCGCCGGATCGCGGCGCGTGTCTTCTCCCGTTGGCGCTGCCAGGTGGTGGTGCCGAGGTGATGCAGCCGCGGCGGCGGCGCGTCGCCGTCCCCGGCCGCGCGGTACGGCTCGAGCTGGTCCAGCCGGTACAGCGGCACGTTCAACCGGTCGCCGCCCGCGTACTCGACTACGGCGACCTCGAGCGACCCGCCCGCTGCGCCCACGGCGATCGTCTGGATGCCCCGATAGATCCCGATGCCGTGCTCGAGGTGCACGACGAAGTCTCCCGACGCGAGCGCGCGCGTCGCCGCGCTCGGCGCGGCTGAGCGGTAGCGCCGCGGCCGTCGCAACCGGCGCGCCCGACGGAAGATCTCGTGATCCGTGAGCACCCGGAGCCCGGGCAGGACGAATCCGCCATCGAGCGCACCCACGGCGAGCGTCGCCCGCTCCGTGTCCAGCAACTCGTCGAGGCGCTCGAGCTGCCCTTCGTTGTCACACAGGATCACTGTGGGCGGCTCGCCGGCGACGATGCGTCGCAGCTGTCGGATGTCGCGGTCCACAGCGTCCGGCGGGGCCAAGGGGAACCGCGCGGTCGCGTCACCCGCGTTCAGCGCCAGCCGGCCGAATCGGGTGAGCTGCCGGCGCCACGCTCCCGGCTCCACGAACAGGGCCTCGCGCACCGGGGGCTCCTCGCCCAGCCGGCGGGCCACCTCCAGGTGGTGCGCAGCCTCCGCCCAGGCGCGGTCGACCTCCTGCTCCAACGCGGACTCCTGCTCCAGCACCACGAGCGCGTCGGTTGGAAGCAGGTCCAGCAGCGATTCACGTTGCAGAGCCGCCGCGGGCTGCGTCGCTCCGGCGCGCGTCCCCCTCCCCTCGGTCGTGACCGGCAGGATCGTCACCCGCTCGATGGCCTGCCCCGAGCGCTGCGAGTCGAGATCGAAGTTGCGGAGCGACACGATCTCGTCTCCCCACCATTCGATCCGCGTCGGCGCGGCCATCCCGAACCCGTACGCGTCCAGGATGCCGCCGCGCACGCTGAATTGCGCTACTTCCGTTACGGTGGGCACGCGGGCGTAACCCATCGCCTCGAGACGCTGAACGATGCCGCTGAGCGTACTGCGCCCAGCTTCCTGCTCCCTCGCGGTCAGGACGAGCCGCATCGACGCAAGGGCCGCGGGCACAGCGGTGCGCTCGGCCGTGGCGCGCGCGGTCGTCACCACGATTCTCACGGCGCCCGACAGCAGCCGCTCCAGCGTTTCGATCCGCTCGCCCGCGATCTCGAAGTGCGGCTCCTCCGCGCCGAGGGCCTCGCGCTGTGGGTACAGCACCGCCGACTCACCCACGAGGGTTTGCCCATCGGCGAGCCAGCGCTCGGCGTCGGTGGGGGTCGGCGTGACGACGACGAAGACCCGTTGCGGCAACCGGCGGGCCAGCGCGGCGAGGAGTACGATGGCGCTCGAGCCCGGAAGCCCCGTGACGCCGAGCCGGGCGCCAGGCACCGGGAGCTGCTCGGCCAGCCCGCGCGTGGCGGGCAGCTCGTCGAGGCGATCGATCAGGAAGTCGAGCGCCATCAGCGTGTGAGCGTGGCGACCCCCAGCTCGAGGGCCGCCACCATCAGGGCTAGAGCCAGCAAGAGCCAGGTCCCGTCCACGCGCCGCGTGCCGGCGAAGCGCGCGGCAGCGAAGCCGGGCTCGTCGAGCACCTCCGCCGCCAACACGCGGCGCACCAGCGCCGGCGGCGCCGGCGTGAGGTCCGATTCCCGAGCATCGATGCCATAGACAGTCGCGCCTGCGGTGTCCGTGCCGCGCGTGCGAAACTCCACGCGGGGCGCGCCTTCGGCTTCCGCGACGGGCGCTTCGCCCCGCGCCAGCCGGTTCACCAGCGCATCCACGAACGGCACGAACGCCGGCGCCGCCGGCAGCGCCGTCCAGGCGGTGTCGAGCCGGCTGCCCACGAGCAACACGCCCCGGCTCAGGTC
>Ga0209377_1003009_pt1 | contig 10923 bp, 8 predicted proteins | sample GraSoiAngelo_141_FD_185898 | JGI IMG/M metagenome (GOLD analysis project Ga0209377, IMG submission 185898) | Grasslands soil microbial communities from the Angelo Coastal Reserve, California, USA - 14_0929_12_40cm (SPAdes) (version 2) | ecosystem: Environmental > Terrestrial > Soil > Grasslands ...
TACACCTTGGTCAGCAGGTCCCAGGCATAGCGGATCGCGTCGCGCTTGAAGTAATCGCCGAATGAAAAGTTGCCGAGCATCTCGAAGAACGTGTGGTGGCGCGCGGTGTAGCCGACGTTCTCCAGATCGTTGTGCTTGCCGCCCGCGCGCAGACACCGCTGTGCGGTCGTGGCGCGCTTGTAGGCCCGGGTTTCCCTGCCGAGAAACACGTCTTTGAACTGCACCATGCCCGAGTTGGTGAAAAGCAGCGTGGGATCGTTTGCAGGCACGAGCGGGCTCGAGGCGACGACCGCGTGGCCGCGCTCTTCGAAAAAATTCAGAAACCTCGCCCTGATGTCGGACGATTTCATGAAATCCCGCGACAAGTCGTTGAAGCGCTTGATTTTCGCCCGATTTCCCGGTTAGTGCAACGACTCTTCCGGATTGAGTTATGCTGAGCGCCGCATGCTGGGACGGATACTGAAAGATCTGTTCGCGTCGGAGGGCCCCTTGCGGCTTGGGCAGACCGCCTTCGAAGCCGGCGTGGACGCGTATAAGGCGGGTGAGCTTGCCGCCGCCGCAGAGCATTTTGCCGGCACGCTGCGTGCCGAACCCGAACACGTTCAGGCGCACAACTACGCGGGCGGGATCGATTTGCGGACGGGACGCTACCGCGAGGCGCTCGAGCACTTCGAGTGTGCCCGCATGCTCGACCCGCAAAGGGCCGAGTACCACTTCGGCGCAGCCGTGGCGCACCGGGAGCTGGGCGCGACCGAGGCCGCGCGCGAATGCAGCGAAACAGCTCTCGCACTCGACCCCGGGCTGGCTCCCGCACATGGCTTCCTCGCGAGTCTCAACTTTCCCGGACCCTACTATCTCGAGGTCATTTCGATGCTCCATTCGCTTTTGCGCCCGCGCACTTACCTGGAGATCGGCGTCGAGACCGGACAATCGATCGCGCTCGCTGGGCGGGAAACGCGCGCGATCGGTATCGACCCCGAGCCCAAGATCACGAAGCGGCTCGCTCCCGGCACGAGCATCCGCGCCACCACGAGCGACGAATACTTCGCTGCTCACGACGTGCGAGCGGAGTTCGGCGGCTTGCCTATCGATCTCGCTTTCATCGACGGGATGCACCAATTCGAATTTGCGCTGCGCGACTTCATCAATATCGAGAAGCACTGCACGTCACAGTCGACGATACTGATTCACGACTGTTACCCGCTGTCCCGCCACACCGCCGAGCGAGAGCGCCGAACCGAATTCTGGAGCGGCGACATCTGGCGGCTCGTCCTCATCCTTAGGAAATATCGCCCCGACCTCAGCGTGAAAGTGATCGGCACGGCGCCGACCGGCCTGGGCGTCGTGCGCCGTCTCGACCCCGGTTCGAGCGTTCTCCAACAGAACTACGAGGCGATCGTCGGGGAGTATCTGGCGGTCGACTACTCCGTGCTCGACGCGGACAAGGCCGGATTGCTCGCGCTGTATCCCAACGACTGGGAGAAGGTGAAGGCGATCTTGCAGTAAGGAATCCTGGCCCGCGCTCAAAACAGCATGCCCACGACCGAACCCGCAACACAGGTCGCGAGCGTTCCGGAGACGATGGTTTTTCCGCCCAGGGAAACGATTTCGTCGCGGCGCTCCGGGGCCATGGTCGCCAGGCCCCCGATCATGATGCCGAGGCTGCCGAAATTGGCGAAGCCGCACAGCGCGTAGGTCATCATGAGTCGGCTGCGGGGGCTGAGCGCGCCCTCAGGGAGCTTCGCGAGATCGACGTAGGCGAGCAACTCGTTCAACACGGTCTTCGTACCCATCAACGCGCCCGCCGTCGTCGCCTCCGCCCACGGAATGCCCATGATCCAGACAAGAGGCGCCAAGGCGATGCCGAACAAGCGCTGCAGCGTGACCGGGGCGCCTGCGACCTCAGGAAGCAGCGCCAGAACCTGGTTGGCGAGGCTCACCAGTGCCACCAGCACCACCAGCATCGCTACGATATTGACGAGGAGCTGCGCCCCATCGACGGTCCCCCGGGTCACCGCGTCCATGCTCGAGGTCGCGGCCTGGGACACGAGCTTTCCCTCCGTGGCCGACGCCTCTCCCGGAACCATCAGCACCGAGATCGCAATCGCCGCCGGAGTGCTGACGATCGATGCGATCAGGATGTGCCCCAGCGCGTCGGGAATCACCTTCGAAAGGATGCTCGCATAGAGCGCCATCACGGTGCCGGCGACGGTCGCCATGCCGCAGCTCATGAGAATGAAGAGCTCACCGCGGCTCATGCTCCGGATGTAGGGCTTGACGATCAGCGGGGCCTCGACCATGCCGACGAACACGTTCGCCGCGGAGGACAAGCCGATCGCGCCGCCGACGCCCATCGTCTTCTCCAGGACGAGCGAAAAACCCCTCACGATCCAGGGCAGCACCCGCCAATGGAACAGCAGCGCCGACAAGGCGCTCACCACGAGCACCAGGGGCAGCGCCCGGAACGCGAGCACGAAGCTCGCACCGGGATAGGTTTCGGCGAAAGGCAGCGGTCCGCCCCCGAGAAAGCCGAACACGAACGCGGTCCCGTCCTGCGTCGCTTTCTCAAGCGCGTGGAGCGCGCCGTTCAAGGCGAGAAAAACTTCCTTGGCGTAGGGCGCCTTCAACAGCACCAGTCCCAACCCGAAGGCCAGCAGCATGCCGGCGATGACCGGGCGCCAGGCGACGGTCCTGCGGTCTTCGCTCAGAGCCCAGGCGATCGCATGCAGGAGGAAAAACCCGACGAGGCTGTGAACGACGAACCCTGCCTCCATTGCCTGTTTCGCAGCCGGTCAGGCGAGGCTCACGCCGAGCAGCGCACCCACCAGGTAGGTGACCGCCCCCGCGCCGCCGCCTATCGCGAGCATGCGCAGGCCGTCGCGCACCGCGCTGCGGCCCGTGAACAGGCTGATCATCGAGCCGACCCCGAACAAGGCGGCGGCGGTCAATGCGACGGCGGCGATGAGAGCACTCTCGCCGCGCGCGAACAGAAACGGCGCGAGAGGAACGAGCGCGCCGACGCCGAACGAGAAGAAGGAGGACAGCGCCGCTCCCCAGGGCGAGCCGAGGTTTTCGGGATTGAGGCCGAGCTCCTCGCGCGCCAGCGTGTCGAGAGCCAGCCCGGGATTCGCGATGGTGCGTCGTGCGAGGCCGTGGGCGTCGCTCACGCTCAGCCCGCGCGCCGCATAGATCAACGCCAGCTCTTCGGCTTCCTCTTCCGGATACTCGGCAAGCTCGGCCCGCTCCAGGCCGATCTGGTGCTCGTACATCTCCCGCTGCGAGCGCACCGAAACATACTCGCCGGCGGCCATTGAGAAGGCTCCCGCCAGCAGGCCGGCGATGCCGGAGAGCAGGATGGTGCTGTTGTTCGCCGAAGCCCCTGCCACACCGAGGATGAGGCTTGCGTTCGACACCAGTCCGTCGTTGATGCCGAACACGGCCGCGCGCAGATTTCCGCCGCCCGCAATGCCGCGATGGCGCTTGCCGACCTCATCGGCCGAAGTCGGCGCCGGGTGCCCGGGCGCGGCGTGGCTGTATACGGAGAGCCCCCGCACTTTCATCGCGGCGAGGATACCGCGCATCGCGCGCGGTCCGTAGCGACGCACCAGTCCCGCGACGAGACGGGTGCGCAGATCGGGTATGAAAGCGGGCACCGACCCGAGCCCCGCGTTCTTCGCCCAGATCGCTGCCTGCCCTTCGGCCTCGTGCGCGAGCTTCCGGAACAGCTCCGAGCGCGGCGAGCCGCGCTCGACCTCCGCGATGACGCGGTAGAGATACGCCGATCGCGTCTCGTCGAGCCAGCCTTCCCCTGATTGCGCCATGCCTGTCCCGGTCCTCAGCCGGGATTCTAGGCGAATTCGCGAAAAATAGCGTATTTCTTCCTACGTTCAATAGCTTAACGATTTGAGACTTGTACCGCGACCGCTCCGTCGCGCGGCCCCAGCACTCCAGGCGGAAATCTGACGACGCCGTTGAAGTCCGCTGGATCGCAGCAAGAGGAGAGCTCACCGGCAAGTGCGACGAGGAGAGATTCTAGTGCGCGGCGGCTACGGCGTGGCGTTCCCAGGCGCGCGTAGCCAGAATGTCGGCAATCTGCTCCATCGCGAAGTCAATTTCCTCGTCGCGATTGTAGAAGTGCGGCGAAAGGCGAATGCCCGCCTTGGGGCGGTAGTCCACCAGGACGTCGCGCGCCAGCAGTTCGCGCATCACTTCGGCGGCGTGCGGGCATTCGATGGAAACGGTGCCGCCACGTTCAGCCGGATCGGCCGGGGTGTTCACGCGCCAGCCGCGGGCCTTCGCACCTGCGATCAAGCGCGCCGTCTGGCGGATGGACTTCTCGCGGATGCGCTCCACGCCCACCTCGCGGATGATGTCGAGCCCCGGCTCGCAGGCGTAAAACGCAGGGATTTGCGTGGTGCCGCCCAGAAAGCGGAAGGAGTCGTCGCGGCGGTCCATGGGGCCAACTTCGAAATCAAACGGCCGCTTGTGCGCGAACCAGCCGGTGAAGCGCGGGGCGAGCTTCGGGCGCAGGTCGGGGCGGACGTAGAGATACGCAACGCCCGGGCCGCCGCAGAGCCACTTCAGCACGCCGCCGACGGCAAAATCCGTCTGGAGCGCGGTAACGTCCACCGGCACCGTGCCGGTTGCCTGGAACACGTCGAGGACGACGTGCGCGCCGACGTGGTGCGCGCGCTCAATGATGGCGCGCGCGTCCAGGATGGTCGCGCTGCGGAACAGCACCATCGAAATGGGGACGAGCAGCGTGCGTTCGTCAATCGCGGCGAGCAGTTTCTCCGGCGGGATGTGGATACCGTCTGTGTTCCTGATGATTTCGATCCGCGCCCCGCGCGCCTGCTGCTCCTGGTAGAAATAGAGGATGGACGGGAACTCCAGGTCCACCAACACCACTTTGTTGCGCGGGCCGGAGAAGTCGAAACACGAAGTGATGACAGCCTGCGTGGTGGTGACGTTCTGGTGCAGCGAGACGCTGCCCGCCGGCGCGCCAATCAGCGCCGCCACTTTGTCGCCGACCGTAGAGGCGAGGTCCCACCAGCTTTCTTCCCACGCGCGGACGCCGCGGGTGGCCCATGACTCGGCGTATTCGCGCACCTTGTCGTACACGCCGCGCGGCATTGCGCCGAGCGAGTTGCTGATCATGTAGGTGGTGCGGCCGAGGATGGGAAACTCGTCGCGCCACTTCAGCAATTCATCCAAAGGTTCCTTTGCGGGCGTTCTACCGGCAGGTGTCGTCCAGCTACCGATCCACCCCACCCATGCACAAATACTTCACTACAAGATAATCCTCGATCCCGTACTTCGACCCCTCCCTCCCCATGCCCGATTCCTTCACGCCGCCGAAGGGCGCGACTTCGGTGGAGATGATGCCGGTGTTGATGCCGACGATGCCGTATTCGAGCGCCTCGGCGACGCGCCAGACGCGGTTGAGGTCGCGGCCGTAGAAGTACGAGGCGAGGCCGAATTCGGTGTCGTTCGCGAGGCGGATGGCCTCTTTTTCGTCCTTGAATCTGAATAGCGGCGCGACCGGGCCGAAGGTTTCCTCCTTCGTCACTTTCATGCTGGTGTTGACGTTGGCGAGGACGGTGGGCTCGAAGAACGTGCCGCCGAGCGCGTGGCGCTTGCCGCCGGTCAGGAGCTTCGCGCCTTTCGACAGCGCGTCGCTGATGTGCTCCTCGACTTTCTCCACCGCGGCCTTGTCGATGAGCGGGCCCTGCACGACGCCGGGCTCCATGCCGTTGCCGACTTTCATCCCCTTCACCTTCTCGGTGAGCTTGGCGGCGAAGACGTCGTAGACCTTGTCCTGCACCAGCAGGCGGTTCGCGCACACGCAGGTCTGGCCCGAGTTCCTGTACTTGGAAGCGAGCGCGCCTTCGACCGCGGCATCGAGGTCGGCGTCGTCGAACACGATGAAAGGCGCGTTGCCGCCGAGCTCCATGGAGGTCTTCTTCACGGTCTTCGAGCACTGCTCGAGCAGTATCTTGCCGACCGCGGTCGAGCCGGTGAAGGTGAGCTTGCGCACGAGCGGATTGGATGTGATCTCGCCGCCGATCGCGGAGGAGCTGCCGGTCAGCACGCTGAATACGCCCTTCGGGATTCCCGCGCGCTCGCCCAGCTCCGCCATCGCGAGCGCGGAGTACGGGGTCGCTGTCGCGGGCTTCAAGACCATGGTGCATCCGGCCGCGAGCGCCGGGCCCGATTTTCGCGTGATCATGGCGTTCGGGAAATTCCAGGGAGTGATCGCCGCGCACACGCCGATCGGCTCCTTGAGGACGACGATGCGCTTGTCGGCCTGGTGCCCCGGAATGGTGTCGCCGTAGATACGTTTGCCTTCCTCCGCGAACCACTCGATGAAGGAGGCGCCGTAGGAGATCTCGGTGCGCGCTTCCGCGAGCGGCTTGCCCTGCTCGGCGGTGAGGATCTTGGCGAGGTCCTCCTGGTTCGCCATCATCAGGTCGAACCATTTGCGAAGAATGTTGGCGCGCTCTTTCGCGGTCTTCGCGCGCCAGGCGGGAAACGCGGCGTTCGCCGCCTCGATCGCGCGGCGCGTTTCGCCCGCGCCCATATTGGGCACGGTCCCGAGGATCTCGCCGGTGGCGGGATTGTTGACGGGGAGCGTCTTGCCGCTGTCGGCATCGGCCCATTTGCCGTCGACGTAGCACTGCTGGCGAAAGAGAGATGGATCCTTGAGATTGAGGGCGGCGATGCCGGAGATCTTGGGATCGTTCATGGGAAGCTCCGATGGGACTGGAGGGCCGACGCGGCCCGGAACGCGGAAATTCTACAGCAAACCGTGCGCTACTTCAGGGTCCCCTGTAGGTCGCCGTAGTCCGTCCAGAAGGCTTGCCCCGCTTAGGGGGTTGGAATAAATTGCCGTGTGATTGGCGGCCAAATCCGCTATCGACGCGCGGTCCTCCCAGCGGACGGAGAACAAGCATGAACGTAACACCGGTGGTCTCGCCTCTTCTGCTCCGAAGCGTGCCGCTGTTCTCCCTGTTGCCTGATGCCCAACTCCTGCTGCTCACCCCGGTGTTGTTGCGCAAACCGTACCCGAAGGACTCGACCATCATCGCTGCCGGCGATTCAACCGATGCCCTTTACATCGTGATTTCCGGGCGGCTGAAAGTCATCATGAGCGACAACGAGGGACGAGAGGTCATTCTCGCGATTCTGAACCCGGGCGAGTTCTTCGGCGAGATGGGACTGATCGATCAGGCGCCACGATCGGCGACCGTAGTCACTCTCGAATCCTGCGAACTGCTCACGATTACGCGAACAGATTTCACGAAATGTTTGCAGAAGAACTTCGACTTCACCATGAACGTGATGCGCGGGCTCGTGAAGCGCCTGCGCGAGGCGGATACGAAGATCGGAAGCCTGGCGTTGATGGATGTTTGCGGACGCGTTGCGCGGCTTCTGATGGAAATGGCCGAGACCATCGACGGGCAGAAAGTGATAACCAGGAGGCTACCCAAGCAGCAGATCGCGAAGATGATTGGAGCGTCGCGCGAGATGGTGAGCCGCGTCATGAAGGATCTGGAGACGAACGGACACATTGAGGTTCGCGCGCGTCAAATCGTGCTTCGCGATTCACTGGCGCTCACGAAGTAGCTTGCAGAAGCGGCGGGTATTGGCCCTACGGCCCTACTTCAGTATCCGGTATACGTCGCTGTAGTCGTCGGTCCACAGCCTCACGCGCGGCACCGCATCGATCCGTTCCGCCGCTTCCTTGAGCAGCTCTCCTTCGAAAGGCGCGGGGGAGGCGCAAAGCAGCATCCAGTCGGAACGGTACACCCCCGCTTCATCATCGTCGTCGCTTTCCACCTGGCGCACTTCGAGCGACAAACGCCGCGCCGCCTGCTGCACCACGGGAACCAGGTCGAGGTAGCGGTTGGAGATGTGCACGGCGAGAATGCCGCCGGGTTTCATATGACGGAGATAGGTCTTGAAGGCCTCCACCGTGAGCAGATGCACAGGGATCGCGTCGCTCGAGAAGGCGTCGAGCGCGAGAACGTCGAAATTCCCAGGCGGCTCGCGCTCCAGCGACAGGCGCGCATCGCCGAGCGCCAACTCCAACTTCGCCGCGCTGTCCTTCAGAAAAGTGAATTCCGAGCGGGCGAGCTCTACCACGCCGGAATTGATGTCGTAGAAGCGGAAGACGTCGCCCGACCTGCCGTAGGCCGCCAGAGTCCCCGCGCCCAGGCCCACCACGCCCACCCTCAAGGGGCCGTGCTCGCGCGCGTCGAGCAGAGCGAGCCCGATGCCCGATCTCAGTCCGTAGTAGCTCGTAGGCCAGTTGCGCCGGGCGGGATCGAGGAACTGCTTGCCGTGAACGATGGTGCCGTGCGAGAGCACCCGCATCGCGTCCGGCCCCTCGCCTGAATCGTGCACGTCGAGCACGCCGTAGAAGTTGCGCGACCTGACCCGGGTATCGGCGGAATTCTCGGCGTACGTCCTGAATAGGGCGACGGCGAGTGCGGCCGTCAGCGCGAGGAACGCGATCCGGGCGGCGATTCCAAAGCGTCCGTGGAGCAGGCTGGCTCGATCGCGCAGCAGCGCGGCGATCACCAGCAGCGAGAGCGCGAGCATGCCGATCGGAAGCTCATAGAGGTCCTGGAACGCGTTGGGCGCGACCAGCCCGGCGAAGACGCCGCCCGCCGCGCCACCCAGGGCGAGCATGAGATAGAAGCCGGTGAGATGCTGCGGATGGGGCTTGGAGCGCGCAAGCTCCCCGTGGCAGACCATGCACGCCGCGAAGAGCGTCGCGCAGTAGAGCGGTATCAAGGTCCAGATGCTCGGGTTGGAGCGGGTGAGCGTCACGCAGACTCCCGCGAACCCCGCGGCGAGCAGCGGCAGAAACAGCCACCGCCGGTACCAGCCCGAAGCTTCGAAGCACAGCACGAAAGAGAGGAGGTAGAGCGCAAGAGGCAGCACCCAGAGGAAGGGGATGGCCGCAATGTTGAGCGTCATATGGCCCGTAAAGGCAAGAAGCAGCAGGGAAGCGCAGCAGGCGAGCGACGCCCAGAGCGCCTGCAGTCCCGGTCCGGGCCTGCCCGACTCGCCTCCCGCGAGCGGCCGCGCCTCGGCGCCTTGGCTGCGCCAGGCGAGCGCTGCGCACGCAAGCGCGAACAGCGCGAAGCCCGCGGACCAGACGGCCGCCTGCGTGCCCAGGGCGAGAAGAGGCTCGACGGCGAGGGGATACGAGACGAGCGCGAGCATCGAGCCCAGATTGGACAGCGCGAACAGCCGATAGGGCGCGGCGCCTTCGCGCGAGCGCGCGTACCAGGTCTGCACCAGGGGGCCCGTGGTGGAGAGCGCGAAATACGGCAGCCCGACGCTCGTCGCGAGCAGCCCGAGTATCCGCCACGTCGGGTCTTCGCCGCCCGCGGGCTTCCAGGCGGCGCTCGCGGCGAGCGGCAGCGTCGCCGCGGCGAGAGCGAGAAGCGCGATGTGAACGTGACGCCGCGCCGGGATCCGCAAGCGGACGTAGGCGTGCGAATAGACGTAGCCGGCTAGCAGCAGCACCTGGAAAAATAGCATGCAGACCGTCCACACCGCGGCGCTGCCGCCGAACCAGGGCAGGATGATCTTGGCGATAAGCGGCTGCACCTGGAAGAGCAGGAAGGCGCTCAGGAAAATCGTCAGGGCGTAGAGGATCATGGAGAGCCAGGGGAGGGAGATAAGGGCCGCAGGGTGGCGCCGGAGAATCGCCTGATGCTCCGGTCGATATCCAGAACGCTCAGAACGTGCCGGGGTAGATGCCGCCGTCGATCAGGAAATTCTGGCCGGTGATGTAGCCCGCCTGCACGCTGCACAGATAGGCGCAGAGTTCGCCGAACTCCTCGGGGGTGCCGAAGCGGCCCGCGGGAATCGCTTTCTCGATGTCCCGCCTCACCTCTTCCACGGTCTTGCCCTTCTCCTTGGCGGTGAACTCGGTGTTGCTCTTCAGCCGGTCGGTCCAGAAGCGCCCGGGGAGCAGGTTGTTGATCGTGACGTTGTGCGCGACGGTCGCTCGGGCGAGGCCCGCGACGAAGCCGGTGAGGCCGCTCCTCGCGCCGTTCGAGAGCGCGAGCTCCGTGATCGGGGCCTTCACCGCGCTCGAGGTGATGTTGACGATGCGCCCGAAGCGCCGCGCGATCATCCCGTCCACCGTCGCCTTGATCAGCTCGATCGGAGTGATCATGTTGGCCCCTACTGCCTTCAGCCAGTCCTCGCGCGAGAACTTGCGGAAATCCCCCGGAGGAGGGCCGCCCGCGTTGGTGATGAGGATGTCCGGCTGCGGGCACGCGGCGAGCGCGGCGATGCGGCCCTGATCGCTCGTGATGTCCGCCGCCACGGCGACCACCGTCGCGCCCGTCGCGGCGCGGATTTCATCCGCGGTCCTCTCCAGCGCCTGGCGCTCGCGCGCGACCAGGGTGACGCGGCAGCCTTCGCGCGCGAGCGAGGTCGCGCACCCTCGCCCGAGGCCCTTGCTTGCGCCGCACACGAGCGCGGCCTTGCCGCGAATTTTCAGGTCCACTATCGATCTCCAGAAAAATCATCTCGCCGGCCGCAGCGTAACCAGCATCACGCCACCCAGCACCAGTGCGGCACCCGCCAATTGTACCGGGGTCATGGTCTCGTCCAATCCTATCCAGCCGAAAAAAATAGTGGTCACCGGACCGAGCGCCCCGACCAGGGCAACCTGGTTTGCGCCGATGCGGCGTAGCGCCTCCGAGGTGACGAATACCGGGAGCACGGTCGAAAAAATCGCCATGGCGATCGCTATGCCGTATACGGGCAGCGGCAGCGCGAGCGCCGAGAGCGGCCTGAACAAAAAGAACTGCGCGATGCAAAAAATGCTCGCGACCGTCGAGGCGTAGGCGGTAAAACGGATCGAGCCGACCCGTTGCACCACCTGGCTGCCGG
>Ga0209377_1003013_pt1 | contig 10918 bp, 8 predicted proteins | sample GraSoiAngelo_141_FD_185898 | JGI IMG/M metagenome (GOLD analysis project Ga0209377, IMG submission 185898) | Grasslands soil microbial communities from the Angelo Coastal Reserve, California, USA - 14_0929_12_40cm (SPAdes) (version 2) | ecosystem: Environmental > Terrestrial > Soil > Grasslands ...
TGCGTGTTCGGGTCGGGGGGGACGTCAGCGTAGCTCACACCGTTGACTACCAGGCCCACCAGCGCCGAGCCGTCCGATTCGCTGGTCGCGGTGACGCCGTTCGCGTAGCTGGTCGCCATCGCCAGAACCGCATCCGCCGTGATCAGCCCGTTCAACACGTTCACGTTGGCTGCTTGAGCGGTCGTCGTGGCGGACACAAGGGCCTCGTCGAGCTGGCCCGTCGTGATCGAGGCCAGCCCATCCGCGGACACGGTGCTCAGCACCGCGATGCTCGCCAGTTCAGAGTCCGTCATGCCGCCGGCACTCGGCAACGCGGCGCTCGCAAACTGCTGCGTGCTCACCGTCGTTGCCACGGCAGCAGCGCTCCCCGATCCGGACACGCTGCCCGCCTGTGCCGCGAGCGGCCCGTGGGCCAGCGAACCGAACAGGACCGCCAGGAGAATCGTTTTGTCCATAGATCATTCCCTCCCGTCCCTATGCCGCCCATGCAGCTGGATGTTGCCGCCGGTCAAATAGCCGGCGTCATTGTAGTCGTCGATGGTGATGTCGACATAATCGTTGCCGCGGCCCGGTTCCCCATTATCGCACGCCGCGTTCACCGTGAAGCTGTATGTGCCGTTCTTGTATCGCATATCCTTGAACTTGGCGGTGCCGGTTCCCGACCAGGTGCGGCAGTTGGGAGAGTCCGGGACAGCACTATAGCTGCCGGGTGCAACCGTGCCGTGGAAGGTGAAGTCCCCGTTCTGGCACGTTGCCGACCCGCTCGCGTGTTTGTCACAGTGCTGGACCCACTCGATCTTGCCTCCTGATGAGCGGGCCTCGAAGCCGAATGTCGCAAAGTCCCGCCCGTCGCCGAGCTTCCCACCGCCGGTGATTTTGTCGTTGGCGGTCGTCGACACACAGTTCACTGTGAACGAGGCGGTCGCCGTCCCGCCGGAGGGAACGGTCACCGTCTGCGGGTTGGCTTCGCTGACGGTGCAGTTGACTGGCAGGCCTGAGAGCGCCACGCTGTGATCACCGGCTGTCAGTCCGAAGAAGGTGAAACTGCCGTTCGCATCAATCGACTGGCTACTCGTTTGATCCACCGTGACCGTATACCCCTGGGCAGGGGTCGGGCCGGCGGTGGTGGTCGTCACCGTCAGATCACCGCTAGGAGGCGGCGCGGGGTTGAGGGCGAGTACGCTCGCCAGCCACGTGCTGGGCAACAGGCCGAAGTCCCACGTCCATTGTGGCTCGACGGTGCCGGCGGTGCCTGACACGACGAACTCCGCATCGTACTCGCCGTCGGTCTTCATAAACCCGTCAGATTGAGTCGCGATTGCGGTGAAGCCCGCCGGAGTCGAGAAGGTCACTACACCGTTGGACATCGTCGTGGCGTAGGCGAGCGCGCCGGCATTGACCGGGATCGCCCCGGGATCGGCGACTGTGGCCCCCGACCCCGTGCCGGAGGCAGAGCGGTGCGCGCCAAACGCCTGCGCGGCAGTCGGCGCGACGCCAGTCCATGCGGAGATGAGCACCCCTCCGTCGACAACCGGTACGGCGAGATTCGCTTTCACCGCCAGGATCATGGCGCCTGAGGGATCGTTGACCGCCGAAGGGAAGTTCTGCACGTTCGTGGCGACATACGTGGCCATCGAGATGCCATTGGCGCTGGAGGCTGCGACCAACGTGTACGTGTTGCCGACCGGCGTATTGGGGACTGAAGTCACGTAATCGGTCACCGACGTGATGATGCCCGGTGGGCCGACCCAGTAAAAGGTTGCGATGATCGCGTCCCCGGTGTGCGGGTTCGTGGAATTAAACCCTTTGACGATGCACGGGCTGCTGCACGCGGTGGGGATCCCGCTCTCGTTGAGCGTGCCGTTCCACTGGTCGAGTGCGATGTCGCTCGCCGCTGCCGCGGTGGTGGTCAGCTTGGGAGTGCGACGAGCGTCGTGTGCGGGGGGGGGCCCGACCGATTCGGTGCAGGCCACGGCAAGGAGCGCGACCGCCACAAGAACTCGACGGGCTGGGAACGTTGGCTGCTGGCGCATGAGGCCATCTCCTGATCGGGTCTGCGTTCAACCGAGCGGCTACAGGCGCAAGCGTGGTGCCAAGGCGAATGGTGGGGCGATCGGGTTGGGGTGTCGCGGCGCTGCTGTGGCCAGCGCGCTCCATGTGTTGCGTGGCTGAGGCGCCTAGTATTCTCCCTCAATTCCCTTGCAGCCCGCCGACGACAGGGGCGCTGTGTGGGCAAATTGACCAATGATCAATGACCAATGTCCAATGATCGAGCCACGATCATTGGTCATTGGACATTGGAGATTGGACATTGGTCGTCATGGGCCCTCCAGGATTTGAACCTGGGACCTACGGATTATGAGTCCGCTGCTCTAACCGCTGAGCTAAGGGCCCGACGCCGCCCTCAAGGCCGGCGAATGACCAATGTAGAATGTCCAATGTCCAATGATCAATGTCCAATGATCATCGTACATTGGACATTGGACATTGGACATTGATCATTGGCAAGGTTGTCGTTCCTACCAGTTAGTCGCTGAACCGTTATACGAGAACACCACGTAGGCCGGAGTCCGACTCGTCATGTCCAATGATCATTGATCATTAGACATTGGTCATTGGTCAGTGGACGTCGTTCCTACCAGTTAGTCGCTGAACCGTTGTACGAGAACACCACGTAGGCCGGAGTCCGACTCGTCACGGCCGCCGTGGCTGCGGCGGAGAACACCGCTTCGTAATCAGACTGCGCAGACCCGGCCTGCATGGCAAAGCGACGTGGGCCAGCGTCGGGAACTTCGGCGTGAGAAGCGGCGCAAGTCACCCGGATATCCATCGGCGTGTAGATGCCAAGCGTCAGACCGCCAACGAGCGAGTTTAAGAAACTGCGCTGTGTCTCGACGCGCGCGACCCCACTCTTACAGTGGCTTGCCGCACTGATGGGTGTGGGAGGGACCAAGCCATAGATCCACCCACTGGCCCAAGGCTGAGAGATCATTTGGGTGCCTGCCGCTGCACCGGTGTCGATGATCGCGTGGAAGCAACCGACCGAGGCTAACAGTAGCGTGGTCAGGCCAAGCAGCGCTTTCCTGCGCATAAGCCCCTCCTCCGTGGAATGTGAACAGGGACTGTGGCGAGAAGATTATGGAGAAGGCCGCGAAGACCGGCTAGAGGCAATGGCCAATGATCAATGTCCAATGATCGGTGCTGCGTGATTGTGTATCGCTCCGCGAGAGATTGGTTGGCGCGCGAAGCGTCGTCGTCGCAACAGTGGCAGTGTGACGAGCTATGGCCTGGAGGATCGGCTAGTGCGTTTCGGGACCACCACGTGCCAGCTGGGAAACCGCCTGCCCCGAACACCGCTCGGGCAGCATGTGGCACTCCAACTGGCTCGCAGCAGCACCTCGACGTTCGCGAATTATGGGGAAGTTCAATCCGCGGAGTCTCGGCGCGACTTCATTCATAAACTGGGCATCTGCCTCAAAGAACTTCGCGAGACGTGCACGTGGCTCAAATTCATTAGGAAAATGACGCTCTTGCCCATGGAGTCGGTGGATCCGGTGCTGCGAGAGTGTGATGAGTTATTGGCTATTCTGTCCACCAGCATCAGAACTGCACGACGCAACGGGCGGCAACGACCAAATGATCATTGATCATTGGTCATTGGACATTGATCACTGGTCATTGGACATTGATCATTGGACATTGATCATTGGACATTGATCATTCGGCCTATAGCAGTCCTTCTCTCCTCAACTTGCCCAGCTGATCGAAGTACGCCTCATGCATCGAGAGCACTTCCGGTGGCGAGACCGTCGCGACACCCGCTTTGCCCACCTCGATGCCGGCGGCGAAGTTGGCGATGTGCGCCGCCTCGCTCACACTCGCGCCGGCGGCGAGCGCGGTGCCCACCCACGCCGTTACGGTATCGCCGGCGCCCGAGACATCGAACACCTCCCGCGCCATGGAGGGGACGCGCACCACCTCACCGTCCTTCGTGATGAGCATCATCCCCTCGGCGCCCAGCGTCAGCAGCAGGTTGTCGACGGCGAGCTTCTCCAGCGCCTCGGGCAGGGCATCGGGATGGGCGAGGTCCAGCGCGGCGCCCATCGCCTGCTCCAATTCGCGGCGATTGGGCTTGAAAATCGTGGCGCCGCGGTAGGCAAAGAAATTCTTGAACTTGGGATCGACCACCACCGGGACGCCCCGCTTCTTGGCGATGGTCAGGCCACGCTCGATCACCTGCGGCACCAGCGTGCCCTTGTTGTAATCCTCGATCAGCAGCGCATCGGCATCGCGCATCGCGCGCTCCAGCGCGGTGCCGAGCTGCTCCATGATGCGCGCGGAGATGGGATGCTCGATCTCTTCATCGATGCGCAGCATCTGCTGGCCGCGCGCCACGACGCGCGTCTTTGACGTCGTCGGCCGCGTGGTGTCGGTCACGAGGTACTGCGTGCCGAGCTTCTCGTCGTCGAGCTCGGCTTTGACCGACTCGCCCCGCGCGTCGGCGCCCACCACGGCGACGAGCCGGCATTCGGCGCCGATCGCCGCCACGTTCGCCGCCACGTTCGCGGCGCCGCCCAGCGCGTGACGGCTCGCGTGCACGGTGACGACGGGCACCGGCGCTTCGGGCGACACGCGGTCGGCGTCGCCGACGAGATACACGTCGAGCATCGCGTCGCCGACGACGACGATGCGGGTCGTCGCCATCTTGCGGAGCAGAGCCTCGAGGCGGTCGCGGGTGAGGAGGCGGCTGTCGGGCACTAGGGAACGTGCCCTTCCTTTTTCGTTCTCCAGCTCACCGCAATCGTCCCCACCCAGCGCGACTTCTCGGGCCCGTTGTTGATGAGGTGGACGCCGCCATTGCCCGACAGCACCCAGCGTCCATGCGCCGCTCGGCCCGCGATCGCCAGTCGCACCGTACGCGTGACCGGCTGCGCGAACAGCGTCGGCGTCGAGGCGTACTGCGGGACGGTCGGATACGGCAAGCGGAAATCTCCCTGGCCCTGGCGGAGCACGGTGATTTCGGGTTCGAGCAATACGCTCGGCCCCGCGATCATGCTGCCGCGCAATGTGAGTTGATCGTAGTCGGAGAAGTTACGGCCGAGCCCGACGTTGCGCCGCATGACGGCTTCCGCCGGATTGGGGGTGCGGTATGTGAGGTTCGCGACCTGGGTGTAGAACGCGGTCCACCCGAACCGCGAGATCCCGCCCTGCGCGCCGAGGGTGAATCCGTAGGACGGTGGCTCCTTGTCGCTGGCTTTGGATTTGTCGACCTGGATGTCGTCGAGCAGGACGGACGCGAACAGCTGCGTGCGCTTGAGGCGCGTGGTGACGTCGAAGCCGAGCAGATTGTTCGACAGCGATCCCTGGTCGTACTGCTGTACGAGGCCGAGGGTGAAGATGTTGGCGAACCACGGCTCGAGGTCACGGCCCACGCCGGCGGTGATGGTGCCCTCCCACAGTGCGAACGTCGTGTGCCCCGGCGGCCGGATCACGAGGCGGTGCGCCACGAAGTGACGAGTGTTCGCCGTGCCGCTCGTGTCGGCGATGTTGTCGAGCTGCGTCAGGATGCCCTCGAAGTAGACGCCCTCGGTGCCGATCTTGAAGTCGAGCTGATCGTAGCTGTAGGGACTGGGTGAGACGAGCAATCCTTCGGTGAAGCGCGGTCCCCAATTGCGGTCGAGACTCCCAAAGAAGATCTCGCCGTAGCGCCACTGCGCGCTGCCGTACGCCTCGGCGAAGCGTCCCGCGATGGCGCGATCCTTCTTCCCGTAGTAGTCGGGATCCCACTTCAGGCGCGTGTCGAAGTAGGGATGCGTGGACACGACCACGGGGCCGAAGTAGAGCGTCAGCGCCGCGCCGCCGTTGAACGTCGCGTGTCCCACGCCCGCCTCGCGCAGCGGATCGCGCCGCGCATGCGAGCTGCCCGCGATCCCGGCATCGATGTCGAGGCGCGCCGCTGGCCCGCGCATGGTGCGCGTGAGCTCGGCGCGAATTTTCCGAACGACGGCCCACTCGGAGCGCGTGACGACCGTGCTGTCCACCGGCGCGAGCGCGCGCAGCACGTCGTCCACCTTGAGCGGGCGACTGAGCGGCGACGGATCGGCTATGCGTCCCGCGGCGATGAGGTGCTCGACGTAGGGCATGGACCAGTGACTGAGGGGGAGGTAGGGCGAGGCCTCTTGAGCGGCGAGGCTGGCGGGCAGCAGGAGCAGCAAGAGAGCGGTGCGCATGGCGCAGCAATTTAACGCGGAAGTACGAACGCGGAACGCGGAACAGCGAGGCTGGTTACATTGTGCTGCCAAGCAACCTGTTCCGAGTTCCGAGTTCCGCGTTCCGCGTTATGGGGGTGGGATGTTCGTTGAGCTGTACCGGGGGGCGGTTCTCGAATCCCGCCACCGCGTCCACGTGGCCGTCGTCGATGCCCAAGGGCGACTCGTCGCCCAGGCCGGCGACCCCGCGTACACCACCTTCTGGCGTTCCGCCGCGAAACCCTTCCAGGCGTGGCCGTTGGTCGAAGATGGCGTGGTCCAGCGGTTGGGACTCCAGCGCCAGGAGCTCGCGTTGGCGTGCGCGTCGCACTCGAGCGAGCCGGCGCAGGTCGCGCTGGTGCGCGAATTCCTGCAGCGCATCGGCTGCTCCGAGCGGGATCTCATGTGCGGCCCGCACCGGCCGCTGTCGGACGCCGTCGCGAAAGACTACGAGAAACGCGGCGTGCGACTCACCGCCGTCTACTCGAATTGCTCCGGCAAGCACACGGGAATGCTGGCGCTGGCGAAGCACCATAGTTGGCCGACGGAGTTCTACGCGCGCATCGAGCATCCTGTGCAGCAACGCTGCCTCGAGTCCATCAGCGCTTACACGGACGTGCCGGTCAAGGAGATCGGTGTCGCGGTGGACGGCTGCGGTGTGGCGTGTTTCGCGCTGCCGCTCTCCAACATGGCGCTGGCGTACACGCGTCTCGAGGGGCCGATCCTCGAGGCGATGATGCTGCACCCCGAGCTGGTGGCGGGCGAGGGCCGTCCGTGCACGGAGATGATGCGGGCGCATCCGGGTCGTGTGGTTGCCAAGGTGGGCGCCGAGGGCATCTACAGCGCGCTGCTGACGCGGGAGGAGCTGGGCGTGACGCTGAAGGTGGAGGACGGCCACAGCCTGGCCTCGGCGCTGGCAATTGCGGCAGTGCTGGCGGAGCTGGGTCTCAAGCCGCAGCCCGAATCGCTGCTCACGCGGCCGATCACGAACTCGCGCGGGGAGACGGTGGGAGAGATGCGTGTAATTGGGGGGCTATTGCGATGAAAGGCGTGCGTGGTGCGTGGTGCGTGGTGTTACCATGAGCCTGGATCCGCAAACGTTAGCGCTCGTGCGGATCGCCGTGGCGACTGCCACGGGCGACGAGGACAAGCTGCGCAAACGCATGACCGCGGCGCGAGCTGCCGCTGTGCCGTCGCTGTGGGTCGAGGAGCTGCTCCTACAGAGCTTCCTCAATGTGGGCTATCCGCTCGCGCTGGTGGCCTTCGGCGTGTGGCGGAGCGTGGCTGGACCCGTGGGGGAATCCGGCGAGCCGATCGCGCATCCTGAGTGGGAGCGGTGGACGAAGCGGGGCGTGGAGGCATGCGGCGAGGTGTACGGGCGGACGTATCACAAACTCATGCTGAACCTGCGTGCGCTGCACCCGGCGATCGAGCCGTTGGTCGTCGTGGATGCGTACGGGAAAATTCTCGGCAGGCCGGGGCTCGATTCGAAACGCCGCGAGCTCTGTACGCTGGGCGCGATCGCCATGCAGAACACGCCTCGTCAGCTCCATGCGCATTTGCGCGGGGCGCTGAATACGGGATCGAGTCGGGACGATGTCGATGAAGTCATCGCGATCGTGGAAGACGACCTTTCCAAAGAGCGGGCGCTGAAGCTCTGGGAAATGTGGGCGGACGTGCGGGAGAGAAGCTTGTGAACGCGGAAGACGGAATGCGGAACGCGGAACATCAGAGTGAGTCTGCGAAGCCGCGCGACCTCAAGGAGCGGACGAAGAGATTCGCGGTCGACGTAATACACTTCTGTCGCGGACTCCCGTCCCGGTCGCCAATCGATATTCTCAGCCGTCAGTTGCTGCGGTCGGGAACCTCAGTCGCGGCGAATTATCGAGCTGCACGACGGGCCCGCTCTCGCAAGGAATTTCTTGCGAAGATGGGGATCGTCGAGGAGGAAACCGACGAGAGCTCCTTCTGGCTGGAGCTGCTCGAAGATTCTGGCCTTATAGCAACAAATGAAACCCGGCGGTTGCGCGCAGAAGCTCATCAGTTGGTTGCAATAGTTGTCTCGTCAATTCGCACAGCGCGCGGTCCTGGCACTGCAGTTCCGCGTTCCGCGTTCCGCGTTCCGCATTAGATGTTCATTGACCGCGTCGTTGTTCACGTCGTGGCCGGAACAGGCGGATCCGGCGCTTCGTCATTTCGCCGTGAGAAATTTGTGCCCAAAGGTGGGCCGGATGGCGGCGACGGGGGGACGGGCGGAAGCGTCTACCTCAAAGTCGATCCGAATCTGGCTACGCTGCTCGACTACCGCTACCACACCCGCTGGGTGGCGGAGCGCGGCCAACACGGCAAAGGGAAGAACATGACGGGGAAATCGGCGGAGGATGTCTACCTCCCCCTTCCCGCGGGGACCGAGGTGCGCGACCCCGACACCGGCGAGATCCTCGGCGAGTTGATCACGCCCGATCAGACCTTGCTCGTTGCGAAGGGCGGCCGTGGCGGGCGCGGCAATCAGCACTTTGCGACGCCGACACACCAGTCGCCGCGCGAATGGGAGCCGGGCGGAGCAGGCGAGGAGCGGCGCCTGGAGCTCGTCCTCAAGCTCATCGCCGACGTCGGCCTGCTCGGCGAGCCGAACGCCGGCAAGAGCACGCTGCTCTCGGTGATCTCGGCCGCGCGCCCCAAGATCGCAGACTACCCGTTCACGACGCTCGAGCCGCACCTCGGCGTCGTCGGTCTGTCGGACCATCGGTCGTTCGTGGTCGCAGACATTCCCGGGATCATCGAGGGCGCGCACGAAGGGAAAGGGCTGGGCCTGCGCTTTCTGCAGCACGTCGAGCGCACGCGGGCGGTCGCGGTGCTGATTCCGGTCGATAGCCCCGATCCACAATCGACGTATGACTTATTAAGGAAGGAAGCGGCGTCCTACTCCACCGAGCTCGCCGCCAAGCCGCATGTGGTCGTACTTACTAAGGCCGACCTGACACCTGACACCAAACACCTGCCCCTCGCCACCGCAGCCAATGTACCCGTTCTAACCATTTCCGCCGTCACTCGCCAAGGCGTGCCGGAGCTGTTGGAGCAATTATGGAAGACGCTGAAGTCGTAGCGACCATTGCGCTCTCGCTGGTCCCGAGCGTGGGTCCGCAACGTCTGCGGCTCATCGTCTCCACCTTCGGGAGCGCCCAGGCGGCACTCGCGGCGCCGCCATCGCGGCTCGAGACACTCGAGGGGATCGGCCGCGCCGCCGCCACCGCCATCACCGAGGCTTCGGCGCGTGACGGCGAGCGCGTGCTCGAGCAGCTGGCGCAGCTTGGTGCGCGGGTGCTGATCTCGGGCGATCCTGAATTCCCGCCGCAGCTCGAGGAAATCCGAGACCCGCCGCCGGTGCTGTACGTGTGGGGCGACGTGTCTCTGCTCGCGCGGACGAGCGTCGCGATGGTCGGGAGCCGAGATCACAGCGCGTACGGCGCCGAAGCGGCGCGCATTCTCGCGAGCGCCGTCGCCCCCAGCGCGGTGGTCGTCAGCGGCATGGCGCGCGGGATCGACGCGATCGCGCACACCGCCGCGCTCGACGCGGGCGGCCGTTCGATCGGCGTCCTCGGGAACGGTTTTGGCGTCGTCTATCCCGCGGCCAATCGCGCGCTGTACGATCGCATGGTGTCGCACGGCTGCCTCGTGACCGAGCATCCCCCATGGGAGAAGCCGCACACGGGCTCGTTCCCGCGTCGCAATCGCTTGATCTCCGGGCTCGCCCGCGCGGTCGTCGTCATCGAGGCCAAACACGATTCTGGTGCGCTGCGCACCGCAACCGACGGGGCCGACCAGGGGCGGTCCGTTCTTGCGGTCCCCGGTCCGATCACCAGTCGCACGTCGGTGGGGTGCAATACGCTGCTTCAGCAGGGGGCGAAGCCGGCCTTGTGCGCCGCTGACATTCTCGAAGAGCTCGGCCTCCCCACGGGGCTGCGAGAACTCGGGGTTGCGCTGTCGACCCCGGCGCCGCGCGTGCCGCCCATCGATCTGACGGGACTGCAGCTGACGCTCTGGAATCACATGACGACGGAACCGCAGCACGTCGACGCATTGGTGGCGGCTGCGCAGACCAGGCCCGCGGAGGTGCTGGGCGCGTTGACGGAGCTCGAGCTGCGCGGCTTGGTGAGACAGACGCCGGGGATGGTGTTTGGGCTGTGTTGAGCCACCCTTCTCTTTCTTCCTTCTAATTGTCAGAGGCGACACGCGGCTTGTCATCCGAAGGAATCCTTCGCGCCTGGCGTTAGATTGCCCGCATGCAGCATCTCTACCTCCACGTCCCGTTTTGTGTTCGCCGCTGCTCCTACTGCGATTTCTCCATTGCGGTACGAAGACGTATTCCTGCTCGGGAATTCGTAGACGCCATTCTTGCCGAGATCCGAGGTGTAGACCGAACCGATCCTGCGACGATCTATTTCGGCGGTGGGACGCCTTCATTGCTGCCACCCGCTGCCATCGCCATGCTGCTTGCCGAGTTGCTCCCAGGTGCCACGCACGACGCGCCACGCACCGATGTTGAGATTACGCTCGAAGCCAACCCCGAAGATGTCAGCCCCGAGCACGCCAGAGCATGGCGCGCGGCCGGCATCAACCGGGTAAGCCTCGGCGCCCAGTCGTTCGATGACACCGTCCTGAAGTGGATG